>Ga0306920_100001975_pt1 | contig 25600 bp, 17 predicted proteins | sample flu12Cox44000170_FD_204666 | JGI IMG/M metagenome (GOLD analysis project Ga0306920, IMG submission 204666) | Lab enrichment of tropical soil microbial communities from Luquillo Experimental Forest, Puerto Rico - flux4day.12C.oxic.44.000.170 (v2)... | ecosystem: Environmental > Terrestrial >...
ATTCCCCCGACCGGCCGGCAAGTTACACGATTCCAAGCCACGAGGATCTGATGAAGATCAGCCAGTCGAGCACAATTATCAGTGTCATCAATGACTTGTCGGCTGGTGGCGATAAGGCCAAAATGACCTGGCTCGCCATTTGCGGCGCTGAATTTCCTGAAGTCGTGGGCAAAATCATCGATACTCAGAAGACATCCAACACAATCGATTTCATGGTTTTCACGAGCGATAATGCCGATCAGATGCAAAACGCAACTACCGCAAATATGGACGTGAAGGTCTGGATCACGCCGCCACCCGGTACACCGACAGGAAATCCTGCCGCTCCACAGCCGGATGTAGTCAGGTTCCAAAAAGACGATCCGATTCGGTTTGCTGGCGCCCTGGTAAGCTACGATCCTTCGCCTTTCCTGTTGCACTGGGACCAGGTCAAGGTCGATCCCAGCACCATCCCTTCAGAAAAGGGTGGCGCCACCAAGCGTCCAACCACGCACAGGCCGGCTCCCAAATCGGAGTAGGTTCGCGAAATCTCGGGAATGCCAGGCCTCCCTGCAGTCTAGGAGCGGCGTGTGGTTGAGCCCAAATGATATTGAGAGATTTTGCGGCTCAACGTGTTGCGGTGAATTCCTAGAATCTTGGCGGCCCGGCACTGATTTCCCTTAGCGTATTCGAGCACGCGCTTGATGAATTTCTTCTCGAATTCCGTAAGCGCTTCCTCAAGAAGGATCCCGCGGTCGACCATCATGCCGACCAGCGATTCCAGTTGCTCTTTCACGTCTGCACGCTCCAGAAGCTGCTCGCAAACGGGATCCCGGGCTTCAGTCCAGTGCCTGGCCGGTAATGCGCTGATAGGCTTCTCTATATTTTTGCTGCGTTCCGGCCACAACTTCGGCAGGAAGCGGGGGCGCCGGCGGTTGCTTATTCCAACCGATGCGTTCGAGATAATCGCGAACATACTGCTTATCAAATGAAGGCTGCGCCTGGCCAGGCAAGTACTTGTCAGCCGGCCAGAATCGCGACGAGTCGGGTGTCAGTGCCTCGTCGATCCAGACGAGTTCGCCATTGAGAAGACCGAATTCGAACTTTGTGTCCGCGATGATGATTCCTCGCGCGGAGGCGTGCTCCACCGCGAGATGATAGAGTTTAAGACTAACTTCGCGTAAACGCTCGGCGAGCGGAGAGCCGATTCGCGAGACGACTTCCTCGAAGGAGATGTTTTCGTCGTGGCCGGTCGTGGCCTTTGTCGAGGGCGTAAAGATCGCCTCCGGGAGCCGATCGGACTCCAGCAGGCCGGCGGGCAGACGGATCCCGCAAATGCTTCCCGACTTCTGATATTCCTTCCAGCCCGATCCAGAGATGTAGCCGCGGACGACGCACTCAATCGGGATGGGTTCGGTTTCGCGCACCAACATCGCGCGCCCGCGTATTTCGCTATCGAAGGGATCCAGAATGGTTGGAAAGTGTTTCGAAGCAATCAGATGATTCTTGACGATATCGTTGAGGTAATTGAACCAGAAAACGGAAAGTTGCGTCAGCACTCGGCCCTTATCCGGAATCGGCGTAGGAAGAACTACATCGAAAGCGGAAAGCCGGTCGGTAGCGACGATGAGCAGAAGGTCGCCCTGCAATTCATAGATATCGCGAACCTTGCCGCGTCCTCGGAGCCTGAGTGTTGCAAAATTCGTCTTTGAGACAACTGCCTCGATCGGAGAAGAAGCCACGAGATTTGTATCCTCAGGTTTGCGAAGGCCGGTATTCTAGCGCAGGGCGAGTCGTTGTCAATCGGGAAAGAACCGCTAGGCCACAGCGAGATGCATAGGCCTCGATGAGCTGAAGTATTTTCCCCAATTCGAAGTTTCCGTAGAAGGCAGTGAATATCAAGCGGCGTTGCTGGCACTGGCCGCCTGGGGCGGCGTAGCCGCCGCGGCCGCGTCCTCCCATTTCACGGAAACGAGTTTCGATACGCCAGGCTCCTGCATGGTTACCCCGTACAGTACGGAGCCCATCTCCATCGTCTTGCGGTTATGGGTGACCACGATGAATTGAGTCTGCCCGCACATATCGGCGAGCATTTTGTTGAAGCGTCCAACGTTCGCTTCATCGAGCGGTGCATCGACCTCATCGAGGATACAGAACGGGCTCGGTTGATAACGGAAGACAGCGATCAAGAGGGCAAGCGCGGTGAGCGCCTTTTCACCACCGGAGAGTAGAAACACATTCTGAAGGCGCTTGCCCGGCGGCTGCGCGACGATGTCGATGCCAGACTCACCAGAGCTATCCGGCTTGCTCAACCGCATCTCGCCGTGTCCGCCGCCGAAGAGGGACTGGAAGGCGATGGCGAAGTGCGCGTTGATGAAGTTGAAGGCTTCTTCGAATTTCTGGCGGGAGACCTCATCAAGTTCATTGATGGTGAGTTGGGTGTTTTCGATCGATTGCACGAGATCGTCGCGTTCGCGTCGCAGGAACGCTTCTCGTTGCTCGCATTCTTGAAATTCCTCGAGTGCCATCATATTCACCGGCCCCATCGATTCGACGCGGGCTTTCATTTCATTGTAGTTCGCTTCCGCCGAGGTTAATCCTTCGCCGCAGAGAAGCTCTCTCTGCTGGGCCATCAATTCCTCGGGCTGTGCATTCAACTCAGAGACGCAGGTTTGGCGGAGGTAGTCGCGATCGGCATCATTGCGAGCTTTTTCAATTTGGCGCTGGCTGCGCTCGGCGCGAAGGTCATCCAAAGACTGCCGGCGCCCACGCAAAGTTTCCTCAATTTGGCCGGTGCGCGATCGCGCTTCGGCCCATTCGGCTTCGAGTGCAGCCTGGTGATTGCTGAAACGATCCTTTTCGTGCCGAAGCTCTTCCACTTGTTGTACGAGTTGCTCAGATGAGGAGTCGATTTCCGCACGCTCCGCGAGCAACGCGTTGTGCTGTTGTCGTAGAGCCAAGACGCGCTCCTCAGCTTGGCTGATATCGTCGGTGAGACGCCGCTCGGCGGCTTCCGCGCTGGCGAGACGCTCGGCCATGATCGCCAACTCTTCGCGGCGTGCGATTACCTGCTCTTGCAGCTCTTGAAAAGAGCGGCGCAAACCATTCACCATTTCGACCGCCTCGGCGGCCTCCCCTTCCGCCGCAGCACGCGAACGCACGGCCTCGGCATGCTCGGCGCGTGCTCGCTCACTGCGACTGCGAGCCGCTTCTGCTTCCTTGTGAAGCCGAGAGATTTCTTCGCGTTCGGCAGAAACACGTTGCTCGATGCGCGCGAATTCACGATACGCCTGTTCGCGCTGGTGCACGGCGGCGACCAAAGCCTTCTCCGCTTCCATGTGCTCGGCGGTGGTGGCTGATAGCCGGGCTTCCACTAGGGAGATTTCCGATTCCAATCGCGCCAGGGAGACTTCGCCCTCGCTCGCAACTGCTTCGAGCCTGGCCATCTCTAGTTCGCGCTGCCGCAGCTCGCGCTTAAGCGCCAATGGCCCAGCATCGCTTTTGCGTCCGCCGGAAACCATTCGGCCGTGATAACAGGTGCCGTCCGGTGTCAGGAAATAGCTGTGGGGGTTGTCCCGCGCCATTCGCTCGGCTCCAGCGGGCGTCTCAACGAGATAGGCCGTGCGCAGCTTCTTCAGGAAATATTTCGTGTTCGGGCCGAGGGGATCTCGAAAATCGACAAGGCGGTCGAGCCGCTCGATGAAATCGCCGGGAATGGATGAGCCGTAGTCGAGCTGCGATTTGTCGATCTCCAGGCTGCCGATCGAATCGACGAAAAATGTGGCGCGCCCGCCCATTTCGCTGCGCAGCAAGGCGACCCCGGCGCGTGCCTGGTCGAACGATTCAACGACGACGTATTCAAGTTCATCGCGCAGGAACTGCTCGATCGCTCCTTCGTACTGCTCCGGCACTTCTGCATAGTCCGCGAGCAAGCCAACCGCGCGGAAGCCGCTCGAGTGGCCCTCGCCGCTGGCATTAAAGAGCTTTTGCACCGCGTCAGCCGTGTAGGCCCGTTCGCAGAGAATCTGTTCGATCGAGGCGTGCCGCGCTCGTTCGGCGGATAACTCCTGACGCGCTCGCTCCAAGTGGAGCGCGGTTTCCTGCTGCGACTGGCGTAGGCTGGCAAGATACAACCGGGCGTCATGAGTGGCCGCGGCTAATTCGTGGGCGCGGCGCTCGGATTGCTGAAAGCCGCTCTCCGCGATTTGGACGCTCGCCTGAAGACTCCTATATTCCTGTTCCACCGTTTCGAGCACTGCAGCGCGCTGCACTTCGGATGCGCTGTGGCGCGCCGCCGTTTCCTCAGCCTGCTGCGATTCGGCCTGTGCGTGAGCCGCTTTCTCGACGAGACTGCCGGCCAGTTGCCGAAGCTCGGCCACGCGCGCCTCAAGTGAGCCCTGGTTCGCCGCGCTCAGGGAAACACGCTCGTTCGCCTCGCGCAGGCCTGATTCGAGCGACACAGCCGATGTGCGCAGTGCGATGACCGATTCGCGTTGCGCCATCGCGCGTGCGGCCAACTCCGCAGCCTGCTGCTGGGCCTGCTCGATTTCGCCCGCCAGGCGCACCGCACGGGATTCGAGCTGTGCGGTTTGCTCGCGATTGAAAGTGATGCGGTTTTCAGCGCGATCCAGATCGAGGGCCGTCTGATTCAGCCCGTTTTGCGTGTGGCGCAACTCCCCATCAAGTTCATAGGTGCGCGCGCTCAAGCGTTCGTGCTCGCCTTCCAACTCCGCTACCGATCGAGATTCGCGTGCTTCTCGCTCTTCCATCTCGCGCAACACCGTCTCGAGACGCGCGGCTTCGGCGTCGAGTTGACCTGCCTTGCTCGACAGCACGACGCGCAGCAGTCCTCGCATCTGTTCGCGCAATTCGGCGTAGCGGCGAGCCTTCGAAGCCTGGCGCTTTAACGACGCGAGCTGCTTTTCTACTTCGACCAAAATGTCGTTCACTCGCGAGAGGTTGACCTTGGAAGCTTCGAGTTTCGCCTCCGCCAGTCGCCGCTTGGTCTTGTACATCGTAATTCCCGCAGCTTCTTCGATAATCGCCCGGCGGTCCATCGGCTTCGAATTGAGGATTTGGCCGATGCGGCCTTGCTCGATAATGGCGTAGCTATCAGGGCCGAGCCCGATACCCATGAAAATCTCTTGGACATCGCGCAGACGAGCCACGCGCCCGTTGATGATGTATTCGCTTTGGCCGGATCGATACAGGCGGCGCCCGACGACAACTTCGCCGGGGCGCAAATGGATGGCCGGCTTTTCAGCGACGCGCTTCTTCCAAGGCTTGCCACTCTCAAACGGTTCTCCTCGAGGCTCGCGACCGACTTCTTCACTGGTCGATGCGCTTGGATCAGATAGTGCTGTGCTGTCAATCTTCGACTCGGAATCCTTATCGATGACTTTGGCAACCGCCTCGGAAAGCTCGGGATCGACAAGCGTAAGCGTCACTTCTGCGAGGCCCATCGGAGGCCGCTTCGCCGTGCCGTTAAAGATGCAGTCAGACATCCTCTCTGCGCGGAGCATCTTATGGCTCTGCTCACCAAGGACCCAGGAGACGGCGTCCACGACATTCGACTTACCGCATCCGTTTGGGCCGACGATGCACGTGACGCCGCTGCCGCTGAACGTAATCGGTGTCTTCTCGCAGAACGACTTGAAGCCAAAAAGCTCGACTTTGCGGAGTTTCAGCACCCGGTTCCTCGCACCATCCGCTTCTTTCTCGGCCGCAAGATCAAGAGATGAAGCGTGGTTTGGATTTTTCCTAGGAGGTATGTCGAGACAAAGACGCTCGGAGGGTCGATATCTGTGGCCCTTCCGCCTGGCGCTGCCGGATCGGCGGTTACGGGAGTACAAAGTAGCACGGCGAATTGGGGCGTGTAAAGCGGCCTTTTTTTAGGCTGTGCACTGACTCTGGTAACAGTTCAAGCGCTCATGACGCGACTCTCCTGTGGGCCCCTGGGCGGCGAAAGGCGATTAGGCGTGGAGATACCAGGGGACGTTGATGAGGACGATGCGGTCGCTGCCGTGCAACAAGAGGAGGGCTTTCAGTAGCTCAGCGCGCTGGTTGTGCAACGGGTAGTGGTACCAGTGTTTTTCGACTAGCTCGGGAACGATGATAGCGATCTGGCGGTCAGGGCATTCGGCCTCGGCCGCCAGCACATAGTCCAAAATCGGACGGAGCACCAAGCGGTAAGGCGAGGGGAGCACGATGAGCCGAGGGGGTGTGCGCCCTGCTCTTTTTGCCGGATCCTCGACGTATTTACCCCATTCGTCGCGCAGCGTATTGGCCTCTTCCTCGGTGGTAACGTGCAAGGCGCGAATATCTGAGGAGAGTGTCAGAGCAAACTGTAGCGCGCGCTGCGAGATTCGTCCCCAGTCCTGGATCGGTACGATCACCAGCGGCGAGGCGGTACCGGAAAGATCGAGCGGGGAGGTGCTGCAGACTTCCTTAGCAACTCGATCGTAATGACGGCGCACCCACAGCATCGCGGAGATCAACAGAACGATCAGCAGCGCGCTGACCCAGGCCCCTGAGGTAAATTTCGCGACGAGGACCACGAGCGTGGTGATCCCTGTGGCCACCGCCCCCAGGCCGTTGACCAGCATGCTCTGCACCCAGCCCCGGCCTCGCTCGTGCTTCCAGTGGCTGACCATGCCAGCCTGCGACAGAGTGAAGGCGGTGAATGCTCCGATGGCAAATAGCGGAATCAAACGGTCCGTCACACCACCAAATATGATCAACAAGAACCCGGAAAGGACGGCCAGCGCGACAATTCCCTGGGTATAAACGAGGCGCCTTCCACGGAATCCGAAGGAGTGCGGCAAGAATCCATTTTGAGCCACCGCGCGGCAAAGTCGCGGGAAATCGGCGAAAGCTGTATTGGCTGACAAAGACAGAATCAGCAGAACCGAACCAATCGTAAGGTAGTAGAACCACCCACGCCCGAGAACTGCTCCCACCAGAAGGGAAAGAACGCTTTGGTAGCCCGGCTTGCCTGGATCGGTGGCCGCGATGCTGTAGGCGCGGACGAGGTAGGCGATGCCAGCCAACAGCAAGATTAGTAACCCGATAATGACCGTCAGCGTGCGCTGCGCGTCCTTCACAGCTGGTTCGCGAAAGGCTCGCACGCCGTTGCTCACCGCTTCCACACCCGTCATTGCCGTGCAACCGTTTGAGAAAACCTGCAGTAGTAACCAAGCACTGGCGGCAGCCATTGTGCCGCCCCCCGGGTGCGGAGGTGCCAGCACGGGCAGGGGATGGCCAGCGGCGAACGCGGTTCTTAGAGTGCCTTCGACAATGACCCACAGCAGCGTGCCAAGAAACAGATAGGTAGGCAGCATGAAGAAAACGCCCGCTTCGCGCAGGCCGCGCAGGTTCACAAGCGTGATGAGCAACAAAATTCCAAGACAGATCGAAAGCGTGTGAACCTGCAGGCTGGGAATCGCGGAAACCAAAGCGCCCGCTCCAGCAGAAATGCCAACGGCGACAACCAGAATGTAGTCGATCATCAGTGCCGCTGCCGCCAACAGACCGGCATACGTTCCAAGATTCTCCGATGCTACGGTGTAGGATCCGCCACCGCCAGGATAAGCAGCGATGGTCTGCCGGTAGGAGAAATAAACGACGGCGAGTAAGACGATAATACTGAGGCTGATGGGAACGATGTAAGCAGTTCCTGCAGCCCCCAGCGGAATCAACAGAGTCAGTGCGGCTTCCGGGCCATAGGCCGCCGAGCTGAGTGCGTCCAAACCAAAGATGGGGATTCCTGCAGAGGTGCCGATTTGTTCGGCGCGCTCATCGAAACTGGCCAGGGGCTTGCCAAACAAGATATCGAGAAGGGACATGTCCGCTCCGCAAAAGGGAGCGCCTAGAGTAGTTCGATAGCAAACGAATTGGAATCACAAACTTGGTTGCCTCCGCAGCAAAGCTGCATTTTACCTGTGGGTAACTTCGCCTGCATGGCCTGCGGCAGAGGCACAACGAACCTGAGATACTAACCGCCTGAACGCCGCTGGGTTCGCGCATTGACTTGGGGTCTCTGCGAAGCCTAGCATGGCGCGCTCAGGAGGACGTTTGGACTCGCCCAGCAGTCCAGGAGTAGGCGGAATCTTATCAGCCGCGGCGGTGCTGGCAGCAATCCTCGCGCTCTCCGCGCTGACCCGGCAGCCTCCCGGGCCGAAGGCCGCCAGTGCGCCGCTCAACGAGTTTTCCGCAACACGTGCCATAGAAACGCTCCGTCGAATTTTGAAGGAGGACGTACCGCATCCTGCGGGAAGCCCGGCAAACGAGGTTGTCCGGCGACGGATTCTCGACGAGTTCACGCGGCTCGGCTATCAGCCCCAGGTTCAGACGACGTTTGCGTGCTCCCAATATGCTTCGTGCGCCACAGTGAATAACGTCCTGGCGCGTTTGGAGGGAGTCGGCGAAGCAGGTGCGCTCCTTGTAGCAGCACATTACGATTCAGTCTCCGCTGGGCCTGGCGATTCCGATGACGGCGCAGGAACGGCCGTTGTGCTCGAAATTGCCCGCGCCCTCCAATCGCTTCCACTGCGTCAACATCCCGTCATCTTCTTGCTCGATGAAGGTGAAGAGAACGGTCTGCTCGGCGCGCAAGGATTCATCGATTCGCATCCATGGGCAAAGGAAGTGCGCGTTGCGGTGAACGTTGATAACCGGGGTACGCATGGCCGAAGCTTCATGTTTGAGACTGGCAGTGCGAACGATTGGGCCATCCGGTTTTACGCACGAAATGTACCGCGCCCCTTGGCAGACTCGATTGCCTATACCGTTTACAAATTGCTTCCGAATGATACCGACTTCACCATTTTCAAAGAGGCCGGTTATCAGGGGTTGAATTTCGGCATTTTGAACGGAGTGAATCAATACCACACGCCTCTTGACAATTCGGCGAACGTGAGTGCCGCAAGCGTTCAGGACCACGGGGATCAGATGCTTCCCCTGATTGCCGCTCTGGCCAATGCGAATCTTTCGAATTTGCCGGAGGGGAACTCCGTCTATTTCACAATTTTTGGACGCTGGGTGGTTCATTGGCCGGCGTGGCCATCGGCCTTGTTTGCCTTAGTCGCTCTAGTTCTGCTGATCGCGCAAGCGGCTTGGTTGATCCACCAGAAGCGCCTGTCGGCGCCCGAGTTGCTGTGGGGACTGCTCGCCTGGTTTCTGATGATGGCCGTGACGGCGGCCGCGGCGCTTGTGCTCGAACGAATCGTACATGTTGCCGGAGTGACGCCTGTTACGTGGATCGCATATCCGCTACCACTCGAAATTTCCTTCGCCTTACTTGCGATCGTCGTGGTCATCACAAACGCCGTTCTTTTCTCGAGACGAGCGCATTTGTGGGGGCTGTGGTGCGGCGTCTGGATATGGTGGTCCATTCTGGCGGTGCTTGTTTCGATAAAGGCTCCCGGCCTTAGCCATCCCTTGCTGGTACCAGCACTGGCGGCGGCCTGCGTGGGCCTCCTTGGGACTGTGCCAAGCGCACCGAGCTCTTCCGTTTCGGCCCTAGCGGTGGTCGTGCCCTTTGCCGCAGCAGGGCTCGTTTTACTGGACTTACTTCTTGAGATCTACGACGCACTCGGTGTGCCTGCCCTTGTTCCGATGGCCCTTCTGGTGGCGTTACTGTTCACTGCTGTGGCGCCCTTGTGCGGCGATCTGACCGGTCTCGGAGGCCTGCGAAGACTGGCTGTGCCGTGGCTTCCCGCGCTTATTACCGCGCTGTTCCTCTTCGCGGCGATGGTGGTGCCGGTGTATTCAGCGAAGTCTCCGGAACGGATCAATTTTGAGTACGTCAAGGACGGAGACTCGGGAGCTGCTAGCTGGGTGGTCAAACCGGATTCGGAGCGTCTGCCGGAGCCGATTCGGCTTGCTGCGAAATTCCGTCGAGCTGACAAGGGATATTTCCCGTGGGACACCAAGCCCGCTTTCCTCGCCGACGCTCCTCACCTGGATCTTGCGGCACCCACATTCACGGTCCTGGAAGCCTTGGAGAAGAATGGCAGGCGAACCTATCGAACTTTGCTGCGATCGGAGCGGGGAGCGCCTCTAGCCGCCATTCTCTTCCCACCGCAGGCGGATGTTGATTCCGTGGCGGTAGGCGGGATTGCGCAACCGTCAGAGTCACCGCGCGCGCGAGAGTATCTCTACCATGATTGGTCTGCGTATGCCTGCGCTACCTTGCCGGCGGCGGGGATCGAAATCAGCTTTTCGGTTCCGTTCGGCAGGACGATCGGGGTAGCCGTGCTCGATGAGACCTTCGGGTTGCCAGCGGAGGGCGCGTTCTTACTGCACGCGCGACCGCTGACCGCGGCGCCGTCAGGGAGCGGGGACGTCACCGTGGTCACTCGCCGCGTCGAACTGCTGCCCTAGCCAATACCCGTTCACGTCGTGTCTATGCGCTAGAAAACCTGGCTATGATGTTCGTGTAGAGGTTGTGAATCTATGAGTGACACAGTCGACGCCCCGGTTCTGTCCTGGTGGCGATCACCGATTCGCTGGCTCGACCGATGATGAGAGTCCTCTGGACGTTAAAGGCCATAAGCCAGCCGAGCAAAGCTGGCCTCAGCAGAGCGGTTCAAAACTGAAGTCCGCGCGTTTGGCCCCACGGCAGACCTCAGATAAAATGGCCCTTTTCGAAACTGTCCCGAATGCGAGAGATACGTCTCCACAACACGCTGACCAGCCGGCTTGAGCCGCTCAATCCCCTGCGCCCCGGTGAAGTGCGCATCTATACCTGCGGCCCCACCGTCTATGCTTCGGCGCACATCGGAAACTTCCGCACGTTCGTCTTTCAAGACATCCTGCGGCGTTTTTTGAAATCGCAAGGCTATCAGGTCATGCAGGTGATGAACGTAACCGATGTGGATGACCGCATCATCCATTCTGCAGCTGCCGCTGGAATCGGAATTCGCGAATACACGGAGCGGTATATACAGGCCTTCCTCGAAGACATCGATGCTCTGCGCATCGAAACCCCTGAGGAAGTCGTCCGCGCCACCGATCACATCGAAGACATGGTCGTACTGATCGAAAAACTGGAGCAAAAGAGCCTGACCTACAAGAGCGATGGCTCCATTTACTTCCGCATCTCCAAATTTCCAGAATATGGCAAGCTCTCCAAAATCGATCTGACCGGCATTCAGCCGGGCGCACGCGTCGATGTCGATCAATACGACAAAGAAAACGCGCGCGATTTCGCTTTGTGGAAGGCGCCAAAGCCTGGTGAGCAATTCTGGGAAACACGCATTGGCCCAGGCAGACCGGGCTGGCACATTGAGTGCTCCGCCATGTCGATGAAGTATCTTGGCGACACGCTTGATATTCATACCGGTGGGGTCGACCTCGCCTTCCCGCATCACGAAAACGAAATCGCGCAAAGCGAAGCAGCAACGGGAAAACCGTTCGTTCGCATGTGGCTGCACGCCGAACACTTGATCATCGACGGCCAGAAAATGTCGAAGTCGCTTGGCAACATCTACACCCTGCGCGATCTCTTCGCCAAAGGTCACAAGCCTTCGACGATTCGCTTCCTCCTGCTTTCCGTGCCCTATCGCCGCCAGTTGAATTTCACGGAAGACGGTCTTACCCAAGCCCGCCATTCTGTGGAACGGCTGCGCAATTTCGTGTCGCGGCTCAGGTGCGAGCAACTCCCGGGAGGATCGAATCTGGAAGTGCAGAAGCTCATCGAAACGACAGAAAACGATTTCGAGGCCGGCCTGGCGAATGACATCAACACGGCCGTCGCGCTCGCTTCCGTTTTTGACTTCGTCCGTGACCTAAACATCGCAATGGATCGCGGCGCTTTCCTTGCGCAAGACGCGCCGCGCGCGATCGCGGCCATGGAAAAATTCGATGCGGTGCTCGCTCTGCTGGATGACCATGATGACGAGACACTCGCGAAATTGGGCTTCTCGCGGCCGAACGAGCGCATGCCGGCCGCCGAAATCGAAGCCCTCCTCGCGGAACGCAATGCCGCCAAGAAGGCCCGGGACTTCCAGCGCGCCGATGAGATTCGCCAAAAGCTCGCCGATTCTGGTATTCTCTTGGAAGACACCAAAGACGGCACGGTACGCTGGAAATACAAGTGAAGCTGTTCTCCCAACACGGTCACCCACGTCATACATACAGACCACCCTGCTTTGAACGGCCGAATCTCTTCGGGGTTGATTAACTCAGATTCCTCCATCAGTGCGGTCACGCGCTTTCAAGTTGGGCCGCGCGGGCCCAAAAGCATTTCGCGGAGGAACAGATGCAAGTTGCTGAGAAAATTCGAAAATTGCCGCATCTGGTGAGCGCTCTGCCCGGTCCCAGGGCGAAGGAAATTGTCGAGCGCGACCACCATGTGATCTCGCCTTCCTACACGCGCGATTATCCGCTGGTAGCGAAGTCCGGCCGCGGCGCCACGGTCGAAGATGTGGATGGCAACATCTTTCTCGATTTCGCGGCGGGCATCGCCGTGGTTACCACGGGACATTGCCATCCGGAAGTGGTCGCCGCCATTCAGAAGCAGGCCGGCGATCTCGTTCACATGTCGAGCACGGACTTCTACTACGAAGGCATGATCGACTTGGCCGAGAAGCTCGCCTCCGTTGCGCCCGGCAAAACTCCGAAGCGGGTTTACTTCGGAAATTCCGGTACCGAAGCGCTCGAGGCGGGGATGAAACTCGCTCGCTATCATACGCGGAGAGATAAGTTCATCGCCTTCTACGGCTGCTTTCATGGGCGGACTCTCGGTTCCCTGTCGCTGACGGCAAGCAAAGCCGTTCAACGCAAGCACTTCGGCCCGCTGCTCGGCTGTGTTTTTCACACACCTTACCCCGATACCTATCGCGGCGCGCACGGGGTGCGTCCGGAAAATGCCGCAGTCGACGCTCTCGCTCATATCGAAGGCGAACTCTTCAAGCGCATCGTCGATCCCGAAGAAGTCGCCGCGATTGTCATCGAGCCGATTCAAGGGGAAGGCGGCTACATTCCCGCGCCTCCGGAATTTCTGCGTGGCCTGGAAAAAATCTGCCGCCAGCACGGCATTCTACTGCTTGTTGACGAAGTGCAGTCGGGCATGGGCCGCACAGGAAAATGGTGGGCGTCTGATCATGCCGGCATCGAGCCAGACATCATCTGCGCCGCGAAGGGAATCGCTTCCGGCATGCCGCTCGGCGCCGTCATCGCAAAATCGGAGGTGATGGACTGGGCGCCCGGTGCTCACGCCTCCACGTTCGGCGGCAATCCGGTTTCGATTGCGGCGGCGCTGGCTACTTTCGATTTGCTCCAGGGCGGACTGATCGCCAATGCAGCGCGCCTCGGACAATTCATCTTCAGCCGTATGGCCTCTTGGCCGCAACGCCATATCTCAGTGGGCGACGTTCGCGGCAAGGGACTCATGATTGGAATCGAATTTGTCCGCGACCAGAAAACGAAGGAACGAGCACCCGAACTGCGCAATCGCGTCATTCAGGCGGCGTTTCAGCGCGGAGTGCTCGTTCTTGGCGCGGGAGAGAATACGTTGCGGCTGTGCCCGCCTCTCATCGTCGATGAAGAGCAGGCCGAGTTCGCCATCGCCACTGTTGACGAGTGCATCAGCGAAGTCGAACGATCGCTTTAGCGCGCCGGCGGATTGTCAACTGCCTAGGCTCTTGGGGGGCGATAGTTGCGGTTCGGGCGACTCGCTTTCGCACGTTCGGCTTGTAAAACCATGAACCTCTCAGCCTCTGATCTGGTGCAATCCTTTCTACCTCCCCTGGTAGTACGCCCGATGTGCGCCTTTCTGGAGTGCTCTCTTCGCCGCCGCGGCTAGGTGTGGATCGGCGCACCTGCGCTTGGGCTTGTGCTGGATAAGGCATTTTTGCGCTGCTGGCCATAGTAAAATAGGGAATTCATATCGCCATCCGAAACGAGACTGGCCAGCACGAGGAGGATAGGTTTGCCCGAGCTTCGCAGGGACCCGATCACCGGCCGCTGGGTCATTATTTCCACCGACCGCGCCAGGCGCCCCTCGGATTTCATTCGCGAGAGCGTGCAGATCAAGGGTCCGAAAAACTGCCCCTTCTGCCCGGGCGCCGAAGGAAAAACTCCGCCAGAGATCCTGGCATACGGCCGAAGCAACGGCAATCGGGACACCCCTGGGTGGTCGCTTCGCGTTGTGTCCAATAAATTTCCTGCTCTTGGAATTGAAGGCAATCTGGATCGCGAAGGCGAAGGTCTATTCGATCGCATGAGCGGCATCGGCGCGCATGAAGTCATCATCGAATCGCCGGACCACCAGGCCACGCTTGCAACCATGCCGGAAAGAGCGATTGAGGAAATGTTATGGGCCTATCGCGATCGGGCGCTCGATCTCAAGAACGACCGGCGCTTCCGTTACATCTTGCTGTTTAAAAACCACGGCGAAGCGGCCGGCGCCACGCAGGAGCACACGCATTCGCAATTGATTGCCTTACCCATCGTCCCCAAGCGCGTTCGCGAAGAAGTGGATAGCGCCAAACGCTATTACGACGAAAAAGAACGCTGCATCTTCTGTGACATCATCCGGCAGGAAATTGAAACCGAAAAACGCGTCATCCTCAACGACGGTCACTTTATTGCGCTCGCACCCTATGCGCCGCGCTTCCCCTTCGAAGCCTGGATTCTGCCGCGCCAGCACAGCTCCGCGTTTGAGAACATGCCCACGCCCTTCTACGGTCAGCTGGCTCGCACCCTGCGCGATTTTCTCTCACGCATCGAGTCAGCGCTAAATTTCCCCGCTTACAACTACGTCATTCACACTTCGCCCCTGGGCGAGGAAAGCAATGAACATTATCATTGGCACCTGGAAGTGATGCCGAAGCTCACCCGCGTGGCAGGCTTCGAATGGGGTACCGGCTTCTACATCAATCCGACTCCGCCGGAAGAATCGGCCCGTTTCTTGCGCGACGCCGCCGCCCGCTAACCACTGTCAGCGCCGGCACAGGATGCCAAGCTCCTTCGGAGGATGCGCGCCTTTGTGGTTGCAGCTACAGCGTCCTCGACGCCCGCCGCCGCCCAAATTTGGCTTGGAGCAGAAAGGGGGCTATTTCACCCCTGCTCATGCCCGGTCGCTACGATCGCTTCAGTTTCTTGCGCGCGGAAACGAACAATGTAAGGGCGAGCACGGCGAATAGCAGCACGCCAAACCATTGCGATTGCTCTAAACTCGACATGTACTTTGTGCCCCAACTCGTGAACAGCGTCGCCGGCCATGGGAGATCTAGCGTGCGCGCCAGCCAGTGCGGAATGTGCTGGCTCAGTTCCGGGTCCTGCAGCAAATTCAAAATGATCGCCAGTAATCCGAACACTCCTCCCGCAGCGATCAGGCCGCTCGAATAAAGCGACCCGGGGCTCACTTCGCTCTCAGCTCCACTCGGCTTCTTGATCCCTTGCTCGGCGAGCCAGCGCACAACGCCCCCGGCAAACATGGCCATGGTCGTGCCGATGGAAATGTAGGAGCCCACAGCGAAAGGCAACGACCGAATGCCCAAAATCTCGATCGCGATCACCAAGAACACACCGAGAAATACAAGTCTCCAGGGCAGCCGCCGGTTCAGGATTCCGTTGATTACTGTCGCCATCAGGCGCGCTTGTGGCGCAGCGGCTTTTGCGCTGCCGATTCCCTGTTCCCATTGAATTTCGATTTGCCGCGTGTTGGGATCGTAAAGATACTTTCCGTCGGGGATTACGCTCGATCCGATCGCGTTCACCAGCACGTAGGTTTTCCCCTGGTGGACATAGTTGTTGTCCTGGCGCTCAACCCCCGGCGGCAAATTGTTGATGTCAAGAACGATCTGGGCGGGCCTGTATTGCGCCAGCCCTACATTCATCAGGATCAGAGTACCGCCGATGGCCAGCGATGAAACCAGTACTCCGACTACCAAGGCGACTTGCTGCTTCGCGGGCGTCGCTCCGACGAGAAAACCGGTTTTCAAATCCTGCGATGTCGCGCCCGCGATTGCTGCCGCAATGCACACCACCCCGCCAATTGTCAGGGCCAGCACCGCGTAGGCGTTCGCGGTCCAGTGCACGACCAGAAAAACCGCGCATGTCGCCATCAAAGTCGCGATCGTCATCCCGCTGATCGGATTCGAGGAGTTCCCGATCAGTCCGCTGATGCGTGAAGCCACCGTCACGAACAGAAACCCGAACACGACGATGAACAGAGCCGCCATGAAATCGGAAAAAGCTCCCGTCTGTGCGCCGGGTACCGGCTTGAACTTCAGAAACCCCCAAATCATAACCATGATCACGATCGATCCGCCGATCACCATCTTCATCGATAGATCCCGTTCCGTGCGGTTGGCAGCAGGCCTGGCTTCTTGTTTTGCGCGTACGTCCTTCAGCCCTGCGCTCAGCGCCGCAAAAATCGTCGGCATGGTCTTGATCAAGGTGATCAGGCCCGAGGCGGCAACCGCTCCGGCGCCCATTGGCCGGATGTAGGTGGCCCAAAGCTGATCGGGGGTCATCTGTGGAATTGGCACGGTGCTTGGGTACAGCGCAGCATTCGGCGCGAGCGAACCGAAGAATCGCATCGCTGGCATCATCACCAACCAGGAGATCACGCCCCCCGCGAAGAGGAATCCGGCCACGCGCGGCCCTATGATGTAGCCCACGCCCAAATACTCGGACGTAATCGTGCAGCGCATCGACGCGCCGGGTAGCCATTTCGGCTGATAGTCGGGCTGGCCTGGCCACAACCCGAGCGTGTTCATGCAAAAGGTGTACAGGCCCCCGAGCCCCAGCCCCCAAAAGACGCGTCCCGCAAACGATCCGCCACGCTCCCCGGCCACCAGCACGTCCGCGCACGCCGTGCCTTCTGGAAAGGTCAGATTGCCGTGCTCTTTGACGATCAGTTGCCTGCGCAGGGGAATCATGAACAGTACACCGAGCGTCCCGCCCAGCAATGCGAGAAAGAAAACGCGCCAGTATTCCGTATTCAACGAGAAACCGAGAAAAATCAGCGCGGGCATGGTGAAGATCACGCCTGCAGCGGCAGATTCGCCAGCCGAGCCGGTGGTCTGCACGATGTTATTTTCAAGAATGGTCGAACGCCCGAATGCGCGCAGGATACTGATCGAAAGGACGGCAATCGGTATCGACGCGGAAACCGTCAAACCCGCGCGCAAGCCGACGTAGACCGAAACAGCACCAAAAAGCACTCCGAAGAGCGCTCCTAGCACGATCGCCCGGAAACTGAACTCGGCGATGCTTTCCTGCGGACCCACATAAGGAGCGAATTCGCCTGGCGGCGCAGTCGAACTCCAAACCTTTGCCCAGGTCTTGGTCGCCACTCTATACACCTCCGATAAGGCGCCACCCGAGTCGGTGACCGGCGGCTCTGTCCGTACGGCCGGCTGTCGAGCGGCAAATGGCGGCACGGTAACATCAGAAGCTGCCAGCAGCAAGCCGCAAACGCCCCGGCCGTTCTCTGGACGCATCCCTCCGGAGGTCCGAGTAGAAAAGCGGTTCGGTCGAATTCGTTTGCGGCGAAGCCGGCACCCGGTGATGATTCTCTTTTTTTGCGCAGTTCGGCTCGACCGGCGCAGCTTGCTTATGGCAACATGGAGGCTTAGAGCGGGAGCACGGGAGCGCACGGCCATGGCTAAGGCGACATTCGCAGCGGGCTGCTTTTGGGGCGTGGAAGATGCCTTCCGCCAGGTTCGCGGTGTTACTGACGCAACCGTGGGCTATACCGGAGGACACACCGCAAATCCCACGTACAGAGAGGTTTGCTCCGATCGAACCGGGCACGCCGAGGCGGTTGAAGTTGAATTCGACCCCCAACAGGTTTCCTACCACGAGCTGCTCGCCGCCTTCTTTCAAATGCACGATCCAACACAGCTGAATCGTCAGGGCCCCGATTACGGCACGCAGTATCGCTCCGCCATCTTCTTCCAAGACGCCGAACAGGAAGCGGCCGCGCGGGCGGCCAAGCAGGCCTTAGAAAGGGCGGGCACTTTCAAGCGGCCAATCGTGACCGAAATCGTCGCGGCTGGGCCTTTTTATCGCGCCGAGGAATATCATCAGCGTTACTTCGAGAAGAACGGGATTCGATCCTGTCATCTTCCTTCGCACTCGTAAATTCTCCCCGGCTGATCTTGCCTCGTTGACCGAGCGACCGGAGTAGGGCCTAGAACGGCCGTTGCGGACGGCCGAGATAGGGAATCCACGGGATTGTTAGCGGTCATCTTCTTGTATCCACAAGGGAAAAGAGACGTAGACGGGCTTCAGCGTCGCCTTGAAACTTTACAATTGCCTAGGGGTAGGCTCACCGAAGTCAACCGAGCCGGCCGTAGTGTCGGACCTAGGAGCAGGTGTCATGAGGATGGGTCATCGCTTAATTCAGCGACGGCGATAAGTCTCTGGGCTTACTCAGAGACACTCAAGCAGCACGGGAAAACTTGCAGGTGGTAGAAACCAAGGACGGCGAGATCGATCATCTGGTTTCTATCAATGGAAGGCCGATCACCGGTAAGGAACAAGAAAGGGAAAACCGGCGAATTCAAAAGCTGCTCGCTCATCCAGAGGAGATTCGAAAGCAGCGAGCTAGCCAGGCAAGTGATGCCAATGAGGAAAGAAAGCTGCTCAAAATGCTCCCGGATGCGTTTATTTACAAATATGACGGTACACAGGGAAACCAAACCAAGCTTCGCTTTCAGCCGAATCCGAGATTCCGCGCCACGGACCGTGAGAGCCAGGTTTTCCACCACATGGAAGGCGAGATGTACATCGATCCGCGTGAAAAGCACATCGCGGAAATCAATGGGAGGCTCATCAGCCCCGTAAAATTCGGCGAGGGGCTGCTGGGCCATCTCGAAAAGGGCGGCACGTTTTTGGTAAAGCAGCGCGACGTGGGCGGTGGCCACTGGGAAATGACCTATCTCGACGTGCAAATGAACGGAAAGGCGCTTTTCTTAAAGACCATCGCTGTACGCCAGACGGAAAGCGATTCGGGGTTCCGCCGCCTCCCCGACGGAACCACCGCCAGTCGCGCCGGGCAATTCCTCAATATCCAGGCGGGCCAAATGACCAGTGCGGACGATGTGCGGGAATTGGCAAATAGCTCGGTAGTTGGCGATGGCCAATAGCGCGATCGAGCGCAAAGTGTTATGTATCCGGCCAGCGAATGAGCTCACCCATTTGTCGTGGAATTATTGTCGTGCTCGTGATTGCCTCGAGTGGGGCAGCGCGGGCGCAGCAAAATCCAGCTCCGCCGCCAGCGCAGCAGCAGCCTCCGCCTCCTGCCCAGCCGATACCGGAGCAGACCCAACTGAGCCCGGTGGCGCCCTGCCTTCAGCCGCCTCCCATCGTGCGATGGCAGGACTACCAAGGCCCGCTCAAGAAAGTGGTAGGAGCTTTTGGACGAAAGCTTGAGAGAAAGTCCGTCGGCACGCCTCACTACAAGTCCGGAGCGGTTCTCTGCTCTCTTACGCTCGGCGGGAAGTTTCTTCTGTTTGCGGGAGACACTTTCGACCCCATTACCTTCTTGAGTGTGGGATTCAATTCGGGCATCGATCAAGCGCAGAACAATCAGCCGGCCTTTGGGCAGGGCGCAGCAGGATACGGCAAACGCTTCGGATACAATTTTTCAATTGCGGCAGCCGGTGAGTTTTTCCCGGTGGTGGTTTATTCAACGATCTTCCGAGAGGACCCCCGCTACTACCGGCTTGGTTACGGCTCTGCCCAGCGCCGGTTTATCCATGCGCTTAAGCACACGGTCATCGCGAAGCGCGAAGACGGGGGGGAAGAGTTCAACTTCTCGGAATGGCTGGGAGTAACGAGCACCGTTGCCTTGGCTCGCGCCTATCACACCGGAGGCCAAACCGGCGTAGGGTCGGCGGCCGAGGATGCTGCCTTGACCATCGCCCAAAATGCCGGCTGGAATGTGCTGCGGGAATTCTGGCCTGAAGTGGCCCGCACATTTAAACTCCCGTTCCGAGGCGTAAACGAGCAGCAGGGGCCGGTGTTGACGCCGCTCCCGGAGCCGTGAGTCGGACCTTACCGAGCTCCTCCCTTGGCGCGAGAATTGCCGGCCGCAGGGGCGAGACTGCCCGGCCTTTTGGTGGTGAGATCACGGCTTTGCGGTTGGCGCAAGATGCCCTGAAGTGGCCCCAGACGACCATCGATTGCACCGATTTGCAAGCCCAGAATCCTCGCGATGAGCGGGTAAACGTCGACGTTCTCGAAAGGCTCGACCATTGCGCCGGCACGAAAGTCCGGACCAACCGCAGAGAAGATCGCTCGCATTGATTTCATTTCCTGGGGATCGTAACCATGCCCGCCCTTCACGTCGGGCTGAACGATTTCTGGCTTTTCTGACGCGTGCGCCCGAACCATGTAGGGTCCGATGGGGATCACCACTGGATCGCCTATTCTTAGGTTGCTTTGGAAATGAAGATGGACTGGAACCTCCCCACGCCGGTAGACAACAAATTTATCGCTGGCCCCCTGCAACTGCCGATACGCGCGCGCCGCAGCCCCTTCGCTCGGTGCATACAGCAACGAGCCCACCGTCACGAACTGGGAGAGGTCCGCGAAATGATCCAGATCCATCCAGTTTCCTTCTACCGTGGCCATGCCATGGTCGGACACCACGATGAGATCCACAGGCAGGCCCAGCGGTTCGAGCTCAGCGACAAGTTTTCCGATCAGACCATCGACTTGGCGCACGGCTTCACCGGTCTCGGGACTCTCCGGTCCTGCCTCATGGCCCGTATGATCTGGCTCGCTGTAGTAGAGCGTGATGAAGTGTGGCCTATCGGCCGGCGGCAGCAGGAGCCACTGAATTACCTGCCCGATGCGCTTCTCACCGGGGACCGTTCCGTCGTAGTGCAAATAGTAAGACGGTCGCATGCCATCAATCTCCGCCTCCGAGGCTGGCCAGAAAAAGCAGGCGCTGCGCATGCCCTGCTTCTCGGCAAGAACCCACAGCGGGACGCCTGCATACCAACTGCCGTCCGCTACAGTCGCAGCATCGACCGACCTATACTTTTGCTTGCGCACAGGATCGTAAAAGTTGTTGGCCACAATCCCATGGTGCTCTGGATACAGCCCAGTGACGATGGAATAGTGATTCGGAAAGGTGAGGGACGGAAAGGACGGAATCATTCCTTGGGGGGCGCTCGCGCCACTCTTGGCGAGCGCTAACAGGCTCTTCGCGTGATATTTCGCGGCGTAGTCGTAGCGGAAGCCGTCGAGGGAAACCACAATCACGTAAGGCTTCGAACGCTGCGCTAACGCGTTCGGCCCATGATCGACATGGATGACCTGCGCCGAAAGCGGCTGCTGTAAGGCAAGGTAGAGCCACGCCATAGCCGCCGATATCCGCCGAACTCGTCGCATCCCAGCACCCGCCAGCCTGCCCAATTGCACAACAATGCTGCTGGACGACACCAGGCCCTTTTCCCCCACCAGCGCGCCTTAGAACGTCATATGCAACGATCTCTGAAGGAACCTGGGACTGCCTATGGTATTCGAAATCACGAGCTTCGTCCGTGGATCAAGAAGGAAATGTGAATAATCGCTTGAACGGTAGTGTGGGAGAAGCTGCGAATCTCTGGCAAAATATCGCCGCGATGAACGCGCCGGCAAACACCACCAATCCGCTTTTTAATGGCAACAAGCTGAAACTCGGCACCTTCTGTTCGAACACGATCGCCAATATGACTCTCGTCCCAGAACAATGGCATCCCAGCTGGGCGAATTGCCTAAACGCCGCTCGTGTTGCTGACCAAGCTGGTCTGGAAGCGATTGTTCCGATTGCTCGTTGGAAGGGTTACCTAGACGACAAGCCGGAACACCCTTCCAACGAAGTGCTGGATGTGTTCACTTGGGCTGCCGGACTTTCGCAGGCGACGCGCTATTCGTCGATTCTGGCGACTTCGCACGCTCCCACCATGCACCCGCTGATCGTCGCCAAGCAGTGCTCCACCATCGATCTGATCTCCGGGGGACGCGCTGCGTTGAATGTTGTCGGAGGTTGGAACAGGCGCGAGTTTGATATGTTTGGCATCGACCTGCTCGAGCACGACCAGCGCTATGTCTACCTCGAAGAATGGCTGGCGCTGCTGCGCAAGCTTTGGACCTGCCCGCAGGAATTCGACTACGAGTCAAAATACTTCCGCATGAAGAAAGCAATTTCGCGCCCCCTGCCGATCCAACCCGGCGGGATACCGATCATGAATGCGGCGCAGTCGCCCGCGGGCATCCGGTTCTCGGCGAAAAACTCCCAAATCGGACTGCTCAGCCTTCGCGGCAATTCTCCCGAACAGTGGGCCCCTCAAGTGGACAACTACAAGCAAATGGCGCGCGAAGAATTTGGCCGCGATATCCAGATATGGACCAACGCTTCGGCCGTGCTCGCCGACACGAAGAAAGAAGCTGAGGATTTTCTGCGTTACTACTCTGAAGAATTTGCGGATGTCGAATGCCTGGACAGCATCATGGAGACCATCAGCATAGAAAATAACGTGCCCAAGGGTTCGCCACAGCTTGCTTTTATGCGCAAACGGATGGCTACGGGCGCAGGCTACCCCCTGGTTGGCGACGCTCCCAAAATGGCTGACGACCTTCGGGCGATTTCTCGCGCAGGCATCGACGGCGTCATCATGACATGGCTCGATTATGTCGATGGCGTGAAGCGTTTCGCGCGAGACGTATTGCCTTTGCTCGAACAATACGGACTTCGCAAACCATTTGTAAGACCGGCCTAAGCGCATCGACCCAGATAAGTGGAAACCCGAGCTCTTTCACGCTGGCCAGCAGCGTTGGTTCCGTCCCACATCTTTCTCGCTCCTCTGAGGCAAGAATGACTTCTGTTAGAATGCGGCCGCAACTCGGAGTGCGTCGAACAGGAGAGGGTCATGCACCGACGCGAATTCCTGGTGACCCCGGTCATCACTACCCTTGCGCTTTCAGCCCCTGACGTGCGCGCCTCTTCACCTCATCCCTCTCCCGTAAATTCCCTTGGCGTAAAAGCGCTCGTCTTCGACACTTTCGGCACCGTCGTCGATTGGCGTGGCTCAATCATGCAAGAAGGCGAACAGTGGGGACGCGAACACAATCTACAAATTGACTGGGGCAAATTCGCGGACCGCTGGCGCGCGGGCTACGGCCCCTCGATGGACAAAGTTCGCAAAGGCCAGTTACCCTGGATGAAGCTCGACGATTTGCACCGCATGATCCTCGATGAATTGCTGAAGGAATTCGCGATAACGAATCTCACCGAAGAGGAGAAACAGCATTGGAATCGCGTCTGGCATCGTCTGAACGGCTGGCCTGACGCCGTCGAAGGACTCACGCGCCTTAAGAAAAACTACATCATCGCGACGCTTTCAAACGGCAACGTCTCACTGCTCGTGGAAATGGCGAAATTTGCGGGCCTCCCGTGGGACACCGTCTTTGGCTCTGACCTCTTCCATCACTTCAAGCCCGATCGCGAAGTCTATTTGGGCGCAGTCGATTTGCTGAGCAAGAAACCGTCGGAAGTCATGATGGTCGCAGCGCATCCGCCTGATTTGAGTGCGGCAGCGGCTTGCGGCTTGAAGACCGCCCTCGTCCCGCGCCCCCTCGAAGGCGGTAAGCAGGGCACGCCGCCACCGCCGGTCACTGCAAACGTCCGAGCTCCAGCCGTCGCTTCATTCGACGTCACCGCCACGGACTTTATCGACCTGGCCGCCAAACTCTCGTGAACCTGAGGACCTAGGGCATCCCAGGCGGACCGGCGGCGATCTGGAGCCTCCCACCCGGCGTTGGTTCACACACTTTCCCCCCTGCGTTTTTCCAAAATTTGTTAGCCTGAGATCGCCCGCGGTGGATCAAGAGCGGCAGAACGTGCTTTTCAAAGCTAGGAGGCCTCGGCGATGTCCTGGCAGCCAGCATCCACGAAACGCGAGCACTCGGACTGGTCCTCTGTCGCGCTCGGGATTTCCGAAGAGGCCGGCTTGACTCCGAGCGTGCCAGCAAAGGTTGGCGAATGAAAGCGTGCCTGCTGCGTTCGCCTGCGCCGGTCGAGACGAATCCGCTCGTCTTCACCGATTGCCCAACGCCCGCGCCGAGCCGCGGTGAAGTCCTGCTACGCGTCAAAATGTGCGGTGTCTGCCGCACCGATTTACATATCGTCGAAGGTGAATTGCCTCCCCGAAAATCTCCGCTGATCCCCGGGCACCAGATTGTCGGCACGGTCGAAAAACTCGGCGAGGACGCACGGCGATTCAAGATCGGGACGCGTGTCGGAATCGCCTGGCTTCACCACACGGACCAGAGCTGCGAATACTGCCGCGGGGGAATGGAAAATCTCTGCGATCACCCGGATTTCACGGGCTACACACAAGATGGCGGCTATGCCGAATATGCCGTTGCGCCTGAAGATTTCGTCTATCCGCTACCTGAAGGTTTCTCTGACCGCGACGCTGCCCCGTTGCTGTGTGCGGGGATCATCGGCTTTCGTTGCTTACGGCTTTCGAATCTTAAAGCAGGCAGTCGTTTGGCCTTTTACGGTTTTGGAGCGGCGGCGCACGTCGCCATTCAGGTGGCGCGCCATTGGGGGGTGGAAGTCTTTGCCTGTACCCGCGGTGCGAAGCACCAGCAACTCGCCTTGCAACTGGGCGCAGTGTGGGCCGGCGAGGCGGCAGCTGAACCGCCGGGGAAACTCGATGCCGCCATTATTTTCGCGCCGGCCGGCGAGTTGGTGCCCCCTGCGTTGAAGGCCCTGAGAAAAGGCGGGGTGCTCGTCCTCGGCGGCATCCACATGAGTCCGATCCCTTCTTTCAATTACAATTTGCTCTATCAGGAGCGAGTCGTTCGCAGTGTGGCCAACAACACGCGGAAGGACGGCGAGGATTTTCTGCGCGTCGCCGCAGAGATTCCCATCCAAACGCAGGTCACCATATTTGGATTCGGTGAAGCCAATCGCGCGCTAAACGACCTGAAGAGCGACCGCATCAACGGCGCTGCCGTCTTAGATTGCACCCCATGAAAATCATCTCGGTCAACCTCGGTCTTCCGCGACGTGTCCTGCATCATGACCGCGAAGTCATTACCTCGATTTTCAAGTCGCCGGTGACTGACCCTGTGATGCTGCGCTTCCTCAATCTGGAGGGCGACCGTCAGTCCGATCTGAGGGTCCACGGGGGAAGAAACAAGGCCCTCTACGCATATCCGTTTGAGCATTACGACTATTGGCGCGACCAATTGCCCGAGGCCGATCTTAGCTGGGGCAATTTTGGCGAGAATCTGACGACGGAAGGCCTCCACGAACAGGATACCTTGATTGGCGACGTGTACCGGGTGGGGGCGGCTACCGTAAAAGTCACGCAACCCCGCATGCCGTGCTACAAGCTTGGAATTCGTTTCGGACGAGACGACATGCTGAAGCGGTTCCTCGCCAGCGGCCGCTCGGGAATCTATTTTTCAGTCGTGCAAGAAGGACTTGTCGACAGGGGCGACGTGATTGAAAAAATCAGCTCGGCGCCAGAGGGTATTTCGATTGCGGACGTCACTCGCGCGTACGCCTATTCTCGTGAGAACGTCGAACTCGTTCGCCGCATCGTAAGCGCGCAAGTTCTTCCTCGCGGCTTGCACCAGGATTTCCTCGACGAACTGG
>Ga0306920_100001976_pt1 | contig 25599 bp, 25 predicted proteins | sample flu12Cox44000170_FD_204666 | JGI IMG/M metagenome (GOLD analysis project Ga0306920, IMG submission 204666) | Lab enrichment of tropical soil microbial communities from Luquillo Experimental Forest, Puerto Rico - flux4day.12C.oxic.44.000.170 (v2)... | ecosystem: Environmental > Terrestrial >...
GGGCTCGCTCGACATTGTTTTCGGAGAGGTCGATCGGTGATCGCGCTGCCGCCCATCCATTTCGACCGGGCTTCGGGGGCTCTGGATGGAGTCAACCTGTGGGAGCGGACCGCGGCATTGGCGCTAACGACGGGTTCGAAAATATCGTCGCATTTTTCGCATCGCGGCTATAACAGCTGCGCCAATCTTTTGCGCAAGACGTTGCCCGAGCGCAACATCGCCATCAAGCTCAATGCGGATGCGATTTTCGAATTTCCGTACGGTGACGGTTACTGGAGCAAGCTGCTCAACCGCTCGTATCATTATGAGGACGAGCTGGAATTGCTGTTCCGTCACTCAGCCGATATCGACTACATGCTGCTCGATTGCGGTGCCAATTACGGTTACTGGTCGGTGCTGGTCTCGAGCGCGCCGTTCGGTTCGCACGAGACGATCGCGATCGAACCGTCATCTGAAAATTTTGACAAGCTTGCCAACAATGCGAGAGTCAACGGCAATCGCTTCGCGCCGATGAAGTGCGCGATCGGCTCGGCAAAGGGCACGGCGCGGCTGTCCGGGACCAAGCACGAGGCGTTCAGTATCGCCAGCGGGGCCAGGAGGGGCGGCGAAGAGGTTCCGGTCATCGCGCTCGACGACCTGATCGATGATGGCAAGGTTTCTCATGACGGAAAATATCTCATCAAGCTCGACGTCGAAGGCGTCGAAGTCGATGCCATCAAGGGCGGCACGCGGCTGTTGCAGGGCGACAGCGTCATCATCTGCGAGGAGCACGGCAACGATCCCGAGCACACGGTCTCGCGCTATATCCTCGAGCAAACGCCGCTCAAGCTGATCGTCTACGATCCCCGATCCAATCGCATGGAGACCGTGACCGAGCTTTCGATCCTCGATCGCATCAAGGTTTCCTCCCATGTCGGCTATAACGTGTTCGGCACGGCAAGTGCGTTCTGGCAGGGCCGCTTCAAAGCCTTGAATGCCGAAGCCGCGCGCCGCATGCAATGAAAGACCAGAACAGATGTCCGTCCGCCGACTAGCGCCCAAGGAACTTCAACCCGCAAGCTTCACGTTCACGCCGGAGAATCTGGCCTTTGCGAAGCAGCAGATTGCCAAATATCCGGAAGGCCGGCAGGCTTCCGCCGCCATTGCCATCCTGTGGCGGGTCCAGGAGCAGCATGACGGGTGGGTTTCCGAAGCTGCGATCCGCGCGGTCGCCGATCTGCTCGGCATGGCCTATATCCGCGTGCTTGAGATCGCGACGTTCTACACCATGTTCCAGCTGCAGCCCGTGGGCAAGAAGGCCCACGTTCAGGTCTGCGGTACGACGCCGTGCCGCCTTCGCGGGGCGGCCGACCTCATCGAGGTGTGCCAGAGCCGGATCCATCACGAACCCTTTGAGCTCTCCAAGGACGGCAATTTCAGCTGGGAAGAGGTGGAGTGCCTCGGTGCCTGCGTGAACGCGCCGATGGTTCTGATCTGGAAAGACACCTACGAGGATCTGACCAAGGAGAGCTTCGGAAAAGTCCTCGACGCCTTTGCTTCCGGCCAGCCGCCGAAGCCCGGGCCGCAGATCAACCGCCAGCTCTCCGCGCCGGTGGGCGGACCGACCACGCTCAAGGAAACCACATGAGGCACGACCCTATCCTGCAAGCGGCCGGCGTCGCGGGCCTCGCTTCGCGCTCTCATCGCTGATCCCGGGAACTCCGACATGCTCGACGACAAGGATCGCATCTTCAGGAATCTCTACGGCCTCCACGACTGGGGCCTCGAAGGTGCGCGTCGCCGCGGCGCCTGGGACGGCACCAAGGCGATCATCGACAAGGGACGCGACTGGATCATCAACGAGATGAAGGCATCGGGCTTGCGCGGCCGCGGCGGGGCCGGTTTTCCGACCGGACTAAAGTGGTCGTTCATGCCAAAAGAGTCGACCGACGGCCGGCCGAGCTATCTCGTGGTCAATGCCGACGAGTCCGAACCCGGTACCTGCAAGGACCGCGAGATCATGCGGCACGATCCGCATCTTTTGGTCGAAGGCTGCCTGATTGCAAGTTTCGCGATGGGCGCGCACGCCTGTTACATCTATGTGCGGGGCGAATTCATCCGGGAGCGCGAGCGCCTCGAGGCCGCGGTCGAGCAGGCCTATGCAGCGAAGCTGATCGGCAAGGACAACCTCAACGGCTGGCCGTTCGACCTCTACGTGACGCATGGCGCCGGGGCCTACATTTGCGGCGAAGAGACTGCGCTGCTCGAAAGCCTCGAAGGCAAGAAGGGCATGCCGCGGCTGAAGCCGCCGTTCCCGGCCAATGTCGGCCTGTTCGGCTGCCCGACGACGGTCAACAATGTCGAGTCGATTGCGGTGGCCCCGGACATCCTGCGGCGCGGTGCGGCCTGGTTCGCCGGGATCGGCCGGCCCAACAATGTCGGCACCAAGCTGTTCTGCATTTCCGGCCATGTCGAGCGTCCCTGCAACGTCGAAGAGGCGATGGGCATTCCGTTTCGCGAGTTGATCGAGCGCCATTGCGGGGGCATCCGCGGCGGATGGGACAATCTGAAGGCCGTGATCCCCGGCGGCTCTTCGGTGCGCATGGTGCCGGCGGAGCAGATCATCGACACGCCGATGGATTTCGACAGCCTCGGCAAGTTGCGCTCCGGCCTTGGCACCGCCGCCGTCATTGTGATGGACAAATCGACCGACCTGATCCGTGCGATTGCCCGCATCTCCTATTTCTACAAGCACGAGAGCTGCGGCCAGTGCACCCCCTGCCGCGAGGGCACTGGATGGATGTGGCGGGTATTGAGCCGGATGGCGGAAGGCCGCGCCCACAAGCGCGAAATCGACATGCTGCTCGAGGTGACCAAGCAGGTCGAGGGTCACACGATCTGCGCGCTCGGTGACGCAGCCGCCTGGCCGATCCAGGGCTTGATCGCGCATTTTCGCCATGAGATCGAGCAACGCATCGACGACTATTCGCGCAAGGCAGATATCGACGATGCCGGCATTCTCGATCCCGCGCACATGGTCGCTGCGGAGTGAACTTGATGTCGAAGCCGGGCTTATTCGGGTGGCAGAAATACGGGACGCTGGCGCAAATGGCGCAGGCGGCCGTGGCGCTGCTCGGCTTCGTGGCGATCCTCTTCCAGATCAACGAATTGCGCACCGGCAATCGCGAGGCCAGCGCCCGGCAGGCTTTTCTGGGCTACACGGATCTGGCGTTCAACAACCCGAAATTCGCCGCACCGGAATACGAAAAGATCAAGGCCGGCGACCGCGACCAGCGGGTGCAGTACGAGACTTTTGTTGCGTATTTCCTCTATGCCTGCGAAGAAGCGACCGGCGCATTCGCCGACCGGCGTGAGTGGCTGGCCTCGTGCGACTACGATCTGAAGCCGCATCTGCCGTTTCTGTGCGAGAAGAGCGCCGCCGAGCCTGCTTATCTCATGACCTACAGCACCGGCACCCAGCAATGGGTGAAGACGTCCATGAAGACGGCGAGCGTCACACCGCCGGACTGCAAGCCGGGAAAGACCTGAGACCGCAATGACCAAACTCATCATCGACGGCAAAGAGATCGATGTTCCCGCGGAATACACGCTGCTGCAGGCGTGCGAGGCCGCAGGCGCAGAAATTCCCCGCTTCTGCTACCACGAGCGCCTCTCGATCGCCGGCAACTGCCGGATGTGCCTGGTCGAGGTGAAGGGCGGCCCGAAGCCGGTCGCAAGCTGCGCCTGGGGCGTGCGCGATTGTCGTCCGGGCCCAAAGGGAGAGCCGCCGGAAATTTCGACCCGTTCGCCGATGGTGAAGAAGGCGCGCGAAGGCGTGATGGAGTTTCTCCTCATCAACCACCCGCTGGATTGCCCGATCTGCGACCAGGGCGGGGAGTGCGACCTGCAGGACCAGGCGATGGGCTACGGCGTCGACACCTCGCGTTTTGCCGAGAACAAGCGCGCGGTCGAGGACAAATATCTTGGCGCGCTGGTCAAGACCTCGATGAACCGCTGCATCCAGTGCACGCGTTGCGTCCGCTTTGCCGCCGAAGTGTGCGGTACGCCGGAAATGGGTGCGACCGGGCGCGGCGAAGACATGGAGATCACGACTTATCTGGAAACGGCGCTGACCTCGGAACTGCAGGGCAACCTCGTCGACATCTGCCCGGTAGGCGCGCTCACCTCGAAACCCTACGCCTTCGCGGCCCGGCCCTGGGAACTCGGCAAGACCCAGTCGATCGACGTGATGGACGGCGTCGGTTCTGCGATCCGCGTCGATACCCGCGGCCGCGAGGTGATGCGGATCCTGCCGCGCGTCAATGACGCGGTGAACGAGGAATGGATTTCCGACAAGACCCGCCACATCGTCGATGGCCTGCGCACCCAGCGGCTCGACCGTCCCTACATCCGGCAGAATGGTCAGCTCCGGCCCGCTTCATGGCAGGAGGCTTTCGAGGCGATCGCCGCACGGATCGCGCGAACCGACGGCAAGCGGATTGGCGCCATCGCGGGCGATATCGCCGCGGTGGAGGAAATGTTTGCGCTCAAGGAGCTTTTGACGAAATGCGGCTCGATCAATCTCGCTGTGCAAGGCGGCGATGCCTTCGATCCCGGGGCTGGACGCGCCACTTACCTCTTCAATCCCACAATTGCCGGCATTGAGCAGGCGGATGCGCTCCTGATCCTTGGCTCGAATCCGCGCAGGGAAGCCGCTGTGCTCAATGCGCGCATTCGCAAGCGCTGGCGCAGCGGCCAGCTCAAAATCGGCGTGATCGGCCCGAAGGCCGATTTGACCTACGGCTATGACTACCTCGGCGCTGGAACGGACACGCTTGGCGACGTCGCCGCCGGCAAGCACTCCTTTGCGGACACGCTCAAGAATGCGAAACACCCGATCATATTGGTCGGCTCCGGCGCCGCTGCGCGGCACGACGGGCGAGCGGTTCTTGCCTCCGCGGCCAAGCTGGCGGTCGATCTCGGCGCACTTAAGGAAGGCTGGAGCGGTTTTGCGGTTTTGCACGACACAGCTTCGCGTGTCGGCGCGCTCGATATCGGCTTTGCTCCGGGCGCTGGCGGGCTCAATTCGGCGGAGATGACCACGTTCGGAACGCTTGACGTGCTGTTTCTGCTTGGTGCGGATGAAGTCAAGGTGCCCGATGGCACCTTCGTGGTGTACATCGGCACCCATGGCGATCGAGGCGCCCACCGCGCCGATATCATTCTCCCCGGCGCGGCCTATACGGAGAAGAGCGGAATCTTCGTCAATACCGAGGGCCGGGCGCAAATGGCCAACAGGGCGGGATTTCCCCCGGGGCAGGCGCGCGAGGACTGGGCGATCGTCCGCGCGCTGTCGGCAGCGCTCGGCAGGAAGCTACCCTACGACTCGCTTCAGGCGCTGCGGCAGGCGATCTTCAAGGCGGCGCCGCATCTCATGCGGATCGACGGGATCGAGCCTGGCAAGACCAACGATATCAACGCGCTTGCGGGCGGCGGCGGAAATGTCGAGAAGTCCCCGTTCAAGAGTTCGGTGGAGGATTTTTACATGACCAACCCGATCGCGCGGGCGTCCGCGGTCATGGCGGAATGCTCCCGCCTGGCCTCCGGAAAGATGCTCAACGCAGCGGAGTGAAGTGATGGCCGAATTCTGGACCAGTACATTGTGGCCGCTGATCATCATGGTCGCCCAAAGCGTCCTGTTGCTCGTGGTGCTGCTGATTGCGATCGCCTACATCCTGCTCGCCGACCGCAAGATCTGGGCGGCGGTGCAGATCAGGCGCGGCCCGAACGTGGTGGGACCGTGGGGTCTGTTCCAGTCCTTCGCCGATCTGTTGAAATTCGTCTTGAAGGAACCGATCATTCCGGCCGGTGCCAACAAGGGCGTGTTCCTGCTGGCACCGTTGGTAAGCTGCGTGCTTGCGCTTGCGGCCTGGGCCGTGATCCCGACCAATCTTGGCTGGGCAATCGCCGACATCAATGTCGGCGTGCTCTATATCTTCGCGATTTCGTCGCTGTCGATCTACGGCATCATCATGGCCGGCTGGTCGTCGAACTCGAAATATCCCTTCCTCGCCGCGCTTCGCTCGGCGGCGCAGATGGTCAGCTACGAGGTATCGATCGGCTTTGTGATCATCACCGTGCTGCTTTGCGCGGGCTCTCTCAACTTGACCGCAGTGGTCGAGGCGCAGAACACCCGAGGGCTCGCCAACCTGATCGGCCTGCCGCAATTGACGATCCTCAACTGGTATGTGTGGCCACTGCTGCCGATGTTCGTGGTGTTCTACGTCTCGTCGCTGGCTGAAACCAACCGGCCGCCGTTCGATCTCGTCGAAGCCGAGTCGGAACTGGTCGCAGGCTTCATGGTCGAATACGGCTCGACGCCCTATCTCCTGTTCATGCTCGGCGAATACGTCGCGATCACCACGATGTGCGCGATGGCGACAATCCTGTTCCTCGGCGGATGGCTGCCGCCGGTGACGCTGCCGCCCTTCACCTGGGTGCCCGGCGTGATCTGGTTCTCGCTCAAGCTGTTCTTCATGTTCTTCCTGTTCGCGATGGCGAAAGCAATCGTGCCGCGCTACCGCTACGACCAGTTGATGAGACTAGGCTGGAAGGTGTTCCTGCCGCTGTCGCTGGCGATGGTGGTGATCGTCGCGGGCGTTCTGCAATTCGCAGGCATCGCGCCGAAATGAGGTCGCAATGAGTGTCAATATCAACGCCACGTCGCGCTCGCTCCTGCTGTCGGAATTCGTTTCGGCGTTCTTGCTCGGCATGCGCTATTTCTTCAAACCGAAACCGACACTGAATTATCCCTTCGAGAAGGGGCCGATCTCGCCGCGTTTTCGCGGCGAGCACGCCCTGCGCCGCTATCCCAACGGCGAAGAGCGCTGCATCGCCTGCAAGCTTTGCGAGGCGATCTGCCCGGCGCAGGCAATCACCATAGAGGCGGGACCGCGCCGCAACGACGGTACGCGGCGCACCGTGCGCTATGACATCGACATGGTGAAATGCATTTACTGCGGGCTCTGCCAGGAGGCGTGTCCGGTGGACGCCATCGTCGAAGGCCCGAATTTCGAATTTGCGACCGAAACGCGGGAGGAGCTTTACTATGACAAGGCGAAGCTTCTCGCCAATGGGGACCGCTGGGAGCGCCAGATCGCTAAAGCGATCGAACTCGACGCGCCGTACCGGTGAGGTGAGGGCATGATCCTTCCGCATATTCTCATGTCATTCCGGACGGCGCGCAGCGCCGATCCGCAATCTTGCGCTTCGATCTCTGGATTTCGGGTTAGCCGACGGCGTCCGCGCCCCGGAATGGCGGAGGTTTGCCAATGATCTTTCCGGCGCTGTTCTTCTACCTGTTCGCCGGTGTCTGCGTGGCATCCGCGGTCATGGTGATCGTGTCGCGCAATCCCGTGCACTCGGTGCTGTTTCTGATCCTGGCTTTCGTCAATGCAGCCGGCCTGTTCGTGCTGATGGGAGCCGAGTTTTTGGCCATGATTCTTGTCGTGGTTTATGTCGGTGCGGTCGCGGTGTTGTTTCTGTTCGTGATCATGATGCTCGACGTCGATTTCGCCGAATTGCGCGAAGGCTTCATCGAATATCTTCCGATAGGCCTCGTGATCGGCGGCGTGTTCCTCGCTGAGCTGCTGCTGGTCGGCGGCGGTTGGGTCATCAGCCCCAATGTGGCCAAGTCGATCACAGCGGCGATCCCCGCCAATGTTAGCAATACCGAGGCGCTCGGGCTCGTGCTCTACACGAAGTACATCCATTATTTTCAGATCGCGGGCCTGGTGCTGCTGGTCGCGATGATCGGCGCCATCGTGCTGACGCTGCGCCACAAGGCCACCGTGAAGCGGCAGGACATCAATGTCCAGAATGCGCGGACGCGTGAGCTTGCCATGAGCGTGCGCAAGGTGGCCTCGGGTCAGGGTCTTCAGGACGCAGATGCTGCGGAGTGGGTGCAATGACAATTGGTCTTGGACACTATCTCGCGGTCGGCGCCATCCTGTTCACGCTCGGAATCCTCGGCATTTTCCTCAACCGCAAGAACATCATCATCATTCTGATGTCGATCGAGCTGATCCTGCTCGCCGTCAATGTCAACCTGGTCGCGTTCTCGACTTTCATCGGTGACATCGTCGGCCAGGTCTTCGCGCTCCTGGTGCTGACGGTAGCTGCGGCCGAAGCCGCGATCGGTCTTGCGATATTGGTTGTGTACTTCCGAAACCGCGGCTCGATCGCGGTTGAGGACGTCAATCTGATGAAGGGTTAGGGCATGATCCGGAAAAGCCGGAACCGGTTTTCCCCCGCGGCAAACGCTGGGCGCGTTTGCGCTGCGATCGTGCGTGAAGAGGCTCGCCAATGATCCAGGCCATCGTCTTTCTGCCGTTCATCGGCGCGATCATCGCAGGCCTGATCTCGCTTGTCGGTGCGCATGCGCGTCATCCTAGCGGCGATGAGGTCGAACATGATTCCGATGCGCACGGCCACCGCGAAGTGCCGGTCGACCAGGAAGCCAGCGTCATCCATGCCTCCAGCCACGAGCCCGACGCCCACGATGACCATCAGGCGGCTGAGCCGCCGGCGGCGGGCTCGCGTGCGGCGGAATTGATCACGAGTGGCTTCTTGCTCATCGGCGCGGCCTTGTCGTGGGTGGTGCTGGTCGATGTCGGCTTCGGTCACAACGACGCGCGAATTGCGCTGTTCCCGTGGATCAATTCGGGCGATCTCCAGGTTTCGTGGGCGCTGCGGATCGACACACTGACGGCCGTCATGCTGGTGGTCGTCAACACCATCTCCTCGCTCGTGCATGTTTACTCGATCGGCTACATGGACGAGGACCCGTACCGGCCGCGGTTCTTCAGCTATCTTTCGCTGTTCACCTTCGCGATGCTGATGCTGGTGACGGCCGACAACCTCGTCCAGCTTTTCTTCGGCTGGGAGGGCGTCGGCCTTGCGAGCTATCTGCTGATCGGATTCTGGTATCAGAAGCCGTCGGCGAATGCGGCGGCGATCAAGGCCTTCATTGTCAACCGCATCGGCGATTTCGGCTTCGCGCTCGGCATCTTCGCCGTGTTTATGCTGATCGGGTCCGTCGATTACGAAACCATCTTTGCTGCCGCTCCGGGGCTGACCGGCAAAACCATCAACTTCTTCGGCTGGCAGGCCGACGCGCTGACGCTGACCTGCCTGCTCCTGTTCATGGGCGCAATGGGCAAGTCGGCGCAGTTCCTGCTGCACACCTGGCTGCCCGACGCGATGGAAGGTCCGACACCGGTCTCCGCATTGATCCATGCCGCGACCATGGTCACCGCGGGCGTCTTCATGGTGGCGCGGCTGTCGCCGCTGTTTGAACTCGCGCCCACCGCGCAGGCCTTCGTGATGTTCATCGGCGCGACTACGGCCTTCTTCGCCGCAACCGTCGGTCTTGTGCAGAACGACATCAAGCGCATCGTCGCCTATTCGACCTGTTCCCAGCTTGGCTACATGTTCGTGGCGATGGGGGCGGGGGCCTATTCAGTCGGCATGTTCCATCTGTTCACCCACGCCTTCTTCAAGGCGCTGTTGTTCTTAGGATCGGGCTCGGTGATCTATGCGATGCACCACGAGCAGGACATCCGCAACATGGGCGGGCTGAAGGACCGGATTCCCTTCACCTACCTTGTCATGGTGATCGGCACTCTGGCTCTGACCGGTTTCCCCCTGACCGCGGGCTATTTCTCCAAGGACGCAATCATCGAATCCGCCTTCGCCTCGCACAATCCGGTCGGGCCTTACGGTTTCCTGATGACGGTGGTCGCAGCCGCCTTGACCTCGTTCTACTCGTGGCGCCTGATCTTCAAGACCTTCCATGGCGAACCCCACGACCGCGAGCACTACGAAGCTGCGCATGAGTCGCCGCTTTGGATGCTGATCCCGATCGGCATACTAGCGGCGGGATCGATCCTTGCCGGATATCCGTTCAAGGAACTGTTCGCCGGCCACGGCGTCGAGGAGTTCTTCCGCGAGTCGCTGAAGATGAACCCGCACATCATCGAAGATATGCACGCAATCCCCGAGAGTATCGCGTTTTTGCCGACGTTGATGATGGCGGCGGGTTTTTTGGTGTCGTGGCTGTTCTACATCCGCCGGCCCTATCTGCCGGTCGAACTCGCCAATCAGCAGCCGCTGCTTTACCAGTTCCTGCTCAATAAATGGTATTTCGACGAGCTTTACGACCTGATCGTGGTTCGTCCGACGAAGTGGCTCGGGCGCTTCCTGTGGAAGGTCGGCGACGGCTACATCATTGACGGCTTCGGCCCGGATGGCGTGTCGGCGCGCGTGCTCGACATCACCCGCAACGTGGTGCGGCTGCAGACCGGATATCTCTATCATTACGCCTTCGCCATGCTGATCGGAGCTGCGGGCTTGATCACCTGGTTCATGTTCGGCGCGGGGGGCTAACGATGATAACCTGGCCCATCCTCTCCGTCGTCACTTTCCTCCCGCTGGTCGGCGCGCTCCTGGTGTATGTCAGCCGGGGCGATGACGAAGCGGCGCGGCGCAACGCGCGCTGGATCGCGTTGTGGACCACGCTGATCACCTTTCTGGTGTCTCTGATCCTGGTGTGGCGCTTCGACCCGGCGCAATCCGACTTCCAGTTCGTCGAGAAGGCGCCGTGGCTCGCCAACGCCATTACCTACCACATGGGCGTCGACGGCATTTCATTGCCGTTCGTGATCCTGACCACCGCCTTGATGCCGATCTGCATCATCGCGAGCTGGAAAGCCATCACGTTGCGCGTGCGCGAATACATGATGGCGTTCCTGGTTCTGGAAACGCTGATGGTCGGCACCTTCTCTGCGCTCGATCTCGTGCTGTTCTACTTGTTCTTCGAAGGCGGCCTGATCCCGATGTTCCTGATCATCGGGGTATGGGGCGGGCCTCGCCGCGTCTACGCGTCGTTCAAATTCTTCCTCTACACGCTGCTCGGCTCCGTGCTGATGCTGCTTGCCATCATGGCGCTGTACTGGAATGCCGGTACGAGCGACATTCCGACCCTGATGCATACGGCCGTCCCGCACTCGTTGCAGACCTGGGCATGGCTGGCGTTCTTCGCCTCCTTTGCAGTGAAGTTGCCGATGTGGCCGGTGCACACCTGGCTGCCGGATGCCCATGTGGAGGCGCCTACCGCGGGCTCCGTGATCCTGGCTGCCATACTCTTGAAGATGGGCGGGTACGGCTTCCTGCGCTTCTCGCTGCCGATGTTTCCGCTGGCCTCCCACGATTTCGCGCCGCTGATCTTCTCGCTCTCGGTGATCGCAATCATCTACACCTCGCTAGTGGCGCTGATGCAGGAGGATATGAAGAAGCTGATCGCCTATTCCTCGGTGGCCCATATGGGCTTTGTCACCATGGGAATCTTTGCGGGCACCACGCAGGGGATCGCCGGCGGCGTTTTCCAGATGATCTCGCATGGTATTGTCTCCGGCGCATTGTTCCTCAGCGTCGGCATCGTCTATGACCGCATGCATACCCGCGAGATCGCCGCCTATGGCGGGCTGGTCAACCGCATGCCGCTTTATGCGTTCGTGTTCATGGTCTTCACCATGGCCAATGTCGGTCTGCCCGGCACCTCGGGCTTCATCGGCGAATTCATGACGCTGATCGGCACCTTCAAGGTCAACATCCCGACCGCCACCCTGGCTACGACCGGCGTCATCCTGTCGGCGGCGTATGCGCTTTGGCTTTATCGCAAGGTGATTTTTGGCGCGCTGGTCAAGCCGTCGCTCGCGACCATCAAGGACCTCACCTTCCGCGAATGCCTGACCTTGATGCCGCTGGTTGCGCTCACGATTCTTTTCGGCTTCTACCCGAAGCCGGTGCTCGATATCTCGGCATCTTCCGTGCAGCAACTCGTGAACAACTACAACACCGCGATGACGACGGCTGTGAAGGCCGCCGCGTTGCTGCAATAGCGTATTGGACGAACGGGTTTGCGCAGAATTCAAACGCGCCAAAAAAGGGGAAGAAGCTTCGGCTCTGACTGCTCGGAACCGAGGTTTGAAGATTAGGACGACGTGCCATGACCTTTGAAAGTGCAGGTTATCCGTTGCTGCCCGTGCTGCCGGAGCTGGTCCTGGCCGTGGGCGCCATGGCGCTGCTGATGATGGGTGCCTATCAGGGGCAACGGACCACCAGCCTCGTCAACACCCTTTCGATCGGTCTCCTGGTGATCGTGGGGATCATCGTGCTTGCGCTGCCCTCCGGAAAGCTCACGACTTTCGGCGGCAGCTTTATCGTCGATGACTTCGCGCGTTTCCTGAAGATTCTTTCGTTGATCGGCTCGGCCGTCACGCTGATCCTTTCGATCGAATTTTTGGCGGATTCGTCCCGCCGCATCTTCGAATACGCTATCCTGGTGTTGCTTTCGACGCTGGGCATGATGGTTCTGATCTCGGCCGGCGATCTGATCATGCTTTATCTCGGGCTCGAGCTGATGAGTCTTGCACTCTACGTGGTGGCAGCTAGCAATCGGGATAATGCCAAGTCGACCGAGGCAGGCCTGAAGTATTTCGTGCTGGGTGCGTTGTCCTCAGGCATGCTGCTGTACGGCGCTTCGCTAATCTATGGCTTCACCGGCACGGTGTCTTTCGCCGGCATCGCTGCCGTCGCCAAGACCGGAAGCATCGGCATCGTGTTCGGGCTCGTCTTCCTGTTGGCGGGGCTTTGTTTCAAAGTCTCGGCGGTGCCGTTTCACATGTGGACGCCCGACGTCTATGAGGGGGCGCCCACCCCGATCACTGCGTTCTTTGCCTCCGCCCCGAAGGTCGCGGCCATGGCAGTGTTTACCCGCGTGACGCTTACAGCGTTCCCCGGCATCGTGCCGCAATGGCAGCAAGTCGTGGTGTTCGTGGCGATCGCCTCCATGGCGCTGGGATCGTTCGCGGCCATCGGCCAGAGGAACATCAAGCGGCTCATGGCCTACTCGTCCATCGGCCATATGGGTTTTGCGCTGATCGGACTGGCTGCCGGTACGGCCGAGGGCGCGCAGGGCGTTTTGGTTTACCTGGCGATCTATGTGACGATGACGCTCGGCGCTTTCACAGTCATCCTTGCCATGAAGCGCAACGGACAGCCGCTCGAGCAGATCAGCGACTTTTCCGGCTTGTCGCGGACCAATCCGGTGATCGCGTTCTTCTTTGCGATGCTGCTTTTCTCGCTTGCCGGAGTTCCCTGGCTCGCGGGTTTCTTTGCCAAATGGTATGTTTTCGTCGCGGCCATCAAGGCAGGACTGTTCACGCTGTCGGTGATCGGCGTCCTTACCAGCGTGGTCGGCGCCTATTATTATCTCTTGATCGTCAAGGTGATGTATTTCGATGAGCCGCTGACCCAACTCGACCCAATGCGCATCGAATTGCGCCCGGTGCTGGCGGTCACGGGCCTCTTCAATGTCTTCTTCTTTGCCTTTCCCGCGCCGCTGGTCAGTATGGCCACGGCGGCCGCCAAGTCGCTTTTCTAGATGCCATTCGCGCTCGGTCCTCGAGCCAAATCGGCGGGCTATCGGCTCGCTGCCTACGATAGTGTCGGTTCGACCAACGCGGAAGCCTTGATGCGTGCGCGGGAAGGCGAGCGCTCTCCGACATGGTTCGTGACCGCCGACCAGACCGCAGGCCGCGGGCGCAGGCACCGCTCATGGATCGCTCCACGGGGCAATCTCGCCTGCAGCGTTCTTGAGGCTCTCGACATCTCGCCTGCGATTGCCGCGACGCTGGGCTTTGCTGCGGGGCTGGCGCTGGAGACGGTGCTGCGAAAGGCGAGCCAGGAGGCCCTCGCCAGGGCGGGCGGATCCGAAAATTTGCAGTTTTCGCTCAAGTGGCCCAACGATGTGCTGGCAGGGCAAAAGAAGCTCGCCGGCATTCTGTTGGAAGCCGAGGCGACGCCGGACGGTCGGCTCGTGGTCGTGGTCGGTATCGGCACCAACGTCATCGGTGCGCCGGAGGGAACACCAACGCCTGCGACGTCCCTCAAAGCCCTTGGCGTGGATATCGGCGCGGAGGAATTGTTCGCGGCCCTGTCGGACAGCTGGACCGAATTTCGCAGCCTGTGGGACGGCGGACGGGGTTTTGGCGAAATCCGGCGGCTCTGGCTCGATCGCGCAGCGGGGCTCGGAGAGGCGGTTGCGGTCCGCACGGCAGGATCCACGGTCGCCGGCACGTTCGACACCATTGACGATGCCGGCAGCATGGTGGTGCGGACCTCCAGCGGCGATCGGATTGCGGTAACGGCAGGCGACGTCTATTTCGGTTCGGCCGCGTCGGCGGGGGCGGCCTGATGGAACAGGTGAACGAACTGACATTCGCGCCTCTCGGTGGCGTCGGCGAGATCGGCATGAACCTGTCGATCTACGGCCTCGGCAATCGCGCCCGGCGGTTTTGGCTTGCCATCGATCTCGGAGTGTCCTTTGGCGACGAGGAGCATTTGCCGGGGATCGAGACGATCATGCCCGACGTCAGCTTTCTCGAGCAGGAACGGAAGAACCTGGTCGGGCTCGTGCTGACGCATGCCCATGAAGACCATTTCGGCGCCGTGATCGACCTTTGGCCGCGCCTGCAATGTCCGATTTATGCGACGAAATTCAGTGCTGCGTTGTTTGAGGCCAAATGCGCCTCCGAGCGCAATCCGCCCGAGATTCCGGTCACGGTGGTGCCGTCGGGCGGTCGCATCGATCTCGGGCCGTTCAATGTGGAGTTCATTCCGGTCGCGCATTCGATACCGGAATCGCATGCGCTGGCGATCCACACCTCAACCGGCACGGTCCTGCACACCGGCGACTGGAAGATCGATCCGACGCCGATCATCGGTCTTCCGACCGACGAGCGGCGATTGCGCGGACTTGGCGAAGCCGGCGTGCTGGCGCTGATCGGCGATTCTACCAATGCAGTGCGCGACGGGCGTTCGCCGTCGGAAGCCGAGGTTGCCGCGACCATCATTGAGCTTGTGAGGGCAGCAAAGGGCCGTGTCGCGGTAACGACCTTTGCTTCGAATGTGGCGCGGTTGCGGGCGGTCGCGGACGCCGCGCGCATCTCGGGGCGAGAGGTCGTGGTGGTCGGCCGCGCCATGGAGCGCGTCGTTCAGGTGGCGCGCGAAACCGGGTATCTCGAGGGGGTACAGAATTTTCGCGGAGCCGACCTGTTCGGTCACTTTCCACCCGACAAGGTGCTCGCGCTGTGCACGGGAAGCCAGGGCGAACCACGCGCGGCGCTGGCGCGTATCGCCAATGACGACCACCCGGAAGTAACGCTCAACAAGGGCGACTGCGTCATTTTCTCCTCACGCACTATCCCCGGCAACGAAAAGGCGGTGGGGGCGATCGTCAATGGACTGATCATGCAAGGCGTCGAGGTGATTACCGACCGGACTCATCTCGTTCATGTATCGGGCCATCCGCGACGCGACGAATTGCGTGACATGATCGGTTGGGTCCGACCGCAATTGTTGATCCCCGTCCATGGCGAAGCGCTGCACTTGTTCGAGCATGCGAGGCTTGCGCGTGCCGCCGGCGTGCCGAAGGCCCTGATTTGCCGCAACGGCGACCTGGTGAAACTGGCGCCGGGCGAACCCGGCATTATTGATGAACTGCCGTCGGGGCGGCTCTACAGGGATGGTTTCATCCTGGAGGATTCCAAATCGCGCGCGGTGGTCGAACGGCGCAGAATGGCCTTCGCCGGATGTGCCTTCATCGCGATTGCGATGACCGAGAAGGGTGAACTGGCCGACGATCCCGAGATCGATCTGGTGGGCATTCCCGAGAAGAATACGGCAGGCGAGATCATCGACGATATCGTGTTCGACGTCGTGGTCTCGACGGTGGAAGGATTGCCGCGCCCGCGGCGGCGCGATCCCGATGCAACGGCAGAATCAGTGCGCCGGGCCGTGCGCGCCTCGATCAACGAGCAGTGGGGCAAGAAACCGTTATGTCTGGTCCACATCCTGACGGTGTAGCGGTTGCGGAACCGCTTGGAGCCTCGATCCGGGACGAGCGCCGGTTTTGCGCAGGAGGCAGGCGCGAGCTATAAGGAAAGCGGAGGAGTTTGCCATGCTGGGCCGGCTCAATCATGTGGCGATTGCGGTGAACGATGCGGCGAAGGCCGCCAGAATCTACGGGACCGCGTTCGGTGCCGAGGTTTCTGCAGCGGTGCCGCTACCCGAGCACGGCGTGATCACGGTGTTCGTAGCGCTGCCCAACACCAAGATCGAATTCATCCAGCCGCTCGGCGAGTCCTCGCCGATCGCGAAGTTCCTCGAGCGTAATGCCGACGGCGGCATCCACCACATCTGCTACGAGGTGCCGGACATCGTTGCGGCACGTGACACGTTGATCAGGGAGGGGGCGCGGGTGCTCGGTGACGGTACTCCGAAAATCGGCGCCCATGGCAAACCGGTACTCTTCCTGCATCCGAAGGATTTTTCGGGTGCGCTCGTCGAAATCGAGCAGGCGTAAGCCAGTGCTGCCGCCTGTTTGAAGTTCCTGAACCACTTGCTGCGAATCCGACCAGGAACTTCAAATAGAAAGGCGGCACTAGTGGAGATTTGATATTCGCTACTTAATTTGCCGCATCAACGTAAAGCGAATGTCAAATCCAAAACTCCATTAGAATCCAATATTTGCCAGTGGTTCCATGATTCTAACATTTGCAAAAGTGGCCGCCGAGAAGGGATGCAAACGTTAGAATCGGACCACTGGAATCATAGATTTGCTAGTGCCCTTTGCTTTCCGAAGTTCGTGTAAGAGGGTGCCGCGATGTTTCACGAACTTCGGAATGAGGGCACTAGATGGCCTACGCGATCTCGACTGGATTTGCGATCTACTTCGTCTTGTGGTGGATCGTGCTGTTTGTGACGCTTCCGTTCGGCGTGCGCAGCCAGCACGAGGACGGCGGAGGCAGCCCAGGGACCGATCCCGGCGCGCCGGTCGCAACCCAGATGGGCCGCAAACTGATCTGGACCACCCTTTTGTCGGCCGTGATCTATGCAGCGGCCTTTGCCGCCTATCGTGGCGGCTTCCTTACCATCGAGCGGTTGTCCAAGCTGATGGGAACGCCGTTCTGATCGTTGCAACGGTTCGGTAATTCGTGAAAAGGACCTGTCCGGGGAGTGGGGGAAGGAAATGACGTTTCAGCGGATAATCGTCGGGCTCCTGGTTCTCGCCATCACCGGCCTTGCGGCGTCGTTTTATGTGAACTGGAAAACCTATTCGCAGCTTCAAACCATGAAAGCGTTCGTTGAAGGATCCGCTTTCGCGGAAGCCGTGGCGGCTTGCGAACGGGTGCAGAGCACGACCCCGTTCAAATGGAATGGCGGGACCAACACCAGGGTGATCGGCCTGAACTCGGTCAAGCTCGACAAGTACAGGATCGTTGCGAGCTATACCCTGCTTGCCGATGGTGTCTATTGCGATTTCGATCCGATCAAGAGAAAGGCCGACATCGGATCAAATTTCCTCGAGCGGGAATGAGCCCTTCATTGCAGAAGTTCTGCGCAAAAAAGAGCAGGGCGACGCGTTGGGCTTCGCTCCAAAAAAAGAGCAGGGCGCTGAGCCCTGCTCCAGAAATTGTGTCGACCCTGTTTTCCCGAATGAATTTGATTTTGATTAGACGGGGCGACGCTGCTTGTGCGCGTCAGGGCTCCTCCCGAGACTTGGACCACCAGACAACCTTGCGATCAGTCTGAGGTCGCGACTCCTAGACTATTATTTTCGCCTTGTCATCCATTTCAGCAACGATTGTTCAAAACTGAAGCAGCTGCAGAAATGAATGCGATTTGGGCAGCCCATCACACCCCGAAGGAAAAAGCGACCGGCTAGGCGATGGTATTATCGTAAGTGAGAAGAAAATCGCGTGATGTTTTCGGGTTGTGCAAGATGATGAGCAACATTCGGGGCAGCGGTTCGGATTTGAACAATCCTTCCGGTGCCATCGCGGCTTCGAAGCGGGCTGGCGCATCCGACTGGTTCCAGCTCAGGTGACCGGCAGCCGGTCGTCCGACGTATGTGTTCGAGACCCCGACCGATCTTGCGGTTTCGACTGGGCATTGCAAAGCGCCCTGTCCGGGACGGGTCCGCGTGGCCATCACAACGCCGTCGGCAACGCAAGGACATGGCGGCTTTTCGCCGTTAAAGAAAGTGACGCTGACACCGCGCTTGTCCGTTTTCAACTTTCCAGAGCATCGAGCCCCATGCGAATTCCGGCCGGGATGAATGCGCCAAAGCCGCCGGCACCAAGCTCAATCCATGGTTCACGGATCTCCGAGCGGCAAGCAGAGGGGATGATAAGCGGCAGCAATAGCCGTGGCGAAGAACGCTGATCCTTTCAGCACAGCCTCCGACGTGGGACGCGCAGGGATGCGAGAGTGTTTCCAGGCTGCAACACGCTCATGAGACAAGGCGTGCATAGCTCGACATGCTGCGGTACGGGTGTTAGGAAACGTGGGACGCTCGTGAGGGACGCCATGCGGCGACGGCTGGAAGCCCTGATTCCAATCGTGTTGATAGCAATCCTGGTGCAGATCGTGGCGCCGATTGCGGCCTTCCGCGCTATTGCGGACGCGACGAACGATCCGCTGGCCATGGCGGCGATCTGCACCGACATGGCTTCGATGGCGTCCGCCCAGGACGACCAAAAACCTCCGGCGACGCCGCATGCTCACCAGTGCTGCGCCTTCTGTGGGGCCGGCCATAGCGGCGCCGTGCCAGTCGATCCACCCCAGCCTGTCTTTGTAACGCTGGAACGCGAATATCAGCGGATATCATGGCTCGAAGCCGCAGACCGGATACCCGCCGTTCGAACAGGTTCGAATGCGCAGGCGCGTGCCCCACCGCAGTTGACGTGAACTGGCGGCCTCTGGCCGCTTTGAAATCAATCGTCAACTTCTGGGGAGATTTTCATGTGTGTCCGTCGTGCGCGAGTGGGCCTGCTTGGGCTCACGACCGCGTTCATTCCCATCCACCAGGCCGCCGCCCACGAAATCGTCGGTAACCGCTTTTTTCCCGCGACGCTCGAGATCGACGATCCGGGGGTCAACGACGAATTGTCGATTCCGACTGTTGATGCCTTCAATACCGGCGACGTCCCTCCGGTTCGGCAACGCGACTTTTCGGCCGAGTTTTCCAAACGGATCACCGAGGCCTTCGCGATCTCCGTTGGCTCGACCTATACGCATCTAGGCCTCGGCGGTGGCCCAACGGGCTTGGGAGCGAACGGCTTCCAGAACCTGGAGACCACGTTCAAATATCGCGTTTTCAAGGAACCTGAACATGAGTTCGTCATGTCGGCGGGCCTGAGCGTCGAGTGGGGCGGTACAGGCGCCACGAGCGTCGGCGCGGAGTCCTTCAACACCTACACACCCACAGTATGGTTCGGCAAAGGGCTCGGCGATCTTCCGGACACGCTCTCCTGGGTGCGGCCAGTCGCGATCACCGGGCAGGTCGGCTACTCCATTCCCGGCAGGAGTTCGACCACGACAGTCGGAATCGATCCCGACACCGGGCTTTCGGCGCTCGACACCGAATTCAACCCGCGGATCCTGAATTGGGGCTTAACGGTCCAGTACAGCATGCCCTATTTGAAAACTTCCGTCGTCGATCTCGGTCTGCCGGATTTCATCAATCATCTGATCCCGCTGGTCGAAGCGGTGATGCAGACGCCGGTGTCGAATACGCTCACCTCTGGGACCGTAACGACGGGCACCATCAATCCCGGCGTCCTCTGGGTCGGCAACAAATTCCAGTTCGGGATCGAAGCCCTGATTCCGGTCAACCGGCAAAGCGGCACCAATGTCGGCGTAATCGCACAACTGCATTTCTACCTCGATGACATCGATCCACACGGGATCGGCAAGCCGATCTTCGGTAATGCCGTTCAGCCCGCTTCTCCATTCAGGAATTGACCCATGCGCCGCTCGTCCATCATCGGAACCATCCTTCTGCTGTTGCTAGCCACCGGAGATGCCTACGCCCATGCCATGCTCGATCATGCCGAACCACGCGTCGGCAACAAGGTTTCAGGGGCTCCGCGTGCGGTCACACTGTGGTTCACGCAGAAGCTGGAGCCCGCGTTCAGCAATATCACCGTGACCAACAGCAAAGGTGAGCGCGTCGATGTCGGCAAGACCCGCGTCAGCGGCAACCAGATGTCGGTCTCCTTGCGCGCGGCGGGAACGGGCACCTATCGCGTGAACTGGCGCGTCCTTTCAGTCGACACGCATACGACCGAGGGCAACTTCACGTTTCAAGTCGGCGAGTAGGCAAAGGCCAGACCCATGGACTGGTTCGGCGCGGGGAACGACTGGCCCTTGATCGCAGCCAGGGCCATTCACTTCGCCGCTACCGCGATCACGGCCGGGAACCTTGTTTTCACAACTGCGATTGCGGGCCCGGCTCTGCGCAGCAAGGAAGCGGAAGCCGGATTATTCCGTGCGCAAACAAGCTTAGTGGCCTGGCTCGCCCTGGCGATGGTTTTGATATCCGGCGCGATCTGGTTCTTGCTGCAGGCGGCGGCAATGGCCGGTGTTTCGCTTCGTGAAGCCCTGAATTCCGAGGTGTTGTCGACGGTGGTGAACGACACCCAATTCGGGCAGATTTGCGAGATTCGCCTGGCGCTGGCGATCGTGCTCGCAGCATGTCTCGTCACAAGGCGGCGGAGTCGGCTCGTCGAATGGCTGGCACTTGCCTGCGCAATCGGCCTTGCGATTGCCATCGCCTGGACCGGCCATGCCGCTGGAACTCTCGGGGAGATCGGATACCTGCATTTGATCGCCGACGCGTTCCATGTCGTGGCGGCCTCCGCCTGGATCGGAGGGCTGGTATCGCTGGTTCTGCTGCTTTGGGATATTCAGCATTCGCCGACTGTGAACTGGGCCCGCTGTGCCGAGACCACGGTGAGGCGATTTTCGACGCTGGGTATGATCAGCGTGTCGACGCTTTTGGTGACGGGCACGGTCAATGCGTGGATTCTGGTCGGCTCTTTTGAAGCGTTGCTTGTCACCGAATATGGACGAATACTGACGCTCAAGCTCATTGCCTTCGCCGTCATGCTGGCGTTTGCTTCCTTCAACCGGCTTTGGTTGATGCCTCGACTGGTGTCCACCAGGGCAGATCAGCCGCAGAACGGTGCGCTGCGTCAGCTAACGCGCAACAGCGTCATCGAGATCGTCCTGGGATTTACCATCTTCGCTATGGTCGGAATGCTCGGAACGATGCATCCCGCAATCCACTTTTTTTCATGAAAGGTTCGGGCGCGGGTCGGATGTCCGATCCGCCTTCGCGACGGGCCTGGTCAAAAAAAGGAACTGGAAAATGCAAATCTCGCGAACGGCGACAAGGTTGATTTTCGGCGCAATCCTTGTCGCCGGCGTTTGCGCCTGGTTGGCGGCCTCCGCGCGCGCGGAGGAGGTCAGGGCCGGCGACCTCGTGATCACCCAGGCCTGGAGCCGAGCAACGCCCGGCGGCGCCAAGGTCGGCGGCGGCTATCTCACGATCGAGAACAAGGGCGCGACGGCAGATCGGCTGATCGGCGGATCAGCCGATATCGCCGGCAAGGTTCAGGTTCACGAGATGGCCATGAACAATGGCGTGATGACGATGCGTCCCGTCGACAAGGGTCTTACCATCGAGCCCGGCAAGACTGTGAAGCTCGCGCCTGGTGGTCTTCACCTGATGCTGCTCGACCTGAAGAGCCCGTTAAAGCAAGGCGACAAGGTGCCCCTGACGCTGGAGTTCGAGAGGGCTGGAAAGGTTTCTCTCTCGCTCGAGGTGCAGGGGATCGGCGCGCAAGGCCCTGCAAACTCCGATGGGGCAGGCGGCCAGATGGAGAAGAAAATGCCCGGCATGAAAATGTGAAAATTGCGGGACGAGGGACGGGTCGGCCGACAGCCTTGCGCCATAATCGCAGGGTCAAAGCGGCGTCAAAACGGCAGGAAAATCCGCCCCCTAAGCCGGTTTTGCCGACGCTTACCCTTGTATTTTTGCATCCGATCCGGTTTCACTGCCGACTACCCCTGCCGATTCCTCTGGTGTGCCCATGCGACTGTCGCGTTTCCTGCTTCCGATCCTTAAGGAGAATCCGAAAGAGGCCGAGATCGTGTCGCATCGGCTGATGCTGCGCGCCGGCATGATCCGGCAGGAGGCCGCCGGCATCTACGCCTGGCTGCCGCTCGGCCTTCGGGTGCTCAAGAAAATCGAACAGATCGTCCGCGAGGAGCAGAACCGCGCCGGCGCGCTCGAGCTTCTGATGCCGACGCTGCAGCTCGCCGATCTCTGGCGCGAGAGCGGCCGTTACGACGCCTACGGTCCGGAAATGCTGCGCATCACCGACCGCCACAAGCGCGAGCTTCTCTATGGGCCCACCAACGAGGAAATGATCACCGAGATTTTCCGCGCCTACGTCAAATCCTACAAAAGCCTGCCGCTCAACCTCTACCACATCCAGTGGAAATTCCGCGACGAGCAGCGGCCGCGTTTCGGCGTGATGCGCGGACGCGAGTTCCTGATGAAAGATGCCTATTCGTTCGACATCGACGAGGCCGCGGCGCGGCGCGCCTATAACAGGATGTTTGTCGCCTATTTGCGCACTTTCGATCGCATGGGGCTGAAGGCGATCCCCATGCGCGCGGAGACCGGCCCGATTGGCGGCGATCTCAGCCACGAATTCATTGTACTCGCGGAAACCGGAGAATCCGGCGTCTACTGCGACAGTAATGTGCTCAACCTGCCGGTTCCGGGCGATGACGTCGACTACGAGGGCGACCTTGCGCCGATCATCAAGCAGTGGACCTCGGTTTATGCCGCAACCGAAGACGTCCACGACGCTGCACGCTTCGAGCGCGAAGTGCCGGCCGCAATGAGGGTGCACACGCGAGGCATCGAGGTCGGCCAGATCTTCTATTTCGGAACGAAATATTCCGATTCGATGAAGGCCTTCGTCGCTGGCGCCGACGGCGCGGAAGTCCCCATTCACGGCGGCTCCTACGGCGTCGGCGTTTCGCGGCTTGCGGGCGCCATCATCGAGGCGTGCCATGACGAGGCGGGAATCAAGTGGCCGGAAGCGGTCGCCCCGTTCAAGGCCGTCATCCTGAATTTGAAGCAGGGGTCCGATGATACCGACACCGCCTGCGAACGGCTCTACCGCGAACTGTCGGCCAGAGGCGTCGAAGTCCTTTACGACGACACCGACCAGCGCGCCGGCGCCAAATTCGCCGCCGCCGATCTGATCGGCATTCCCTGGCAGATCCTCGTGGGCCCGAAGGGCCTTGCCGAAGGCAAGCTCGAACTCAAACGGCGAAGCGACGGTATGCGCGAGAATCTGAGCCCTGCGGATGTGCTGGCGCGGTTGGCCTAAAGCGTTATCCACCACCCGGTGGTCGGCCATTGCGGCCACAATTGGCCCGAATCGTGTGAAAATCGAACCATGGATAAAGCTATGAGTGAGCCAGTTCGAACCCCACCTTTCGCGCCATTCGAGTGGCTGCTTTCGGGGCGCTATTTGCGGGCACGGCGCAAGGAAGGTTTCATCTCCGTCATTGCGGGGTTCTCCTTTCTGGGCATCATGCTCGGGGTTGCCACCCTGATCATCGTGATGGCCGTGATGAACGGCTTCCGCAAGGAGTTGCTGGACAAGATACTGGGCCTCAATGGCCATCTTCTGGTGCAGCCGCTGGAATCGCCGTTGACCGACTGGAAGGATGTGGCGGACCGCATCAATCAGGTTCCAGGTATCAGGCTCGCGGCACCCGTGGTGGACGGACAGGCCTTGGCGTCTTCGCCCTTCAATGCGTCCGGCGTATTTGTGCGCGGCATTCGCGCCGATGATCTCAACAACCTCACCTCGATCGCCAAGAATATCAGGCAGGGCTCTCTGGAAGGATTTGACGAAGGGCAGGGCGTTGCGATCGGCCGACGGCTGGCCGATACGCTCGCGCTGCATGCCGGCGACAGCGTCACGCTGGTTGCGCCTCGGGGCGCGGTGACCCCGATGGGCACGACGCCGCGGATCAAGCCTTACAGGATTACGGCGGTATTCGAGATCGGCATGTCGGAATACGACGCCAGCTTTGTGTTCATGCCGCTTCCCGAAGCGCAGGCCTATTTCAACCGCAACAATGACGTGACCGCGATCGAGGTGTTCACCTCCAATCCTGACAAGATCGACAGCTTCCGCAACACCGTGACCGAGGCGGCGGGTCGTCCGGTGTTCCTGGTCGATTGGCGGCAGCGCAATTCGACCTTCTTCAACGCGCTTCAGGTCGAGCGCAACGTGATGTTTCTGATTCTCACCATGATCGTGCTGGTGGCGGCGCTCAACATCGTTTCGGGCCTGATCATGCTGGTCAAGGACAAGGGCAGCGATATCGCGATCCTGCGCACCATGGGCGCCTCGCAGGGTGCGATCATGCGGATATTTCTGATCACGGGCGCTTCGATCGGTGTGGTTGGCACACTGACGGGGGTTCTGGTCGGACTTGTCATTTGCCTAAACATCGAATCCATCCGGCATTTCTTGTCCTGGCTGACCAACACCGACCTGTTTCCGAGCGAGCTCTACTTCCTCTCCAAGCTGCCGGCCGAGGTCGATTTTGGCGAAACCAGCGCGGTGGTGATCATGGCGCTGACCCTTTCTTTCCTCGCAACCCTCTATCCATCATGGCGTGCCGCCCGCCTCGACCCTGTCGAAGCGCTGCGCTACGAGTGAGGGCGAGATGGCGCAGGGGACGGAAGAGGATGTGCCGGTCATCTATCTCCACGAGATAAAGCGCCAGTACATGCAGGGCGAGATGCCGCTGACGATCCTCGACGGTGCCAAGCTCGCGCTCTGGCCGGGGCAGTCGGTGGCGCTGGTCGCACCCTCCGGTTCCGGCAAATCGACGCTGCTTCATATCGCAGGTCTCCTCGAGAGCCCCGACGATGGCGAGGTCTATGTGGGGGGTACGCCGACCTCGGGCCTGCCGGATGTGGAGCGAACCCAGATTCGCCGGACCGAAATCGGCTTCGTCTACCAATCGCACCGGCTGCTGCCGGAATTCTCGGCGCTCGAGAACGTGATGTTGCCGCAGATGATCCGTGGCTTGAAAAGGTCCGAAACCATCAAGCGGTCGACCGAAATCCTCAGCTATCTCGGGCTCGGCGATCGCATCAAGCATCGGCCAGCCGAATTGTCTGGCGGCGAGCAGCAACGGGTCGCCATCGCGCGCGCGGTTGCCAATGCGCCGCGGGCGCTGCTGGCGGATGAGCCGACCGGCAATCTCGATCCGCACACGGCTGATCACGTGTTCCAGGCATTGATGCAGTTGGTGAAAGCCACGCGTGTGGCCGTGCTGATCGCAACCCATAACATGGAACTCGCGGGCAGGATGGACCGGCGCGTGTCGCTGGTGGACGGCGAAATCGTCGAACTGGATTAGCGCGGCGGTGCCGACGCCGTAGCCTGACAGATTTGTGAGATGGGTGGGGCTTTAAAGCCATTCGCCTTCACGGCATATATCGGCGGATGAAAAAATCCGACGTCACCTGCCCCAACTGCAACGCCGGTTATCGGCGCATCGAGTTGACCTCTCGCCGCGGAGCCCAAGGCGAGTATCGCTGTC
>Ga0306920_100001979_pt1 | contig 25576 bp, 23 predicted proteins | sample flu12Cox44000170_FD_204666 | JGI IMG/M metagenome (GOLD analysis project Ga0306920, IMG submission 204666) | Lab enrichment of tropical soil microbial communities from Luquillo Experimental Forest, Puerto Rico - flux4day.12C.oxic.44.000.170 (v2)... | ecosystem: Environmental > Terrestrial >...
CGCTACCGCTGGATTTGGTCATCGCCACTCCGTCACCGGCGGCCCAGCCCCCCGGTTCCTCAAGTATATGTGCTCCTGGCCGATCAACAACCAGTTAATCATATGGGGCGGCGCTTATAACGCACGCGTCGTCAGGCGCGCGCCCCGGTTATTTAAAACCTTTCTCTGGTTCGTCGCGGCCGGGTCGGTTTTCCACCACCTCATCGATCAGGCCGAACTCCTTTGCCTCAAGGGGGGACAGAAACTTGTCGCGCTCGAGCGCGGCTTGGATCGCTTCAAGCGGCTGGCCGGTATGCTTGACATAGATCTCGTTGAGGCGCGCCCGCAGGGCTAGGATCTCGCGTGCCTGGATTTCGATATCGGTAGCCTGCCCCTGCGCCCCGCCCGAGGGCTGATGGATCATGATGCGCGAGTTCGGCAGCGAGTAGCGCTTGTTCTTGGCACCCGCGGCCAGCAGCAGGGAACCAGCGGAAGCCGCTTGGCCGATGCACACCGTCGCCACCGGCGAGCGGATATACTGCATCGTATCGTAGATCGCGAGGCTTGAGGTCACGACGCCGCCCGGCGAGTTGATGTAGAAGTTGATGTCTTTATTCGGGTTGTCCGCCTCGAGGAATAGTAGCTGGGCGCAGATCAGGCTGGCGACGGCATCGTGGATCGGGCCGACCAGGAAGATGATCCGCTCCTTGAGCAGCCGCGAATAGATGTCATAGGCTCGCTCGCCCCGGTTGGTCTGCTCGACGACCATCGGGACCAAGTTGTTCAGGTACTGTTCAAAATGCTCGGACATTCAAGCCCTCCTTGACAGAGCCGCGCGACGCGCGGTTCTAATTGGGTCAGCTCTGCGAAGCGTCGTCCCCGGGCTCGGGTTCACCCAACAATTCCTGCGACGTAACCTTGCGTTCTTCGATTTTCGCGAGCTCGGCGATAAAGTCGATAACCTTATCCTCGAAGATCGGCGCCCGCAGAGCGTCGATAGTGCCCGGGTTCTGGCGATAGAAATCAAGAATTTGACGCTCGTGGCCGGGATGCCGGCGTGCCTCGCGGGTGATCGCCTGGTTCACTTCGTCGGGCGTAACCGTAATGTTGTTCTTGCGGCCGACCTCCGCAAGCAGCAAGCCGAGCCGTACCCGGCGTTCCGCGATCCTGCGGTATTCGGACCTTGCCGCTTCTTCGCTTTGCTCTCGCTCGCCGCCGTCATCGCCGGCTTCCCCAGCGCCGGTTGGGAGGGCGTCGGCGGCACCTTCAGCCGAGGCTGGGAGGGCGTCGGCGGCGCCTTCAGCCGAGGCCGGAAGTCCCGCGGCGCTGGCAGCCGCCGGCGGAGCTTCCCGTTGGGCCTGGTACTGGGTCCAGATGTTGTCGAACTCAAGGTCCACCATGCCCGGCGGGACCGGGAAGTCGTGGCCCTCGGCCAGCTTGTCGAGCAGCGACCGCTTTAAGCGCAGACGCGATGCCGCGTCGTAGTCGCGCTGCAGCCGTTGCCGCACCTCCTGGCGCAGTTCGGCGAGGTTCTCGAGACCAACCGCTTGGCCGAGCTCGTCGTCGATCGAGATCGGCGAGCGCTGGCGGACTTCCTTTATATCAACGGTAAAATCCGCCTGCTTTCCGGCCAGATCCGCCACCGCGTAATCCGCGGGGAAGGTAAGGTGGACCTGACGATGCTCGCCGGCGGTTGCGCCGACCAGCTGCTCCTCGAAGCCGGGGATGGAGCTGCCGGCCCCGAGCACGATCTGACGATCCTTGCCGCTCGCACCGGGGATCTCCCGCTCGCCGATCCTCCCCTCGACATCGACAAGAAGGATATCGCCATTCTCGGCCGGGCGCTCGACCACCTCCGATTTACGTTGCTGCTCGGCGATCCGCTCGACCGCCCGGTCGATCTCCTGCTCCGGAACTTCGACAACGAGGCGTTCGATGTCGAGGTCGGCAAAGTTTGGTTCGGGGATCTCGGGCAACACCTCTACCGCCATTTTATATTCGAGATCGGCTCCCTCATCGGCCGACACAATGTCGACCCTGGGCGGCAAAGCGGGCCGCAGTTGGCGCTCGCTGATTGCTTCGGCCGAGCTGGTTTGAAGAGTGTGCTGCAGCACTTCGCCGCGCACCGAGGGACCAAACCGGGTGCGCAGGATCTGCATCGGCACCTTGCCGGGGCGGAACCCGGGCAAGCGAACCTGTCGGCCGATTTCACCCAGCCGGCGGGTAATCTCTTGCTCAAGATCCCCAGCCGGCACGGTGATTGTGAATTCGCGCTTAAGCGCCTCGGCGCTGGTTTCTGTCACTTGCATGGAACGGAGCCTATGATGACCAACTCGTTGCTCTCAGGGGTCGCGGCCGAGGTGCGGGCGGGGGGACTCGAACCCCCACGATTTGCATCGCTGGAACCTAAATCCAGTGCGTCTGCCAATTCCGCCACGCCCGCTGCTGCCGCTGGAGCGGCCATCGCGGCCCGCGGACGCGTTCTTACCACAGCCGCTCCATGTAACATAATAGACGCTGGCCAAGCGTGCGAATCGTGGATGGGCTGTGGTGGGGTGACCGGCACTGGAGGATTTTTTCAGCCGGCTCGCAACAAGTTGCGGATCGCGCTAGAAGCAGCGACCCGCCCTTCACCGCGATAGGCTTCGTGATTGGCCTCGATATCAGACAGGCGATAGAGGTAGTTGACCATGATGCCGGCGGATTGCTGCAGGCCTTTGGGAGAAGTGTCGCCGAGCCAATTCAATCGCTCGACCCGCGCGCCGTTGCTGAGATGAAAATGTGCCACCGGGTCCAGCGCCCGACCGGCGGGCGTCCGTTCATATAAAAGGTAGTGGGCGCAAAGCCGGATCAGCGGATCGCGCAGAGCTGCGGCGACCCGAGGTTCGGCGTAATGATCCAGCAGTGCCGTGAGATCCCGCCCCAGCGCCTCGTCGCCCAGGGCTTCGATCGCCGACCGCTCGGCTGGCAGAAGCAGATCGCCTTGGCGATCGAGCCACACGCGGAAGCCGGGAACCGGCGACAATGTAGCGAATACTTTAAGGCGTGGCAGCTCGGTTGCCAGAGCGTCGACCACGCGCTTGATCAGAAAGTCCCCGAAACTGATGCCGGCAAGGCCGCGCTGGCAGTTCGAGATCGAGTAGAAGATTGCGGTATCGGCCGAATTTGGATCGTCGATCGGGGCCGCCTCATCGAGGAGGGCGTGAACTTCGCCGGTCATGCCGGAGACGAGCGCTACCTCTACGAAGATCAGGGGCTCGTCGGGCATTCGAGGATGGAAAAAAGCGAAGCAACGACGGTCCGCCTCGAGCCGGTTCTTCAAATCGGTCCACCCGCGGATCTCGTGAACCGCCTCATAGGCCATCAGCTTCTCGAGCAGTGCGGCCGGCGATTCCCAGGTGATTCGCTTGAGCTCGAGAAAGCCGATGTCGAACCAATTGGCGAGCAGCCGCTTCAGATCCTCTTCGAGGCTCGCCAGAGCCGGATCGTGCTGCCGGAGATCCATCAGTTCGGCACGGCGATCGACAAGAAACTTTACCCCTTCGGGGAGCGCATTGAACTGGCGTAAGAGGGTGATACGCGGCGGCTCCAGCGCGGCCCGCAACGCCCTCTCGGTGGCGGCGCGTTGGTCAGCTCCGGAGGCGCTAATCAGTGCGTTGCAGCAGCGATCTATTTCTTGACGATCGACATCAAATTCGCCGGCGAGCAGCTGGAGAAAACGCTCGCGCCCATCGGCATCCAATGACAAATAGGTCCGCCCGAGATCGGCCGCGCGGGCACGCGCCGTGACCTCGCCGCCGCGCCCGTCGAGGCAACTCAGCATCTGTCGACGCAGCTGGTCGGCGTCCGGCGCGAGGCTCTCAGGCCTGGGCGCTCCCGCCAGAACACCGCGCGCGGATTCGGCGATCTCGCGCCACGCGTTCCGGAGATTGGTCAGCGTTCGATCGAAGACGCCCTCGAAGAAACGAGCGGGAACAGGAGCGGGATCGGTCATAACGGCTCTGCTGGCCTCGGAGTACCTCGAACGAGACGCGAGAACGCGAGCACCGTCAATCCCGAAAAAAGGTTAGCGGATGGGGCATGCAAATTCCCGGCGCCCCTGTATACAGCGAAATCCACAAACCGCCTGTTTAATGCGACCAATCGGCGCTACCAACATATCTAAAAATCAACGAATTGCGCGAAAATTCCCTAACTTAGCGAACAGGGATATTTTTTCGTCCGATCAGGGAATTGGCTTCGCCCGAGCAGGGAGCAGGTTCGGCCAGTTGCGGCCGATCAGGGAACCACCAGGGAACGGGCCGCCCAACAGGTCGTGCAGTGTCGGCGCCAGCGCCTCGACGAGATCCTCCGAGACGAGCGCGGACCCAACCCGGCGCGCGGCGTCGCCGTGCATCCAGACTGCTGCCGCGGCCGCCGCGAAAAGCTCCATGCCTTGGGCGAGAAGCCCCAGCACGATCCCGGCGAGGACATCGCCGCTGCCGGCGGTCGCCAGCTCGGGCGGCGCGTTCGTGTTAATTGCCACCCGGCCGTCGGGGGCGGCGATGACGGTATCGGCGCCCTTCAGCAGGACCACCGCACCGCTCTGCCGCGCTGCCCGTCGCGCACGCTCAGGCTTGCTGCCGACCACGTCGAAGAGGCGCGCGAACTCGCCCTCGTGCGGCGTCATCACGCAGGGCGAACGGATGGCCGAAAACAACGTTCCGGGGTCGTCGGCGAACGAGGTCAGCGCATCGGCGTCGAGCACGGCGCGCTTTCCCGCTGCGAGGGTCGCCAGAGTCATGTCACGGGTCTCGGCACCCACTCCGGCGCCGGGTCCGATCAACACCGCGTTGCGCCGCTTGTCAGCAAGGAGCGTGCGGAAATCGTCGAGACCGGCGACCCGATGGACAATGACACCGGTCAATGCCGCGGCGTAGACCGGGAACGCAGCCTCGGGGGCCGCGAGCGTGACGAGACCGGCGCCCGCCCGGAGGGCACTTTTCGCCGCCAGCCTGGCGGCACCGGTCATCTCGCCGCCGCCGGCAACGAGCGCATGCCCGCGCATGTATTTGTGGCCTTCGAGACTGGGCCGGGGTAGTCCGACGAACCACCAGCGAGGGTCGTTGGCGGCGGTGTCCGGCGCGATTTGATCCAGCACCAAATCGGGGATGCCGATCTGCACCAGTACGACCTCGCCGCAATAGCTGCGTCCCGGCAACAGCAGATGACCCGGCTTTTTGCGGAAGAAGGTGACGCTCGCTGCCGCCCGCGGGGTGATCCCGCGAACCTCGCCGCTTGCTCCGTCGACCCCGCTCGGGACGTCGATCGCGACGACCGGCAGCCGGCGCTCGCCCAGCGCTCGGATGGTAGCGTGCGCGACGCCCTCGACCGGACGCGTCAACCCGGCACCGAAAATTCCATCGACGACGAGCGCCGCGCCGTCGAGTGACGCCGGCTCCAGCGGCTCGACGGCGCCGCGCCACCGTGCGGCAGCCTCGGCCGCGTCGCCGCGTAATGCCACGGCCGGCCCGAGTAGGGCGACCCGCACCGGCCAGCCGCGCTCGGCCAATAGCCGCGCCGCGACAAAACCGTCGCCGCCATTATTTCCCGGCCCGCACAACGCGACGAGAGGACGCAACGGCCAGCGGCGGGAGACCGCGTCGGCGACCCCGCGGCCAGCGTTCTCCATCAGCGCGGTGCCGGCAATACCGCCGGCGATCGTCAGGCGGTCGGCTTCACCCATCTGCTGCGGGCTCAGCAGGGCGTGGCGGCGCCAACCCGCCTCTGAAATCGTCATCGCAGAGATGTGGGAAGGGCCCTGAGCGCGCAGAAGCCCAAACGCCGCATGCCCAGACCCAACCGCGGTTTGTTACCGCACCGCCAACCGCGGCGACAGAGCCGCGCGAATGTCGGTGTGGAAGGAATCATCGCCCCTGAAAAGCAAGCTGTGGTCAGTCGCGATAGCGAGCGCATAGGCAGCAAAACAGTCGCCGATGTTCAGCCGCGCCCGGTGGCGGCCGCGGCCGACGCGCCGAAATGCGTCGATGGCGATCTCGACTTGCTGCAGCGTGACGCCGACAATGTCGAAGCCGCCATCACGGAGCAGAAGTTTGACGTCCCCCCGACCCGTCTCACCCTTGCGACCCTCTATCGCAAAGGAAAGTTCGACCCGGCTCACTGACAACAGCCGTACCGGGCGTCGGCGAGAGCGCGCGCAAAGACATCGGCGTCAGGTTCTCCCAGGAGAATGGCGACCAGCGTCGAAGTATCGGCGACCATCCAGCGCCACATGCCGGTTTCATCATATTCGACGATCTCGTCCGGGCTGCGTGTGTCGATATCAGGCAACGCCGCGCAATGCCTGCCGATCTCCATCAGCCGACCGGCGAGCGCGGATTGGCTGCGGCGCAAGCACTCGCGCGCCAGCCGCTCGGCAAGCGCTTTGCGGATCGCTTCCGTCAACGTTTCGCCGGCCATTGCCGTGAGCTCGCGCGCGAGGCGGTCGGTCTCCTTGTCCTTACGGCTCAGTGCCACACTGATGCTGTCCATATTTCGACCTCGAATATAGACACGAAGACCCGCTATTGTCCGTGAGTTCACCAACCAAGCATAGGACCGCGACCAGCGACGCGCGACCTTGACGCCCCGCCCGCAAGTCGTTACCTCCAGCACTGGCGGCGGGTGTAGCTCAGCTGGTTAGAGCGCCAGATTGTGGATCTGGATGTCGTCGGTTCGAATCCGATCACTCGCCCCAGAAACTTGACCAAGTCATTCCTGCAGAATCGGACGTTTTCGACTTCCTGCGGGCCAACTTCGCCCGGGTCCGTGAACGGCTGGACCGTATCGAGCCCCGCTTTGGCGAGCTAACGACCCGCGCTGCGGCGATCAAGCGCGATTTGGCAGGGATGAAGGTCGACTACGCCGCGACCCAGGTGCGCCTCGACGACATGGATCGCCGGATCGAGTGCATCGAAAAGCAGCTGAGCCTGATCGAGGCTTAGTCCGCACGAGCTGCGAACTGCGCCGAATCTCCCGGCTAACCGGGCATTCTGATACGAAGCCCGGCCCAGTCGGGTCTGGCGAGCCCGGCATTCGCTGCCGCAGCATCGACGTCCTCGCGCGCCGCGGGCAGCCGCGGGACGACGCGGCGGGCGGCGAGGTCGCTGTGCAAATACATCAATTCCTGGGTCGCGGAGCGCTCGCCGCTTCCGAAGCCGAATATATCATGCGCGCGCGTGCTATCCAGAAATCTACGAGCCGGCATGTCAAGCGGCTAGGAGCGCCATTCAGGGGTTCGCCGCCTCTCAATTTTCCCGGAAGGTTACAATCTACTTCGTCATGCACGGAAACGCGGTCCGAAAGCTGGCGACAGCGCCCCAGCCTCGGGTCTGGCCCAAATAGGCCGGACTCTGTTGTGCCGTTTGAGATATACGAGCCGCAGCTGACCGCCTTGAACCTGGGACAGAAGATTTGACTTATCTCTGCTATAGACCATTTCGGCGCCGGTCCAGCCATCCCAAGGGCCGAGGAGATACTCTACACAAGCGGTTTGTGCTCTCCCGTCTTATTCGTTGGCAAATCGGGCGGTCTAACCGTCGCTAGAATTTCGCAGTCCGCCGATGGCACCTGGACTGGCAGGAAGCGGCCCTCGCGGCTGCGAACAACGTAAAAGGTGATATCCATGCTTTGGGCGAGCGCGTTGGCGTAATGGTGTGCCTGCTCTTCGGTCATGAGGCCGCTCCTGACGATTAATTACGGCGGTCGTGGAGCTCCGATCAACACTTCGCAGCTAAAGACCGTGGCTTACCGGCCCTGTTGAAGGGCCATTATCTCAGAACATTACGCGGGCGGAGATCGTTCCCGTGCGAGCCGCGATATTGACCAGCCAGGTAACGCTTCGGCCGCGGACTATGCTTTAACAGGGCCACGCGACCCGGCCGGCTTGACGGTCACTGGCTCAACGCCGATCAGCGACCGGGTCCCGACATGCTCGAGCTATCGAACTCCCGAACGCGCCGAGTATCACCTCCCGATTTTCGCGCTGTATACAGGATTCCTGTGGTACTCACACCGGTTTCCGATTTTTCCCAAAGCAGAATCTTTGGAGCGGGAACCTTTCAGTCCCTCTGTGAGTTAGACAATGTGGAAGTGACGGGCATCAAACCCGCAGAAGTTTTTGACGATTTCTGACGATGTTCCGTTTATAATTCACGTAGATTGGGCTCGTCATCTTCTTGATCGTCGTTACCTCGTGCGCGGTGACTGATCACCGTGCACGCGACCGAGACCGTGAGGAAAAAACGCTATGAGGATCATTCTAACTGCCGGAACGCTGCTCGCCTTTGCCGCGTGTACTTCCAATCCGGGAACAAACGCCACCGAAGGTGCCGTGGGCGGCGCGGCTGTCGGCTGCGGTATCGGGGCTGCCGTCACGGCTCCGCTACTGGGCGTAGGGTGCGTGCCCGGCGCGATCATCGGCGCTGCGGCCGGGACCGGAACCGGGCTTGCTTCGACAACGCCACCGCCTCCCGCGACGGCCTATGCTCCGCCGCCTCCTGTCGCACCGCCGCCTCCGGCGACGGCTTATGCTCCGCCACCTCCTGTCGCAGCGCCGCCTCCCGCGACGCCCTATGCGTATCCGCCGGCGACGCCGGAGGTGTCGTCTCTGCCGCCGCCACCGGCTTCTTATTGAATGCCGAGAATCTCATCCCCAAAAATCAGGCAGTCAGGATGGCGGGTATCCGACCCGCCATCCGACCGGAGGCATTTTGACAACCTCAAGGGCTGCGTCCTCTCGAACAGAGACCCCGCGGGGTCGGGCTGAACGGATCTCCGGCTAAGCTGGTATCGCGATGTGCCGTCCCGCCCAGACTGGTTTGGGCCGGTCTGCCGTGGGCCACGGCCCCGATGCGCTCGCCCGCTTGAGGCAGCCATGCGACGACGCGGCGCGCGGCGAAGTCGATAAGCTACTGCCCGAGAATGTTTATCCGATTGTAAAAGCCTGCCGAAGCCGGGCTGCCGCTGATCAGCCGGCCGACATCTGCGCGCCTCACGGTACGCTTCCCTATCGGTCACGCAGCTATCGCGAGAGTAGAGGAGAACCGAGGCGGGCCGAAACCTAGGTTAGGCGCTCGCGGAACTTTCTTGACGTTCTGCTAGGGCGGCATCGCGATGCGGCGCCCGGCCCAGTCGGGCCTGGCGAGCCGACCATGTGCCGCTGCCGCGGCGGCGACACGCTCGCGCGCCGCAGGCAACCACGGGACGACGCGGCGCGCGGCAAGGTCGATGTGCAAATAAATCAGCTCCTGGGTCGCGGCGCGCTCTGTGTTGGCCAGGTTGAACATCTCGTGCGCCAGATGCAGGCGCTTGTCGTCGGCTGCGAGGATCTGCGTCGCCACCCGAACGCGCTCGCCAACCAACAACTCGCGCTCGTAGAGATTGTGCGTCTCGGCGACGAAGGTGCCGTGATTCGTGGCGTCCTTATAGGCGCGGCCGACCCCGATCGCATCGAACAGCGCGTCAGTCGCGTAATCGAACAGCACGATGTAATAGGCGAGATTCATGTGTCCGTTGGCGTCGATCCACTCGGGCAACACCTCGCCTTTGTAATGGTCGAATGGCGTCGGAAAGCTCATCAGGCCGGGCGAGTGGCGGTGAGGATCGCCACCGGGTAGGCATAATGTATCCTGTCCACGTCTATACGGACCGGGACTCCGAGCCGGTCATCGGCTGCCGATGCTTTGAATATTTCGATAATTTTGAGGTCGTCGCCTGGGTTCGGAAACGAGCGGGCGAGCAACCCCTCTACATCGCCGCGCAACTCGTAGAAGGTCGCGTCGGGGCCCGGAAGGCCAACCGCGCCAAACAGACCCTTCAGCTCGCTCAAAGTAAGGCAGCGGGAATGCGAGGGGTCACGTAATTTCTCCAGGCGGTTGAACGCCGCCGCCTTTGCCGGGTCCTCGGATGCATAATCGTCGACAACGACGATGCGTCCGCGCGGAGCGCACACCCGCACCATCTCCTGCAGCACCGCGGCGGGGTCGAGAAAGTGGTGAAACGAGAAGCGGGTGGTGACGATCGTAAAGCTGGCATCATCGTAAGGGAGCGAATGCACGTCGCCGTGTTGCCAGGCGACGTTCGCCAGACCCTTCTCAGCCGCGAGCCTGCGAGCCCGTTCGAGCATTGCCGGGGTCATGTCGATCCCGGTCGCCTCGCGGACACGCTGGGAAAAGGCGCAGACGACGAGGCCGGGACCGCAGGCGACGTCGAGCATGCGGTCGCCGGGAGCCGGCCTCGCCGCCTCGACGATCATCCGCAGCGCATCTTCGTCGGTGATCGCCGGGGCGGTGCTGAACACCGCCGCCTGGCGGGTGAACTGGTCGAGGATCAGGTCCTGGTGTTTGGGGTCGGTCATTGACTCTTCACGCTGTGTCAACTTCGCTCGTGCTTTGAGACGCGCCCTTCAGGGCGCTCCTCAGAGCCAGTGAAGGAATTGTCGAAATCAACGCTGCATCGCTCATCCCATCATTCCCGCGCAAGCGGGAATCCAGGGATTTCAGTCACCTGCCCTGGGTCCCCGCCTTCGCGGGGGTGACGAACTGTCGCGCCGACGGCATTCATTCACACAGACTCTCAGCATGAGAGCCGTGTGGATGGCAAACAAAGATGTTTCCTGAGGCGCCTCGCCCCTTCGAGACGCCGGACTGGTCCTGAGGAGCCGCCGCCGGCGGCGTCTCGAGGGGGGCGGCTCCTCACGAAAGGGCGAGCCCCCGAAGAATCTGGGAGATCGGCGGCTCAGAGCGGCCCGTTCGGCAATACCAGCACCTTGCCGTTGCGGCCGCCCTGCTGGGCACGGACCAGTGCTGCTTTGATGTCCTCGATCGGGTAGCGGGAGTCGACCGGCGCCTTCAGCATGCCGTTGCGGATCTTGACCGCCAGATCGGCATAAATCTCCCGCACCTGCACGGGGGTGCGCTTGGCGAGGCCGCGGCCGAGGTTGAACCCAGTCAGGCTGACACCGCGCATGTTGAGGGCGGCGCGGCCGATCGCCGGATCCTCACCTGACATCGAGCCATAGCTGACCACCACACCGCCATCGGCAACACAGTCGGCGATCCGCCGGCACGCGTCGCCGGAGACCGCGTCGATGCCCAGTTTGATCGGCGCGCCGCCGGTGGCTGCCCGCGCGCGCTCGGAAAGGTCAGTCCCGTCCTTCAGCACGACATCGGCGCCGAGGTCGCGCAACTCCGCGGCGACGTCGTCGCGCCGCACGACATTGAGCGTCTTTACCCCGCGCGCCTTCGCCAGCACGATCAGGTGGCGCCCGACCGCGGAATTGGCGACATCCTGGATCACCCAGTCCCCCGGCTTGAGTTCGACATGGTCCTCTAGCAGCAACAGGGCCGTCGCCGGATTGATGCGCAGCATCGCCGCCTGCGCCAGATCGAGCCCAGCCGGGACGGGTATCGCGTCTTCGCTACGGATGCGGCGCCGCTGCACCCAATTCTCGCGCCGCATGTTGACCACCAGGTCGCCGGGCCGCACCTCGGCGACGCCGGCGCCCACAGCGGCGACGCGGCCAACGCATTCCGCACCGGGGGTCGCCGGCAGTGGCGGCCGCAAGCGATAGCTGCCGCGGCAGAACGAAACGTCGGCCGGGTTGATAGGAAAGGCGAGCACGTCTAACACGACCTCACCTGGGCCCGGGGCGCCGACATCCGGCACCTCGACGCAGTTGGCCACGGTTTCTGGCGCGCCATAGGCCGAAAGATCGATCCTTTTCATCTCACCATCCTCCATCGATGCCGATTGCCTGGCCGGTCACGAAAGCCGCCTGGTCCGAGGCGAGAAAGGCGATCATCGCGGCGACCTCGTCCGGGCTACCGAGGCGACCGACCGGGATCGCCTTGGCGCGCTCCCTAAACCCGATTTCGAGATCGTCGCCATATTCGCGGCGGTTGGTGCTGATCGCCCGCGAGGTGCGGATTGGGCCGGGGCAGACGGCGTTGACGGTGATCCCGAACGGGGCAAGGTCGAAGGCCAGGGATTTGGTGAATCCGACAATCGCGGCCTTCGAGGCCGCATAGGCCGCGCGATGCCGCCCGGGCCGAAAGGCGGCCTTCGAAGAAACACTGACGATGCGGCCCCAGCGTGCCTGGCGCATCGTCGGCACGACCGCGCGCGACATCAGAAACGCGCCGCGGGCATTGACGCCCATCGTCTTGTCCCAAGCCTCTACCGGGACGTCCTCAATCTCGTTGCGGTCGGCACCTTGCGGCGCTCCGGCATTATTGACCAGGATATCGAGCCGGCCATAGCGCCCCAGCACCTCCTCGACCATCCGCCCCGCATCGGCCTCGACGCTGACATCGCCAAGGGTCGAAGAAGCGGTTCGGCCGCTCTTGACGAGCTCCTCGACGAGACTGTCGACGCCGCCCCACGAGCTGTCGAGGTCGCCCTCGACATTGTGCTCGTTGGCGACACCCGTTGGCAGCACATCGGAAACGACGACTGTCACCCCGGCCGCAGCGAGCGCCCGCGCCGTCGAATTGCCGATGCCGATCGGCTTGCCGCATCCGGTAATCAGCGCAACACGGGCGGAACTCGGCATCGGGCGTCTCCTTTCCAGATCGCATTACCATACGAGAAGAGGGTAGAGTTCGCGCGGTCAAGTCAGAAGTGCTCACACAATCGACAAGATTGGAACCGACTGGTGTGGCCCATTCGGCCGGGCTCAAAGCTGGCGTTAATCCGAGGCCATCGATGGCGAAAATAGGCGCAGTCCTCTCGCTCCTGCTGATCGCCCTCGGCGCGGGTGGCGTCCGGGCGGATGACAAGCCGAACGAGCTTCCCGCGCGGGTCGCGACCCACCATTCGATCGCAGTCGGCGACCGCCGGCTCGACTATGAGGCGATCGCCGAAACCTTGCCGCTGACCGACGCGAAAGGCGCGCCAACCGCTACGATCTTCACGGTCGCCTATCTGACGGATGCCACGGCGGGGCAAGAGCGGGCGGTCAGCTTCGTGTTCAATGGCGGTCCCGGTGCCGCCTCGGTCTTTCTGCATCTCGGCGCACTCGGGCCGCAGATCATGGAGACGGCGCAAAACGGCGCGGTGCCGGTACCGCCTGTTCGTCTCGTCGACAACCCGGCGACATGGCTTGGCTTTACCGATCTCGTCTTTATCGACCCGGTCGGCACCGGCTTCAGCCGTGGCACGGGCAAGGAGGAAAACCCCGACAAGCCGTTCTGGGACGTGCGTGCCGACATCGCCTCGCTCGGCGCGGTGATCCGGCTGTGGCTGACCCGGCACGGGCGATGGAGCTCGCCGATCTATCTCGTCGGCGAGAGCTATGGTGGTTTCCGCGCGGCCACCCTCGCGCAGGAGTTGCCGCGCGACGTCGGCGTTAGGGTCAACGGCCTCTTGCTGATCTCGCCGGCGCTCGACCTCTCGGCCCTGCATCAAGATGAGCGCGACCTGCTCGCCGCCGGCTTCTTCCTGCCGTCCTACGCTGCGGTCGCTGCGGTGGCCGATCCGTCGCGGCGAGGACAAGACCGCGCTGGGATCGAGCGCTTTGCGCTCTCGGATTACCTCGTCGGTCTCGCCGGTCTCAAAGGCGAGCCGCCGTCGGGCGACCCGTTCATTGCCAAGGTTGCCGAAATCGCTGGACTTTCGGAAGAGATCGTCCGCCGCTACCGCGGACGGATCCCCCGCCATGTCTTCGCGCGCGAGGTCCGGCGCAGCAGAGGCGAGGTGGTGAGCCTCTATGACGGCGCGATCGCTCGCCCCGCCCGCGCCGATGAGGGCCAGGAGGGGGGCCCCGACCCGCTACTTCAGCCGGCCGTCGCGGCTTACGGTGCTGCGTTCAATGCCTATGTCGCGGACAAGCTCGGCTTTCACACGGATGTCCCCTATCGCGTGCTCCCCCACGACGTATCGCGGCAATGGAACTGGCACGGCGAGCGCCAGGGCGAAGGCCTGGGTCTGGCAATGTCCTCGCTCGAGACGGCGCTGCTCGAGCATCCGGGAACCAAAGTGCTGATCGCTAACGGGCATTATGACCTGGTAACGCCCTATCTCGCCTCGCGCTGGCTCGTCGACCAGCTCGCGGTTCCCGCCACCGTGCGCCAGGGGATTCGGCTACGGGTCTACGAGGGCGGTCACATGATGTACATGCGACCCGATTCGCGCGCGCTGCTCGCGCGCGACGCCGCAATGCTCTATGCCCAGCCCGGGGCCGCGGCGCCCTCGCAATAAGCGGCCGGCGGCGCCCGCTAGCCCACGTGGTTTATCGGAGCCGGGCTCTCCGGGACGCTTGCGAGCTAGTAATAAGTGGCCGGCGTCGCCGGCTCGTCCGCCGCACGAGCGAGAGCTGTTACGAATTTGCGGGCTCGCTGCCGTCCGAGCCTTGTTCGACCATGATCCCGGCCGGGTCGAGCGGCTGTTCTTCGAACCCGCGCTGAGAGCTGAGCTCGAGGGGTGTTGTCGGGCGCTCGCCCGCGTCCGCAAGCCCTATCGGCAGGTCGACAGCGCGGAGCTGGCGCGTGTCGCCGGCACCGTGCTGCATGGTGGAGCGGTAGCGATAGCCCGTCCGCGCCCGCTCGCCGATTTCGACCCGAAGGCGACCCGGGGATGGGCGCAGGACGGCAAGCCTCTGTTGATCCTCGACGGCATCGGCAACCCGCACAATCTCGGTGCTATCGCCCGCAGTGCGGCCTTCTTCGGGCTCCCCCGCATCGTGCTCGCCGATCGCCCCGACCAGGCACTGCCCTCGGATGCGGCGTATCGGGTGGCGGAGGGCGGGCTGGAGTATGTGATGCTATTCCGCGCGGCGCTCCCCGCTGCCTTGCGCGCATTGCGGCACGCCTACCGCATCGTCGGCACGTCGCTCAACGCGGGCTCAGCGAGGATCGACCCGGCCGGTGATCGCCCGGTAGCACTGGTCCTCGGCAACGAGAGAATCGGCCTCGAACCCGCCATGCTCTCCCTCTGCGACGAAGTCGTCAGGATCCCCGGAAGCGGGCAGGTGCAGTCGCTCAATGTGGCGAACGCGGCAGCAATCCTGATCTATCTGTTGACCCGCTCGCCTTCGGGCTGACGGGAGGGTCGCGCCTCGGCGATAAGACGATCTTGGGCGCTCAGCAGCCGCGCCGCGATCTCGGGCCCTCCGTCGAGATGCTTCAACAGCAGGGCCACCGCCTCCAGCGTCGACAGAGCCTCGCGACGCGGCTCGCGACGAATTCGGCCGTAGCGCGACTTATGCCGCGGGTTTAGCACCAGCCGCCGCAGCTTCAATAGCCACGGGTTACGCCACCATAAGGTCTTGGCCTCCTTCCAGGTGCCGTCGAGCACCACCACACCTTCGAGGCCGTGCAACATCGCCTGCTGATCTGCGACGGGCTCTCCGCGTCGGTTAACCGCGACCACCTCTTCCTGATCTTTGAACGATGCGGGCTTTGCCGAGCCGAGATAGAGCACCGCCCACCGCCTTGCATCGACCGATCGGCCCAGCGCCCGTTCCAGGTTCGGCCAGGACAGCCCGACCACGAGCTCGGCGCGGTTCAGGAAGGCGCGAGCAGCGACCGCGGTTGCCAGCGCCTCCCGCTTTTCCTGCGGATGCTGCAGGATCAGAACGAAGAGCCGGTTGTCGATCGGTTCGACGTCGGTCATGTCTGACGAATAGCACGGTCGATCTGCCGGGCTGTATCCTGATGGCGCGACAAGTCATCGGAGGAGGACAACCGTGGCTCTCGAAGTTAGACGCATCGTCACCGGGCACGACTCAAACGGCAAAGCGGTGATCAAGACCGACGAGCGGCTCCCGGCGGTCAGCCGATTGGGCCGCCCGCACATCGCCGGCTGCGAGATTTGGTCGACCGACCGGATGCCGGCCGATAATTCGGAGGCCAGTGATGCCGCGCAGCGCAAAGGGTTCGTTACCCGCTACAACTATGTCGGCACCGGTCAGGGCACGGTCATCCGGATCACCGAATTCGCACCCGGCGCGCCCAAATTCATGCACCGCACCGAGACGGTCGATTACGCCCTGCTGCTATCTGGCGAGTGCGACCTCGAGCTCGATAGCGGCGAAGTGGCGCATCTGAAACCCGGCGATGTCGTCGTCCAGCGCGGCACGATGCACGCCTGGGTCAACCACGGGCCGGCCCCCTGCGTATTCGCCTTCATCCTGATCGATGCCAACCCCGCCACTGTTGCGGGGCAGGAGCTGCGCACGCACTTCCCCGCGCCCTAACCCACCAGAAGAGACGGGTTCGAGGGGGCACTGCGCTGCCAGCGCAGTGCCGAGTGTCGGATTTCTTTACAGCGCGCGCCTTCGCCGCCGAACCACGCCGAGCCCGATTAGCGCCGAACCGAGAAGAGCAAGGCTGGCCGGCTCAGGCACCGCCGGGACCAGGATGCCCCGGATCTCGCCACCCGGGAACATCGAAGTGTGGATATTTAGATAGGCCGTTCCGGCCTCGATTGCCGCTTCCAGCGCCGCCTCGGCGCCTGCCGTCGTCCCGCCCTCGTCGGTGACAAACGCCGGATTGTAGCTCGAAGCGAGTGTCAGATCGAGAATGTTATCGTAGGTCCCGGAGGTGACCCCTAAAGGAAAACCGGCAAATGTCGGGGTGGTAGTCGCGACAATAAAGTTTCCGGGGAGCGCCGGTGGCGGCGAAGCCACGCAGCAATGGATATGTGACGCTGTGGTTCCGGATGTTAAACCACTGAATGTCACGTCGACGTGTAAGGTGTGGGCCGTCGGATCTATCACAACCGTCGTGAAGCCGGTCCCCGTCGACGTCGTGGGAGGAATTTCAGCCGCTCCAGTGAGGTTGGCCTCGAACGTCATCGGTATCGCATCGGCGGCTGGCGACTGCAGCATCAGGGCCGCCATCAGGAACAACGCGAATGAAAGGTATCTCATTTGAGCCCCCTTCGGTCGTGTGAACTGGCACCTTCGAAAGCTAGTGCAAGAACCGAGCCAGGGTTAAAATTTATTAATTTCCCATGTGTTAACTAGGCTGTCAGTGGTGGCTGGGCGCAATGCGTAAAGATTTCCGACTCACACTTTTGGGTAAACTGGGCCAGGTTAAACCCACGATAACTCGGCTATTCCAATACGTTACTGTTCTCCGGTTTGACTTGGCTGCCGAACGCACGGTTTCAAAACTGTAAGAATTTCCGACATCCCACCGCACTGGGTCGCTGATTGAATGGCCGTGCTGCAAAAGCAGCTAACGGCTTAGCACGACGTTGAGGATTGCGGTCTTGCCGTCGTTGACGGCGCGCACCGCGGTTCGGATCGCGTTCGGCAGCTCGCCCGGGCGCTCTACCTTCTGTCCGTGGAGACCGAAGGGCTTGCCGAGTTCGGCATAATCAGGACCGTCAATCGTCACCCCGTGCCAGATTTCGGCCTCCTGTGCGACGCCATCGGGATAGTGGTGCAGGTGGCCGGTTTGCATCGCGCGATACTGCCCGTTGTTGCAGACGACGATCAGGATCGGCAGGTCGCTTCCCTTGGCGGCACCCAGTGCCTGCACCACCGGGTTGTAGAGCAGCGAACCGTCGCCGACTAATGCCGCAACCGGACGGTTGCCGGCGCCGAGCTTGACGCCGAGCGCGGTGCCAAGGCCTTGCCCGAGCCCGCCGCCGGCGCGGAAAAAGCTCCGCGGCTGCGACCACGGCAAGTGCTGCTGCAACATGCCGGCATGAGTGATCGTCTCCTCGACATAGACCGCGTCCTGCGGCATCGCCTCGCGCAAGGCGCCGACGAGCGCCAACGGGTGGATCTTGTCGCCGTCCTTCGCCTTGTCCTCGGCGGCGCGCTCGGCGGCGATCATCTGGTCGTGCTCGCGTTGCCACCGCGCCCGCCGGTCGGTGTGCTTACCGGCGCCAATGCCCGCCGACTTCGCGGCCTCGACCAGGAGGCGCAGCGAGGCCGCGACTTCGCCTTCGAGATAGTGGTCGGCTTGCAGGCTCTGATAGACCATCATGCCTTTAAGCGGGTTCTCGTCGATCGCCACGACGGTTCCATTGGTCGGCTTATGGCTCGGCGGGTACCACGGCGCGCGGCAGGCCACCAGTAGCACGAGATCGGCATCCTTCAGAAACGGCTGGATGCCGGTGCCGAGATGCAGCGCGTGGTTCTTTGGGAAGTTCGCGAAGGCGGCGCGGCCGCCGACCGGAATGCCAAAGAGCTCGGCGAGCTCGACCAGTGCGGCGAACGCTGCGGGATCGCGGCCGGCAGTCTCGGTCAGGATGACGGGGTTATGGGCAGCAACCAGCAGCTCGGCGATCTTCTCGACATCGGCGTCCGCCGGCCGGGTCTTTGGCGGCGGCGGCACTTGGCGCGGGTTCTCGCGCGGCGTCCATTCCTGCAGCATCATCTCGAGTGGCGCGTTGAGATAGACCGGACCCATCGGGGTGCGCTGCGCGAATTCGCCGGCGCGCACGACATGCTCGTAAAGGGTGTTTACATTCCCCACCTGGGTCGCCCATTTGGTGACCGGCTCGACCAGCCGCTGCGGCCCGCCGACGATGCTGAGGCTCCTGTACCATTGTGGCTCGATCGCGAGCTCCGGGTCCTCGCCAAAGCTCATCGACTCGCCGGACATGATCACCATCGGCACCTCGGCGAGCATCGCCGAATGCATACCGGCCGAGCCCTGCAGCAACCCCGCCCCGGCGTGCAGCAACACCGCTTGCATCCGGCCGGTCATCTGCGTGTAGCCCATCGCCATGTCGACGGCCAATGTCTCGTGCCAGCAATCGATGTAGGCGGGACCCGATTTCTGGTTGACCTTCTGGCGGGCGAGCGCCTCCCACACCGGCGACCATTCCGAACCGGGCGACGAGATCACATAGTCGAGGCCCAGGCTGCGAAACGCCTCCAGGATCGCTTCGCCGCCGTCGCGGTATTGTTTCATCACCGACCCTCCCATGCACCTCGATATATGCGCCATGATAGCGGGACGCGGGCCGGGCGCGCTATCTTTAGCCATTGCCCGCGCGCCGTGGCGCCAAGAGGAGAAACGCAGCATGGAATTCGGCATGTTCCACCAGTTTCCGGCCCTTCCCGGCAGACCGCAAAAAGACGCCTTCGAGGAAGCTTTTGCCCAGATCGATGCGGCGGAGCGCTGGGGCCTCGATGTGATGTGGCTGGCCGAGCTCCATTTCGACCCGCAGCGCTCGCTGCTCTCGGCGCCGCTCAGCATCGCCAGTGCCGTCGCCGCCCGCACCAGCCGCATCAAGATCGGCATCGCCGTGCAGGTGCTTCCGCTGTGCCACCCGCTGCGGATCGCCGAGGAGGGCGCCACCGTCGATCAGATCAGCGGCGGCCGGCTGATCTTCGGCGTCGGCCGCAGCGGGCTGCCGCGCACCTACGAGGATTATGGCATCTCATATGCCGAGAGCCGCGACCGCTTCGGCGAAGTCCTCGACATCGTCGAGCAGGCGTGGTCGCAACCCGCCGTCTCTTACGAGGGGAAGTACTACAGCTTTAAGAACATCACGGTCGCTCCAAAGCCGCTGCAGCAGCCGCTGCCGCCGATCCGGATAGCTGCGGCGAGCCCCGATACCTACCCTCAGGTCGGCGAGCGCGGATTGCCTATCTTCATCAACGCGCGTTACGGCACGTTTGACGAGTGGGTTCCGGCTATTCGCGAGTACCGGGCCGCTTACACGGCCGCCGGACACGGCAGAGGCCAAGTATATCTGCGGGTCCCGACCTATGTCGCCGAGGACGAGAAAAGAGCGCACGCGGAGCCCAAGGAAAGCCTGATGCACTTCTATCGCGAGCAGGCGCAGCGGCTGAGAGATTCAATGAGCCGCGCGGGCACGCGGGCAATCGAGGGCCGTGCCGAACGGCTCAAACGGATCGAGAACCTCACTTACGACGAGGCTCTGACTGGCCAAGTCCTGGTCGGCACGCCGGAAAAGGTGACCCAGCGTCTGCGTGAATTGCAGGACGAGTTGGGCATCGATGGTATCCTGGCGGAAATCAATTGCGGTGGGCTGGTTCCGCACGAGCAGGTGATGACCGCTCTGCGGCTGCTCTGCGAAGAGGTCATGCCGCGTTTCCATTAGAGTTTCATTCCGTCATTCCCGCGCCAAGCGGGAATCCAGGACCCCGCACCGGAGTGGTTGCCCTGGACCCCGCCTTCGCGGGGGTGACGATAACCTCCTGAAAGGCCGAACTATGCCGGGTCCATTGGACGGTTTTCGCGTCGTCGATCTGACCTCGAATGTCGCCGGGCCGCTCGGCACGATGATCCTCGGCGATCAGGGGGCCGATGTGATCAAGGTCGAGGCCCCTGAAGGCGGCGACGCGACGCGGGCCGGCGGCAACCGCCGGGCCGGGTTCACTGCGTCATTCCTCAACAACAACCGCAACAAGCGCTCGATCGTTCTCGATCTGAAAACCGCGGGCGGCTTGCAGGCATTGATGCGGCTGGTCGCCGGCGCCGATGTCTTTGTCCAGAACTTCCGCCCCGGCGTCGCCGAGCGCCTCGGGGTCGGCGAGGACGCGGTTCGCGCGGTATCGCCCAAGATCGTCTATGTCTCGATCAGCGGGTTTGGCGAGAAAGGGCCCTTTGCGACAAAGCCGGCCTACGACCCGGTGATCCAGGGCTTCTCGGGCCTGGCGACGGTCCAAGCCGGCTCGGACGAGGCGCGCCCGCGGCTGTTGCGCACGATCCTCCCCGACAAATTGACGGCGATCACCGCCTCGCAGGCGATCACCGCAGCACTCCTGGCGCGCGAACGCACCGGCGAGGGCCAGCATGTCCGCCTGTCGATGCTGGAAGCCGTCGTCGCCTTCCTCTGGGCCTCGGATATGAGCGGCCAGACTTTTGTCGGCGACGAGCCGGCGCGGCAGGAAGCGGCAACCGCCTTCGATCTGATCTACGAGACCGCCGACGGCTACATGACCGTGGCCGCCCTGACCGACCGCCAATGGGCCGGGCTGGCGCGGGTGGCCGAGCGGCCGGAATGGATCGACGACGACCGGTTCAAAACCTCGGCGTTGCGCCAAAAGAACATCGATGCGCGGCTGCAGCTGACCCAGGAGGTGTTGCTGACGCGCCCGGCCGCCGAGTGGCTCGAACGGTTGACCGCGGCCGGCGTCCCCTGCGGCCCGGTGCAGACCCGCAACCAGCTGATCCGACATCCGCAGGTCGAGGCGCTGGGCTTGGTCGTCGAGACCGATCATCCGGCGGCCGGGCCGCTGCGCCAAGCGCGTGCGGCGGCGCGGTTTTCACGCACCCCGCCGGAGATCCGCCGCGGGGCACCGCGGCTCGGTGAGCACACGCAGGAGATCCTCGCCGAGCTCGGCTATTCGGCCGAGGAGATCGCTGGCCTGCGCAGCGATAGCATTATCAATGCTGCCAATTAGAGGCGGTGTCATCACCAGCGAGGGGATCTCGATATCTATGTTGCACCGAGATTGCTTCGTCGCTGCGCTTCTCGCAATGACAAGCGACTGAGGCCACGGACAATGATCGACTTTTATTACTGGCCGACGCCGAACGGCTGGAAGGTCGCGATCATGCTCGAGGAGTGCGGCCTCGAATACCGGATGATCCCGGTCAATATCGGGCGTGGCGACCAGTTCAAGCCGGAATTTCTGGCGATCAGCCCCAACAACCGCATGCCGGCGATCGTCGACCACAATGATCCGGACGGGCCGATGCCGGTCTTCGAATCAGGCGCGATCCTGATCCATTTGGCCGAGCGGACCGGGCGGTTCATGCCGTGGAGCCGGCGTGGCCGCAAGGAATGCCTGGAGTGGCTGTTCTGGCAGGTCGGCAATCTCGGCCCGATGGCCGGGCAACTGAGCCACTTTGTCAACTACGCGCAGGGCGAGCACCCCTATTCACACAAGCGTTATGCCGATGAGTACAACCGCTGCCTCGGAGTGCTCGAGCGCCGGCTCGCCGGCCGCGACTACATTCTCGACGACTACTCGATCGCCGACATGGCGAGCTGGCCATGGGTGCTGATCGCCAAACCGCTCGGCCAAGCGCTCGACGGGTTCCCCAATGTCGCGCGCTGGCGCGAGACAGTCAAACAGCGCCCCGCGGTGCAGCGGGGTGTCGATCTCGGTAAGGAGCTGCGCCGCTCGGCCCCGCCGACCGACGCCGAGCGGCGGGTGTTGTTTAACCAGACCTCGCGGGACGTGTTGCGGCCATCGTAAACGCCTACGCGCTTACCCCGCTCGGCAGCTGTCCTCCGCGGCCGTGGGGCAGCGTGTGAAGCTTCAACTCGACCGGGTTGCCGAGCCAGATTGCATAGCTGCTGTGGTCCTCCACCGCGTCCGTGGTCAGCGGATGGACGAGGACGTCGAGCCCGTCGCGGTTCAGCATCAGATACGGCACGACCCGGGTGAACTCTTCGGGCTTGAAGATGACCAGAGCATTGGAGATCGGGTGCGGTCCGCGCGGTGTATCCCGGAATTCTTCGATCTCGACGTCGAACTTCTCGCCGAGCGCTTCGCATACTCTCTCGGCAACGGCGCGCGTCTTTGTCGGGTCGTAGTAGATGTGCGCGTGATAGCCCAGGTTTCCGACGGATTGCGTGGTTTTCTCAGGCATCGGCTGCGCTCCCTGCGGACTGGCAATAGTATGCGGCATTTTTGCACAGCGCTGCCCGCGAGTCGATTCAACCAGCGAATCCGCGATTGACGGAAATCCGACCATTGCCCTCTGGTGCGGCCGGCCCGGCGCTTTCAATTCGAACGCGAGTAGAGTAAGGTTGGTGTAATAATACCAGCGACAGGAGGCGAGATGGACTATCCCTATAACCTCGGTGCTTACTCTCGGAAGGTGAGCACCACTTCGTCGGACGCCCAGGGTTGGTTCGACCGCGGCCTCAACTGGTGCTTTGGCTACCACCATGAGGAAGCGGTCGCCTGCTTCGAGAAGACGCTAGAGATGGACCCGAACTGCGCCATGGCTCATTGGGGTGTCGCCTACGCGGTCGGGCCGAACTACAACTTCCCCTGGGAACTGCAAGACCCCGCCGGTAAGGCCGCGGCGCTCGCTCGCGCGTATGAGTCGACCCGCGCTGCCCTCGCGCTGGCCGGTCGTATCACTGCGCCGGAACGCGCGCTGATCGAGGCACTGCCAGCCCGCTATCCGCAGCGCGACCCCATCGACGACCAGCGCCCCTGGAACGATGCGTTTGCCGACGCCATGCGGCAGGCGCACCAGGCACATCCCGACGATCTCGATTTACGCTTCATCTTCGCAGAAGCGATTCTCAATCGTACGCCTTGGCGCATGTGGGATCTGCGCACCGGCGAACCCGCGCCGGGCGCCGGTACGCTCGAGGCGCGCGAGGTTCTCGAGTCCGCCTTTCGCGATCTACCCGCGGCCATGAACCATCCCGGCCTTCTGCACCTCCACGTCCATCTGATGGAAATGTCCCCGCATCCGGAAGTCGCATTGGTAACCGGTGACCGCCTGCGTGAGCTGACCCCCGATATGGGCCACCTGGTGCACATGCCCACGCATATCGACGTGCAATGCGGCCACTACCGCGACGCGATGCACTGGAATCAAAAGGCGATCATCGCGGACCGTAAGTTTTACGACCGCGCCGGGCCGATGAATTTTTATTCAGGCTACCGAGTGCACAATTACCACTTTGCCGCCTACGGTGCCATGTTCCTCGGCCAGTACGCGCCCGCCGTCGCCGCCGCCGACGAGCTGATCGAGACCATGCCTGAGGAGGTGCTGCGCACCCCCTCGCCGCCGATGGCCGATTTCTTCGAGAGCTATGTTTCCATTAGGCAGCACGTCCTGATCCGCTTCGGTAAATGGCGCGAGATCATCGCGCAGGATCTGCCGGCCGACCGCGACCTCTACTGCAACACCGTGGCGATGATGCACTACGCCAAGGGTGTCGCCCATGCCGCGCACGGCGACGTGCCGGCGGCGGAGGCCGAACAGGCGCTCTTCCGGGAGGCAGTAAAACGGGTGCCGAAGTCCCGGTACCTGCACAACGTGCCCTGCCTGCAGCTGCTGGCGGTGGCGGAGGAGATGCTGGCGGGTGAGATCGCATATCGTCGCGGCGATCACGACACTGCCTTCGCACGCCTCCGCGCCGCCGTCGGGCTGGAGGACGACCTGCCCTACGACGAGCCGTGGGGATGGATGCAGCCGGTCCGTCACGCGCTCGGCGCGCTGCTGTTGGAGCAGGATCGTACGGCGGAGGCCGAGGCGGTCTATCGCGAAGATCTCGGCCTCGGCGGTGCATTGCCCCGCGCTCAGATCCACCCCGACAACCTATGGGCCCTCAGCGGGCTGCTGGATTGCCTCCAGCGGCGCGGCGAGACAGCGGAGGCCCGGCTGATCCGCCAGCGCGTGGACTTCGCTGCCGCCCGCGCCGATCTGCCCGTGTCGGTGTCCTGCTTCTGTGCTCGCGGCAAGGCCGGCTGAACCGCGGCCGCGGCAATCAGCCGCCCCCTCACGCCAGTTCGCCGGGCGGCGTGGCCGACTAAATCGATCACATCCTGGAGGGCGAGCAGCCCACCAGATAGCTGGCCGCGCACCGCGAGCTCATCGATCGCCGGCGCCATCGCCCCGGCGCTAGTGACAGTCGCCAGCACGGCGCGCGCGCCGCCCAAATAGTTGGTGCCGACGCTACTCTGACGGTCCCGATCGACAACCTGTGATGGCTGGCGTCGAGTACGATATGATCGCGTGGGGGGATGGTCCCCCACGAGGCCCGCAAATGAGCGCGACTCCCGACAGCACATTGGCCAATTCCGAACAGCTCATAGCCGATCTGCAGCGTCAGCTTGCTGAATGCAGAGCCGAGCGTGACGAGGCGCTCGAATACCAGACCGCGACCAGCGACGTCTTGAAGGTCATCAGCCGCTCGACCGCCGATGTACAACCGGTGCTGGACACAGTGGTCGAAACCGCGGCGCGGCTGTGTCTCGCCGACCACGCCGGTCTCTATCGCGAGGACGGTGGCGAATACCGCTGGGCGGCCAGTCACGCCCAGTCCCCGGAGTATGAACGGATCGAGCGCACGGTCCGCATCCGACCTGGCTCAGGAACGCTGGTCGGGCGCACCGCTGAGCAGCGCCGGCCGGTGAGTATCCTTGATGCGGAAACCGACCCCCTCTACGAGCCGAAGGAGGATGCCCGCAAGGGTGACATCCACTCGTTACTCGGGGTGCCGCTGCTGCGCGAGGGCGAGCCGATCGGTGTCATCGGCTTGGCGCGCACCCGGATCGAGCCCTTCAGCGAGCGGCAGATCGAATTGGTGCGCACTTTCGCCGACCAGGCGGTCATCGCGATCGAGAATGCGCGGCTGATCACCGAGACGCGCGAGGCGTTGGAGCAGCAGACCGCGATGGCCGAGGTATTGCAGGTCATCAATTCGTCGCCCGGTGACCTCGCCCCGGTATTTACAGCTATGCTCGAAAGAGCGACTCGCCTGTGCGATGCCGCGGCGGGCGTGCTGTGGATCGTTGAAGCGGGGCGTTTCCGTGCTGTTGCCTCGCGCGGCCTACCGGCCGCATTTGAGGAATTCTTGCGAGAACCGGTAGAGGCGGGTCCTGATACCGGTGTCGGTCGCCTCGCTCGGGGTGACCAGTTAGCGC
>Ga0306920_100001982_pt1 | contig 25567 bp, 27 predicted proteins | sample flu12Cox44000170_FD_204666 | JGI IMG/M metagenome (GOLD analysis project Ga0306920, IMG submission 204666) | Lab enrichment of tropical soil microbial communities from Luquillo Experimental Forest, Puerto Rico - flux4day.12C.oxic.44.000.170 (v2)... | ecosystem: Environmental > Terrestrial >...
CGGCCGCGGAGCGCTTCAGCATGCTCCCACGATAGCGAGGACGGCCCGCGGGGCCCTCGGGAAAATGACTTGCCTGCATGCTACGATTCGAGTGTCATGCAGCGCATTTTCGTGACAGGAGCCACGGGCTTCGTGGGCCATGCCGTGGTGCGTGCGCTCCTCGCGCACGGCTTCCTCGTGCGTTGCCTCGTGCGACCGGGCTCCGAGGCGCTGCTTCGCGGCTTCGAATCCATCGATCGCGTGCCGGGTGACGTGCTCGAGCCTGATGCCCTGCCCGCAGCCGTCGAGGGCTGCGCGGGCATGATCCATCTCGTGGGGATCATCCGCGAGCACCTCGCCACCCGGGTGAGCTTCGATCGCCTCCACACGCAAGCCACCGCCAACATGCTGGGCGTAGCGCGCGAGGTCGGTGTCAAGCGCTACATTCAGATGAGCGCGGTGGGCACGCGACCCGGCGCGGTTTCCCGCTACCACCGGACGAAGTGGCAGGCCGAGGAGGTGGTGCGCGCGAGCGCGCTCGACTGGACCATCATCCGCCCCTCGCTCATCTTTGGTCCCGAGGACGAGTTCATCACGGTGCTCGCCCGTCTCATTCGCCGCTCGCCCGCCGTCCCTGTACTGGGCGACGGGCAATACCAACTCCAGCCCGTTCCCGTGGAGCAGGTCGCGGAAGGCTTCGCTCGCGCGCTCCGTCTTCCCGTCACCGTGGGACAAACCTACGAAGTGGGCGGACCCGAGCCGTATCGCTTCGACGAGCTTCTCGACCTTATCGGCCATGCCCTCGGCGTGGCGCGCGTGCGGAAGCTCCACATGCCCCTCGGACTCGTCAAAGCGGTGACGCGGGCCTTCGGGTGGCTGCCCTTCTTCCCCGTGACCATGGATCAGATCACCATGCTGGAAGAGGGCAACGTGACGGATCCCTCGCGCTTCTACGCCGACTTCAGCCTGAAGCCCGAACCTCTCGCGGCCGGGCTCCGCCGCATGTTCCCGGCGCCGTGAACGAGAATCCCTTCCGCACCACGGGCCTGCGTCACGGAAGGGACGACCCGCGCGGGCTCCGCGAGCGCATCGAGGCGCAGCTCATTGAGCGTATCGAGGAAGCCGTCGAGATGGCCGCCCTCCATCTGCTCGTGGAACTGCGCAAGCGCCAGGGCCGTCCCGCTCCGGAGACGGACAGCCAAGCGGATCGCCGCGAGTTCGCCCTGCTCACCATGGATCTGCTCCGCTACCTGGGCGAGGCGTTCGAGCGCGAGCTCGGAGAGGGTCAGCGACGCGAGCTCGACGCGGCGCGGGAGGGCGCCAACGGCCGTGCCCGTGAGCTCCACGGGCAGGTCTGGCTCTCGCGACAGCTGCCTGACTACTGGCAGCGCTTCGAGGGCCATCGCGCCGCGCACGCCGAGGCACGGCTCGCCTCACCGCCCCACTCGGGCGGTTTGCTCAAGCGGCTCTTCGGGTAGCGCTTCACGCCGCGCGACGGGTGCCCCCTGCCGCCGTCTGCTCCAACTCGAGTTGGGCCACCGCCCAGAGATCCTCACAGGCTGCGAGGGCATCCTGCCATTCGGCGTAGTGGTCGAGTAGCACCTGGCGCTTAGCAGAGAGCCGGGCCTCGGCCTCATCGAGGCGAGTACGCAGATCGGGGAGTTGCCGCTCGGACGCCTTGGCCACGCCAGCCCGCGTGGACGCAGCGATCCGATCCAGCAGGTGGTGCAGTTCATCACGCAATAGACGATCCATCGGGTTCATGACTGCCTCCTTCTCCCAGCATAGCGATGGACTCCAATACTAAACATGAGATGAGTATGGTGTCAAGGGCCATCCATCGAGGGTGCTCGAGTCGTGACGGGCCAGTGGATGCCCACCCTCGGTTCGGGGCGGACCATGAAGACCCGCATCTTCCTCTACTATCAGTTCTGAGCATGGCGGGAGACGACAGCGGAGCCGAGTGGGACAGCGCGTGAGGACCGTGCGTGGGACGTGACGCGCGTCTCGTCCTCCTCGCGAAGACCGCGCGCACGTTCTGCTATGGCTTTCTCGGGGTCCTGCTCCCCGTCTATCTGACGGATTTAGGACTGGACGCCCGCGGTGTCGGTATGGCGGTGACCTTGACCCTTCTCGCCAGCACCGCCATGACCTTCGCCATTCGATGGCCCGCGGAGCGCTTCGGCCCGCGTCTCGCCCTCGTGGGGCAGTCCGCCCTGATCGTGGTGTCCGCCCTCCTCTTCCTCGCCACCCGCCAGCCGTGGCTCGTCGTGGTGGCGGCCATGATCGGCAATCTCGCCGTGAGCACGGGCGAGACCGGCCCCTTCCTCGCCCTCGAGCAGGTCATCGTGACGCGGGCCACCGGCCGTGCGCACCTGACCATGGCCTTGGCTTTCTACAACCTCGCGGGCTACGCCGCGGCAGGGCTGGGCGCGGCGGCAGTGACTCGGGCGGGCGCCGCGCCCCGCTCGCTCTTCACGCTCTTCCTCGTGAGCGGGCTGGTGCAGATCGCCGCCTACTCGCTCCTCTCGTCAGAGAGGCCGCCGTCCATGGACGGGCGCTCGGCAGCGGGCATGCCCTCCCGGCCCTTCGTGCGCCGCATCGCGGCCATCTTCGCCCTCGACTCCTTCGCGGGCGGCTTCGTCGTGCAGAGCCTCATCGCGTATTGGTTCCACACGCGCTTCGATCTCGGGCTGGCCGAGCTCGGCTGGATCTTCTTCGGGGTGCAGATCCTCTCCGGCCTCTCTCTCATCCTGGCCGCCCGCCTAGCCCCGAGGCTCGGCCTGGTCAACACCATGATCTTCTCCCACCTGATCTCGAACCTGCTCCTCATCGGCGTCGCCCTCGCACCCCTGGCCTGGATGGCCGTGGCCGCTCTCCTCGCACGCCATCTCCTCTCGCAGATGGACGTGCCCACGCGCCAGACTTTCCTCATGCTCGCCGTGGCGGACCACGAGCGAGAGCACGCGGCGGCGGTGACCAACCTGAGCCGAACGCTCGCGCAGTCCGTCACTCCCGTGGCCACCGGTTGGATCATGCAGGGGCTTTCGCTCACCGCCCCCTTTTTCCTGGGCGGCGGGCTCAAGATCGTCTACGACGTGCTGCTCTACGCGGCGGTACGGAACGTGGAGACGAAGTAGGCGGAGCTCAGCGGAGCATCCGGCGCATCCCGAGGTCGACGAGGCGGGGGGCGAGCACGCTGGCCACGGCGAAGAGCCACGAGGGCCGGAACGGATACACCTCGGGCCGAGGACGGCGGATGCAGCGCAAGATCGTCCGTGCCACGTGCTCGGATGACTGGATCGGGCCCTGGCGCCCGCGGCCGGCCCGCCGGCTCTCGACCTCATGGAATTCCGTGGCGGTGCCGATGGGATAGACGAGGCTCACGTGGATCCCGCTTCCCATGAGCTCCACGCGCAAGGCCTCGCTGAGGCCGCCCAGGGCAAACTTGGTGGCGCTGTAGGCACCGCGAAACGGCACTCCGCGGCGCCCCACGATCGACGACACGTTGATGATGTGGCCACGGCCGGCCCGCCGCATCCACGGGAGCACGGCCTGCGTCCCCGTGAAGACCGCCATCACGTTCAACTCGAGGAGCTCGCGGAACTCCTCGGGCTTGGTGTCTTCGACGGTGGTGGAGAGCCCGCGCCCCGCGTTGTTGACGAGGACGTCGATGCCACCCCAACGGGCTCCGACGTCGTCGACCATGGCCCGCACGGCGGCGGCATCGGTCACGTCGAGACCGTACGCAAGCGCCTCGCCTTCTGCGGCGCGGAGGGTGGCGGCGAGGTGCTCCACGCGGTCGCGCCGCCTCGCGCAGATCGCCACCCGCATCCCGCTCACGGCGAGCTGACGGGCCGTCGCCTCGCCGATACCGGCCGAGGCGCCCGTGACGATGGCAATCCGCCCGGCCAGCCTGCTGACCACCCTGCCGGCGCTACTTGCCGGTGACGGCCTTGACGGCCTCCTGGGTGACAGAGACCATCCGGTCGAGCTCGGCTTCGGTGATCACGAGAGGCGGCGAGAAGAAGAGGTGCTCCTGGCGCGCCCGCGTGATGACGCCGCGCTTGCTCATCTCCTGCAGGATGCGCGCGCCGATCTTCTTGTCGGCGTCGAAGGGCTTCTTGGTCGCCTTGTCTTCCACGAACTCGACGGCGGCGAGGAGGCCCTTGCCGGAGCGGATGTCGCCCACGTTGGGATGGCTGTCGAAGGCCGAGTGCAGGGCCTTGTGGAGCCGCGTGCCGAGGGTGGCCGAGCGCTCGGCCAGCTTCTCCCGCTCCATGATCCCCACGTTCTTGAGGCCGACCGCGCAGCACGTGGGATGGCCGGAGTAGGTGTAGGCGTGCATCCACTTGTCCTCGGGCTTCACCGTGTCCATGGCCTCCTTCACCTCCTTGGAGACCATGATCCCGCCCAGAGGGAGATAGCCGGAGGACACGCCCTTGGCGAAGGACATGATGTCGGGGAGCACGTTCCAGTGCGTCATGGCGAACCAGTGGCCGGTACGGCAGAAGCCGGTGATCACCTCGTCGGCGATGAAGAGCACCTGGTGCTTGTCACACACCTTGCGCACGAGGGGGAAGTAGTCGTCGGTGGGATAGAGCACACCACCGCCGCCATGGATGGGCTCGGCGATGAAGGCAGCCACCGTGTCGGGCCCTTCGCGGAGGATCGCCTCTTCGAGCAGGCGCGCTGCCGTCTGCCCCGCCGTCTCTCCGGGCTTGGCCCCTTCCTGCCGATAGGGATAGCAGGTGGGGATATGCACGAAGTTGGGCACACGCGGCTCGAACATCTTCCAGTACGGCGACATGCCGGTGGCGCTCATGGCCTGGAGCGTCACCCCGTGATAGGCGAGCGTGCGTGCGATGATCTTCACTTTGTCGGGCTTGCCCTTGGCCTTCCAGTAGAAGCGCGCCGTCTTGAAAGCGGATTCGTTCGACTCGGCCCCGCCGCAGGTGAAGAAGACGCCCTGCATGTTCTTGTAGGAGATGGAGATGAGCTTCTCGGCGAGCTCCACCGCGGGAATGTTGGACGAGCCGGCATAGGCAGAGAAGTAGGCGAGCTCGCCCATCTGCTCCGCGGCGGCCTTGGCGAGCTCCTCACGCCCATGGCCCACGTTGGTGTTCCAGAGACCGGCGAGGCCGTCGATGTACTCCCGCCCCTGGATGTCGGTGATGGTGGCGCCCCGGCCCTTCACGTACACCATGGGCTCGAGGTGATCGCTCGGATGGTGCAGCGGATGGATCAGGTGATCCTGGTCGGACTTGATCAGCTCTGCCGGCTGCACGGCCATGGAAGCCTCCTCGAATGATCAGCGATGATGAATGGACCTGGCGGGCGCGTGCGCCCGGTAGTCGCCGCCCCGGATAGGCACCGCCCCGCCGAGCGGGGCGACGTACCAGTAGATGGCCGCCGTTACCTCTCCGCCGGACGCGAGCCTTACCCTCACCTCCCCGCGATGATACTGGCTGCCCTCCGCGGAGTCCAGAGCCTGCCACAGCTCGGGATGGGCCACGCGATAGACCTCGCCGCGGATGCGGCCGCCCTCGCCCGGCAGCGCGGCGGGGTAGGCGCCGAGGTCGAAGAGGAGGCCCGCGACCTCACTCTCGCCCTGATACTCGGCTCGGCCCGCGAGGAGGCGATGCAGACCGAAACCGCGCATCAACGTGCCGTAGACGAAGAGAAACTCAGTCGCCACGGAGGCGAGCCTCGAAGTCCCGGAGGGCCAGCGCGTAGCGCGGCCCGGCGACCGTGACGAAGTCGTTGTGGTGCGCGCCGGGGACGGTCGCCAGCATCTTCGGCTCGGGCGCCAGATCGAAGAGCCGACGGCCGTGCCAGACGGGCACGATCTCGTCGTCCTCCCCGTGCATGATCAGGACGGGGCAGGTCACGCGGCCGATCTTGGCCGAGTTGCGGAACTTGTCCACGGGAAAGAGCGAAACGCGGGTCATCACACGGAAGGCCGAGAGGAACGGGCTCTCGAGGACGAGGCCGCCGAGGCGTCGGTGGGCGGCCAGATCCACCGCGGCGCCAGCGCCCAGCGAGCGTCCGTAGGCGACGATGCGCTCCGGTCGCACCCGGAGCTCGCGCACCAGATGCTCGTAGGCCGCGTCGATATCGGCGTACACTCTCGCTTCCGATGGAGTCCCCTCGCTGCGCCCGTAGCCGCGATAGTCATAGGCAAACACGCTGAAACCCAGATCGCGCAGGCCGGCGAGCAGCGGCATCGTCGAACCCAGATCCTCGGCGTTGCCGTGGCTCAGCAGCAAGGTATACGTCGCCGAGGGGTTGATGAGGTAGACCGCGGCGATGCGCTGCCCGTCGCCCGTGGGTACCTTGAGGATTTCCGGCCCGTCGGGATAGCCGGGAGGCGGCGGCAGGAAGATGAGCCGGTCGGCGTAGAGCCACGCGCAGCCCCCCACCACCGCATAGACCACCGCAAGGGACAAGAGGGCACGGAGCAGGACGGCCCCGGCGATCAGCGCCGCTCAGGGCGCGGTGGTTTCGCGGGCCTTCGGCGGCTCCTCACGGGAGCACGCGGCATCGTTCCCTCAACCGAGACGGATGCCAAAACGCGGCAAGACGAAGCGGAGAAGGACGACCCCGCCGACGAGGACGCCGATCACGATGACCGCGCCGAGTCCGTCCATCTAGGTGCTCGCGCCGTCCGCGGCCTGGAGTACCGCTTTGACGAAGTCTTGCTCGGGGATGGCGCCCTCGAACTCGACGCGATCGTTGATCACGATCTTGGGTACCGCCATCACCTGATAGCGGCGGGACAGGTCGGGGAACTCGTTGGCCTCGACGCACTCTGAGCGGATCCGGTCCGAGGCGATCGACATGTGCTGCGCCAGGCGCACGGCCCGGGGGCAGTGCGGTCAGGTGGGGGTGGCGAAGACCTTGATGGTCACGTCCTGGGCGAGTCCAGCCAGCGCGGCCTTGCTCTCGTCCTTGAGCTGCGGCTCGCCTCGCGACACCGCGATGATGGCGTCGATCAGATTGGAGAATTCATAGCCGGCCGGCACCCCCAGGAAGCGGATACCGTAGTCCTTGCTGCCCTCCACCGCCACCGCGGGGGTGACGGAGATCCCGTAGGCGGCCGTCTCGTCGCGCTCGATGTACGGATTGAGCACCTTGACGGTGATCTTGTCGGAGAGCGCGCCCACTTCCTTGATCAGGGCCACCACCTGCGAGTTGTTCTCCGACCCCAACTCGGAGGCGAACACGCTGAGGGTCACGGGGCCGGTCAGCTTCTCGAACTCTTTCTGAACCGCCTGCTCGTCCTGTGTCGTGAGGAATCCCATGGCGTCAGTATAGCCTCAGGCGCGCGGCTTGCCGCGGACGATCTCGAGCATGGCCCGGTAGCCCGAGGGGTCGATACGGGCATCGATCACGGTCGGGCCCCGCTCGCCCTGGGCGGCCACCAGGGCGGCGGTGAAGCCCGGCTCGTCTGTCACCGTCCGCGCCGCCACCCCGAAGGACCGGGCCAGCGCGGTTAGATCCGGGCCGGCATAGCGCATGGGGGCTCCCGTATAGCCGCGCTGCTCCTGCTTCACCTCGATGAGGGAGAGCGCAGCGTCGTCGAACACGATCACGGTGATGGGCAGGCGGAGCCTCGCCATCGTCTCGAGCTCGGAGGCAACCATCATGAAGCCGCCGTCACCCGTGAAGCCCAGCACGCGCTGCTCGGGGTAGAGGAGCTGGGCAGCGATAGCCGCGGGCACGGCAAAGCCCATGGTGGCGAGACCGTTCGAGATGAGGAACTCCCCGGGACTGACCGCCTGCCAGTACTCCGCGGCGGGAAACATGTGCGCGCCCGCGTCCACGGTGGCGATGGTGCCGGCCGGCGTGTACTCGCGCGCGATCTGCACCAGGCGGTGCGGGGCAAGGCCGGGCACGGGGATCTCGAGCGCGCGCTGGCGCTCGCGACGCAGCCGGTCCACCTCGACCACGTCCCAGTCGGCGTGATGGCTCCGGAGACGCGGCGCGAGCTCCTCAAGGACGAGGCCGAGATCACCCACCAGCTCGAGGGCGGGGCTGAAATACCCCCCGGGGGACGGGGCACGGACCAGGCTCAGCACGGGCGCGGTGTAGCTCCAGGGCCTCGGAATCAGCTCTACGGTGTCGAGGCCGAGAGCGATGATGAGGTCGGCGCGGCCGACCGCCGGCTCCTCGAGAGCGCCGTTCGTGAATACGCCGAGGGCGAGGGGATGCGGATCCGGGAGTGCGCCCTTGGCCTTGTAGGTCGCGAGGACAGGAGCGGGAAGCGCCTCCGAGAAGGCCCGTAGCCACTTCGCATCGGCGCCTCGACACTGGAGACCGACCAGCACCACGGGCCGCTTCGCGCCTTTGATCATGACCGCCGCGGCGTCGAGATCCATGGACGCCGGAGTGGGCGCCGCCGCGGGCATCACGTTTGCCGCGAGGGGCACGGCGGCTCGAGCCGCCACATCGGCGGGAAGATCGAGATGGACGGGCCCCCGCGGCTCCGCCAGGGCGAGCTGGACGGCGTGAGCGATCCAGTGGCTCGCCGAATCCGCGCTGACGGTGACGCTGCCCTTCACGACGGGCGCGAGCATGGCGGCGTGGTCGAAGGCCTGATGCGTGGTGTAACCGAGGGCCGAGGCCGGATGACGGTAAGAGAGATAGATCACCGGGCTCCGGTCGAGGAAGGCATGCGCGAGACCGGTGACGCTGGCACTCACTCCGGGTCCGAGCGTGGAGAGCACGGCGCCCGGCACTCCCGTGAGCTCACCGGTGACCGCGGCCATGATGCAGGCCGCGCTCTCCTGATGGCAGAGCACGAAGGGCAGACCGGCCGTCCGCGCCGCTTCGAGGAGCTCGAGATTGGAGCCACCACCGGGCACACCGAAGATCCGCGACACGCCGGCCCGGCGGAGACCATCGACGAGGACGTCGGCGACGGTGGGCATCAGGACGCGGGCAGGATCACGGTGGCGGTGGCGGGCACCGTCACCTCGCCCCCGTTCTCGATCCAGAGCTCGAGATCCACCCGGTCGGGCGCGATGGTCTTCCGCACACGACCGCGAACGGCGATGGTTTCCCCGAGGAAGTTGGGGCGCCGCATCTGGAAGCTGAGCGCGCGCAGGAACCCGTCGGCCCCCATCCAGTCCGTGACGATGCGGCAGAGACAGCCACGGAGGAACGCGGTATTGGCGAAGATGTCGCGATGGCCGCCCTGCCGGGCAAACTCCGGATCGTGGTGGACCGGGTAGAAGTCCTGGGTCCCCGAGACCTGCGCCACCATGCGCGTCATGGTCAGCTCGAGGGAAAAGCCCTTGAGCTCCTCACCCGCCCGCACCTGGCTCCAGCAGAGCCCCGCCGTCACGCCCGGCTCGTCCCCGCGGCGATTTCCTCGGGGGTGCGGTGGACCAGGATCTGGTTGGTGCGGCGGGCGACCAGCTCGTCACGCTGATTGACGATGCTCGTCTCCGTGCGGATCCACACGGAGAGCGGATCGAGGCGCGTGCCCCGCTGGTGGATGGCCACCACCTTGTGGCTCGCTCCCAGCCGGTCCCCGACCTTCACGGGCCGGAACCACTCGAACTCCTGGTTGAGGTTGATGAGGCGGTCGCCCGGGGTGGGAATGGCGCGGATCACGGGGAAGATATCGTAGTTGGCGGGAGGATATGGCCCGAGCGAGGCAAAGTAGTCCACCATCACGGGCGGGCAGTGCCCCTCCTCGAGGAAGCGCGGGTTCTCGTCCTCCAGCATGTGGCAGTGACGGCGGATCGGCTCGTGCTCCACGGGATACCGGCCCCACTGCCGCGGGGTCTCGTATCCCTCCCACTGGCGTTTCACCGCCTTTACGTCGTACGCCACGGACGAGCTAGCCGGAGAGGCGAGTGAGGACGGGCCGCATCCAGCTGAGGGCCTTGGTGATGTTGGCCTCGGAGTTGGCGTAGGAGAGGCGGAGATAGCCCTCGCCGAACTGGCCGAAGGCGGTGCCCCCGAGCACGGCGACCCCGCCCTCCTTGAGCATGGCTTCCGCCACCTGGCCGGACGGCTTGCCCAGCGCCTTGATGTTGGGGAACACGTAGAAGGCTCCCTTGGGCGTGCGGCAGCTCACCCCGGGCAAGGCGTTGAGCCCCGCCACGATGAGGTCACGCCGGCGCTTGAACTCGGCGACCATCTGGCGCACGGGCAGCTGGTCGCCCTGCAGCGCGGCGATGCCCGCCCACTGCGTAAAGGAGGCGGTGCACGAGTTCGAGTTGACCATGAGCCGCGTCACGTGCTCGGCGAGCGGGATGGGCATCACGCCGTAGCCCATGCGCCAGCCCGTCATGGCGTAGGCCTTGGAGAAGCCATCCAGGATGATGGCGAGATCACGCATGCCGGGGAAGCGCGTGATGGAGACGAACTCGCCCTCGTACAAGAAGGCCTTGTAGATTTCGTCGGTGAGCACGGGGATCTTGTAGTGGACGGCCAACTCCGCGATGCGCCCGAGCTGGTCGGTGCCCAGCACACCCCCCGTGGGATTCTGCGGCGAGTTGATGATGATGAGCTTCGTCTTGGTCGACACCGCCTTCTCGAAGGCCGCCATGTCGAAGCCGAAGTCGCTCTCTTCTCGCAGCGGGATGGGCACGGGCTTGCCGCCCACGAAATTGATCACCGACTCGTAGATGGGGAAGCCGGGATTGGGATAGATCACCTCGTCGCCTGGATTCACGAGGGCGGTGATCACGAAGTACATGATGGGCTTGGCCCCCGGCGTCACCACGATCTCCTCGGGGGAGACGGGAATGTTGCGGGTCGCCCCCACGTCCTTGGCCACGGCTTCGCGCAGCTCGGGCAAGCCAGCGGCGGGGCCGTAGTGCGTGGCGCCCTCGTCGAGGGCTTGCTTGCCCGCCTCGCGGATGTGCTTCGGCGTGTCGAAGTCGGGTTCGCCGATCTCGAGGTGGATGATCTCCCGTCCCTGCCGCTCCAAGGCCTTGGCGCGGGCCAGCACCTCGAAGGCGGACTCGGTTCCCAGACGTGACATGCGCTCGGCGAAGTTCATGGTGGCGCAGATTATACTCGACGCCATGGAGCTCGTGGAAATCGCCGCGGGCTGGTTCTGGATGGGTTGGAGCGAGGGACATCCGGGGGAGCGGCCTCGGCATCGCGTGTGGATCGACACCTTCGAGATCGCACGGAGCCCCGTCACCAACCACGAATACGCGCGCTTCCTCAACGCCACGGGGATGTCCCCACCGCCGTGGTGGAGCGATCGCCGCTTCGCCGACCCGCAGCAGCCCGTGGTCGGCGTCAACTGGTTCGAGGCGGTGGGCTACTGCGAGTGGCTGTCGAAGAACGACGGGCCGCATCGTCTCCCCACCGAGGCGGAGTGGGAAAAGGCCGCGCGCGGCGGCCTCAACGATGCGCGCTACCCATGGGGCAGCGAGCGGCCTGATATCGCCCAGGTCGATCGGCCGCCACGGGTCACGGAGACGCTGGCCAACCCTCTCGGGCTGCTCGGCCTCTCCGGCGTCTGCCACGAGTGGTGCCTCGACTGGGAGAATGAAGCGTACTACGCGGCGTCGCCGGAGCGGAACCCCACGGGCCCCCCGCACGGCTCACGTCGTGTCTCCCGCGGTGGAGCGTGGCGGCACCAGGACATGTGGAGCCCCGTGGCGCACCGCTCATCCCTGCCCCCTGCCCTGCGCTACTCGGACTATGGGCTGCGCGTGGTCCGGGACCGATCGCTCGGCTGACCGCGCCGCCGCATCGCCCGCGGCGTATTGTCACAGATGCGCGACGGCCTCGATCTCGACGAGGGCACCCGCGGGCAGCTTGGCCGCCTGCACGGTGGACCGCGCGGGCGGCTCGCTCCCCGCGTGGCGCTGGTAAACCTCGTTCATCTCCGCGAAGTCCTCCATGCGCGCGAGGAACACCGTGGTCTTCACGAGCCGATCGAGCCCGCTCCCCGCCGCTTCCAAGATAGCGCGGAGATTCGCGAAGATCTGCTCGGTCTGCTCGCCGACGGTAGCGCCGGTCAGCGCCGTTGCTCCGGGCTTGAGGGCGATCTGGCCGGACACGAAGACGAGGCTGTCCACCTTGATCGCCTGCGAGTACGGCGCGCCCTGGAGCGGGGCGGGCGCCTTGTCGGTCCGCACGACGAGCTTCTTGGGCATCACGCTCTCCTCTCGATGAATGCTCACGAGGTCACGGCAATTCCCCGGCCGGCGGGCCACCAAGCTCGACGGCAAGGGCGTGCAGATCACGAAGCTGCTCCTCCGCCTGCGAGATCGCGTGGTCGAGCAGCGCATGTCCCGTCTGCGGTCCCCGGCCCGTCTCGATCACACGGGTGAACTCCGCGGCGCCCGCGCCCTCGAACCATCCCGCGATCCGGCCGCGCACGAGGGCGCCGTAGCGCGCCACGGCGAGTCCATCCACCAGATCGGGCGGCGCGCTCTCGCGGAGCCATGCCTCGGGGCGTTCGCCCATGTCCATCCCATCGACGTAGGCCAGCGCCCACCGGAAGAGACGAAAGGCGAGATCGCGCACGCATCCTCCACGCGAGGGAAGCGGGCGGTCGAGGGCCCGGATGGGCAGCCTCGCCACCAGCGCCTCGCCATGGGCGAGCAGCGTGTCGAGGCGAGCGCCCAGCTCGCGAGGCGATGGCATGAGGCTAGCGAACGCTCAGGAAGAGATGCAAGGCGCCGCGATCGGCCACCACGAGGTCGAGCAGCCCGTCACCGTCGAGATCATCGATGAGGAGATTCGACTGCACGGGGCCCGCAAGCTGGAGCGCCCATTGCTCTTCCCAGCGCCCGTTCGACAGCTCGAGCGCGGCGAGGACATCGCGGCTCTGGCGAGGGAGGATCACGGCAAGCCGTCCATGGCCGCTCAGGTCGGCGATCACCGCCTGATCTTCGTTGCGTGATCCAAGGGCGTGGGAGGAGTAGCCGAGGGCTTTGGCCATCGGGACGAGCGCGGCGGCCCGCCGCTCGTAGGCCACGAGCACGCCCGCGACGTGCGGGGTGTTCGTCACGATGAGCTCGGGCACCTGATCTCCCGTCACGTCGGCGGCGCCGATGACGTGCACCCATCGATTGCTCTGTCCAAGCGCCGGTCCCTCCGCCAGCGTGTCGAGCCCACCCTCGCGCCAGCCGAGCACGAGCACGGACGAGCCTTGGCGGGCCGCGCTCTTGACCATCACCAGCGCCGCCCGGGTTCCTTCCCCGATGGGGGCGAACACGGGGATGAGGTCTTCGATGACCGCGGGTGGCTTGACCACGTAGCGGAAGCGGATGGCTAGGACATTCGCGGCGACGTCGATCACCGTCACCGACGCGGCTTCCACCTTGTCGCCGAGGGCGCCGTGCCGGTAGCGCTCGGTGCCCTCGGAGAGCACGACAGCCTGAACGGGCGTGGCCCCGTCGAGACTGCCCACGGTGATACGAGCGTCGGGGAGCGCCCGGGCATCCACTCGCGCGGCGACGCGCGGACCGGAGGGCAAGCCGCCGATGAGCAGCACGGCGCCGTCGGCGGCCACCGCGAGCAGATCGTCCCAGGACTTGCCCTCGAGGCTGATGGGCACAGGGAAGGTCAGACGGGATAACGGGCTTCCCACGTCGAAGGCGCGTAGCACGCCCTCGCTCCACACGAGAAGGCGCCCCTCGGGCGACACGGCGAGCACGGCCCACTGCCCCTTGCCGAGGGCGGCCACGGCGGGTGGCCCCTCCGCGCTCGTCACCTCGCCGTAGCGTCCGAGGACCTGAAGCTCGGCCGGGGTGATCTTGAAGATCCAGAGCGTGCCGGCGGCGTCGATGGCGGCAAGCCGCTTCGGAGGCAGCGAGACGACCCAGCGAAACGGCACGTCGCCGGCGGCGGAGAGCACGACGAGCCTCGGAAAGGTACCGCGCCCGGAAACGACCCGGTTGGCGCCCACCGCGCCGAAGGTGAGCGGCCCCGCGAAGGCGGGAGCGCCGAGGGCCGCGACCACGAGCGCCGCGGCGAGGAGTCGCGCGATCGCCCTCCTAGCGGCCGTGGAAGAGCACCGGCTGCTTCTTGGCGAACGCCGCCACACCGTTCTTGAAGTCTTCCGTGTGGCCACTGGCCGCGATGGCCTGCGCCTCGAGCTCCATCTGCGTCTCGAGGCTTTCGTGCGTGGACTGGTGGAAGAGGAGCTTGGCCTTGCCGAAGGCCAGTGTCGGTCCCTGGGCGAGCTCCCGGGCCAGGGCGGTCACCGCTCCCGGGAACTCCGCGTCGGGATGGACCCGGTTCACCAGCCCCCAGTCCATTGCCTCGCGGGCGGACAGCACGCGGTTCGTGTAATGCAGCTCCAGCGCGCGGCGGAGCCCGATCACGCGCGGCAGAAAATACGACGAGGAACCGTCGGGGGAGGCCGCGATTTTCGAGTAGGCCATGGTGAAGCGCGCAGACTCCGCCGCGACCACGAGGTCGCCCGCGAGGGCGAGGCTCATCCCGCCTCCCGCGGCTACCCCGTTGACCGCCATGATCACGGGCTTCTGGGTGCGGCTGAGGCGCGAGACGGCGCCGTGCAGATAGGTGGTGAGCTCCTTGATCACGATGCCGATGCGGTCGGCGTTGTCGTTGAAATCCTTGACGTCGCCGCCCGCGCAGAAGGCCTTCCCCGCCCCCGTGAGGACGATGCAGCGCGCGGCGCGGTCCTCATCGGCCTCGAGGGTGGCACGGAAGAGCTCGCCCCCCAGAGTGAGGTTGAGCGCGTTGTAGGCGTCGGGACGATTCAGGGTGATGGTGGCGACACCGTCCTTGACCTCGTAACGGATCGTCTCGTAGCCCATGCCCTCTCCTTCCTAGCGGCGGTCGCCGATGCGATGGAGCTTGAGGAGATTGGTGGTGCCCGTGACCCACATAGGCGCGCCCGAGATGATCACGATCACGTCCCCGTTGCGCACGGTGCCGTCACCGAGCAAGGTCGCCTCGACCTCGTGAACCATCTCGTCCGTGGTCTCCACCTTGCGAATGAGCCGCGAGCTCACCCCCCAGTAGAGGCCCAGTCGCCGCTGCACCTCGGGGAACGGCGTGAGGGCGACCACAGGCACGTCGGGACGCTCAGAGGAGATGAGCCGTGCGCTGAACCCCGACTGGGTGAACGCCACGATCGCCTTCGCGTGGAGCACCTCGGCGGCACGACAGGCCGCCTCCGCCACCGCCTCCGGAAAGCCATAGGCTTCGGGGCGCGACGGCTCGATGAGGGCGCGCGGTCGCTCCCGCTCCGCCCGTGCGGCCACGCGCGACATCACCTCCACCGCTTCCACGGGATGCTGGCCCGAGGCCGTTTCCGCGGAGAGCATGAGGGCGTCCGCCCCCTCGAAGATGGCGGTGGCCACGTCGCTCACCTCGGCGCGCGTGGGGCGCAGGTAGGTGACCATGGACTCGAGCATCTGGGTCGCCACGATCACCGGGACCTTGGCGAGGCGGGCCTGGCGGATCACGTCGCGTTGGATGATGGGCACCTCCTCGATGGGCACCTCCACCCCGAGATCGCCGCGGGCGACCATGACGGCGTCCACGAGAGCGAGGATGCCGGGGAGATTGGCCACGATCTCCGCCCGCTCCAGCTTGGCGATGATGGGGAGACTCGCCCGCTGATCGAGGACGAACTTGCGCACCTCCTGGATGTCGGAGGCCGAGCGCACGAAGGAGACGGCGACGTAGTCCACGCCCTGCTCGATGCCGAAGCGGAGGTCGGCCTTATCCTTGGCGGTGAGGCACGAGAGCGGCAGCGGGAGACCCGGCAGGGCCACGCCTTTGTGGTCGGAAACCACGCCGCCTGCGGTGACCCGACAGCGCGCCTCGCGCGCCTGGACCTGCTCGACTGCAAGCTGGATCGTTCCGTCGTCCATCCAGATCTGGTCGCCGGGCCGTAGCGCGGCGAAGAGGTCGGGGTGATCGAGGGAGGCGCCCGCCGACGTCCCCTGCACGGGGTCGGCGGTGAGCATAAAGGGCTCGCCCGTCATGAGCATGGCGCGGCCGCCCACGAAGTTGCCGAGCCGCACCTTGGGTCCTTGCAGGTCCTGGACGATGGTGACGGGATGACCCCACTCGCTCTCGCCTTCCCGGATGGCGCGAATCACCGCCGCGTGTTGCTCGTGCGTGCCGTGAGAGAAGTTGAGCCGAGCCACGTCCATGCCCGCCTGGACGAGCTTGCGCAGGGTGGCCACGTCGCGGCTGGCCGGACCGATGGTGGCGACGATCCGGGTGCGCCTCATGCCAGCACCTTGGCGAGGATCTGCCCCGTATAGGAGCGATCCGCTTGTTTCACCATGTCCTCCGGCGAACCGGCAGCGACGACGCGCCCGCCGTCGTTGCCGCCCTCGGGCCCGAGGTCGATGATCCAGTCCGCCGTCTTGATGACGTCCATGTTGTGCTCGATGATCACCACGGTGTTCCCCTGATCGACGAGCTGATTGAGCACCTCGAGCAGCCGGCGGATGTCCGCGAAGTGCAGCCCGGTGGTGGGCTCGTCGAGGATGTAGAGGGTGCGGCCGGTGGCCCGGCGCGAGAGCTCAGTGGCGAGCTTCACTCGCTGGGCCTCCCCTCCCGAGAGCGTGGTCGCCGACTGTCCCAGGCGGATGTAGTCGAGTCCGACGTCGTGGAGAGTCTGGAGCTTCTGTTTGATGGCGGGCACCGGCTCGAAGAACCCGAGGGCCTCCGCCACCGTCATGTCGAGCACCTCCGCGATGTTCTTGCCCTTGTAGCGCACCTCGAGGGTCTCGCGATTGTAGCGCTTGCCCTTGCATACCTCGCAGGTGACGTAGACGTCGGGGAGGAAGTGCATCTCGATCTTCACCAGCCCGTCGCCCTGGCAGGCCTCGCAGCGTCCGCCCTTCACGTTGAAGGAGAATCGGCCCGGCTGATAGCCGCGCATCCGCGCGTCCGAAGTGCGCGCGAGGAGCGTCCGAATCAAGGTAAACACGCCCGTGTAGGTAGCCGGGTTCGACCGCGGCGTCCGCCCGATGGGAGACTGGTCGATGTCGATGACCTTGTCGAGGTGCTGCGCGCCCTCGATGCGCTCGTGAGCGCCCGGGCGCTCCTGGGCCCGGTGGAGCATCTGGGCCAGCGCTCGGTAGAGGATGTCGTTGACGAGGGTGGACTTCCCCGAGCCAGACACGCCGGTGACCGCGGTGAAGGTCCCGAGGGGGATCTTCACCGCCATGCCCTTGAGGTTGTGCTCGCGCGGGTTGTGGATGATCACGTGCTTGCCGTTGGGCGCGCGGCGCATGGGAGGGACGGCGATCCGCTCCGCTCCCGAGAGGAACTTCCCGGTGAGGGAGGCGGGATGCGCGGCGATTTCCTCGGGGGTGCCCACGGCGACCACGTGCCCGCCCAGCTCGCCCGCCCCCGGGCCCAGGTCCACCACGAAGTCGGCGGTGCGGATGGTCTCCTCGTCGTGCTCCACCACGAGCACGGTGTTGCCGAGATCGCGCAGGCGCTTGAGCGTATCGAGGAGCCGGCTGTTGTCGCGTTGGTGAAGACCGATGCTCGGCTCGTCCAGGATGTAGAGGACGCCGACCAGGCTCGAGCCGATCTGGGTGGCGAGGCGGATGCGCTGTCCCTCACCACCCGACAGCGTCGCCGCCGCGCGGTCGAGGGTGAGGTACTCGAGCCCCACGTGGGCGAGGAAACCCAGCCGCTCGCGGATCTCCTTGAGCACGCGGCGGGCGATCTGCGCGTCGCGCTCGGACAGGGCGAGGGTGTCGAAAAACTGGCGCGCCGACTTGATGGAGAAGTGGACCACATCGGCAATGGAGCGGCCGGCGATCTTCACGGCCAGCGTCTCCGGGCGCAACCGCGAACCCTGGCAGGCGGGGCAGTCGCGCAGGGCCATGAAGTGCTCGAGCTCCTGGCGCACCTCGGGCGACAGCGTCTCCTTGTAGCGCCGGTCGAGGATCTTCACCGCGCCCTCGAAGCCGTCGCCGGGCTCCCCGTGGAGGATGATGTCGCGCGTCTTCTTCGGCAGCTTGCCCCACGGCGTGGAGAGGTCGAACTTGTAGCGTCGCGCGAGAACGGCCAGCGTCTGCTTGAAGGTGTTCCCCGCCGTACTCGCCCACGGGACGAGCGCTCCGTCCTTCAGTGAGCGCGCGGGATTGGGCACGACGAGGGCGGGATCGATCTCGTAGCGCGAGCCGATGCCGCCGCACTCCGCGCAGGCCCCGTAGGGATTGTTGAAGGAGAACATGCGCGGCGACACCTCCGGGAAGGAGATGCCGCAGGCGGCGCAAGCCAGCCGCTCGGAGAAGACGTAGGAGAGGCCGTCGACCACCTCGACCTGGACCACGCCCTCGGCGAGGCGCAACGCCGTCTCCAGCGAGTCGTTGAGCCGCGAGCCCAGGGTGTCGCGCACCACGAGGCGGTCCACCACCACCTCGATGGTGTGCTTCTTGGTCTTGGCGAGCTCGATCTCCTCGGAGAGCTCGCGCAGCTCGCCGTTGACCCGCACGCGCACGTAGCCCTGGCGGCGCAGATCGTAGAAGAGCTTGCGGTACTCGCCCTTGCGCCCCCGCACCACGGGGGCGAGCAGAACGAGACGGCTCCCCGTGGGCAGGGCCATCAGGCGATCGACCATCTGCTGCACGGTCTGGGCGGAGATGACCGCGCCGCAGCTCGGACAGTGCGGCACGCCGATGCGCGCGAAGAGCACGCGGAGGTAATCGTAGATCTCCGTCACCGTACCCACGGTGGAGCGCGGGTTCTTCGAGGTTGTCTTCTGCTCGATGGAGATGGCGGGCGACAACCCCTCGATGGAGTCGACGTCGGGCTTCTCCATCTGCTCGAGGAACTGCCGCGCATAGGCGGAGAGCGACTCGACATAGCGGCGCTGTCCCTCCGCATAGATGGTGTCAAAGGCGAGCGAGGACTTGCCGGAGCCGGAGAGGCCCGTGAGGACCACGAGCTGGTCCCGCGGGATCTCGAGATCGATGGATTTGAGGTTGTGCTCACGCGCGCCGCGGACGACGATCCTGTCGTTGGCCATCGGCTCCCATTCTAGCCTCTGCGTGGTCGGCGGGCGAGCCTCAGCACGATGGCGGCCACGGGCGCTGCCACCACCGCGGGATAGGCAAGCGGCAATCCCACCCAGCCTTCGACGCCGCGCGTCCACTGGCCGCCCAGGGCGAGCGCACCGAAGATACCGAGCCCGACGAGCCCGGCCACCGTCGCCCATCGTGCACGCTCCGTGGGCGGCGGCCAGAGAGCGGCGGGCGCCAACGTGGACGCGGCGAGGCCCAGTGCCACCACGACGAGCATCCACGGTTCGGCCGGCCACAGGCTCGCCAACGCCGCCGCGCCGATGATGGCCGACCACAGGCCGACGTCGTGGCCGATCTCGCCGCCGCCGGTGACATCGAGGTTTCCGATGCGCTCACGTAACACAACGCTCGAGGCGAGGAAGCTCGCGAGGGCGGCCGCGGGCAATAGCGGCGGCACGAAGCGGCCCAGGCCGGTCGGCCAACCGAGCGACGGCGGCCGCGCCAGACGCTCGATGGCAACGCCACCCAAGAACAGGTCGGGCGCCCCGAGCGCGCAGTACACGGCCCAGATCACGCCCCAGCCGAAGACTAGAATGAGCGCAGCGCCGACGGTCGCGAGCTGGGCGCGCGTGGGACGACCAGCCACCCCGACGTCGAGGAGCGCGAGGGCGCCGCCGACCACCGTGAAGAGCAATCCCCAGCGCCGCACCGAATCCCCTCGCCGGCCATCCGCCCACGCGATGCCCGAGGACGGCGCGCCGGGCACCGTCTTGCCGACCTCGAAGCGTAGGCGCGCCCCCGTCGGCCAGCGCAGCTCGTCGCCCGAGCGCAGGGTGACGGTCTCGCCTGGCCGGAGATCCCAGTCGCTCTCCGTGACGCGTGCCCCGTCGACGGCACGGATATGCAGCTGGGCAGGGCCGGCCGCCGTGACCCGGTGCTCCTCCTCGAAGAGGAGCGAGGTCGGCCCGCGCCCGGCACGCAGTTCGTGCCCCGGATCCACCCACGGACTCGACGCGGGAAGGCGGAATCCGGGTAGCGATGCGACCCGCCCCCACGCCGCGAGGGGGCCGATGTCCGCTTCGTAACCGAGGGCGATAAGGGGGACGACGAGGCCGCAGGCGGCGGCGAGGAGCAGCCCGGGCACGAGCCTGGACGACCCACGCCAGACGAGCAGAAGCCAGGCGCCGCCCGCGGCCACCGCGATCCCGCGCCAGCGCGGCCAGCCGAGCCACGCCGCCACGTCGCCCGCAAGCACGAGATTGCCCCACAGGAGCAAGGCGACCACCAGCAGCAGCGCGACCACCGGAAAGAGCTCGTTACGAGACGGTGACGCCGGCCCCCGCTTCCCCGTCGAGAGCGCGAGGAGCGGGGCCACGAGGAGGAGCAGCCCCACCCACAGCCCGTCGGGTCCGCTCTCCAGTACGAGGGCGGGCAGAGCAAGCCACGCCGCCGGCGTGAGCCAAAGGGCGATGGTGCGCGCGGCGAACGTCACCGGTGGAGGACGACGGTGATCAGCCAGGCGAGGACGGGTACGGCGACCGCGCCATACCACCAGAGCAGCGAGAGGCCGGCGACACGAATGCTGCCCGGCTCGGACGGCACGAGGGCGAAGAGGGGAAAACCGGCCAGCAGCACGAGGAGCAGGACGGGGCGCGTGAGCTTCACGACGGCCGCCATCATAGCAAATCGGGGTAAAATGACCGAGCGGCACATCATCGAGCACAGGAGACGACATGTCCGAGCGCATCCAGCGCGTGATGGTCATCACTGCGCATCCCGACGATTCGGAGTTCGGCGCGGGGGGCACGGTGGCCAGGCTCACCCGCGAAGGCAAGATTGTCACCTACTGCATCCTCACCAACGGCGACAAGGGGTCGAACGATCGCGGCATGACCCCCGAGCGACTGGCCCAGATCCGCGAGGAGGAACAGCGGAACGCCGCCCGGGTTCTCGGGGTCGATCTCGTGGAGTTCCTCGGCTTCCCCGACTGCGAGCTGGAGGACACCCGCCAGACGCGGATGGCCGTGTCGGGAGCGATTCGGCGCCATCGCCCAGACCTGGTGATCTGCCAGAACCCCCACCGCACCAAGAACCTCGGGGCCTCCCATCGCGACCACCGCACCGCCGCGGGCATCGCCATCGACTGCGTCTATCCGCTGGCCCGCGACCACATGGCCTTCCCTGAGCTCATGGACCAGGGGCTCGAGCCGCACAAGGTCAAGGAAGTGCACATGATGTGGTGGGACACGCCCGACGTGATCGTGGACATCACGGAGACGATCGACCTCAAGATGAAAGCACTGCAGTGCCACGCGAGCCAGTTCAAGGACTTCGCCGCGGTAGAGAAGCGCATCCGCGACCGCAACGCCGAACTGGGCAAGTCCCACGGGCTGGCCTACGCGGAGACGTTCGAGCGGATCGTCATGGACCGGTAGCCCCGCCTCCACGCGCGCGTCTGAACCCTCACCGCGGAGGAATTCGCTGATGGCTGAGACGGCGACCACGCTGGTCGAGTTGATGGCCAGGAGGGTGTCCGCGGAGCCGGACACGGCCTACTTCCACCTCTACGACGAGACGGTGACCTACGCCCAACTCTGGCACGAGAGCGGGCGTTACGCGGCGGGGCTGCGCGAGGCCGGCGTCGACCGCGGCGACAAGGTCTGCCTCATCTATCCCACCTGCAAGGAGTTCTTCTTCACGTTCTTCGGTGCGCTGCGTCTGGGCGCGGTGCCGGTGCCGCTCTATCCCACCCTGGGAGTCGAGGCCACCGCCAACGTGTTCCGCGACTCCGAGGCCAAGGTGGTGACGACCATCGGCTGGTTCCGCAAGGGCGTGGAGGAGAGCCAGGCCGCGGCGCCCGAGATGCGTCACGTGCTCGAGCCACAGGACCTGGAGGTGGACCACCCCACCCTCGCCCTGCCCACTCCCGAGGCGAGCGACACCGCCTTCATCCAGTACACGTCAGGCAGCACAGGCAGTCCGCGCGGCGTGGTCCTGAGCCACGCCAACGTCACCCGCACCGTGGCCTTCATGGCGGAGGCGGCGCTGCTCAAGCGCGATGACGTGGTCGTGTCCTGGCTGCCCCTCTATCACGACATGGGGCTGATCGGCTGCGCCTTCACTCCGCCCTCCATCGGCGCGCCGCTATGGCTCCTGCCTCCCGATCTCAAGAACCCGCGCACCTGGCTCGAGCTGGTAACACGGGTCAAGGCCTCCTTCACGGTCTCCCCCGACTTCGGCTTCCGGAATTGTGTGCGCAACATCGGCGACACCACGGGCATCGATCTCTCCTCGCTCAAGCAGGCCCTGTCCGGAGCGGAGCCGGTGCGGCTCAGCACCATCGAGGCTTTCGAGAAGAAGTTCGATTGCCCGAACCTGATCTCCCCGTGCTACGGGCTCGCGGAGGCGACCCTTGCCGTGGCCATCTGGCCGCGCCGCACGCCGCTCCGTCTCGATAGCTCGGGGAAATTTCTCTCCGTGGGCCCGCCGTGCCGGGGCGTCTCCGTGCTCATCGCGGACGAAGCGGGTCCGGTGGGGCCGGGCGTGGAGGGCGAGATCTGCGTGCGGGGTCCCGGAGTGATGCAGGGGTACTACAAGAATCCCGAGGCGACGCGCCGGGTGCTCTCTCCCGACGGCTGGCTACGCACCGGCGATTTGGGCTTCCTCGACCGAGAAGGCTTCCTCTTCGTGACGGGCCGCCTCAAGGATCTCATCATCCTGGGCGGGGCGAATCTCGTCCCCGCCGACGTGGAGGAAATCGTGGACCACGTTCCCGGCGTGCGCTACTCCGCCGCCGTCGGCATCGAGAGCGAGCGCACGGGGAGCCAGCGCCTGTACGTGGTCGCGGAAGTGCGCGATGGCGCCGATGACCAGGAGTCGCTGAGCCGCCTCGTGCGAGAGATCGTCCAGCGCGTGCACCATGGGGGCGGACACCGTCCTGCTCGCGTCCTCCTGGTGAGGCCCGGCACCATTCCCAAGACCTCGAGCGGCAAGATCCAGCGATCGCGGCTCGGCCAGATGATCTCCAGCAAGGAGCTCGGCGAGCGGATCGTCTATGCCTCCGGGGGTCACCGGAGCTAACGTCGGGCCACGTGACGCGTTGCCAATACTCGCTGGAGGCGCACTAGTGGACTGTCGGAGAACGCACGCATGACGCCCTTGACCAACCGCTTGCCGCTCAAATCTTCCGCTCCGAGCGCGGGCTTTGCCCGCGCACCCGAATCCTCGGGGGAGGTTCGGAAGGGGGGCGATGCCCCCCTCCGAGGGTCCTAACGTTGGAGTTCGGCTGTCACCTTCCCGTCTTTGGCCCGGCGGCCACCCGCGTCAACCTGCTCACCTTCGCCCGCGAGATGGAGCGCCTCGGCTACGAGAGCTTGTGGGCGAGCGATCACATCGTGGTGCCGCACGCCATCAGCTCGCGCTATCCCTACAACGCCACCGGCCAGTTCCCCCTTCCGCCCGACGCAACCTTCCTCGAGCCGCTCACTGCCCTCGGCATGGTCGCGGCGGTGACGGAGCGGGTGCGGCTCGGTACCACCGTCCTCGTCCTGCCGCATCGCCATCCCGTCCTCGCAGCCAAGGCCCTCGCCACCCTCGACCATCTCTCCGGCGGCCGCGTCATTTTGGGGGCGGGCGTGGGCTGGATGCGCGAGGAGATCGAGCTGCTGGGCGCGCCCTTCGACCAGCGCGGCGCGTGGTCAGACGAGGCGATCCGCGTCATGCGCGCGTGCTGGCGGGAGGAGCGCACACGCTTCCAGGGCCGCTTCTTCGCCTTCCCGGACGTGGGATGCTTTCCGAAGCCGGTGCGCGGGGACATTCCCATCTGGATGGGCGGACACGCGCGGCCCGCTCTTCGGCGCATCGTGGCTCTGGCCGACGGCTGGCATGCCGCCTTCCCCACGACCGAAGGCCTGGAGGCGGGCCTTCGCGAGCTGCGCGAGGAGTGCGCGCGGCAAGGCCGGCGCTTCGAGGAGCTGACCATCACCCTGCGCGCCGGCCTCGCTCTCCGCTCGAGCCCGGGCGGCGCGGATCGCAAGGCGCTTCAGGGAACGGCCCAGGAGATCGTGGGTGACCTCAAGCGGTACCAGGCCCTGGGGGTGAGCCACGTCCTCATGGAGGCGAGCTATCGCGAGCCGGCGCAGATGATCCGTACCTTCGAGATCTTCGCCCGCGACATCCGTCCGCTCGTGTAACGGCGTCATGGACTTCGGCTGGCACCTGCCCTGCTACGGCCCCCTTGCCACCCGGGAGAACTTGATCCGCGTGGCGCACGAGGCGGAGGCGTGCGCGTTCGAGTCCGTGTTCGTCTCGGATCACGTCGTGCTGCCCTTCGAGGCGACCTCGGCCTACGAGGGCAGCCGTGGCGGCGCCTTCCCCATCGCGCCCACCGCTGCCTTCCTCGAGCCGCTCACCGCGCTCGCCGTGGTCGCGGCGCTGACGGAGCGCGTGAGTCTCGGCACCACCGTGCTCGTCCTCCCGCACCGGCATCCCGTGCTCGCCGCCAAGAGCATCGCCACCCTCGATAGTCTCTCCGGTGGACGCGTAATCGTGGGCGCGGGGGTGGGATGGCTGCGAGAGGAGATCGAGCTCCTAGGCGTCCCCTACGAGCGCCGCGGAGAATGGAGCGACGAGGCCCTCGACGTGATGAAGCGCTGCTGGGCCGACGAGCGCTCCAAGCACGCGGGGGAGTTCTTCCGCTTCCGCGATGTCGGCTGCTATCCCAAGCCCGTCCAGAAACCCTACCCGCCGCTCTGGATCGGCGGACGCTCTCCCGCCGCTTATCGGCGCGTGGCGCGCTTCGGCGACGGCTTCCACGCGGCGTGGTCCTCCCCGGACCTCATGCGCGACCAGATCCGCGAGGTCTTCACGGCGTGCGGCGAGGTCGGTCGCCTCGGCACCGACCTGACCTTCTCGGTGCGCGCGGGCTTCGCCGTGCGCGATCAGCCCTCGACGCGCCCCACGGCGAGCCTGGTCGGGCCGCCCGCCTTCATCATCGAGCAGATCGCCCGCTATGCCGGGGTGGGCGTGGGGCACATCGTGCTGGAAGCGCCGCTCCGGAGCCTGGAGGAGCACCTCGCCCTCATGCACCGCTTCATCGAAGACATCCGTCCTTTCACCGAGGGCACATGACCGTCCCCACCATCTTGTGGCGACGGCTCGACCAGGCGGGTCACGACTGCGCCCGCCTCGTCCTCCACGACGCTCAGTGGCACCTTACGGGCACCGCGGTGTTCACGGAAGCGGGACAGCCCTGCCGCCTGGACTACCGCGTGGTCTGCGACCACGCTTGGCGGACGCTGAGCGGATCGGTGGCGGGATGGTGGGGCGACCGCGCGATCGGCGTCGAGGTCCGGTGCGACGCCGAGCGGCGCTGGTGGCTCAACGACGTGCCGTGCCTCGCCGTGGCCGGATGCCTGGATATCGACCTCGGCTTCACGCCGGCCACCAACCTCCTACCCATCCGCCGTCTCGGCCTCGCGCTGGGCCAGTCCGCCGAAGTACGCGCGGCCTGGCTCAGCTTCCCCGCGTTGACCCTAGAACTTCTCGAGCAAGTCTATCGGCGCACGAGCGAGGCGACCTACGCCTATGCGAGCGACGGTGGACGCTTCACCGCCGAGCTTTCCGTG
>Ga0306920_100001983_pt1 | contig 25565 bp, 24 predicted proteins | sample flu12Cox44000170_FD_204666 | JGI IMG/M metagenome (GOLD analysis project Ga0306920, IMG submission 204666) | Lab enrichment of tropical soil microbial communities from Luquillo Experimental Forest, Puerto Rico - flux4day.12C.oxic.44.000.170 (v2)... | ecosystem: Environmental > Terrestrial >...
TGGGTCCGGCACCGGCGCCGCCCGCCGACCTCGACGAGATCCAGTTCCTCTGGATCTCCCACGAGCACCCAGACCACTTCCACATCCCGACGCTCCGAGCGCTGCCGCAGACGTTCAAGGACCGGGTCACGGTCCTGTTCCAGCGGCTCAACTCGCACAAGGTCTTCGACGCCTTCGAGAAGATGGGCTACTCGCACCTCGTCACCCTCCCGAGCCGCAAGCCGATCCGCCCGACCCGCAGCGCCTGCTCGGTCTACTGCTACCCGGTCGGCCAGATGGACTCGGCGCTCGGCGTCGCAGGAGACGGCGTCCGCGTGCTGAACGTCAACGACGCCGAGCTCGACGGGCGGGACTGCAGGATCATCCGCAAGGACTTCGGCGCGCCGGACGCCGTCCTCTGCCAGTTCTCCTACGCCGGGTACGCCGGGGACCCTGACCACGAGGCGAGGCTCACCGAGATGGCGGAGATGCAGCTGCAGAAGGTCTCCGAGTACGCGCGGGACCTCGGCGCGACCACGTCGATCCCGATCGCGAGCTTCATGTACTTCTCGCGCGATGACAACCGGTACATGAACGCGCACATGAACCGGCCGAGCGACCTCGTCCGCTTCTTCGAGCCGCGGCGCCAGGGGGTCGTCGTCCTCACGCCTGGAGAGAGCTGGACCGTCGGGACGCCGCACGACAACGCCGTGGCCGTGAAGCTGTGGGAGTGCGAGTTCGACGCGGTGGACGAGAAGGAGTACGTCCCGAGCGACTCGACCGGCATCGACGAGCTCGCCGCGGCCTTCCACGAGCGCGTCGCGCACCTGCGGGCGAAGTTCCCACGATCCGTGCTCCGGGCGCTGAAGCCGATCACGGTCCGGCTCACCGACCACGACCTGTGCGTGCGGGTCTGCTTCGGGTCGGACACCTTCGAGGTGCTCGACGACCCGGGGGCCGTCGCCGACGTGGAGATGAACTCCCAGCCGTTCTGGTTCTGGCTGACCCAGCCGTTCGGGATGCAGTCGCTGGGCACGACCGCCCGCTACCGGCTGACCGGCGAGGGATCGTTCCGCAACTGGCGGCGCCACCGGATCGTGTTCTCGCTCGACAACGCGGAGTTCTACCTGCGACCCTCGCGGTCGGCCTGGAGCGGGAACGCGGACTTCATCCGGACGCGGTTCACGATCCTGCCGCACCAGATGGCGTACCAGCTGCGACGGATGCGCTAGCCGCCCGGCGAGCCGGCGCGTGCCTCGACCGGAGAAGACCGCGAAGCGGCCGGTTCGGCGCGCGCGCCGAGCGCGATGACCGCGAGCAGGGCGACGACGAACACGAGCCGGAAGAACAGCCGGGAGTCCCACGTGAAGGTGCCCGTCCAGTAGAAGTCCGTCAGCCCGACCACGAGGACGACGAAGAGGACGCGCAGCACGTGGCGACGCCGCGTCGCGAGCGGTCTCGTGAGCTCCCTCGCGAAGAGGATGTCGAGCCACCGGACCAGCCACCCGACGACGAGGACCATGAGCGCGATGCCCAGCCACCCGAAGTCGTAGAACCACTCGCCGGTCGCGAGCGCGGCGAGGCTCAACCCCTTGGGGGACTCGCTCGGCTCGAGGATCGAGGTGAGCACGTCGCCGAACCCGATGGGCTTCCCGGACCATGCCGATCTCGGCACCTGGGCGACGGCGGCGGCGACGAGGGTCGAGCCGTGCCCGAGGCGCAGCTGGCCCGCCGCGTGGAGGTCGATGAGCTGTCCGTAGAACTGCAGCGGCTGCACCACCGACCCGAGCCCGCTGGCGACCGGCGTGTACCCGACGCTCGCGAACTTGTCGACCCGGAGCTGTCCGGCGATGAGGAGCCCTGGGATCGTCAGCGCGAGCACGAGGAGCTTCGCGGCGCGGCCGGGGAACCGAAGGCAGCAGATGACGGCGATGCCGAGGCCCAACGACGCGACGATCAGGCGCCCCCCGCCGTTGAACGCGGCACCGTTGAAGACGAAGGCGAAGTAGAGGATGAACGCGACGCCGACGACCGCGAGCTGGGAGAGCCGCACGCGCCGGGCGGCCGGACCGCTGAGCAGCCCGGTGGCGAGCAGCAGCGTGCCGACGAACGCGCCGCCGCTCTGCAGCGGGTGCCCCGGTGCGCTGGCGGCGGAGAGGAGCACGCACACGACGACGACGGCGCCGCCGACGGCCGTCACCCACCTCGCCGCGTCGGCGCTCCACTCGCGGCGCGGCGCCTGCGGGAACGCGTCCTCCGTGCGCAACCAGAAGAAGGCGTACATCGCGACCGTGGCAAAGTACGTCGACGCGGTCGCCGTGAAGATCGAGCCCTGGAAGGCACCTTGCGCGCTCCTCGCCCAGTAGAGCCCTGCGAACCCCACCATGACCGCGCAGGACAGGCAGACCACGCCCGCGGCCGTCATCTGTCGGCCGCCGTGGCGCAGGAAGCCCCAGCAGCCGAACCCGACCGCCGCGAGCGCGAGCACGTACTCGGCGACCGGGGTCGAGGTCCACACCGCGCCGAGCCCCTCGGGGGGCAGGAAGAGGAACGCGCTGCACCCGAGCGCGGTCCAGAGCGCGAGCGGCAGGTACCGCCGCGCCGTCGAGTGCGTCACCGTCTCGTGCGTCACCGTCGGTTGCCGCGCTGTGCGCATGGCCCCGCCCACCGCGCGAGTGTACGTGCGACGCGGTGGGCCGCCCTCGGCCGCGACACGATGCGCGCGACGCAGCCGCGATGAGCGTCGAGCGCGGTCGTCCCGCCATCGTGTGGGTGAACCAGTACGCGGTCCCACCGAGCGAGCCGGGCGGGACGCGGCACTTCGATCTCGCCTCCGCGCTGATCGAGCGAGGGTGGGACGTCGAGCTCGTGGTCGGTGACCTCGGCCTCGAGTCGAGGGCGTACGCGCGTCGGCGTCGCACGTGGGACGTCAGGGCGATCCGCGCGACGGAGGGGAACGTCCCGTTCAGGTTCCTCTGGGCCAGCCCGTACCGGCGGAACGACTGGAGGCGGCTCGCGTCGATGCTCACGTTCGGCGGGGCGGTCGCCGTCGACCTCCTCGTCCGCCCGTCGTACCGCGACACCGTCCTCGTCGGGTCCTCACCGCACCTCTTCGCGGCGTTCGGGACGTGGGTGGCGGCGGTGATCCGGCGCCGACCGTTCGTCCTCGAGGTCCGCGACCTCTGGCCCGAGACGTACGTCGCGATGACCGGGGCATCGCCGACGAGCGTCCAGGTCCGGCTGCTGCAGTGGGTGGCGGACGTGCTCTACCGCCACGCCGACGCCATCGTCGTCCTCGCGGAGGGGTCCGCGCCGGCGATCGCGGCACGCGGCGCGGACCCGCGCAGGATCGTGCACGTGCCGAACGGGGTCGACCTCGCCGCGTTCGACCTTCCGGCGAGGTCGCCCCGCGCCGCGGACGAGCCGGTCCGGTTCGTCTACGCGGGCGCCCATGGCCCGGCGAACGGGCTCGACCTGGTCGTCGACGCGTGCGGTCGCCTCAGCGACGAGGGCGTGCACGACATCGAGGTCGTGCTCGTCGGCGACGGGCCCGCGAAGGAGGCGCTCGTGGCCACGGCCGCGGCCCTGGGCCTCCGCAACCTCTCGTTCCGGGACCCCGTGCCGAAGTCCTCGATCCCCGCGCTCCTCTCCACGATGGACGCGGGGCTGATGGTGCTGGCGGAGGTGCCGCTGTTCGCGTACGCGGTGAGCCCCAACAAGCTGTTCGACTACCTCGCCGCCGAGCTCCCCGTCGTCACGAACGTGCCCGGGCTCGTCGCCGACATCGTGGAGCGCTCGGGCGCCGGGATCGCGTGCGCGCCGGGGGACGGCGCGGCGCTCGCCGGTGCGATGCGCGCGCTCGCGGACGGGATCCGGAGCGGCACGGCGAGTGGCGCCGGTGGCAGGGCGTTCGTCGCTGCCAGCTTCGACCGCCCGGTGCTCGCCGGTCGGCTCGACGAGCTCTTCTCAGGGCTGCTCGGGACCGGATCGGCGCGCTGATCGACGGCCGGGTCGACGTCGTCCGCCCGGCGCGTCGACTCGACGTGCGGCGTCGGCGCCGCCGCGGACGAGGGCTGCGAGGGCGTCTCGGAGCGACGCGGCGCTCGCGGCGTGGAGCGCGGCGCGGAACGACGCGAGGACGTCGTCGGGGGGCGCCGGCACGCCCGTCGGGCCGAACGCCGAGACGACGAGCCCCTCGGGGTCGGTCCGCACCTCGACGACCGTGACGGGCTCGAGGCCCCCGTACGTCGGAGACGCCCACCCCGAGCCGGGCACAGCGGGGTCGCGTTCGAGCGCCCGTGAGCCCGTCCCGCCGCGGCACCGGAGCCACCAGCCGGGCCCGTCGCCGCAGAGCCCGTTCCCCGCGACCTCGATCGACGTCGTGACGGGCAGGTTCCACCGCACGGTGCCGCCCGCCGGGCGGCACCGGTCGACCACGACGTATCGGTCTTTGGCGCGTGCCACGAGGCGCCGCGCCGTGGCGCCCCGCTCGCCGATGAGCGCCACCTCCGCGACGAGGGCGTCGGTGTCCTCACCGGTCGCCGTGGCGAGGACGTCGGCGGCCGGCCAGTCGAGCCAGAAGAAGCGTCCGAGTCGCCGCGCCTGGGTGGTGCCGTCGGGGAGGGGCACGTTGTGCACGCGGGCGTCCGCGAGGGCGTTCGCCCACGGCGCCGGCGCGGTGTAGCGGTAGGTGCCGAGGTCGATGGCCACGTTCGTCCCGGCGATCCAGAGGTCGAGGTGCAGCTGGTCCGCGTGGCTCGGCCGGTGCTGGTGGCGTCCGGCGTGCACGAAGGCGAACGAGGCCGGGCCACGCAGGACGTGGTAGGCGCCCGCCGAGCCCGACGGTGACGCCCCCGCTCGCGCGGTCGCCGCGTCCCGACCGAACCACACCGCCTCCTCGTCGCACGCGCCGGCCGGGACGGAAGGCTCGCGCCCGGCCGCGATCGCGAGGTGGACGAGCAACGGTCGGAAGTCCGCGATCGGCCGCGACGTGAGCTGGAAGAGGAGCGCGCCGTCGTTGGCGCCGAAGTTCGGGACCCGCCCGGACTCAGCATCGACGACGCTCGCGAGCAGCCGGGACGACCGGACGAAGACCGGATCCAGCGCGACGGGCGGTTCGCGGCCGGTCGCCCGCGCGACCGCCGCCACCCACAAGAGGGCGTGGAGCGCGAGCCGCTGGTACGTGAACGAGTGCTGCGCGTACGAGCCGTCGCCCGCGAACTGGTCCGCGACGCCGCGACGCAGCGCCGCCGCCGCGCGCGCGAGCACCGAGGCGCGATCGGGGAGGCCCTCCGCGGAAGCGGCGGCGGTCCACAGGAACGCCGCCTCCGAGATGTAGTGGTTGTTGCGCTGCGACGCGGCGTAGCGCAAGGTGGCCATGACCCGTGCGACCGACGGGACGAGGATCGCGTCGAGGTCGTCGCGGAGCGCCTCGGTCCGGTCGCCGGGCGCGAGGGCGGCCCACGCGAACAGCAGGCTCGTCCCGCGGATCGCGATCTCCTGCCCGCTCATCCAGTGGACCCCGTCCCCGGCGGGGCACGAGCGCCGGAAGGAGCTGACGGATGCACGGAGCGCGTCGAGGTAGGCGGGCGACGAGGTGGCGGCCGCCGCGCGCAGGAGCCGACCGGTCCAGCAGAGTCGTCCCAGCTCCCAGGGGTCGCGGACGTCGCCGAGGTCCCCCCTGTCCGAGAGCGTGGTCCATGCCCCGCCGGGCAGCGCACGTCCGGTCGCCGGGTGCCGGTCCCACGCCGGCGGCCACCCCACCTCGGACGCGTCGCCACCGAAGAGGGACAGCCGGCCCTCGAGGAGCGCGTCGGCGACCCGGACCGCATCGCGGGCGGCGTCGGGATGGCGCCCGTACCACGACGCGAGCGGCGCCGTCTCGAGGTCGAGCGAGAGCTGGAGCGGGACGACCACCACCCGTCGCTCCTTGCCCGTCAGCCATCCGGACCGTCGCTGGAGCTCGTAGGAGGAGCGGTCGACGAGGCCGCTCGCGCCGTACGTCCGAGCGGTCGCGCGCCCGAGCGCCAGCGCGTCACGGAGCGGGCGCACTACCCCGGTCGTGCGGCGGCGAAGGTGGCCTCGGTGACCTCGACCACCTCGCTGAGGGGGATCGGGTAGGGCTCGCCGCCACGCACGGCGGCGAGGAACGCCTCCAGCCCCTGTCGGTGGCCCTTGTCCTGACGGAGCAGGCGCAGCGGTCGCGTCCGCGGACCTCCGTACGTCCGGAGCGACCGGAAGTTCTCGTTGACGAGCACGCGGCCACCGGCGAACACCCGCACCGACTCCTTCGGATAGCGCTTCGCACCGTTCGCCACGTAGTTGATGGACGAGACGGACCCGTCCTCGTGGCGCAGCGTGATCGCCACGGAGTCCTTCGGACCGGCGGCGCCGAGCTCAGCCGAGGACACCGACGTGATGGCGGTGCCGACGAGGTGACGGGCGAGGTCGACGAAGTGGCACGCCTCGCCGATGATCCGCCCGCCGCCGACGGACGCCGCGTGGGTCCAGTGGTCGGCCGGGAGCTCCCCCGCGTTCACGGTGATCGCGACGAACTTCGGCACCGGCAGCCCCCGGAGCTGCTCGTCCATCTTGGCGGTGATCGGAGAGAACCGCCGGTTGAACCCGATGCCGAGGACCGGCTCGTCACCGTCGTCCATCGCCCGCCTGTAGGCGGAGACGACGAGGCCGAGGCCGTCTTGGTCGATCGCGAGCGGCTTCTCGCAGAACACGTCCTTGCCGGCGTCGAGCGCTGCGGCCACGAGCGTCGCGTGCGAGTCGTGCCGCGTCAGCACCACGACCGCGTCGATCGCGTCGTCGTCGAACAGCTCCGCTGGGGAGCCGACGAGGCGGCGGATGCCGAACCGCCGCGCTGTGGCGGCCGCGCCGCCCCCGCCGCCGACGAGCACGTCGACCTCGGCGCCGATCGCCTGGAGGGCTGGCAGCAGCGTGTTGTTGGCGTAGACGCCGGACCCGATGACCCCGAGGCGCGCGCTGCGCGGGACCCTGCGACGCGGCTGGGGCAGCGCCGGGGACGGAGCGGGCTCAGGGACGCCGCCGAGCCGGTCCTCCGCCAGGTCGGCGGCGCGCGGCGGGTACGTGAGGACGATCCCGAGCGCGGACGCATCGCTCGTGAGCGCCCGGTACGCGTCGAGCGCGTCGTCGAACTCGAACCGGTGGGTGATGAGCGAGCCGACGTCGAGCCGTCCGGCGCCGATCATCTCGACGACGGCCTGCATGTTCCGCCCCGCGGTCCACCGCACCTCGCCGAACGGGTAGTCGGTCGCACCCTCCTCGTAGCCGGGGTCGTAACGCCCGGGGCCGTACGCGCAGGAGACCTGGAACCGCAGCTCCTTCTCGTAGAAGTCCGCGCGCTGCAGCTCGAGCCCGGTCACCCCCACGAGCACGATCCGACCGCGCCGCCGGCACATGGTCGCCGCGTCGTGGACAGGGTCGTTGGACGCGGTCGAGAGCGTGAGCACCACCCCGTCGACGCCTCGTCGGTGGCTCAGCTCCATCGCGGTCTCGACCACGGCGCCGCCCGCGTGGACCGTCCGGACGCATAGCGAGCGCGCGAGCTCGAGCCGGGCCTCGCTCGTGTCGACGCCGAGGACCGTGCACCCGCTCGCCACGAGGAGCTGCGCGGTGAGGAGGCCGATCAGCCCGAGGCCGATCACCACGAACGTCTCACCGAGCGTCGGCGCGGCCAACCGAACGCCCTCGAGCGCGACACCGCCCAGCGTCGCGAACGCCCCCTCCTCGGCAGGGACGCCGTCGGGGATCCGGGCGCACATCGTCTGGGGGACGACGACGACCTCTGCGTGCGGGCCGTTCGTCGCGACGCGGTCGCCGACGGCGAGGCCGACGACCCCCTCGCCGATCGCCTCGACCCGGCCCGCGTTGGCGTAGCCGAGCGCGATGGGCTCCCCGAGGCGCGTGCGGACGGCGTCGATCGTCGTGAGGAGGCCGTCGGTGCGCACCTTGTCGGCCATCGCCTTGATCCGCTCGGGCTGCTGGCGCGCCTTGCCGACAAGGGTCGCGCCTGCGAACTCGAGCAGCATCCGCTCAGTCCCGGCCGAGACGATCGATGCCTCGGTGCGGACGACCACGTGTCGCGGTCGCACCCTCCCCGGGAGGGTCTCCACGATCTCGGGGAGCTCGGACTGCAGCTGCTGCATGATCTGTCGCACGTGGTCCCTCACGCGTCCTCGCGCCCGGTCGGGCAGGTTACGCGATCACGTGTCATCGCTCTGTGGGCCGGCGCACCCGAGCGGACGTCGCGGCGGCCACGATCGCGTTCGCGATGCGTCGTCCTGCGCTGCCGTCCCAGAGCGCTGGGCACCGGCGCTCGACCCTGTGCTCGGTGACGTCGTCGAGCGCGTCGAGGATGCGCGACCGATCGGTCCCGACGAGTCGGTTCGTCCCCTCGGTGATCGTGATCGGTCGCTCTGTGTTCTCGCGCAGGGTGAGGCAGGGGACGCCCAGCGCGGTCGTCTCCTCCTGGATCCCGCCCGAGTCGGTGAGGACGACCTTCGCGGCGGCCTCGAGGCAGAGGAAGTCGAGGTAGCCGAGCGGCTCGGTCACCGTGATCCCGTCGGCGAGCGCCCTCCCCGCCATCCGGCCTGCGGTCCGCGGGTGGACGGGGAACACCAGCGGCAGCCGCTTGGCCGCCTCCTCCATCGTGTCGAGGATCCGATCCAGCGTCGTGGGGTCGTCGACGTTCGACGGGCGGTGCAGGGTGACCAGGCCGAAGCGGCCGCGCTCCACCCCGAGCAGGTCGAGCACCGGTCGCGCCTCGGCCCTCGAGGCGTTGTCGAGGAGCGTGTCGATCATGACGTTGCCCGCGAGGACGATCCGATCGGGGTGCACGCCCTCGGCGAGGAGGTTCTCCACGGCGTCCTCGGACGGGGCGAAGAGCAGGTCCGAGACGGCGTCGGTCACGACCCGGTTCACCTCCTCGGGCATCGACCAGTCCCGGCTCCGCAGCCCAGCCTCGACATGGCCCACGAGCTGCCCGCTCTTCGCGGCGACGAGCGCGCACGCAACCGTCGCGTTCACGTCGCCGACGACGACGACGACCCGCGGGCTCAGCGCATGCAGGAGCGGCTCGAACGCCAGCATCACGTTCCCGACCTGCGCGGCATGGCCCCCTGAGCCGATCCCGAGGTGGTGGTCGGGAGGCCGGAGCCGGATGTCGTCGAAGAAGACCTCGCTCATGGTCCGGTCGTAGTGCTGGCCGGTGTGGACGAGGACCACCTCGACCCCCAGGTGCTCCAGCGCGTCCACGACCGGCTTGACCTTCATGAAGTTCGGCCGAGCCGCGGCGACGCAGACGACCCGGATCGACGACATGGCGCCTCCGTGCACCACCCGGGTCAGCGACCCGCCGGCAGCGCGAACGCCGCGAGCAGGTGCTCGATCACCCGGTCGAGGTCGCGATCGCTCATGCCGCTCCCGCTCGGGAGGCACAGGCCATCGGCGAAGATCCGCTCTGCGGTGCCATCGAGGAACGCGGGCGCACCTCGATAGATCGGCTGGAGGTGCATCGGCTTCCACGCTGGGCGCGACTCGATGTCGTGGTCCTCGAGCGAGAGCCGGACCTTCTCGGCGTCGACGCCGGTGACAGAGGCGTCGATGGTGATGCAGGTCAGCCACCAGTTTGGTGCGCTCCCAGTCGGCACCGGCATGAGCTCGACGCCGCCGACGTCCGCCAGGGCTGCCTCATAGCGCGCGCGGACCTCGGCGCGTCGTGCGATCCGGTCCGGGAGCGTCGCGAGCTGGGCGCGTCCGAAGGCTGCGAGCAGGTTCGAGAGCCGGTAGTTGAAGCCCGACTCCGAGTGCTCGTAGTGCGGCGCGTCGTCGCGCGCCTGGGTGGCGAGCTTCCTCGCGCGTGCCGCGGCGCTGGCGTCACAGCACAGGAGCGCCCCCCCGCTGCTCGTCGTGACGATCTTGTTCCCGTTGAACGAGAACGCGGCGAGGTCCCCGAACGACCCTGCAGGTCTGGCGTCGCGGGCAGCGCCGATCGCCTCCGCCGCGTCCTCCACGACCGGGACGTCGTACGACCTGAAGAGCGGCAGCAGGCGGGCGTAGTCGGCACACTGCCCGTAGAGGTCGACCGTGATCGCCGCCTTCGGGAGCCGCCCGCGTCGGGCGCGCTCCTCCAGGGCGATCGCCACGAGGTCCGGGGAGAGGCACCAGGAGCCCGGCTCGCTGTCCACGAAGAGCGGCGTCGCACCGACGTACCCGACCACGTTGGCGGTGGGCACGAACGTGAGCGTCGGCACGAGGACCTCGTCGCCGGGACCGACGCCGAGGAGCACGAGGGCAAGGTGCAGCGCCGCCGTGCCGCTCGAGAGCCCCACCGCGTGATCGACCCCCGCGCACGACGCCACCTCGGACTCGAACGCGTCGAGGTCAGGGCCGACCGGCGCGACCCAGTTCGACCGGATGGCCTCGACGACGTACCGCTCCTCGAGGTCGCGGACGTCCGGCGCCGAGAGGTAGATCCGCGGGTCGGTCACGGCCGCGGCCCGGCCCAGCTGGCGTTCACGACGCCCGCGGCCGGCGGGTCGGCACCCTGCCGCCGCTGCTTGAGCTGGGTGGGTGCACGCTGGTCGTTCCTCGCACGCTCAAGGTACGAGCGTACGAGCATTTCGGTCCGGGGACCCCGGGACGGTGAACCGGTGGTTTCGCACGCGCGCGGTCACCACCGCGGTCGCGCTGAGGCGCAGCTGCACTCGGGACGGCGCGGTCCTGCTCGTCCGCCCGGCGGTCGCCCGGTGCTCCGAGGTCGGGGGCCCGGTGGTCCGTGAGCGGCCGGCCGGCGGTCGGTCGACGTCGGGGCTCGCCGGCCTCACCGGGTGCGGGCGCGATCGGTCGGGGGCCACCGACCGCGCCGGGTGCGCGACCGGGCGCGCCGACGAGCCGGGACCCCGGGCGCCGGCGTGGGGCCCGCCACCCTCTGCGCGGCAGATCGGCGGGCATCGGGGCCCCGGACGGACGGGCGTGCCCCGGGGTGGCAGACGGCGCCGTAACCGGTAGGATGCATCCCCGGCTTGTCCGGCCGTCAGGCCGTGGCGTGCCCGGGGAATCCCTCGGTCGGACCGCCTCGCGGCGGGCGCCTGGGGCCCGCAACCGAGTCGCAAGGAGAGAGTCACCTGCCAAAGCCGAAGGAAGACGCGTTCACCGTCGAAGGGACCGTCGTCGAGCCGCTGCCCAACGCGATGTTCCGCGTGGAGCTCGAGAACGGGTACAAGGTCCTCGCCCACAGCTCGGGGAAGATGCGGATGCACCGCATCAGGATCCTGCCGGGGGACAAGGTCCAGGTCGAGATCACCCCGTACGACATGACGCGCGGGCGAATCACCTACCGGTACAAGTAGCAGAGCGTCACGAACGATGAAGGTACGACCCAGCGTCAAGCCCATGTGCGACAAGTGCAAGATCATCCGCCGGCACGGGACGGTGCAGGTGATCTGCGCGAACCCGCGCCACAAGCAGCGCCAGGGCTGAGGACGGGACCATGGCACGAATCTCAGGCGTCGACATCCCCCGCGAGAAGCGCACCGTCATCTCGCTCACCTACATATTCGGGATCGGCCCGACGAGGGCGAGGGAGATCTGCGCTGCGGCGGGCGTCGACGAGTCGACGCGGGTCCGTGACCTCACCGACACCGAGGTGAACCGGCTCCGCGCGTACATCGACCAGAACCTCGAGGTCGAGGGTGACCTGCGGCGCGACATCGCCCAGGACGTGAAGCGCAAGCAGGAGATCAACTGCTACCAGGGGATCCGGCACCGCCGTGGCCTTCCCGTGCACGGGCAGCGCACCCGGACCAACGCCCGGACCCGAAAGGGCCCGAAGCGCACCGTCGCCGGGAAGAAGAAGGTGAAGAAGTAGTGCCGAAGCAGCCCGGGACCCGCCGGCCGCGCCGGCGCGAGCGCAAGAACGTCGCCTTCGGCGTGGCGCACATCAAGAGCTCGTTCAACAACACGATCGTCTCGATCTGCGACCCCGAGGGGAACGTGCTCTCCTGGGCCTCCTCGGGCAACGTCGGGTTCAAGGGCTCGAGGAAGTCCACCCCGTTCGCCGCGCAGCTCGCCGCGGAGAAGGCCGCCCGTGCCGCGATGGAGCACGGCGTGAGGAAGGTCGACGTGCTCGTGCGCGGCCCTGGCTCTGGCCGCGAGACCGCCATCCGCTCGATCGCCGCCACGGGCATCGAGGTCGCCGGGATCAAGGACGTGACCCCGATCCCACACAACGGGTGTCGCCCCAAGAAGCGTCGGAGGGTCTGAGTGGCCCGCTACACCGGGCCGGTCTGCCGGCTCTGCCGTCGTGAGCGCGTGAAGCTCTACCTGAAGGGCGAACGGTGCTACTCGCTCAAGTGCCCGGTCTCCGAGCAGGTCACGGACCGGCACTCGCGGGCGTACCCGCCCGGCGAGCACGGGCGTGACCGGATGCGCCAGGGCTCCGAGTACCTGGGCCAGCTCCGCGAGAAGCAGAAGGCGCGCCGGATCTACGGCGTGCTCGAGCGCCAGTTCCGGAACCTCTACGAGGAGGCCAACCACAAGCCTGGCGTGACGGGCACGAACCTCCTCCAGTTCCTGGAGCTTCGCCTCGACAACGTGACCTACCGGGCGGGCTGGGGCGCGAGCCGGGGGCAGGCACGCCAGCTCGTGCGCCACGGCCACGTCCAGGTCAACGGGAAGCGCGTCACCATCCCGAGCTACCGCGTGCGCGAGGGGGACGTGATCACACTGAAGCCGTCCACGCGCGACAACTTCCACGTCCGCCGCAACCTCGACACGCTCGACCGACAGGTCCCGGCGTGGCTCGAGCGAGGCGAGAACGGGTTCCAGATGACGGTGCGCAGCGAGCCGCTGCGCGAGCAGATCGACGAGCCCGTCCACGAGCAGCTCATCGTCGAGCTGTACTCCAAGTAAGCCCCGAAGCCCCGCACCGAGGAGCCACCCCCATGCTCATCATCCAGCGCCCGACCGTCGAGTCCGTCGGCGACGAGCAGCAGCACCGCCAGTCCTTCACGATCGGCCCGCTCGACCCGGGGTTCGGGCACACCCTCGGCAACTCGCTGCGGCGGACGTTGCTCTCGTCGATCCCGGGCGCGGCGGCCACGCAGGTCCGCTTCGACGCGGCGCTGCACGAGTTCACGACGATCGAGGGCGTGAAAGAGGACATCACCGACATCCTCCTCAACCTGAAGGACATCATCCTCAGGGTCCACGCCGACGAGCCGGTCGTCATCAGGCTGGACAAGCGCGGCCCCGGTGACGCTGTGGCATCGGACTTCCAGACCTCCGGGGACGTCGAGATCCTGAACGGCGACCTGCGGCTCGCGACGCTGAACGCGAAGGGCCACCTCGCCCTGGACGTGACCGTCGAACGGGGCAAGGGGTACGTGAGCGCCGAGCGGAACAAGCGACCCGGCGCGATCGGCGCGATCCCGCTCGACTCGGTCTTCTCGCCCGTCCGCCGTGTCACCTTCTCGGTGGAGCCGGTGCGGGTCGAGCAGTCGACCGACTTCGACCAGCTCGTGCTCGAGATCGAGACCGATGGGTCGATCTCCCCGCGCGAGGCGCTCGCGTCGGCCGGGGCGACGCTCCGCAGCCTCTTCGACCTCGTCGCATCGCTCGACGAGGAGTCGAGCGGCCTCGAGCTCGGCGACGTGGGCTCCGCTGCGAGCGCGGGCTCGGAGCTCGACTACCGGATCGAGGAGCTCGGCCTGACCGAGCGCGCGCGGAACTGTCTCAAGCGAGGCGGCATCAACACGGTCGCCGAGCTCATCGGCTGCACGGCCACGGACCTGCTCTCGATCACGAACTTCGGCCAGACGTCGTTGAAGGACGTCATGGACCGGCTCGACGAGCGCGGGCTCGCCCTCAGGTCGGAGGCCTGACGTGCAGGGCACGCCCCGCAGAGGGAAGCGGTTCGGCGGCAGCGCCTCGCACCAGAAGGCGATGCTCGGCAACCTGGTCGCCTCGCTCATCGCCGCGGAGTCGATCGTGACCACGGAGGCGAAGGCCAAGGCCTTGCGACCGGTCGTCGAGAAGTGCGTGACGGCGGCCAAGCGCGCGCCAGAGGGCTCGCTCCACGCGCACCGCCGGGTCGTCGCGCTCATCCGCGACAAGGACATGGCGCACAAGCTGTTCGCCGAGATCGCCCCGCGGTACTCGGACCGGCCCGGCGGGTACACGAGGATCCTGAAGCTCGGGCCCCGGCCCGGCGACAACGCGCCGATGGCGCGCATCGAGTTCGTCGAGCCCGCGTAGCGTGCCCGCCGCGTCGCGGCGCTGGCGGCTCGACGTCGCGTACCGCGGCACCGGGTTCCATGGGTTCGCCGCCCAGCCCGGCACCGAGACGGTGGCGGGGGCCATCGGGACCGCGCTCGCGTCGGTCCTCCGCCTGGACGTCCCGCCCGAGCTCGGGTGCGCGGGCCGGACCGATGCGGGTGTCCACGCGCTCGGCCAGGTCGTGCACGTCGACCTCCCCGACCCGCTCCCGGGCGCGAGCGGCGACGACGAGGAGGACGGCGCGCGCCTGGCCCGGTCGGTGACCGCGGTGCTCGACGGCCGCGTGGTCGTCGCCGCGTGCGCCCCCGCGTCCGACGGGTTCGACGCACGGCGCTCGGCCACCTCGCGCACCTACCGGTACCTCGTCCACGAGGCGCCGGCCCCATCGCCGCTGCTCGACGGGCTGGCCTGGCACGTGGGCGGCGCCCCCATGGACGTCCGCGCGATGGCCCAGGCGGCGTACGCGCTCCTCGGCGAGCACGACTTCCGCGCGTTCTGCCGGCGTCCGGCCGGTACGGATCCCGCCGAGCCCATCCGACGCCGCGTCCTCGACGTCTCGGTGCGCTGCGCCGCCGACGCGAGCGGCGTCGCGCACGCGGGCCGGCTCGTCCGGGTGGACCTGACGGCCGCGGCCTTCTGCCACCAGATGGTCCGCTCGCTCGTCGCCGTGCTCGTCGCGATCGGTCAGCACCGGCTCTCCGCCGCCGACCTCCCCGAGCGGCTCCGGACCGGGGACCGTGCGGGCCTGCCCGCGCCGGCGCCCCCAGAGGGGCTGTGCCTGCTCTCGGTCGCCTACGACCGGTGAGCTGCTTGCCGGTCGGCGCAGCGGGCGCGTATCGTGGAGCCCCTGCCCGGCGCGGTCCGACCGCCCGGACGCCGCTTCCAGGCGGCGACGGCGGGCCGAGAACAGAGGACCACGACGTGCGCACGTACTCACCGAAGGCGGGGGACCTCACCAGGTCCTGGCACGTCCTCGATGCCGAGGGCGTGGTGCTCGGCCGCCTGGCCACCGAGGTGGCGCGGCTCCTCCGCGGGAAGCACCGCCCGGACTTCACCCCGCACCTCGACAGCGGCGACGCCGTCATCGTCGTCAACGCTGCGCGAGTGCGGATGACCGCCGGCAAGGCGACGGCCAAGATGGCCTACCGCCACTCGGGGTACCCCGGTGGGCTCCGGGCCACCTCGTACGAGCACCTGCTCGAGTCGAGGCCAGAGGAGGTCGTGGTGCGGGCTGTCCGCGGGATGCTGCCGCACACCCGGCTCGGCCGCGCCCAGATCCGCAAGCTCTTCGTCTACGCGGGGCCCGAGCACCCGCACGCGGCGCAGCAGCCTTCCCCCTACGACACGTCGGCGCTCCGGCGCGGCTGAGGAGCCAGATGCCCAAGCCACTGACCCAGTCGACAGGGAGGCGCAAGGAGGCGGTGGCCCGCGTCCGCGTGCGCCCGGGCTCCGGTGTCATCACCGTCAACGACCGTCCGTTCGACCAGTACTTCACGTCGGCGGCGCACCGGATGGTCGTCCTCGAGCCGCTCCGCCTCTCCAACCTCACCGACGTCTACGACGTCGATGCGTCGATCGACGGCGGTGGCGTCGCCGGCCAGGCCGGTGCGATGCGCCTCGGGATCGCGAGGTCGCTCGTCGAGCTCGACGGCGAGCTCCGCGCGTCGCTCAAGAAGGCCGGGCTGCTCACGCGCGACGCGCGGGAGAAGGAGTCGAAGAAGTACGGCCTGAAGAAGGCGCGCAAGGCACCGCAGTACTCGAAGCGGTAGCGGCGTGCCGCTCGTCTTCGGCACCGACGGCGTGCGCGGACGCGCCGACGCCGAGCTGACCCCGGAGGTCGCCTTCGCGTTCGGCCGCGCCGTGGTCGCCACCCTCGACGTGCCCACCCTGCTCGTCGGTCGCGACACGCGCGAGAGCGGCCCCGTGCTCGCGGCGGCGGTCTGCGCCGGGGCGGCGGCGGAGGGGGCGCTCGTCCGGGACCTCGGGGTCATCCCGACGCCAGGCGTCGCCGCGCACTGCGCGGCGACCGGGGCGCCTGGCGTCGTGGTCTCGGCGTCGCACAACCCGTTCTTCGACAACGGCCTGAAGGTCGTGGGTCGCGACGGCCGAAAGCTGCCGACGGCCGACGAGGCGGCGGTCGAGGCCGCCCTCTCGGTGGGCATCGCGGCCGGCGCGTCACGCCCGCGGGACGGCCGGAAGGGCGGCGTCGAGGTGGTGGGAGACGCGACCGCCTGGTACGCGGCGTGGCTCGTCAACGCCGCGGGCACGCCCTCGCTCGAGGGGATGCACGTCGTCGTGGACTGCGCTCACGGAGCGGCGAGCGCGATCGCGCCCGGGGTCTTCGCGGCGCGGGGTGCACGCGTGACCGCGATCGGCAACGACCCCGATGGGCGAAACATCAACGACAAGGTCGGGTCCACGGCGCCCCAGGCGCTGGCGAACGCGGTGGTCGATGTGGGGGCGGACCTCGGTGTCGCCCTGGACGGCGACGCCGATCGGTGCATCGCCGTGGACGCGACCGGACGGGTCCTCGACGGCGACTGGCTGCTCGCGCTCTTCGCGACGGACCGTCAGCGGTGTGGGACGCTCGGCGGCGGCGTCGTGGTGACGGTCATGTCCAACCTGGGTCTGCACCGCACGCTGGCGGCCGCGGGGATCGAGGTCCACGAGGTGCCGGTCGGCGACCGGCACGTGGCCGACGCGCTCGCGCGCACCGGCTGGACGCTCGGGGGCGAGCAGTCCGGCCACCTCGTCTTCACCGACGTGGCGACGACCGGTGACGGCGTGCTCACCGGCCTCCTGCTCGCCGCGCTCGTCGCCGAGCGGGGCCCGCTGACCTCGCTCACCGACGGGCTGCTCACCCCCGTGCCACAGGTGCTCGTGAACGTGGCGGTCGCCGACGCGGGGGCGCTCGCCGACGCCATCACCGTGTGGGCCGAGGTCGCCGCGGTGCGCGACGAGCTCGGCGATCGCGGCCGCGTCGTGCTGCGTGCGTCCGGCACCGAACCACTGGTCCGCGTGATGGTCGAGGCCGAGGACGAGGCACAGCTCCGGTACGTCGTCGATCGGCTGCAGACGACGGTGCTCCAGGCCCTCGGACCGGCGACCGGCCCCGGGTAGCCTGGCGCCCATGTGCGGCATCATCGGCGTCGTCGGCGCCGAGGATGCGCTCGACGTGCTCCTGGACGGGCTCGCGCGGCTCGAGTACCGGGGGTACGACTCGGCAGGGGTGGCGATCCAGTGCTCGGACGGCACGCTCTGGCGGAGCCGCGCGGCCGAGGGGACGCGCTCGGTCGCGGCGCTCGTCGCGCGGTGCGCGGACGCCCCGAAGGGCACCTCGGCCGGGATCGGCCACACCCGGTGGGCGACCCACGGGGCACCGATCGAGCGCAACGCGCACCCGCAGGTGGACTGCGCAGGCGACGTCGCCGTCATCCACAACGGGATCCTCGAGAACCACGCGCAGCTCGCCGAACGGCTCCGCGCCGCCGGTCACGCCTACGCGAGCGGGACCGACACAGAGGTGCTCGCCCACCTGGTCGAGGAGCACCGCGGCCTTGGGCTCAGCCTCGCCGACGCCGTCGCCGCCTCGCTCCGCGAGGTGACGGGCGCGTTCTCCGTGGCGGTCGTCGACGCGAACACGCCAGGGACGATCGTCGCGGCGCGGCGGGTCTCGCCCCTCGTCGTGGGTCGCGCGCAGGGTGTCACCTATCTCGCGAGCGACATCCCCGCCATCCTCGATCGGACGCGTGACCTGCTCGCGGTCGAGGACGATCAGCTGGCCGTGCTCACCGCCGACGGGGTCGAGCTGCGCGACCTCGACGGCCGTCCCGTCGAGCCCACGGTGCTGAGCGTCGACTGGGACGTCGAGACCGCAGAGCTCGGCGGCCACCCGGACTTCATGACCAAGGAGGTCTTCGAGCAGCCCGAGGCGGTGCGCGCGACGCTGGCCGGCCGGCGCGCCGACGACGGCCGCGTGGTCCTCGACGAGCTGCGGTTCGGCGACGACGAGCTCGCGGGATTCGAGCGGGCCGTGCTCGTCGCGTGCGGGTCGAGCTTCCACGCCGCGGCCGTCGGCCGCCACGCGATCGAGCGGTGGGCCCGTCTCGACTGCGACGTCGAGATCGCGAGCGAGTTCCGGTACCGCGGCGCGGTCCTGGACCCGCGCACGCTCGTTATCGGCGTCACGCAGTCCGGGGAGACGATCGACACCCTGCAGGCGCTCCGCGAGGCGAAGCGTCGGGGGGCGCGCACGATGGCGGTGTGCAACGTGGTCGGCGCCTCGCTCGCCCGCGAGGCCGACGCCGCGCTGTACACGCGTGCGGGGCCGGAGATCGGCGTCGCGTCCACGAAGACGGTGCTCGCCACGATCACGGTGCTCGAGCTCCTCGCCCTCCGGCTCGCGCAGGCGCGCGGGACCCTCACCCCCGACGAGGTCACGAGCACGCTCGACGCGCTCGGCGCCCTGCCCGATCGGGTGGCCGAGGTGCTGAAGGAGGCCGAGCACGTCCAGGAGGTCGCCTCCGGGCTGCACGGGGCGCGCGACTTCTTCTTCATCGGCCGCCACGTCGGGTACCCGGTCGCCCTCGAGGGGGCGCTCAAGCTGAAGGAGCTGAGCTACCTGCACGCCGAGGGGTACCCGGCCGGCGAGCTGAAGCATGGCCCGATCGCGCTGATCGAGCCGGGCACGGTCGTCGTCGCCGTGGTCTGCGACCCGGACCTGCGGGAGAAGGTGCTGAGCAACATCGCCGAGGTCAAGGCGCGCGGGGCGAGCGTCGTGGTGCTGCACCGTGCCGACGATGACGAGGCCGCGGCGCTCGGCGACTGGGCGATCGCGGTGCCCGCGGCGGACTCGATGCTCACCCCCACGCTCGCCATCGTCCCGCTGCAGCTGCTCGCGTACCACCTCGCGAGGCTGCGGGGGCTCGACGTCGACCGTCCGAGGAACCTGGCCAAGACGGTGACGGTCGAGTGAGCGTCGGGGTCGGGATCGACCTCGTCGACGTCGAACGACTCGCCACTGCCCTCCGGCGCCGCCCTCGGCTGGCGACCCGCGTCTTCACCGAGCACGAGCTCGACTCGCGCGCCACCGGCAACCGCAGGGTCGAGCGCCTGGCCGCCCGGTTCGCCGCCAAGGAGGCGACGATGAAGGCGCTCGGCGTGGGCATGAGCGGGTTCCGGATGCACGATGTGGAGGTCGTGGCGTCCGCCGACGGGCGGCCGTCGCTCCTCCTCCACGGCGCGGCTCGCGAGCACGCGCGGCAGCTCGGGGTACGGTCGCTCTCCGTCAGCCTGACCCACACCTCGACGCTCGCCGCCGCGATGGTCGTCGCCGAACGCGCCACGTGAGGCCAGTCCTCACCGCAGCCGAGCAGCGCGCCGCCGACCGCGCGGCCATGCGCACCGCCACCCACGAGACGCTGGTCGAGCGCGCCGGCTTGGCGACGTCGATCGCCGCGGCGGACCTCCTCCCGCGCGTCTACGGCGCCCGGGTCGCGGTTCTGTGCGGGCCAGGCTCGAACGGCGAGGACGGCCGGGTGGCGGCGCGGCTCCTGGGCGGCCGCGGGGCGGCGTGCGCGGTGGTCGAGGTCGCCTCTGCGCCGGCCCTGCTCGACGGCGTCGACCTCGTCGTGGACGCGGCGTTCGGCACCGGGCTCTCGCGCCCCTGGGACGCGCCGGTGGTGCCCGACGAGATCCCCGTCCTCGCCGTCGACCTCCCCTCAGGAGTCGACCCCGACACCGGCGTCGCGGGCGGCCGTGCCATCGAGGCCACCGCGAGCGTCGCCATGGGCTCGCTCAAGCGAGGGCACGTGCTGGCGGACGGCGCGGCGCTCAGCGGCGAGCTCGTGGTCGCGCCGCTCGGGATCGAGCCCGAGGAGGTCTCGTGCGCGCTGATCGAGGACGACGACCTCGACGCCGTGGCGCCCCTCGGGCGCGACGAGCACAAGTGGCGACGCGCCCTGCTGGTCGTCGGGGGTGCGCCCGGGATGGTCGGTGCACCGGGGCTCGCCTGCGACGGTGCGCTCGCGGCCCAGGCGGGGATGGTCCTCTGCTGCGTGCCGGGGGCGGGCGGCGACGTCGATGGCCACCTCCCGCGTGAGGTCGTGCGGGTCGTGGCGGCCGAGGACGAGGTCGTCGACGCGATCCTCGCGCGCATCGACCGCACCCGTGCCACTGTGCTCGGTCCCGGCCTCGGCCGCGGGCCGACCGCGGCGCGCACCGTGGCGGCGCTGGTCGCCCGGGCACCGACGCCGCTCGTGCTCGACGCCGACGCGCTCCACCTCGTGGACGCGGCGGCGCTGCGCGCGCGCGACGCGCGCCTCGGGTCGGTCGTGCTCACGCCGCACGACGGTGAGTACGAGGCGCTGTGCGGCGTCCCCCCGGGGTCCGACCGGTTCGCCGCCGCGTCGAGGCTCGCGGCCGAGACCGGGTGCACGGTGCTGCTCAAGGGCCCGACCACCGCGGTCGCGTCCGCTGCACCGCCCGACGGCGTCCCGGCGACGCTCGCCGTGACGGCCGGCACGCCGGACCTCGCGACGCCGGGTACCGGCGACGTCCTCGCCGGCGTCGTGGGCGCGCTGCTCGCCCGAGGGATCCCGGCGCACCTCGCCGCGGCCCTCGCTGCGCACCTGCACGGCCGCGCGGGCGGGGCGCTCGGCGCGCGATGCCGCGCCGGCGCGCTGCCGGGGGCGATCGCGGCGCTGCTCGAGTCGCGCCGTGAGGCGGTGCCTTCGTGGTAGCCGAGGGCAGGCGCCGCCCCGCGTGGGCGGAGGTCGATCTCGGCGCGCTCCGGCACAACACCGCCGCGCTCGCGGCGCTCAGCGCGCCGGCGGGACTCTGCGCGGTGGTGAAGGCAGACGGCTACGGCCACGGCGCTCGCACCGTCGCACGCGCCCTGCTCGACGGCGGTGCGGCGTGGCTGGCGGTCGCGCTCGTGGACGAGGGGATCGAGCTGCGCGACGACGGCGTGGACGCCCCGATCCTGCTCCTCGCCGAGACGCCGGCGGCCGCGCTGCGCGACGCCGTCGGTGCCGGGCTGACGTGCACGGTCGGCTCGGTGCGCGGCGCGCTCGACCTCGCCGGCGCGGCGCGCGACCCCGCCGCGATCCCGCCGGTCCACGTCAAGGTCGACACCGGGATGCACCGCCAGGGCGTGGCGCCGGGCGAGCTCCTGGGCGTGCTCCGTGTGCTCCACGACAGGGGGGTGCGCGTGGGCGGCGTCTGGACCCACCTCCCCGTGGCCGACGGCCCGACCGAGGTCGACCGTGCGTTCACCCGCGGCCAGCTCGAGACGTTCGAGCACGCCATCGCCGCCGTGCACGGCCGGCTGCCGCCCACCGTGCTCCGCCACGCCGCAAACACCGCCGGCGCGATATGGCACCCGGCGGCGCGGCTCGACCTCGTGCGGATCGGCCTCGGCGTCTACGGGTGCCTGCCCGAGCCGACGATGGCCGACGCGCTGACCGCGGCGGGCGTCGAGGCGCTGCGGCCGGTGCTCTCGATCAAGGCGCGCGTCGTGGCGGTCCGCGACCTGCCGGCCGGGGCGCGGCCGAGCTACGGCAGGCGCCGTCCGCTCGAGCACGACTCGCGTGTCGCGACGGTGCCCGTCGGGTACGCCGACGGGTACCCGCGTGCGATGCTCGACGGTGGCGCGGTGGTCCTCGTACGCGGGCAGCGGCGTCCGCTGGCCGGCGTCGTCACGATGGACCAGCTGCTCGTCGAGTGCGACGACGATGTCGACGTCGGCGAGGAGGTGGTGCTGCTCGGCCGCCAGGGCGACGAGGCGATCACGGCTGACGAGTGGGCGAGGGCGCTCGGCACGATCAGCTGGGAGGTGCTCTGCGGGCTCAAGCCGCGGATCCCCAAGCTGCCCGTCGCCTGACGCCGGTACCATCGCGCTCGATGGGCGCGGCCACGCTCGAGGCGCTGGCCGCGCAGGCCGCGTGCTGCACGGCGTGCCGGCTGCACGAGACGAGGACGACGGTCGTCTTCGGGACCGGCTCTCAGAGGAGCGGGCTGCTCTTCGTCGGCGAGGGCCCCGGTCGCGACGAGGACCTGCAGGGTGAGCCGTTCGTCGGACGCTCCGGCCAGCTGCTCGACAGGCTGGCGCTCGAGGAGCTCGGCCTCACGCGCGCGGAGTTCTACATCGCGAACGTCGTGAAGTGCCGGCCGCCCGGCAACCGCGACCCCGCCCCCGACGAGATCGCGGCGTGCAGCGGGTTCCTCGACGGCCAGCTCGAGGCGCTGGACCCGAAGGTCGTGATCTCGCTCGGCAACGTGGCGACCCGTGTGCTGCTCTCGACGGACGCACCGATCTCGTCGCTGCGGGGCCGGACGCACGCATGGCGGGGTCGGGTGCTCGTGCCGACCTTCCACCCCGCCTACGCGCTCCGCGGGGGGAGCGGGGTCGTCGCCCAGATGCGTGCCGACCTCGTCCGGGCCAAGCTCGCCCTCGCCGCGACCTGATGACCCGGGCGGTCACGGTCCGCTGCGCGACGGTCGAGGAGACCGAGGCGGTCGCCGCGCTGGTCGCTGGCGTCTGCCGTCCAGGATCGGTCGTGGTGCTCACCGGCCCGCTCGGCGCCGGCAAGACCACGTTCGCTCGGGCGTACGCCCGTGCGCTCGGGGTCACCCGGCCGGTGACGTCGCCCAGCTTCACGCTCGTCCACCACTACCGCTGCGCCGCCGGGGCACCCGTCGAGGTCCTGCTGCACGCCGACCTGTGGCGGATCGCGGACGCGTCCGAGCTCGGCGACCTCGCGCTCGACGAGCCGCTCGAGCAGGGCGCGTCGGCGATCGTCGAGTGGGGCGAGCGGTTCGACGCGGCCGAGGGGCTCGACCACGTCGTCGTGACGATGCGCGTCGCCGACGACGAGGCGCGGGAGCTCACGATCGACCTGTCGGCGTCGTCGGTCCCCGACGACGCGCTTTCGGGGCTCGCCGCGTGAACCTCGTCGCGATCGAGAGCGCCACGGCAGCGACCGCCGTGGCGGTGGCGTCGGGCGACGAGGTCGTCGAGCGAGTCGCCGATGAGCCGCACCGCCACGCCGAGGTGCTCCTGCCGACCCTGGTCGCCCTCCTCGAGGCCACCGGCCTCGCGATCGCCGACCTCGACGCGGTCGTCGTCGACGTCGGCCCGGGGCGGTTCACCGGGCTTCGGGTCGGGGTGGCGACGGCCAAGGGCCTCCACGTCGCGACGGGCGTCGGGCTCGTCCCGGTCGAGAGCACCGACGTGCTCGCCGAGGCCGCCTCGGAAGGGGCGTCCGCGCGCGAGGTCGTGGCGGTCGTCGACGTGCTGCGCGGGGAGGTCGCGGGGGCGCGGTACAGGACCGGGCCCGGCGGTGCCGAGCTCGTCGGCGCCGACGAGGTGCGCGGACCGACGCTCTCGTCCCCCGAGCACCTTGGCGCGCACCTGGCGGCTGCCGGGACCCGGCCGGTCGCGGTCGGGGACGGGGCGATCCGGTACCGCGACGTGCTCGCGCCGGTCGTCGCCGGGGTCCGCGACGACCTCGCCGTGCCGCCACCGGCGGCGGCGATCCGGCTCGCGCGCCGACGGTTGGGATCGGGCGAGCGACCCCTCGGCCACGCGGCGGTCCGTCCCCGGTACGGCCGTGAGGCCGACGCCGTCGCGAACTTCGCGGTGCGCGGGGAGCCGTCGTGACGCGCCCGGCCATCTCGGTGCTCGAGCACGCCGACCTCGCCGAGGTCCTCGAGATCGAGCGGGTGCAGTTCGACGACCCGTGGTCGCTGCAGGTGCTGCGTGACGAGCTCGACGACCCCTCGCGCCGGTACACCAAGGCCTCGACGGACGGGGCGCTCGCCGGGTACCTCGGGCTGATGCTCGTCCAGTCGGAGGGCGAGGCGCACGTGAACACGCTCGCCACGGCGCCCGCCCTCGAGGGCAAGGGCGTCGCGACCGCGCTCCTGCTCGAGGCGCTCCGGGGGGTCGTCGACCTCGGCGTCCGCGACGTGACCCTCGAGGTCGCGTCGCGCAACCTCAGGGCGCAGCGGCTGTACGCGCGGTTCGGGTTCGCGCCGGTGGGGATCCGCCGCGGGTACTACGCACGATCGGGCGACGACGCGGTCGTCATGTGGGTGCGCGACGTGCACACGCCCTCGTACGCGACGCGGCTGCGCGCGATCGACGAGGCGTAGGGTCGCCGCGGTGCCGACGACGATCCTCGGGATCGAGACGAGCTGCGACGAGACGGCGGCCGCGGTGGTCGACGACGCGCTCACCGTGCGCTCGAGCGTCGTGGTCTCCTCGATCGCCCTGCACGAGCGGTTCGGCGGCGTCGTCCCCGAGCTCGCCGGACGCGCCCAGGTCGACGCCGTCGCCCCGGTCGTCCTCGAGGCGCTCGAGGCGGCTGGGCTGGACCGGCGCGCCCCCGGCGTCGCCGCGGTCGCCGTGACCCGCGGGCCCGGCCTCGTCGGCTCGCTCCTCGTCGGGGTCGCCGCCGCCAAGGCGATGGCCCTCGCGTGGGGGGTTCCGGTCGTCGGGGTGAACCACCTCGAGGGGCACCTCGTCGCCGCGCGCCTCGAGCACGCCGACCTCGAGCTCCCCGTGGTCACGTTGCTCGTCTCGGGCGGGCACACGATGCTCGTGGCGGAGCGCGTCGCGGGGCGGTTCGAGCTCCTCGGGGCCACCATCGACGACGCCGTGGGCGAGGCGTACGACAAGGTGGCGCGGTACCTCGGGCTCGGGTACCCCGGCGGGCCGGCGATCGACCGGCTCGCGTCGGCGGGCGACCCGACCGCGTTCCCGTTCCCCCGGCCGATGCGCGACCAGGGCCTCGACCTGAGCCTGTCGGGGCTCAAGACCGCCGTCGTGCGCGCGGCGGACGCCGCGCCCGAGCGGCCCGTCGCCGACGTGGCCGCCAGCTTCCAGGCGGCGGTCGTCGACGTGCTCCTCGCGAAGTGCGCACGAGGCGTCGAGGCGGTGGGCGCGCGCACCCTCGCGATCGGCGGCGGGGTCGCCGCCAACTCGGCGCTGCGCGAGGGCGCCCGCTCGCTCTCGGCGTCGCTCGGGGTGCGCTGCGCCCTCCCGTCGCTCGCCTACTGCACGGACAACGCCGCGATGATCGCCGCGGCGGGGTTCAGCCGACTCGCGTCGGACGGCCCGAGCGAGGCCTCGATGGGCGCTGACCCCTCGCTCGCGCTGGCGGTCGCGTGACGGCGGACGCACCGGGCGCCGACCCGCTCGAGGTCTTCGCGCGGTGGCGGGCCGAGTCCGAGGGCCTGGTCGCCGACCCCGACGCCGTCGCGCTGGCGACCGCGAC
>Ga0306920_100001984_pt1 | contig 25564 bp, 26 predicted proteins | sample flu12Cox44000170_FD_204666 | JGI IMG/M metagenome (GOLD analysis project Ga0306920, IMG submission 204666) | Lab enrichment of tropical soil microbial communities from Luquillo Experimental Forest, Puerto Rico - flux4day.12C.oxic.44.000.170 (v2)... | ecosystem: Environmental > Terrestrial >...
GACCGTGCCGCCGGTTCCACTCGCCAGCGTGAACGCGAGCCCGGCGTTGGGATCGTTCTGCGACGGGTTGAAGGTGTGCGTGAATGTCTGCAGGTTGTTCCCGAGCGCGTCGTTCGGGGCGTCGTAGTCGGTGGTGTAGGGCGAGACCGCGAAGCCAACCTTGACGTGCATCGACACGCCGCCCGACGTGGACGAGGCCTGATAAGACAGGCGGTAGCTGGTGGCGGCGGAGAGGGCGAGCGTCGAGCCGGTCGTCGCCCCCCAGCCGATCAGACTGGTCGAGTTGCCGTTGGTCAGGCAGAGCTCGCCGTTCGTGGCGGCGAGCGAGCCGGTGTTCTCGAGGTGCCAGTTGGCGGTCCCGTTCGAGATGTCGCCGTTGGTGATGAGGTTGGCCGCCCCCGATCCGCCGCCGCCCGTCGCGCCGGCCGCGCCGGTCGTCCCAGCCGCGCCCGTGGTCCCCGCGGCACCGACTGCCCCGGCGCCGCCCGTGGTGCCGGCGCTGCCGGTGCTGCCGGCGGTCCCCGACGCCCCCGCGGTACCGAAGGTCCCCGCCACGCCCGTGGCTCCCGCGCTGCCCGTCGTCCCCGCGGCCCCGGTCATCCCGGCGGCCCCGGTCGTTCCTGCGCCGCCGCGGGTTCCCGCCGCCCCGCTAGTCCCGGCGCCGCCGCTGACGCCCGCGCTCCCCGGACCGCCGCTGCCGGCCTGTCCGCTCGTGTCCCGCGTCGGCGCCGGGCAGGCGAGCGACACGACGCCGAAACCGCACAGCGCGACGACGAAGAACAGACGACGACGATCGAGACGCGGGGCTGGCCGCATAGTCTATGGGCGGAGTCTCTCAAGAACCGCGCCGCGCCGCAAACGTGGCGCGGCCGGACTCCCAATTCCGCTTGGCCGCCCTCGCCGTTCCGTCGTCTAATCGTAGACGTGGTGAGGTCGCGTGCGGTGGTGCGCCGGATCGTCGCGGTGCTCGCCCTCTCGGTCGCGCTCGGCGCGCCGGCGGTCATGGTGGCGCCGCGCACGGCCCGCGCCGACACGACCGAGTCCAACGGCGACAGCGACGCGGCCGGCGCCCGCCGACGCGCGGCCCGCGCGGCCGCCGAAGCCGACGACGACGCGCAGGCGTCGCCGAGCATCGGCTCGTTGTTCTCGCGGCGCTCCGGGCTCTTCGGCACGGCGATCATGGCGTTCGCTTTCTACTTCGTCTTCATGCGCGGGCGCGGCGGCGGAGGCGCGGCGAGCTGGGGCTCCTACTACCTCTTCTGGATCGTCGCGCCGGTCCTCGTCGCGGCGGTCTCGTCCCACCCCGCCATCCTGCTCGTCGTGGTCGTCGGCCTCGTCGCGCGCCGCTGGCTCCCCGATCCCTTCCTCTGGCTCTCCATCGGCGGGCGGATCCGCGCCCTCGAGGCAGACGTCGCCGCCAACCCCGGCAACGTCACCGCGCGGCGCGACCTCGCGTCGCTGTGGCTCGAGCGCCGGCGGCCCGCGCGCGCCGTGCCGCTGCTCGAGCAGGCGCTGGTGCGCGACGCCGCCTCGACGGAGCTGCTCTTCCTCCGTGGCTGCGCCGAGCTCCAGCTGCGCCAGCCCGCGCGCGCCGTGGAGTCGCTGGTCAGCGTCGTGCACCAGGACCCCGGCTTCCGCTACGGCGACGGCTACCTCCGCGCCGCCGACGCGCTCATCGCGCTCGGCCGCTGGGACGACGCCGAGGACGCACTCGACCACTACCTCAAGATCATGAGCTCGAGCATCGAGGCCCACTACAAGCGGGCCCGGATCCGCAGGGCGCGAAAGGACGATGCCGGCGCCGGCCAAGCCCGCCAGGAGCTCCGCGAGGTGTGGCGCGCGCTCCCCTCGTACCAGCGCCGCAAGCAGCTCGGCTGGTACCTGCGCGCGCTCGTCGCGGGCTGATGGCGGCTGATCGCGGCTGATCGCGGTCGCTGATCGCCGGCGCCGATCTCGCGTTGCGCAATCTTCACCGACTCGCGCAATCCAGACGCGCAGTTACGAAATTCTCCAAAATTCTTCTTGACCGCTACCAATGGCGCGCTCAAGGTGATTTGGTCATGTCGATCTTGCGCCAACCAACGAGCGAACCGACGCGGACGCGCATAGCGCCTGCGAGCGGACGTCTGTTTGGCGGCGGTCAGGGTTGGAACCTCTGCGTCGATTACGCCAAAGGCTCGAGGACGAACATGCCGATTTCCCGCGTCCTCGAGCACAAGACCTGGAGGGGCGGCTAAGCGCGAACTGAAACAGAGTTCCTGCGAAGCCGCCCAGGGAAACCTCGGCGGCTTTTTTCATTTCTGGGGGCAAAAACGCATGGAAGCGACGATCTATCGCCGCTCCCTGAACAGGGAGCGTGCATCCGAGTGGCAAAGGAGGCTGCCTGTAAAGCGGCCCCGGCGAAAGCCGGTACACAGGTTCGAGTCCTGTCGCTCCCACGCGCTCACGACGAAACGCGCCGGCGGCCGCTGTTTGCCGTCGACGCCCAACGGGTGGGGCACCGGTCTTTTAAATCGGAGTGAGTCGGTTCGAGCCCGACCGGCGGCACTCGTTCACCGCATGCGCGGGGGTCACAAGCTTTGACGGCGAAGCACCCGGTTCTTACCCGGGCGAAGGGGGTTCGACTCCTCCGTGGCCCACGCAATCAACGATCGGGGATCGGCTAATGGCAGGCCAACAGGCTTTGACCCTGTCGATTGAGGTTCGAGTCCTCATCCCCGAACAAACCCGGCGACGGCCGGGCGCGATCTTTGACAACCGAATAGTCGACGATGCCCGTGGCCGGGCACCACCCCGGCCACGATTATGCTCTCGTAGCCGATCTGGTGATGGCGCCTGCCTGAAGCGCAGGAGATGCTGGTTCGATTCCAGACGGGAGCACCGGGGCACAATTCCATCTCCGCCCCTTTCGCCCGCCAGGCGGGCCGATTGGAGATGGTTACCAACGAGGGGTTGGTGCCCCGACTCGGTGTAGAGCTCGGTTAGATGAGCGCCGGTTTCGGGAACCGGAGGTCGCTGGGGCAGTTCCAGCTGCACCGACCGAAGAGGCGTAGCTCAACGGCGAGAGCAGCTGCTCTATAAGCGGCCGAACGGGGGTTCGACTCCCCTCGCCTCTACGGGTGCAGAGGCGTAGCTCAATGGCAGAGCAGCCGCCTGATGAGCGGCCGACGAGGGTCCGATTCCCCCCGCCTCTACTTCCGGGTCGGCTAACAGGCAGGCCGCTCGACTCTGACTCGAGCAATGGTCGTTCGAATCGACCCCCGGGAACGAAGCCTGGTGGCCGTGGTGTAGTGGCGCTGCACGACACGCTGTGAACGTGGAGGTGAGGGTTCGATCCCCTCCGGTCACCCCATTCGGGGGCGTAGTTCAGCAGGAGAATCCCGCGCTCGCATCGCGGAGACGAGGGTGCGACTCCCTCCGCTTCCACCAGGGGTGACGCGCTGGGCGCTGGCCGGTCTCCAAAACCAGCCTCGCAGTGTTCGATTCACTGGTCACCTGCACGAGCCGATCACCCCTTCGTCTAGATGGCCGAGGACGCTTCCCTTTCACGGAAGAAACACGGGTTCGAATCCCGTCGGGGTGGCAGCGGTCGATACGCGAGTCGAGCCAGATGGGACGGCGCTTCCTCGACACGGAAGAGACAGCAGGTTCGATTCCTGCGACTCGCACGGAGGGTGAACCAGCCAGGGTGCTGGCGCCGCCTCGAAAGCGGACTGGCGCGACAGCGTGGGCTTCGAGTGCTCCGCCCTCCTCCACGGAAGCGACGCGCATGGCGGTTTTGCGCAGTCGGGTGCTAACCGGCCGGGCCACGGCCCCGGGAGTTCGACTCTCCCCGCTTCCTCCGCGCTCGAGACGAGCGCAGAGCGGACCGCTCTCGCTGGGTTATCGCTGAAAACGACACCTCCCAGCGACGCACACTTCGCCCGCTTTCTTTGTCGAGGTCGCCAAGACGGAAAGGCCGCCGATTGCAACCCGGCGCACGCGCGGGTTCGATTCCCGCCCTCGACTCCACGCACGCGTGGCCGATCGGATAAAGAGGCACCGGTCTTCCAAACCGGCAAGGCGGGTTCGACTCCCGCCGCGTGCTCACAAGGACTCTGCAGGGAGGGCTGGGCCCGACTCGGCTTCATACGCCAGTGTCAGGTCGGTTCGATTCCGACCCCTGCAACGGGGAGCGATCTCTTCCCGACCAGCCTCGTCGCGTGGGGAGACCCCAAAGGGCCCACGTCACAGCGCTCCGGCCGTTCCGGCCGAAAAGCGGGTGAGTCGACGAGGCCTACTCCCAAAAATGGTCGGGGGAGCAGAACGCGCTGGCAGACCGCGTATCGCACGTCTGCAAGTCGGCGGCTGTCTGGTGGGACGGCCGCCGCGCGCTGCCCTTCAAGCGTTGACGGCGACGCGCCCGGCCCGTACCCGGGAGAGGACCGTTCGATTCGGTCGGAGGGCTCCATTTCGAGGTAGTTCAGCGGCAGAACGCCCGGCTGTTAACCGGGATGTCGCAGGTTCGAATCCTGCCCTCGGAGCCGAAGGCCCGTGTCGATCACCAGCTAGGTCGCCGTCCTCTCGAGACGGAGAAAGCGGGGCGGCACCGCTCACGGGTATGCGCTCGCGCCGAGTGGACGGCACGCCGTCTTCTAAACGGCCCCTTGCGGGTTCGAATCCCGCCGAGCGCTCATTCTCAGGCCCCCGCGGTCCGATTGGAACGGACGCCGCGCTACGAACGCGGAGACAGGAGGTTCGAATCCTCTCGGGGGTACACCACGTTCACGCGAGCTCCCGGCATCTGGTGAGCCTGCCCGGCTGTCTACCGGGCGAGGCGGGTTCGATTCCCGTCGGGGGCGCCAAAGAAAGGCCCAGCCCACGCCCGGGTAGCCCAACGGAAGAGGCGGCGCGCTCAGACCGCGCATAGTGAGGGTTCGAATCCCTCCCTGGGTACGAGACTAGTAGGCGCAGCGGACGAAGTCGGCGTCGGCGGTGACGTTTCCGCCGCCGGCCCTGCAGGTGGCGTGCACGTGGCCGCTCACGGTGTTGACCCGGTTGACAGTGACATGCGCCCAGTCGACCAGGACGTCGAAGCGCGTGCAAGCGGGCTTGCCGATCGGGATCGCGCCCGCGCCAGCGCTCCTCCTGGCGCCCGGCGGGAAGAGCCAGAGCTGCGCGTCGTCCCCGCTGCCGACGATTCGCAGGTCGAAGGTGCCGCGCCCGCGCAGCTCGGCGCCGAAGAAGCCGGGGACGAAGGCGTGCCCCGACGCGCAGTCGTCCACGTAGAACGCAAAGCTCCCGAGTGGCGTCCCCTGCGCGCGCACGGTGCCGGAGACCTTCTCCTGCGCGCGCCGCTGAAAGCAGAGGAAGCTCCCCGTCGCGATCCCGAAGATGAGGATCACGAAGACCACCGCGGCCCGCAGGGGGCGCACACCCGGGACCGGCTGCCTGTCGGCCACGGCCGGATACTACAACCACCCGCACGACAAGAAAGGAGGTGAACCATGACGATCGTTCTGTTTCTCGACGCCGACTGGCAGCCGCTGCGCGTGGAGCATTGGACGCGCGCCGTGATCGACCTCTGCCTCGGCAAGATCGAGGTGGTCGAATACAGTCGCGACCGGACCATCAAGGGCGTCGGGCGCGACTACCCGATGCCGGCCGTGGTCCGCCTGCTGCGCCGCTTCCGCCGCGATCGGCAAGCGATCCGCTTCTCGCGCATCAACATCTACACGCGCGATCGGTTCACCTGCCAGTACTGCGCGACGCGCTTCCTCGCCGAGGACCTGACCTTCGATCACGTCCTCCCGCGCGCCGCCGGCGGGCGCACCGCCTGGGACAACATCGTGACCGCGTGCGTGCCGTGCAACAGCCGCAAGGCCAACCGCACGCCGCGCGAGGCGCAGATGACGCTGCTCCGGCGCCCGGCCAAGCCGCGCTTCCTGCCGACGGTGTCGGTGAGGATGGACGGCCGTCACGTCCCCGAAGAGTGGCGCCCGTACTGGAGCGTCGCGCTCGATCGGTGACGGTCGGCGCGCGCGATCGCAACGCCCCGGCCCGCGGACATGACCCGCGGGCCGGATCTTCTTCCACCACGCTAGAAGTAGAACCCCAGCTCGAGGCTCGCCGTGCCGTAGAGCTCGCTCTTGTTCGTGGGCGCGTACGACGAAGCGGCGCTTCCGCCCGGGAGGTTCACCACCTCCGCGGAGAGGCGCGCGGCGTACCCGAGCGCCGCCGCCAGCCCCCCGTAGAACCGGCCGAGCGGGAGCCGATAGCCCCCCTCGGCGTAGCCCACGAGGTACGTGGAGTTCGTGGCGATGAGGACGTCCCGCGTCTCCACGCGCGAGCGGAGGTACTCGGCGCCGGCGCCGACGTGGATGCCCGATTGCCCGTCCGAGAGGTAGTAGCGACCGCGCAGCCCGGCGCCCCAGCTGAACCCGAAGGCTTCACCGTCCTTCAAGAACAGGCTGTGGGACAGCAAGCCGCCGTCGAGCCAGCGGCCGTAGACCGCGCCGGTCAGCCGGCTCCCCCCCGCCTCCACGCCGACGCGCGGCCCGAACATCAGAAACCCGAGCGGGTCGATGAACGCCGAGCCGGTTCGCGGAGGCGCCGCGCTGCTCACGACACCGGTGCTCGGCGCCTCGTCGTCGGCGCGCGCGACGCCGGCGCCAAGCGCGACTGCGATCGCCGCGCCCAACGCCCAAGACTTCGCCGCGACGCCGAAGGCGCGCCGTTGCCGCCCGTCACCGTGTCTTGCCATGCGCGCTTGCCGCAGCAATGCGTATGCCATGGGAGGCGCCGCAAACCCGGGCGTGCCGCGCCCAACGCTCCAGAAACCGCCCCCGGATGCGACAGCGATGTCGCGATCGCCGCGGCCGGATTACCATGGGCCGTGCCTCGGATCCTGGCAGGCCTTGCCCCACCCGTGATCGCCGCGCTCGCGGTGGCCGGCTGCGCGCACGCGCCGGCCGACGGGCGCACGCCGGACGAGCAGCTCGCCGCGCGCGCGGCGGCGTTTCGCGACTACCCGAGCTCGCTGCCCGTGTGCGCGGGCTGGTTGCCGTTCATCAGCATCGAGGATGCGCTCTCGAAGCAACGCCCGGCCGACGAGGTGCTGACCGTCCGCGGCCACGTGACCCCGGTGGACATGCCCTGCGCCCCGGCCTCGTGTCCGAGCGGTGCCGTCTGCTGCGCGCCCTGCCAGTTCCGCTTCGGGCTCATCAGCGCGGCGGGCCACGTGCTCCGCCTCGATCGCTGGCGCGAGGCCCCGGCATTCGAGAAGGACTGCGACCCGCGGGCTGCCCCCTGGATGCAGTCGCTGGTCATCGCCGTGAGCGGCTTCCTGACCGACGACGCGACCGCGGCCGAAGACGCCCAGCCCACGCTGAACGTCGACCGCACCTGCCGCATCGAATGATTCGACGTGGTCAGTCCGGGCTCGCGTCGGGGCCAGCGGCGCCGCCGTCCGGGCAGACCACCCGGGTCAACGCACCTACCGTGCATGACCCAGTCGCACCGGCGACGCGCGCCCAGATCGCTACCAGGTTGCCGGTGGAGACGTCGTAGTAGACGTCGTTCTCCCCGCCGCCGAAGAGCTCGCGCACGTCGAAGTCGCCGCAGAGCCCTCGATAGTCATCGAAGCCCCCCTCTAGCGGACACACGCTCGTGTCGAGGAGGACCGCCGCCCAGGTGGTCGTGCAGGTCCAGTTCGTTCTCCCGGCGCAGTAGGGCATGACCTCCTGTGGGCAGCCTGTGGTGCCGCCACCTCCGTTCGTCGCGCCAGAGCCGCCGCGACCCGCCAGCGCCGTGGAGCCCGCCAGCCCGCCCGTGGCGCCCGCCGTCCCCGCAAAGCTGCCCGCCGCGCCGCCGCGACCCGCACCGGTCGTTGCGCCGGCCCCGCTCAGAACGTGGGCCGGCGAGCCGCAACCCGCTCCCGCGGCGCCGAAACACGCAACCGCGAGCAACGAGCCGACCCGGTGGCGCCACACGCAAAGGTTTTAGCAGCAAATCAACGGATACGACGCGGTTCGAATCCGCGCCGTTCCCGCCTCAAGGTCCGCCGTCAACGCCCGCCTCCGGGCAGCTGCCGTACGTCATCTGCGCGTTGGGACAGCTCGGTGGCGTGAAGTCGGCTGGGCCACCACCGCACGCGGAGGTGCCGTTGCCCGTGTCCACGATGGCGATCAGCACACCGCTCGACGGGTCGTAGTACGAGAGCGTGAACGTGTCGACGTGCGCGATCCAGTGGACCTGGTAGCTCCCGCACGTGTATGTCGAATCGAGGTAGCCGGACGGACACGGGTCGGCCGAGACCGCGGCCCAGGTCGGCGCGCATTCCCGTGCGGTGGATACCCCGCAGGACAGCGCGACCGACTCGGCGCAGGGGGAGAAAGCGACGGCGTCCGATTCGCTACCCGCGTCGGCGGCGCCTGCAGCGGACGTGTTACCGCAACCGACCGCGCTCGCCGCGCCGGCAGCGACCGCAACCAGCGCGCCGAGCCTCACCTTCCATTGCCGCTTGCGAAGAACCATCGGCCACCGGCAATTCATAGCACTTCTCGGCGGACCGAAGCGGCTGGGTTATTCACCAACAGCCCCAAGCGAGCCTGGAAGCTCGGGCTCCGAAAGGAGCTGGGCGCCCCAGCCCACGACTCGTCCGCCGTTCTTTTCCATCCGGAGCATCTCACCTCGCCCGCGATGTCGCGGGCCGCAACGAAAGGAGACCCTCATGCGCTTCACGAAGTGGTTCAACCTCAAGAAGACGCCGCAGTCGGCGCCGATCCCGGGCACGTCGCAGGTCCGCAACGACAACGCGGGCTACGTCTGGGCGGTCGACGACTGGGCGCGCCTCGATCGCTTCCTCGTCCTCGGCAGCGAAGGGGGGACGTTCTACGTGACGGAGCAGGCGCTCACCCGCGACAACGCCCAGGCGGTCCTCCGCTGCATCGCCGCCGATGGTGCGCGCGCCGTCGCCCGCATCGTCGCCGTCTCCGAGGCGGGCCGCGCGCCCAAGAACGATCCGGCGCTGTTCGCGCTGGCGCTCGCCGCAAAGCTCGGCGACGAGCCCACGCGGCGCGCGGCGCACGCCGCGCTGCCGCGCGTGGCCCGCATCGGCACGCACCTCTTCCACTTCGCCGAGTACATCAAGGCGCTCGGGGGGTGGGGGCGCGGGACGATGCGCGCCTTCGCGCGCTGGTACAACGACATGGAGGCCGGTCGCCTGGCGCTCCAGGCGGTGAAGTACCAGCAGCGCGACGGCTGGTCGCACCGGGACATCCTGCGCAAGGCGCACCCGGTGGCCGCGAGCGCGCAGCACCAGGCGATCTACGCCTGGATGGTGAAGGGGTGGGACGCCGTCGACGCCGTGCCGCATCCGGACCGCGTGCTGGCGACGATCTGGGCGTTCGAGCGCGCCAAGCGCCTCACGTCGCGCGCCGACGTTCGGGCGCTCGCGGCGCTGGTCTGCGAGTACGGCCTGCCGCACGAGTGCGTCCCGACGGAGATGAAGCAGCACCCCGAGATCTGGGAGGCGCTGCTCCCGCAGCTGGGCACGACGGCCCTGCTGCGCAACCTCGGCAAGATGACCGAGGTCGGTCTCCTCGCGCCGATGTCGGAGGCCGAGGCGGTCGTCGCCGCGCGCCTCACGGACGCCGGGGCGCTCCGCGCGGCGCGCGTCCACCCGCTCGCCCTGCTCGTCGCGCTCAAGACCTACGCGCAGGGGCACGGCGAGAGGGGGAAGCTGCGCTGGACGCCGCGCCCGCGGATCGTCGACGCGCTCGACCGCGCCTTCTACCTCGCGTTCGAGACGCTGGCCCCCACGGGCGCGCGCACGCTGCTCGCCCTCGACGTCTCGGGCTCGATGTGCGGCCCGCCGATCGCGGGCATGCCCGGCATCACCCCGCGCATCGGCAGCGCGGCGATGGCGCTCGTGACCGCGGCGATCGAGCCGCGCCACGAGCTCGTCGCCTTCACGAACGGCAGTTACCGTTCGGCGCATTCCGCCGCCGGCTACGGCAGCGGCATCTCGCCGCTGGCGATCTCGCCCCGCATGCGCCTCGACGGCGTGCTCGAGGCCGTCGGCGCCGTGCCGTTCGGCGGCACGGACTGCGCGCTGCCCATGCTCTGGGCGGCCGAGCACAAGGTGGCGGTGGACATCTTCTGCGTCTACACCGACAGCGAGACCTGGGCGGGCGACATCCACCCGTCCCAGGCCCTGCGCGCGTACCGCCAGAAGACGGGCATCGCCGCCAAGCTGGTGGTGATCGGCATGACGTCGAACGGGTTCAGCATCGCTGACCCGAACGACGCCGGCATGCTGGACGTCGTGGGCTTCGACGCCGCGACCCCGTCGATCATCACCGATTTCGCAACCCGGACGTGGAGCGCGTCGGCATGACGCGCGCAAGCGTCCCCAACCGGAACGGCGCCCGGCGCGCAGGCGAGACCTGCGCCCGGGCGCCCGCCCGCCTTCGTCCGCACGCCGTGCGCTCGCGCTCGCGTGCGTTCGACCGATTGTTTTCGCCACCCTCGACGCCGTCGGGAGGCGGCGCGAGGAGCCGTCACCATGTTCATCCGCTTTGCAGTTCCGTCGGACCCGTGCCGACCGGAGCGGCGAACGGCCACGGGCATCTTCCACGCCGCCTACCGCCTGGCCCACGCCGCCCGCTTCGAGGCCGGCGAGCGCGCCTGGTTCGACGACGAGATGGCGTGGTTCGAGGCCTACCTGCCGGCGGCCCGCACGTCGCGCGACTGGCGCGCCGTCTGCTGGTTCCGCGGCGACGCCGGCGAGGCCATCTCGCGCATCTGGCGCGTCGTCGCCCTGGTCGAGCGCGAGGGCGTCCCCGTCGTCGTCTACCGCACGACCCGACCGGGCGTCGTCATCTACCAGGACCGCTGGCAGATTGCGGCCGTGCCGTGGCGAGACACGTTCGGTGATAGCCGCGCACCGAGGGTCGCTTGATCTCGGTCGCTCGAGAATCCAATACTCCGGCCATGCGCTCGCCTCGCCTCCTCGGCGTTCTCCTGGTCGGCGCCACCGCCTGCGGTTCGTCGAACCCCGCCCCGATGCCGATGCCGACGTCGGGTACGTTGAGCCTCATGCCCAGCGATGACACGTTCATCAACGGGCGCATCCCCGATAACAACAACGGCGCGAGCGACTCTGTCTTCGCGGGCGTCGACGGGCAGGGGGGGACGATGCGCGGGCTGATCCGATTCGAGATGCCGGCGACGCTGCAGGGGGCGACGGCGACGGCCGTTCAGCTCACCATGACGTTGCGGGCGCTCGGCCAAGGACAGCCGGGACCGGACGTGATGCTCGGGTTGCAGGCGATCACGGAGGCGTGGGCTCAGGGGAACGGCATCGGGGCGGCTGGGATGAGCTTCACGGTCGGCCAGTCCTGCAGCGCCACGGTGTCGGGCACGACCTGGAACGACACCGACTGCGTGGGCGGGACGGGAACGCCTTGGATGGTCCCCGGCGCGACGGTGGCAGCGGTCATGAGCGGGCAGGCCGACGCGACCGGCCTCGCCGTCGATTCGCCGCTGGTGTGGGACGGCGCCGCGGCAGGCAACGCGGGCATGCTGGCCGACGTGCAGAGCTGGATCGACAGCCCGGGCGGCAACCACGGCTGGCGCCTCACGAGCAGCGACGAGATCGCCATGGCGGCGGCCAAGCGGTTCTATTCGTCCGAGGCGGGCGGCATGACCGTGCCGACGCTCACGATCGCCTACACGCACCCGTAGCGGCCCGGCCCAAGGCCAATCGCAATCGGAGCCCGAGCAGCTTATCCTCGGGTGTCGATGAGCAACAAAGTCGCTTGGCGGTGGACGGCGGTGGTCGTCCTGTCGATGGCGCTGGTCGGATGTGGTGCGCCCAACCGTGCGGGGACCTGCACGACAGGGGCGGAAGGATGTCCGTGCTTCACCAACAACACCTGCCTCACCGGGCTGACGTGCGCCTCCAAACTCTGCGTCAACCTCGGCGGCGGCGGGGCGAGCGGCGGCACGAGTGGACAGGCAGGGGCGACTGGTTCCGCTGGGAGCAGCGGCGCGAGCGGCACGACCGGCGCTGCCGGGACGTCGGGAGCGTCCGGCACGACGGGCTCCGCGGGCACCACCGGCTCGGCAGGCACTAGCGGCGCGGCAGGGACGTCCGGTTCTGCAGGCACGTCCGGCTCTGCAGGCACGTCCGGCTCCGCAGGCGGATCGGGGACCACCGGCGCCGCGGGAAAGGGAGGCACGTCCGGAACGGCAGGTACATCGGGGAACGCAGGCACCACGGGCGCCGGAGGCACCACCGGGGCCGCAGGCACATCCGGCTCCGCGGGCACCACCGCCACCGCAGGCACTTCGGGCACCGCAGGCACCACCGGCTCCGCGGGCACGTCGGGGACGGCAGGGACCACCGGCTCTGCAGGGACCACCGGCTCCGCGGGCACGTCGGGGACGGCAGGGACCACCGGCTCGGGCGGGGCCGGCGGATCCGTCATCGGGTGCGGCACGCTGATCGACGACTTCGAGGCCAACACGGGCTACATCTGCAAGGACAACGGCCGCGTCGGATCGTGGTTCTCGTACCACGACGCCGCGAGCACGTTCTTCCCCACCGGGACCCCGTCGCTCCCCTCGCCGCTCCCCGTGCCCCGCGGCACGAGCCAGCGTGCGTTGCACACCTATGGCACCGAGGTGCAGTACGCGGGGATCGGCTGCTCGATCAACAACGTCCCGACCAACACGTACAACGCGAGCGCGTACAGCGGCATCACCTTCTGGATCATGGGGACCGCCGTCGCGCCCGTGGTCATCGTGCAGACGCGCTCCACGGAGTCGACGACCTACGGCGGCAACTGCACGCTGGCCACGCTGAGCTGCGCCGGGAACTACGTGGCCATCCAGGGTCTGCAGGGGTCCACTTGGACCAAGGTCACCGTCCCGTTCTCGTCACTCGCGGGCGGCACCGCGCCGTTCAACGTGGGCGAGGTCTGGAGCATCGAGTTCCAGTCCGGCATCGGCGCGTTCGATCTCTGGATCGACGACCTCAGCTTCTACTAACCACGCCATGACGCTCGCCGAGTTCCGCGCCGCGCTGGCGCTCGCCGATCCGCCGGCCGGCCTGTCCACGGCGCTGCGCGCCCTGTGGCTCGACGGGAAGGGAGAGTGGGACGCGGCCCATCGGTCGGTCGATGATCCGGATACCGCCGAGGGCGCGCGCGTCCACGCCTACCTCCACCGCAAGGAGGGCGACCTCTCGAACGCCCGCTACTGGTACGACCGCGCCGGCGCGGCGCCGTTCGACGGACCGCTCGAGCGCGAATGGGAGTCGCTGGTGCGCGAGCTGCTCGCGAGTCCGTGAGCGCCGCGGGACCGTCCCGTCGATGGCGGCTGTTCTGGCCGCTGCTGTCCGCGTCCGCGCTCGGGCTCGTCCTGGCTGCCTACGGGTCTTGGCAGCTTCATCGATGCACGGTCACGGTACGGAACGACGCCCCGGTCGAAGCGAGCGGAATCGAGCTTGTCATCGGTACGCGGAGACTGTCGATCGCGGCCCTCAGGTCGGGTGATTCGCGGGTGCTCGATCTTGTTCCTCAGGGAGAATCGGACCTCGAGCTCCAGTTCCAGCTCGCGGGCGAGCGATGCCGGCACGTCAATGGCTACGTCGAATCAGCGCGCGGCTACCGCCTCGAGGTTGTGATCGCAGGCTGCAACACCGTCCGCTCGAGCTACGGAATCTGGCCTTAGACACCTCCTGGATCACCCCCGCGACTCGCGGTATACGCGGGGCATGACCAGCCCGGTTGAGACCACGCCCGCGCTGCTCGCGCTCGAGCGACTGCGCGAGGGGAACGCCCGCTACGCCCAGAACGTTCGCAGCGTCGACTCGCTCGTGAGCCACAGCCGCCGCGACACGACGTCGCAGTCGCCGGTGGCGATCGTGCTCGGCTGCTCGGACAGCCGCGCGCCCGCCGAGATCGTGTTCGACCAGGGGCTCGGCGATCTGTTCGTGATCCGCGTGGCCGGCAACATCGTCGCCCCCTCGCAGATCGGCAGCGTCGAGTTCGCGGCCGAGCGTTTCGGGACGCGCCTGGTCGTGGTCATGGGGCACACCCACTGCGGCGCCATCGACTCGACCATCGAGGCGATCACCGCGTCCGGCGGCGCGAGCTCCCCGAATCTGCAGTCGATCGTCAGACGCGTCCGCCCCGCGATCGAGGGGCTCGTTCACACCGACCTGGCGAAGGATCCGGAGCGGCTGCGCCGGGCGGCGATGCGCGCCAACGTGCGCGCGTCGGTGAATCACCTGCGCCACGGCTCCGATATCATCGAGCGGCTCGCCGAGGATGATCACCTGCTGGTGGTCGGTGCCGAGCTCGATCTCACGACCGGGGTCGTCGACTTCTTCGAGGGCGTGTCCGAGGCGCACAAGCTGGGGCTGGTCGCGCCCCGGTAGCGCGATGCGGGCCGCGGCGCGCGCGCTGGCGATCGCCGCGTTGGTCGCCGTCGGCTGCCGCGTCTGTCCCCCGGCCGAGCGCGTCGGCCCGTCGGTCCCGTGCGCCGACTGCGAGCCGCCGGCGACCCTCCTCGTCCTCCCGATCGAGCAGTACCCCGTCCCGCTGGAGATCGCCCCCTGGCTCGCGGGGGGCGGCACGCTCCGCTTCGAGAGCGGTGCGCGGGACCTCCGGCCTTCGTTCGACACCGGCGTCGAGGGGACCTTCACGCCGGGCGGGCCGATGCCGGAGAGCTGCGCCGAGCGCGGCACCTGCGAGCGCCCGCAGCTCCGCCTCGGCCCCTGGCTCGGCGTAGACGCCACCGTCGGTCGGACGCGCGGCGAAGCGGGTCTGGCGTTCGACCTCGGCGGCCCCCGCGAGATCTCGTGGTCGACGGTCGGCCTGCGCCTCGGCGCCGGCTACGCCACCACGCGCACCGCCGACGTCGTCGGGCAGCTCTCGTGGGGAACGCGCTTCGTCCACTGGCGCCGGCGCGCGATCTACCAGGGCGGCCCCTGCCCCGCCGTCGTGGCCCCCGTCTCCGGCCTTCGCCTCTACGCCGCCGCCCGTCGGGAGCTCGACGGCCCGCGCGGGCTGGAGGTGACGCTGGGCATCGAGTGGCGTCCGTTCACGCGCGGCGCGGGCATCGTGCCCCACGACTTCGCGCGACGTTGATTGCGCCTTGACAGCTTTGATCCAATCTGTCACCAGTAATGAACGCTTGCGCTCCCCGGAGCGCGGAAAGGAGATGACATTGATGCTGACGGACAATCGAAGCAACAACGTGGTCATCTCCGCGGCCGTCACGCCGTAGCGCCGTCCCTCGACGGACCCTGCGCGCTGGCCGCGGGGTGAGGACGAAACGGCCGTAGTTGCGGCCCTTCTGCGGCCGTCTGGCGCCGTGTCGCCCTCGAGTCGACGTGTGTCCCGTGGCGTGCGCCGCTGCGGGGCGAACAGGGGACGTGTGTGTCGATGGGCAAGCAACGAGAACGACGAAGTAGAAACGAGAGAGATAACGATGGAGCTCGCACGTTGCGGCTCCAGGAACTGATTCGCGAAGAGGTGAACCTTCTTCTGCGCAACGAGATCCGAGACCCGCGACTGGCCGGCGTGCAGATCACGATGGTCCAGCTCACGGGCGACGGCTCCTGCGCGCGCCTCTGGTTCACCGCCGACCAAGAACAACAGGATGTGAGCGCGGCCTGCGAGCGCGTCGCCGGATTCCTCCGCACCGAGCTCGCCGAGAGCCTGGGCCTCAAGCGGACACCGGAGCTGCGCTTCAGGCGCGACCCCGCGACGCGGCGCCTCGCGCTCACCGAAGAGGAGATCATCTGATGTCGACGAAGAATTTGGCCCGCACCGTCATCGAAGGCGGTCGATTGAGAGGGAACAGCTGGTGCCGGCGAGAAAGCAACGCGGCGGTGCGCGTGAAGGCGCGTGAAGTCCTCCGCCGCGCGGCTTTCGGCGACGGTCTCGAAGAGCTGGTCGTTCCGCGACGAAAGAAGGTCGAGCGTGCGTTCGCCGACAAGGTGGGACCGCCGCGCCGCTGGCTCGAGAGGCAGGTCGGACGTCCCTGGAACATCGTCCGCCGCGAGCTGTTCGAGCGCTTCGACACGCGAACCACCGCCGGCCGTCACATCGTCTTCGATCACATGCTCGGGTGGGTCGAGGCGGAGGCGCGCTGTCACGCGCGCCCCCGATTCCGGGTCGATCGACGGGGGATCCTCCGGCTCGTCGACTAGAGGCCCTGAAATGCCCACGACAATCAAAGGGGACAAGGTCCCCATCCGGATCTGGGCTCGCCTCGAAGAGGTCGACTCCCGGGTGCTGACGCAGCTCAAGAACGTGGCGCGGCTCCCCTGGGTGGCGCACCACGTCGCCGTGATGCCCGACGTCCACGCGGGGCGAGGCGCGACGGTGGGGTCCGTCATCGCTATGCGCGGTGCGGTCGCGCCTGCGGCCGTGGGCGTCGACATCGGCTGCGGAATGGCGGCGGTCCGGACCAGCCTCGCTGCCGACCAGCTCCCCGACGACCTTGGCGAGCTGCGGCTCGCGATCGAGGACGCGATCCCGGTCGGCAAGCGCGGACACACGGCGTCAGCCTGGAAGTCGTGTCCCGCGTCGATGCAGGTAGAGGGGGAGCGGATCATGCGCGGGTTCGACGAGCTCGCCGCGCGCGTGCACCCGGGGACGGTCGCCTGCCAGGTCGGGACGCTCGGCGGCGGCAACCACTTCATCGAGATCTGCCTCGACACGACCCGCGCCGTCTGGCTGATGCTCCACTCGGGGAGCCGCCACGTCGGCGCGCGGCTCGCCGAGCACCACATCGAGATTGCGCGCCGCCTCGGCCACAACCAGGCGCTTCGCGACCCCGACCTCGCCGTGTTCCTCGCCGGTACGCCGGCGTTCGGCAGCTACCGCCGCGACCTGTTCTGGGCGCAGGACTACGCCCGCTTCAACCGCGAGGTGATGCTTCACCTGCTCGCGGGCGTGATGCGGCGGCGGTGGCCGGGCATCCGGTTCGACCCGCCCATCTCGTGCCACCACAACTACGTCGCCGAGGAGGTCCACTTCGGCGACGAGCTGCTCGTCACGCGCAAGGGGGCGATCCGGGCCGGCCGCGGCGAGCTGGGCATCATCCCCGGATCGATGGGGACCAAGTCGTACATCGTCCGTGGCCTCGGCAACCCGGCGTCGTTCGAGTCGGCGTCCCACGGCGCGGGGCGCCGCATGAGTCGGACCGGGCGTCATCGACGAGGCCCCGAAGGCTTACAAGAACATCGACCGCGTGATGAACGAGCAGCGGGACCTGGTGGAGATCGTCGCCGAGCTCAAGCAGGTCGTGTGCGTCAAGGGATAGCGAGGTACGCTCAGAAGCGAAACAACGGCGCGGCGTGCACGTACGCCGCGTACAGGCTCACCCCGGCGATCCCGGCGATGACCCCCGACGACACCACGGCCTTCGCGCGCCGCCAGCCGTCGGGGCCCGGCGTGCGGCCGCGCCAGATCGTGACGAGCATCGGCAGCGGGATGAGCAGCTGCAGGCAGGCGGACGAGACGAACAGCGCGCGCAGCGGGCCCTCGAGGTAGAGCACCCCGCCGAGGCCCAGGATCACGACGAGGAGGTTCGAGGCCATGCTCACGAGCAGCCCCCAGGTCCGCAGGCGCAGGAGGCCGATCACCCCCACCGCCATCGGCACGGCCATGATGAGCAGCGACGGGCGGCCGGTGAACATCGCAGTCCCGGATCCCATCCAGACGAAGGCGCCCGTATCGGCGATGGCGAGCACGAGCGCGAGCAGCAACGTCCCGCGGAAGGCGACCGGACGGAAGCTCCCCGGCCCCTCGCCGAGGCCGGTGCGCCCCGCCGCGAGGAGCGCGACGGCGTTGCAAGCCACGATGACACAGCCGAAGCGCGCGACCTCGTGGGGGGCCCCGATGGACATGAGCCCGCCGCCGAGAAGGAATGACCACCAGGCACCGCGCGCCAGGAGCTGCGCCGCGATCGGCCGCAGCCAGACCAGGCCGGCCGCGATCAGCGGCACGCCGATGAGGGAGTAGAAGAAGGCCCGCTCCAGGGGAGGGCCGTGCTGGGCCGGGATCACGTGGTACAGCGCAGAGGCGAACGTGACCGAGGCGAGCGAGGCGAGGAACCTGCGGGCGACGAGAGCTCGAGAATCACGCATGCGGACCTCCTCGGTGAAGAGGTGAACACCGGAGGGGACGGCTTTTGTTCCACGAACGACGCGTCAGGCACTCCGTCCGCCGCGCGCCGCGTCGCGCAGCCCCCGTTTCATCAACGCCAGGGCCGCGAGCAGCACGAGGGTCGAGACCCCATTGGCCGCGAGGTTACGGTTGCGAAGGAACCCGTCGCTGACGAAGCCGAACGCTTGCAGCGGGATCAGCGTCGCCGCCAGCGCGCGTAGCGCCCACCGCATCCCCGTCGCGATGCACGTCCAGGTCAGCGCCAGGACCAGCCCGCAGAGGGCGATGATGCAAGGGTTGGCGATCGCGGCCTGCGCGTTGACGACGGCGAGCAGCCTCGGATCGGCGGCGGCGACCTCTGAAGGTCGGAGCGCCAGCGCCAGCGCGGGCGCCGCGCCGCCGGACAGCGTCACCGCCGTGACGTAGGCGGCGACGGCCGCGTTGAGACCGCACCAGATGGAGAGCAACACCGCACCGGCCTTGAGACTCTTCATATGACCCTCCGCACCGTCGCCTCCGGGGCGCAGCAAGCCCCGTACCGCAACTCCCCGCGCCCCGAAACGCGGCGGAGGGGGTGGCCCCGGCGATTCTGGCGCCGGAACGGCCACCGCGGTGCCATCCTGGCAACGGTCGCGGCGGTGGCATCGGCTGCCCTCCCGGTGACCAGAGGCCCTCCCGTGCAGATCCAGTTCCGCAAGCTCTCCGACGAGCGCCACGCGCTCGCGATCGTGCGCCCCGCCGGCGCGCGCGACGAGGTCGACTGCGAGACGCGCAGCACGCTCGTCCACGACCTCCTCCACTTCGCGGTGGAGTCGGAGGCGGGGATCGCGACCGGCTTCTGGGGCCGCCTGGCGGGCGGCCTCACGCTCGCCGACATGAACGACCGGACGGGCGCGCCGCTCGGCGCCGGCGCCGCCGACATGGTCGCCATCGAGCAGATCGTCGGCGCGCTGTCGGGCGCCGCGAAGGGGCGCTCGGCGGCCGAGATGGTCGCCGGCATGCGCCGCTTCGCGGCTGCGCTCGGGGCGACGATGCCCGACTGGCTGACCGAGTCGTTCATCGAGGCGGTGCAGGAGCGGATGCGGCGGCTGCTCGGTCACTGGCGCGCCACGCCCTACGGCGCAACCATGACCCTCGATTGGCGAACGCCGCCAGCGGCGCGCGCCATGACCATGATAGGTTGGAAGACCGAATGAAGATCGCCATCGGTTCCGATCACGCCGGGTTCCGCTACAAGGAGATCCTCAAGGCCGCGCTGGCTGCGCGCGGGCACGAGGTAGTCGACTGCGGCACGCACTCGGAGGCGGCGGTCGACTATCCGATCTTCATCCGCCCCGTCGCCGAGGCGGTCGCGAAGGGGACCTGCGACCGCGGCATCGTGCTCGGCGGATCGGGGAACGGCGAGGCGATCGTCGCCAACCGGCTCCCGGGCATCCGCTGCACGATCGCCTGGAACCTCGAGTCGGCGCGGGTGGGTCGGTCGCACAACGATTCGAACGTGCTCTCCCTCGGCCAGCGTTTCGTCCTCGAGTCGGAGCTCCACGGCATCCTCGACGCCTGGCTGGACACGCCGTTCGACGGCGGCCGCCACCTCCGCCGCATCAGGCTCATCGACGAGAAGGCATAACCGCATGACCGGCGCGGGCGCCCTCGTGAACAGCGACGGGACGCCGACCGCGGTCGGCCAGGTCTACATCAGCCTCGCGGGCGGCTGCTCGTAGGCGCCGACGGCGGCGCGGCCGCCCAGTCGAACGTGTAGCGAAGGTAGAGCTCGTCGCCGAGCTGCTCGAGCGACGCGAGCCGCCCGTCGGGGATGCCGTCGGGGGCGAAGCCCGGGCCGCCGGCCAGCGTCGGGGCCCGCGCGCCGCCAAGGACCCGCGGCACGAGCGTGAGATAGAGCTCGTCGACGGCGCGGGCGGCGAACAGCCGGGCCGCGAGATCCCCGCCCCCCTCGCAGAGCAGCGTGCGCACGCCCCGACCGGCGAACCAAGCGAGCAGATCGGCCGCGCCGACGGCGCTCGCGCCGAGCTCCACCAGCTCGGCGACCGGCGCCAGCCGGGCCCGCGCTTCGGCGGGCATGAGTCCCGCGTGCAGGACGATCGACCGCCCGCCGCGCGCGGGGTCGAAGATCTTCATCCCCGGCGCGATCCCTTCGGCGCGCGTCGTCACGACGGCGCGCAACGGCTCGGGCGCGCCGCGGGCCCGGCGCGCGGCCCGCTCCTCGGCGGGGATCGCCAGGTCCGGGTCGTCCGCCCGCAGGTTGCTGGCGCCGACCAGGATGGCGTCCGCCTCGGCGCGCAGCGACAGCATCCGGCGCAGATCCTCGCGCCCGCGCGACATCATGAACCTCCCCGCGCGCAGCCCGGGCGCGGGGTTGATCTTGCCGTCGAGAGAGGCGGCAAAGTTCAGGAGGACGCGCGGGCGGGCGGACGACATGCGGGCGAGAGAAATATAGTCCCGACCGCGGTCAGCGGACCTCCGCCGTCCGCGTGATCTCGCCCATCCGACCGCTCTGGAAGTCGCGCGCGGCGGCGACGATCTCCGCCTCGGTGTTCATGACGAACGGCCCGTAGCGGGCCACCGGCTCGCGCAACGGCACGCCGCCGAGCAGCAGGAGCCGCCCCGGGACCGCGGCCCCGCGGAAGCGGACGGCGTCGCCCGGTCCGAGCACCGCCATCCGGCCGTCCTCGACGGTGCGGTCGCCGTCACCGACGCGCACCGCCCCCTCGAACACGTAGGCGAGCGCCGCGTGATCGGGCGGCAGCGGCACGGTCACGTCCGCGCCCGGATCGATCGACCAGTCCTGGTAGACGATCGGCGTGTGCGTGTCGATGACCGCCCGCGCGCCCAGCGCCTCGCCGGCGATCACCCGCACGCGCGCCTTGCCGTCGGCCGTCTCGGCGCGCGGAATCGTCGCCGCCGCAATCTCCTGATAGCGCGGGCGGGTCAGCTTCAGCCGCGCGGGGAGGTTCACCCAGATCTGGAAGCCGTGCACGCGCCCCCCCTGCTCGCGAATCCGCGCCGACGGCATCTCGGCGTGGATGATCCCGGCGCCGGCGGTCATCCACTGCACGTCGCCCGCGCGCAGCGCGCCGCGGTGGCCGGCCGAGTCCTCGTGCTCGAACTCCCCCTCGAGGACGTAGGTCACGGTCTCGAAGCCGCGGTGGGGGTGATCGGGCGCGCCGACCGCCTCCCCGGGGCGGTAGTCGACCGGCCCCATCTCGTCGATGAGCAGGAACGGATCGACGAGCTCGACGCCCAGGCTCGGCACGGGCCGGCGGACGATGAACCCTCCCCCCTCCCGTTGCTTGTGGGCCGTCACGACGCGGTCGACCTCACGCACCTGTGTACTCATGGTCTCCTCACCTCCAGTCGAAATTTGATGCCGACCGGGGCGGTTTCGATTCGCGCCGGCGCCGCATCGGGAAATCCCCGGTTGAGGTAAGTTAGCGGGGTGACTGGTCATCCCAAGCGCTGGAAGGTCCGCCGCCCGCCCCAGCACGAGGAGGGGAAGAGCTACCAGGATCTGAGGCAGCAGATCCAGACCGGCGACCTGCTCCTGTTCCGCGGCAACCGGCTCCTATCGTCGGCGATCGAGCGCCTGTCCGACTCGCCGTACTCGCACGTGGCGGTGCTGGCGCGCTGGGAGGACCGGATCGTCGCCTTTCAAGCCGACCTGCGCGGCGTCGAGGTGCTGCCGGCGAGCACGATGGTCTGCAAGTACCAGGGGAAGGTCGACTGGTGGGCGCTCAAGCGCGACGCCCGCGCCACGACGGGGTTTTCCGACAAGGTGCTGCTCGACACCTCGCTCACGCTGCTGGGGATCAAGTACGGCTACCTGAAGCTGGCGCTGCTCGGGCTCCGCATCCTGCTCGGGCGGGCGCTCAACCCGCGGGACGCGCACGCCACCCCGGACACACTGTTCTGCTCACAGTTCGTGTCGCTCTGTTACCGCACGGCCTCGAACGACCGGCTGGACGTGAACCTCAAGGCCAACGACGCGTCGACGAGCCCGTCGGACTTCGCCACCTCGGGTTTCTTCGAGCCGCGCTACCAGCTCTTCGACGGCAGCGGCGGCGACGCCTGCCGGAACCTGCTCGAGGCGACGCCGATGACCGGGACGCCGAACTGGGGCCGGGCCGGGCGCCTCGCCGTCCGCACCTGGGACGGCAGCGCGCGCCGCCCGCCGCAGCCCGGCGCGTGACCGGTCGCGGCCTCGGCATCGCCGGCGGGTGCGCCCTCGCCGTCCTGACCCTTCTTTCGGCGGTGACGGCGACAGCGCGCGCCGACGAGGCCGCGCCTATGCCCCGTCCCCTCGGCCGCCTCGAGCAGGAGTCGGTGGACGAGGCGATGGCCGCGCTCGGGCTGCGCGTCGATCCGCTGCCGGCGGGGAAGACCATCCGCGACATCCGCGTCGTGAACCAGGAGGTGTTCTCGCGGCGTGACTGGTGGTTCCAGTTGTTGAACATCTTCCACCGCACGACCCGCCCCGAGATGCTCGCGCGCGAGCTGCTCATGCGGCCGGGCGACCGGTACGACCCGGAGCTCGTCGAGGAGACCATCCGCAACCTCCAGGCCTCGAGCCAGACCGTCGGATCGACGACCTTCGTCCCCCCGGAGCTGTCGAGCGTGGTGGCGATCATCCCCGTCGTCTCGCCGGTGCCGGGGACGGTCGACCTCCTGGTGGTCACCCGGGACGTGTGGAGCCTCCGCCTCAACACCAACTTCCAGACCGTCGGGACCACGCTGACGCTGCTCCAGACGTCGCTGTCGGAGAACAACCTCTTCGGCTGGCGGAAGTACCTGTCGTTCGAGTTCGACATGGATCAGGGCGCGATGGCCGCCGGGCCCGCCTACTTCGACCCCAACGTCATGGGCACGCGCCTCACGTTCCTCGCCGCCGCCCAGCTGACGTACGCGCGCGACACCGGGGGCTACGAGGGGAACCGCGAGACGTTCTCGTTGCGCTACCCGCTCTACTCGCTGGCCAGCAAGTGGGGGGGCGGCGTCGACGTGGGCCACACCAACGTCGTGGTGCGATCGTTCCAGGGGACGCACCTCCGCCTGGAGGATCTGCAGGCGACGACCAACGTCGTCGAGCTCCTCCCGTACATCTACCGACGCCAGGTGACGACCGTCGACACCAACGCGGTCCGCTCGTTCGGGCGCGCCGTGATCCAGCGGGTCACGGCCGGATTCCTGTTCGACACCCGGCGCTCGTCACTGGTGCCCGGCTTCCCGGCGACGCCCGAGGCGGGGCAGCTGTTCCTCGACGAGTTCGCGCCGCTCACCACGCAGCACTCCGAGCCCTACATCCGCTACGACATGTTCACCGCGCGCTACGCCGTCTACCGCAGCCTCGACACCTTCGACCTGCGCGAGAACCGCCGGCTCGGGCCGTCGCTCGGGGTGCGGCTCGGTTCCGACGTGCCGGCGCTGGGCTCCGACTTCGGGGCCCTCGTCCTCGGCGCCACCGCCAGCTGGGCGGAAGGCTTCCGGGGGAGCTACGAGCAGCTTTCTTTCCAGGCTTCCGGCCGGCGTCGCGCAGACGGCTGGATCGACGAGCACCTCAAGGCCGTGGCCTACGTCGCCTCACCGATCGTGGCGCGCACGTTCCGGGTCGTGCTCGCCGGCCAGACGGAGGCGGTCCGCAACGACACCGCCAACACGCTCTACTTCCTGGGCGCCGACACCGGCCTGCGCGGGTACGCGATCGGCGACTTCCAGGGGACGGCCTACGCCGTCGGTCACGCCGAGCTCCGATCGACCGCGCTGTCCGTCTTCTCGCAGCGCTTCGGGGCGCTCGCGTTCTACGACATTGGCGACGCGGCGGACGGCTACGCGAAGCTGGTCCTGCACCAGGACCTTGGCTTCGGCCTCCGCTGGCTCATCCCGCAGCTCAACTCGTCAGTGATCCGGTTCGACTGGGCGTTCGCCCTCGAGGACGGCAACCTCACGCGGGCCGGCTGGCCGGGGCGGATCACCGCCGGCTTCGAGCAGGTGTTCTCGAACTGGCCGTGACCCGGCGGCGGGCGCGCGAAACGACGGCGAGCGCGAGCATCAGCGCCAGCGCCCCGGCCGAGGGCCGCCCGGCGGCGGCGCGACAGCCGCACCCGCCGCTCGACGGCCCGGCGACGGTGATCTGAACCGGCGCGGAGGTCGCTGCGGCGGTGGTGGTGTCGGTCGCCGTGGCCGTGAGCGCGTAGCTGCCCGGCGCCGCGTCCGGCCACGAGATCTCGAACGGCGCCTGCGTCACGACCCCCAACGACGTCCCGCCGGCGAAGAACTCGACGGAGGTGATGGCGACCGTCCCTCCCGACGCGTCCGCCGCAAGACCGATCGGCATGCCCGCCATCAGCGTCCCGGCGGTGGGCGCCGTCAGCGTCACCTGTGGGACGCGCAAGAGCCCGTCGTGCATCACCTGCGCGACGACCGTGTAGCCGGCGTCGTTGGGGTGCACGCCGTCGGTGAAGTCCTCGGCGTGACCCATCGTGGGGGTGTTGACGTCGATGGTCGGGATCCCCTTGTCGGCGGCCACCTGCATGAGGATGGGGATGATCTGATCGTGGATGACGGCGTCGCTGATGCCGTAGGTGTTCGTGTAGACGGCCGGCGGGAGCGCCAGGTACACGACCGGGTGGTTGGGGAGGCTCGTGAAGTGATCGACCAGCGCCCCGGCGTCCGTCGCGAACTGTGTGGCCATGCTGGCGCCCCCCGGCGCCCAGTTGTAGGCCTTCGAGTCGTTCGTCCCGAGCATGATGATGACGTCGACGATCGACCCGGCTGCCGTGCCCATGAGGTAACTGTTCGCCGCGGCGTACTCGGGCTGGTTCATGTACGGCAGATCGCCGGTCGAGAGCATCGTCGCGCCCGAGTGCCCGTAGTTGATCACCACCGCCGCCCCGCCGAACAGCGCGCGCAGCTGCGCTGGATAGGCCATCTCGGGCGTCGAGGCGCCCACGCCCGCCGTGATGCTGTCGCCGACGCAGGCCACGTACTGGGGCATGCGCGGCTGGGCGGAGGCGCGCGCGGCGACGAGCAGCACGGCAACGCTCAACCCGAGCCGAACACCCGCATTCAACCCGGACCCCATGAGCGCCGTAGCGTAGCTCGGACAGTCGCTCGGGAACAGCGCTCGCTGAGTGACATGACCCAGGGCTCGCGCGTACGCTCAGGACCCGGAACGGACGAACGCTCATGATGAATCGATCCCTCCATAGTCGCGACAGCGCTGCGGGCGTCCTCATCGCTGTCATCGCAGCGCTGGCCGCACCCAAGGCGTGGGCAGCGGAGCCGAAGGCAACAGATCCCGAGGATCTCATCCGGCAGGGCGTCGAGCTCCGCCGACAGGGACAAAGCGAAGCCGCTCTCCCTTTCTTTAAACAGGCATACGC
>Ga0306920_100001986_pt1 | contig 25564 bp, 23 predicted proteins | sample flu12Cox44000170_FD_204666 | JGI IMG/M metagenome (GOLD analysis project Ga0306920, IMG submission 204666) | Lab enrichment of tropical soil microbial communities from Luquillo Experimental Forest, Puerto Rico - flux4day.12C.oxic.44.000.170 (v2)... | ecosystem: Environmental > Terrestrial >...
GAGCGCAACTCAACCCGGTTGCGAGTGAGATCTACTCTAGCGTGCCCCAAATCTTGGGCGGGATAACGGTGCCCGCTGGCAAGTCATGCAAGCAACCCTGAAACAAACCGGACCCCGTGATTGCACCTCTGAATGCAACGTTCACCGTTACAAGGGCGACGTCCGTGCCGCAGACGGTACTTTCGCCAGCATGCGGCCACGTGACCGTTCCGCCGGTCACTTTGCCCGACAGCGTTGTTCCATTCGTGAACAGTACATCGAAGCTGCCACCTACCAACTCGACCTTACCGCCAAACTCGACTTTCCCAATGTAGTCGACAGTCGTCTTCCATAATCCCTCGTCTGTACCGGGGAACGGGGTCCAGCCGGTTGAGACCCGGCCGCGGCCTCCTGTCCAGCCTCCAAACGCGACTCCACATGTGGCGGATTGCCCATTTATGGTACAGCTCGTGCCGAGTAAGAACTCATAGCCCGAGAGATTTACCGGAAGTGGGGCCGCCGCCGATGCGCTGCTGACGACAGCAATCGCCGCCGCGGTGATTGCGTAAGGTGCGATCTTCTTCATGGTAACTCCTGCGGGATTCCGGATTGAGTTCGCGCTTGGCTGCTACATCATGGTCCTCACTGCAACTCGAAATCCCAGTCATGGGTTAGCCATGGTAAACCGAAAATCCTGTCGCGGAACTGGCAGCCGCGGCTTATCACCCGGCAGAAACGATCGACGCAAGCTGAACGTCGGCAACGGCAAAGCATGCGCCTGCGCCCGCGACAACGGTTAGCCCCTTGGGGATCGCATCTGAGAGCTGCACGAAACAGTTGCGAGCTACGACGCGTAGTACATCGCCGTCGTCGAGGCCCTCAAGTTTCCACTGGCCACTCTGGACGATCGCCTCGCAAGGGCGGACGGACCCACGCGCGAGTTCTTGACGCCGGGTCCCCGTAGCCCCACCGCCCGCGTGCTGCTCTGTCCAGCTAGAACTGAAATCCAAAATTGATATGCAAAACAGTCAGCCCGCCGCCAAAAATGAAGCCGGCACCGATCCTCGGGTTCGGCAGCCCGAGCAATCGGAACTGGGTCGCCGAGCCGATCGAGAACCCGATCTCGCCCTGGTTCGCGATCTTCAGCTCCGGCTCAAGAAATCTGCTAAAGACCAGCGGTACAGGATAGTAGTAGTAAACCGTGTACACCCCTAAGTCAGGCGCCAGTGCGCCAATCCTGAAGCCGAGCGGATGGCGTAACTCCACGCCCAACTGCAGCGATACGTAGTGTTCAGAGAAGCCGGAGCCGATCGGGCGGTCACCGGCATATATGATCGCATTGCCAAGCGAGATGGTCGTGGCGCCCACGTGCCACTGCGAGACTGCCCTCGCGCCTGCCAGAAAAACATAGAAATTCGGGCTGCCGACATCGACACCGAAGGTGTGCCCCACGCCAAATTGGCCGAACGGCTTAAGAACGGTGCGGTTGCCGACCGGGATCTCTAACTCCGCGCCGGGCACCACCGCCACGGATTGCTGATTGATCGAAATGCGCTCGCCGTTAGTATCAGTAGCCTTCAAAGAATAGAGGCCGAGTTGGATTGGCGCCAAGATCCTCAACGCCCAGCCGTTTCGCAGGACATCGTGCAACGTATAGTCCAGCGGCAGTGTATAGACCTGTGCTGTCAACCCATTGAGGGAATAGCCGCCGAAGCCCAGTTCGGCGGCATAGACATAGTTCAGGTTTACCGTCCGATTGAGAGTCGATGCCGGCGAGATCTGCGCACGCGACGCCAAGCTGCCAAACAGGACTACGCCCGCGCATGCTGACATGCAGGCGTATCGGACACGCACCCGCACGCGGGCGCCTGGCGCCTCGGCGACTGCAGCGCGGGCCTTCTCTACGAGTATTTCGCCTCTCGAGCGATCTCGCGTGGGGACGGTGCCAGCTTTCTCAAGCACGTTTGAGGCCCTTGCCGTCCTTTGGGACCCTTGCTCGCAGCATGCGGCGGTAGTCCTGCGCAGTGCTGAAAAATCTACCACCGTTGCGTTCGGCGTGATGCCCTCAGTGCGTTGCGTATTTTCAACCCCGGCGGGCGCGGATCAGGCTCAGCTAATTTGGCGTACAGTGTCGGCAGGTAAGGGCAATAGTCCCGGCGATGAACCGCCGAATGTTCATCCATGCAGCCACCGCGACCGTTGCCGGCCTAGCGGCCCGGGCCAGCACCAGCGGGAGAGATCCATCAGTGGAATGGCTGCTTAAATGGCTGGAGGAGTCACGGCGAGAAGACATCCCGCGCGACGTCGGGCGGATGATCCGAACGGGTCTTCGTTATGAGGACCTGCTAGCCGCGTTGTGCCTGGCGACCGTGCGCAACGTCCAGCCGTACCCTGACGTGGGTTACAAATATCACTCGGTCATGGTATTGCGATCGATCCACTTGGCTAGCGAGCAGCTACCTGCCGCGGACAGGTGGCTCCCCATCGTCTGGGGCGCGGACTATTTCAAGGACACGCAAGCTCAGGAACGGGCAGCCAGTGGTTGGCGCCTGACCCCGAGGCATACCGCGTTGGGCGACCGAGTGGCGGCGCGGCGCGCCCTGATCACCGCGTTGGACGACTGGAATCGGGACGCCGCCGATGCGGCAATAGTAAGGTACGCGCAGACCGCGGGCATGGACGAGATTTTCTCGGTGCTGTTTGCTTACGGCGCGCGCGATCTCCGAGCGATTGGCCACAAAGCCATAAGCGTCAGCAACGCACACAGTCTCATTGCGCTCCTCGGCAGTGTTAACACCGAACCCCTGCTGCGTTCTACCGTGGCGGCGCTGCAGAACAGCCAAGGCGGGCCTGATCCGGCCAGTCACAACCTTCAACCTGATCGACCGTGGCGGCAAAATCAGAAGCGGTTACGCGAGATCCCGCAGTCATGGAAGCATGGACGCGACGATGCCGGCGCAAGGAAAGAACTGCGTGCAGCCCTGTATCACGTGTCGGAGGACGCAGCGGGCGCGGTTGTCGTCGAATTCCTGAGGCAAGGAATGTCACCCGACGCAATTTGGCGGGTCTTGTTCGATACCGCCGCCGAACTGCTGCTGCTCCAGCCGAGTATTGTGCTGGTACACGCACAGACCACCGCCAACGCCTTGCACTACGCCTACCGCGTCTGCGGCGATGGACAGACGCAACAGTTAATGTTGCTACAGTGCGCGGCCTTCATTGCACTGTTTCGGACGCTAGTGAACGCGCAGCCAGACTTCAGTCTCGACGCTCTGCAACCGCTGCCGCTCGATAGCACGGGCATCGATTCGATCGTTGAGATTTTCACCGACGTTTCTGCTGGCCATCGCATGCAGGCTGCTCGCAAGTGTTTGGGCTATCTGCAGAACGGCGGTGACGCAGATGCAATCATCGCAACCGCTCGACAGCACCTCATATACAACGCGGAAGAGCCTCACGACTACAAGTTTTCCGAGGCTGTCTTCGACAACTACGCACATTTTGCGGATTCCGCTTGGCGAAGCCGCTTCTTGAGTGCCGGCATGGCGTACTTCAAAGGGCCTGCAACGCGACCTAGCCCTGTCGTGGAAGAAATGATGGAGCACTTACGGATCTAAGCGCAACTGGGCCTGATTGACTATCAACCGCGCAAGGATCATTCCGCCTTCGAGCGCCATCTGCACCAGGCGATGCGATGAGCGGGACCGCTGCAGGTGCGTTCTCCCTGGCAGTATTTCTCTCTTACCTCCCAACGGAGCGCTGCTTGCTCTCTTGGTCGCGCCAGCCTCGAGGCAACATAGCGGGGCACTTTGCGAGGCTTTGCACCAGAGCACCGAGAACTGGCTGCAGTCGGGCCAGAAGCGGCCGGTTGTAGCCATCGGACGGAATCCTCGATAGCGGACGTTCCTCTTGTATCGCCGCGCGACAGCCAGATCCGATTTGATCGATGATCAGATCGCGATTGCGTTCTTAGCGTCGTCTATGCCCTTTCCCGTGCGCAGGTCAATGGCCAGGTTCGCCTCGACGAATGGCCGCAGCCGCCGTTCATGACTCTCGGCGGCGGCCGCCAGATCACCAGTCGATCGTCCGATCTCCTCGGCAAGGACGTACGCGCCAACCAGAGCCAGACTGGTGCCCTGGCCGGTAAGCGGCGAGGGACAGTAAGCAGCATCCCCGGCGAGTACGATCCGCCCATCCGACCACCTCGGCATGCGCACTTGCGCCATTTCGCTAGCGTAGAGGTCATCGGCCCCGTCGAGCTCCGCCACTAAGGTACGGAAGCGCCCCCCGACATCGCCGAACGGGGCCTTCAACGCCCGCTTCTGAGCAACGGTATCTTGCAATGGCGGCTCCGATCCCCCATCGGCGAAGTAGAGCACCACGCGAAGCTGATCGTTGGACCGGTTGGGGTAGACGATGATGCCCCGTTCCGGCGTGCGGAAAACCAGCTGCCAGGCATCGAGGCCTATGCTGTTGGACGTCGAATAAATCCCCGCGTAGATTCCGGCGGGGTGTACATACTCCTCGTCCCGGCCAAAGGCTAGGCGTCGGATGCCGGAACTGAGACCATCGGCGCCGACGAGCAAGTCGAAGCTTCGCTCGCCCCCGTTGCGCAGCTCTACAGCGACGCTATCGCTCTGCTGCCGAGCGGACACAACCTCGTTCCCAAACACGTAGGTCACGAGCTTCGAACCGGCGAAGAAGAGGATCCGCGAGAGATCGTCCCGAAAGAGCTCTATGTCGTCGCTGTCAAAGCGGCCACCGCTCAGGGTGCGATCGGTCGTTCGCTCGAGCTCGTTGTCGCACTCGTCGCAGACGGACATGCCTCGGAAATAGGTTCGGCAGGCGCGCACTTCCTCAATTAGCTTCAACTCCTCCATCACCTTCAAGGCCGCGCCCCTCACATCGACCGCTTGTCCACCGCTGCGCAGGGACTGTGCGCGCTCGAAGATGGTCACCGAGTGGCCCTGCCTAGCCAGAAGCAAGGCGAGCGCGCAGCCGGCTATGCCGGCGCCCTGGATAGCAACTTTCGCCATTGGGTTCTCCTCGAACTAGACCGCAGACCGCGCGGACCTCAGAGCCGCAGCCTGCGGCCAATCGCTATCGCGCGAAGAACTGATCCGTCCCTCCGGGGAGGCTCGCTAATCCGCTCCACCGCCTCATAGTTCATCGCGAATCCTCGTCCCCGTTGCAGGTATGCGCAATTATAGGGGGGCATGCAGCGCGGCAACTACGAAGGAAGTAGTGACGCCACCTCGATCTGACGAGGGATAGAAAGTTCGTTCCCGCATTGATACGGCCGAAACTCGGTGCGCTTCTCGTGACGAATCGACTTACGTCCGCTCCAGAAGCGCGGAATGACCGCTAAAGAGCGACGGGCACGGCTGCAAAGGGGTCGAAATGATCTTCCCCACGTAGATCAAAAGGACCCATTCGACGCTGCGCCCGCAGTCGGCCACGAGCCGCCACTCATCGACGGCCGATAAGTTTCGGCAGAGCGGACGCTTGAATGACCGCAATCAGGACTGCCTTTCGAGCATCAGGCGATATTCAGTCTGGAAACTTCAGTTCCTTCTCGATCGCCTGGAAGCGCGGCTCCTTGCGCACTGGATCGAGAAGCGCGCTCATCTTCACGAGTTCTAGCTGAGGAAGGTGGTTCCGCAATGCCGTCTCGAGCGAGTCGAGAGCGAGGGGTGTCAGACCCCATTGTGCGTAGATCATTGCACAGAATACTGCGGAAGCATCACCCCTCGAAGCACGCAGCTCGGCCAGCGCACTCTGTGCATCAGAGTCCTGTCCGAGCTGGCGGTAGGTAATAGCCAAACAGAGGTCTTTCCCGGATCCGGCCGCACTCTTGCACGCTGCGAGGGCGCTTTGGAAATCGCCAAGCTGATAATAAGCGATTCCAACCAGTGAACTGGCCCACCCGTTCAGGAACGCGTTGCTCGGAGCCAGCGCCTTGGCATCCGTGAAGGCTGCTATAGCCTCGTTGTTCCGGCGTGCGAAATGCAGCGACATACCAAACCAGATTCGGTACCAGTGATTCAACGGATCTAACACCACCGAGCGATGTGTGGCCGCCAGGCCAGCCTCGCGCTGGCCCATCTGCGAAGCAAATACACCGTAGTTACTCAATACTCTGGCGTTGCCTGGCGCCAATGCCACCGCCCGCTCAAGTTCCTGCGCTGTCGCGTTGAAAGCGAGAGTTGTCTCGAAGAGCTTGCCCAACGCCAGGTGGCCCTCAGCGAGATCAGGTGCGAGTGCGATAGCCTTGCGCGCATCGGCCTGTGCTTCAGTGAGAGAGTCGCGGACTGTTGGTTCTTTTGATGCGAATCCTGCGAAAACGAAATCTGTTAGCGCCAGGGATCGGCCAGCGTAGGCGAGAGCGTATTCTGGGTCGAGACGAATCGCTTCGGTGTAACTCGCGATGGTAGCTCGTAGATCTCTTTCGCCTTGACCCCCCCAGTAGGCCTCCGACGCGCGCAGGTACGCATCGAACGCTGCTGGGTTCCGCGTCCCGCCCACCTCGATCTTCGCAGCAAGGTCGCCAAGCAACGTTAGCCTGAGGGCGCCAGCCACTGCGCCGGCAATGTCGGTCTGGAGCTTCAACACGTCGCTCACATCCCGGTCATAGGTCTGTGACCATAGGTGATACCCGGTGACCGCATTGTTGAGCTGAGCCGTGACGCGGATTGTGGTTCCCGAGCGTCGCACGCTTCCCTCGAGAACCGAGGCGACATTGAGTTTGTGCGCGATGGTTGCGAGGTCCGCATGCTCGCCCTTGAAATAGAAGGACGAGGTGCGTGCCGCAACCTGTAGCTCATTGATTCGGGAGAGGGAGTTAAGCAATTCCTCCGACAGGCCGTCGGAAAAATATTCCTGCTCCTTGTCCCCGCTGATATTGATGAACGGTAGCACCGCGATGGAGTGCGGCGGCGGTGAGAAGGTGGCTTCGGGAGCCGTGGTGCCTGCAGCACTAGTCGCGCGCACGGCAACGCGGGGGACCGCCGCTCGCTCGTGACGTGAAGCCAGCCACAGGACGCTCCCGGCAACCAGCAGCGATGCAATCAGAATCGACAGCTCCCGGCCGCTGACTCGATGTTGTGCGCGGTGACCGTGATACCAAGCGAGCGTCACGGCCACAGGGGTGCCCAGCACTAGGCCGAATACCGTGAGGCGCGGGACCAGCGCCGGCCATTCAAACGCGTCGCGAAGCATTTCCACGAGATGCAGAGTCGCGTAGCCAAAAGCAGCGTACGCGAGCGTCCATTCTACTACCTTGTGGCGTCTGATCCTCGCCCATAAGGACTCCTCGGGCAGCGGTTCCGAGGGGGGCGGCGCGTGCGCGACGAGACTGGGGGCCTGCGCCTCGTGCGGCGGGTCCTGGTGCGGCACGCTGTTTTCAGGGCTGCCCATCTTGAGCCGCGCCGGTCTACTCGCGGGAAAGATGCGCTAAGCGACGCGGATTAGCAATGCGTTGCAGGCCAGTATACCTGACAGTCCGCTCTGTCCCGTCCCGATGACCGCTTTACGGAGGCTCGTTCTTCCGCTCCGGGTCGAGAGTGCCCATTCGACGGGGCGCCGCTGTCGGGCCAGGAGCAGCCGCTGCGCGCGCTTGCCCGCAAATTCGTCCAAAGCGCACGCCACCGCGCTGCCGACACGGTAAACCGATCCAAATATCGGGACTTCCTAAGAAGTCGCTAAAGATCGGCTGCTAGTCGATAGCTAAATTCACATTCGAGGCCTGAAGGACCGTTGATGAAGCAAGGTCCGGGGGCGGAGCGACATTACTAAGACTGCTCAGGTGCCCCGATCATGACGCACAATCAATGCCAAAACGCATCGCTGGACTGGTCGCCACTTTCTGGGACCCGTCTTGAAGCTCGTCTCTTGATCCCGCCCAGACATCGAATTCTCTGCGGGAATCGCCTCAGACGACGGTCCCTTCTCGTTTTTCTTCGGCTGCCGGAGGAGTCGAACAGAGAGAGCTGCCGCCAGTTTACTTCACCGGCGTGTCAGACAGTTCGGTCCTCGCTGGCGCAGCCTCATAGGACCGCCAGTAGCGGGGAGTGAGCAACCAGCGGGCAGGCCTAACGCCTCTCAGCGCTGGCACTCAGGCGCCGTTTGGCGCGACCACGGCTTTGTAATAACCCGATCCGCCAGCGTTCCCCGTGCCGTGGAATGTCAGTTTGTAGAATCCGGTAAAGACCCTGTCTTTCAAGTTGATGCTATCGATCGAAAGATCGGCGTTGACGATCACGTTTCCGACCACAGCCCAATTACAGTAGAAATTCCTGAGCTCGATAGAGGCGGTGTTGTTCTCTCGGGACACAATCCTGCCTCTGACCGTGCCGCACCACGGTGAGAGGGCGTCCACGGTCGCATCGAGCGAGGCGTCGAAGTTCAGCCCCTCGAGCGATCGAATCTCTCGACTCACCGTGATTCCCCTGACGTGCAGGGTGAGGGGGAGCAGGAGACCACCGACGCCAGTCGCCGTGATGCCTTTGCTCCCGGCCTTGCATTCCTTCGACAACGGATCGGCCTCGCAGAGTCTGACGGTGTAGGGGGTCTCGTTCCTGTAGAGCTCCGTCACGGCCTGTCGAGCATCCTCGTCAGCCTGATCGATGGTCAGATGCGGCTGCTCCACGAAACGCCGCGTCGTGCCGCAACCGCTCATTGAGATGAGCAAGAGGGTCCCGATCAAACCCGCCGCTTGTCGTCCGTTCCGCATATTGAACCCTCCGTGCTCGTTGAGCCTCAGCCACCCTGAGCCGTCTTGCCGCCATCGATCACCAACGACGCGCCCGTCAGGAACGCATGCTCGTCGGAGGCCATCATCAAAGCGAACTCCGCGATCTCATCCGGATTCGCCATGCGGCCGAGCCCGGGCACGTTGTTCTCCGCCCACGTGGCGGCGGCCGCATGCCACACGGCATCGGGAACGCTCTCCATTCCAGCAACGCGCCGTACCAGCGCAGTGTCGGTGGTTCCGGGCAACAGGGCGTTGATGCGTATCTGTTGGGAGCCATACTCGAGAGCAGCCGCTTGTACGAGAGCCACGAGTGCGCGCTTGCTCGCTGCGTACGCGCCTCGCTTTGCCGTAGTCGCGATGGCATTGGAAGAGGACGTCACTACGATCGCGCCTCCCGCGCCCGCCAGCATCACGGGGATCTGATACTTCATGGCATAGAACACGCCGCGCAGATTCGTATGCAGCACATCGTCCCATTCACTGCTCGTGTACTCGTGTAGCGGTTTCTCCAGGGTGATTCCCGCGTTGTTGAGCGCGACATCCAAGCGCCCGAATTGCGCCACCGTAAAATCCACAAACCGTTGCACGTCAGCCTCGACGCGCACGTCGGCGCGGAAATAGTGTGCCGCGCTCCCCGCAGCGCGAATCTGTTGTTCCACCTCGCGACCAAGCGCTTCCCTGCGCCCACAGAAAGCGACCCGTCCGCCTTCTCGTGCGAACGCAACCGCTGCGGCCCGGCCGATGCCGGAGGTGGCGCCTGTGATCATGACGACCTTGTCGGCAAAACGCTGACGCGAGGAACTGGTTCTGGGGGCGGGCGGCACCTCGTGGGCGCCGACGCCGATCCCCGTGCTAAGGCCGGCGATGCCCGCCGTTACCGCGCTCGCGCCGCCGACCAACCATGCGCGGCGTGACACTTGCCGAATCGGTGTGCCGCGTGCTGAATCGTTGGTGGAGTTTGATTCGCTCATTTCAGTACGATCGTCGTTGTGCCGTTGGGATTGAGGGTGATGGCGGCCGCGGCAAATTTGGCGGGTCCGGAGGAACCCCGCGCACTGTTTGAGAAGCCGTAGGGCTCTTTGGGAATTCCGAAGAGGTTCTTGTCGAACTTCCCGTTGCGGTTGAAGTCCTGAAACGCCGCCGCTGCATATTGACCGGGCGGCAGATCCTTGAAGCGCACAGTGAGGTGTTGATCTTCGGGCGCCAGCATCTGGCTTACCCGTTCCCGGCCGGCGATCGGAAAAGTCTCCGCGCGGTCGTAGACGGCGACGTAGACCTGGCCGCGGTTGGGAGTGATGCCCGAGACTTCGATGGTCAGCTCGCCCGCCTGCGCTACCGCAGCGGCCAGGCAGGGAAGCACCGTCCCCAGCACTGCCCCTGTAGCACGCACGCGAGGTGAAATTGGCTGCTTTGCATACGCCATGTCGGTCCCCTGCGAAAGCTTCATGGGGACAGGATGTCGCTCAATGCAGCACAGAGAGAGATGCCAAAGGACCTTTGCAGGGAGTGACGAAAGGCACACTGGTTCGTGATCCCGCAATTGGGGATACTCACCCGGGTGTGGTCCCTCGGCACCACTCTGGACCGTCGAACCCCGGGCGCGGGACTGCTGGGGCCGTTGAATGTGCCCGCCTATGTCGCGTGGTTAGCGGCCGCGAGCAGCGCCTTGGCGCACGCGGGCGCGTTCGCTCTCTCATACCCACAATGGATCGCAGGTTCCGCTGTGCTGATCCTGTTTCTGGTGGTCTTCGGCGCGCGGGCAGTTCTGGAGGAACGCTCTGCATCCGATGCGACCCTCGGCGCTACGGTAGTCGTGCAGGCGATACTTGCGCCCCTCTGCCTGTGGATGCTGAACGACCATCTGCTCGCTGTGCTCTTGGTGCTCGTCGCCGCCCAGCTGCCGATGCTTCACAAGCGTGGCACTGCGATTGCAGCGCTCACGCTTGCAAACTGCGCACTGTTCGTCTGGCTCGCTGGGTCAGAAAAAGGTCCCAAGGCGATACAGGTCGGCCTTGCCTACGTGGCCTTCCAGTTGTTCGCGTTCTTTGTCACGAAAGTTGCGTGCGCGGCGCACGAATCACGCCGCGAACTGTTACGCGCGAATCGCGAGCTGCAGGCAGCGCGGGCGCTGGTGGCTGAAGGGGCTCGCGCGCAGGAGCGCCTGCGACTCTCTCGCGAGCTCCACGACATCGCCGGACACAAGTTGACTGCGTTGAAATTGCAGCTCGCGCTCGAGGTCCGCACCCAGTCCGGTACGGCATCCCCGACGCTGAGGCGCTCCCTGACACTCGCCGACGAGCTGCTGACTGATATCCGAACCGTCGTATCTGCCCTGCGCCAGGAGGACGCGATCGACCTGCGAGCCGCACTCCTGGCACTCAATCCCGGGATTACCTCTGTAGCGGTGAAGTTTGACGTCGAGGCGGACGCGGTCGTCTCGGATATCGCTAAAGCCGAAGCCCTGGTGCGCTGCGCTCAGGAGGGTCTCACGAATGCGCTGCGTCACAGCGGCGCATCCGAGATCCTCGTCACGCTCTTCCGTCACGGGCAGGAGCTCGTCCTCAGCGTCGAGGACAACGGTGTGGGCTACCCGTCGGCAGAGCCGCCGCTGGGCAACGGACTGCGGGGACTTCGCGAACGACTGGAGGAGTTTCAGGGAGTCGTCTCCTTGAATCGACGCGCGCCTCGTGGTTGTGTACTGCGCGCGACCCTGCCCGAGCCGAGCGCGGCGTGATGAGAATTGCGCTGGTGGATGATCAGGCTTTGGTGCGCCATGGGCTCAAAGCACTCCTCGAAACGCTTGGTGGCATCGAGGTCGTCGTGGAGGCGGATAACGGTGACGGCCTGCTCGAGGCGCTCGGCAGCTGCACGGTCGACGCGGTGCTCGCCGACATCCGCATGCCGCGGCGATCAGGAATCGGTTTGCTCAAGGCGCTGCGGGAGCGGGGCGATCCCGTGCCGGTTATCCTCCTGACGACGTTCGACGATCCACAAGCACTCAGGGAGGCGATCAACGCCGGGGCGTCGGGTTATCTACTAAAGGACACCCAGCCCGAGACGCTCAAGAGCGTGCTCGAGTCCGCCATTCGCGGCCAGCGGGTCTTCCAGCCGGGACCCGCACTACCGGCCGGTGCGCAAGCTGCAGACTCGTCCGCTGCGAGCCTGACGGCCCGCGAAGAGGCGATTCTGCGGCTGGTGGCGGGCGGTTATTCCAACAAGGAAGTGGCGCGCGCCCTGGGTATCGCAGCTGGTACGGTCAAGAACCACATGTCGGAGCTGCTCAGGAAGCTGGATGCGCGCGATCGCACGCACGCAGTCCTCAAGGCACTTGCCGGCCAGCTGCTCTCGAGATAACGCAAGTCATGCCAGGAGGCGCCCAGGTCGTGCTAAGCATGATCGCTTGTTTATATATTGACACTGTGTCATAGATTAGGCTAGTGTAGACGCATGTCGTATATCGTCGAACGGAGAGAGGAGGAGAAGGAGCGCCGTCGGGCCCAGCTCCTCGATGCGGCCGAGTCGCTCTACGCCAAGCTCGGGTGGGAAGCGCTGACCATGGAGAAGGTGGCACGGAACGCGCGGCTCTCGCGCGCGTTGGTGTACATCTACTTTCGCGATAAGGATGATCTGCTGTTCGCGATCGGCGAGCGGGCGATGAAGCAGCTATATCAGCGTTTCGCCGCTGCCGTCGAGACCCCCGGAAGCGGCCTCGACAAGATCATGGCGATCGGGCGTGCCTACATGGGATATGCCCTTGAATTTCCGCATTATTTTGATTTCTGTTCACGTTTCGAGCGTCACGAGGCATCCTCGACTGCCACTCCCAACGAAGAGGCCTGCGAGAAAGCCGGCGATGCCGTGATGGGACTCTTGGTTCAGGTTATTCAGGGCGGGGTCTCGGATGGCAGCATTGCCCCGACGGTTGCGCGCGAACCCCTGATGCTCGCCTTCAGCCTGTGGGCCTTCACCCAGGGCATCGTGCAGATCTCGGTCGCCAAGGGTGGAGACCTCGCGCGCCGCGGCGCTCCTGTGGCCGACTTCGGCAACTACGCATTCGAACTCCTGCAGACGCTACTTCGCGCCTCTCCGGCCTGATTTTTTTTGACCAGAGGCCTACTAAAGTCTAGTCATTAGACACACGTCTTGTAACACGATGGAACGTACCGCCATGGACCTCTCATCCATATCGTTTTCATCCAAGACCCCCCGGAGCGGGGCGGCGTTTCTCCTGGCCGCGGCGGCGCTGCTGTCCGCGTGTCACAAGCACCCGTCAGTGACGACGCCCCCAGTCGCGGTTGTCACTTACACGGTGCATACCTCGGATGATTCGGATCCGCCGAGCTATCCCGCCGAGGTCGCGCCCCGCTATTCGAATCCGCTCTCGTTCCGTGTGCCCGGAAAGGTGATCGAGCGGCGCGTGCGGCTCGGGGATCGGGTCACCTCGGGCGAAGTGCTCGCGCAACTCGATCCAACCGACCAGCAACGCCAGGTGGCAAGCGCGAAGGCCGTACTCGCCGCCGCCGAGCATCGACTGCACTATGCGAGGCAGCAGCTCGATCGCGACCAGGCGCAGTTCTCGCGCCAGCTGATCGCCGCCAACCAGCTCGAGCAAACCGAAGATGCGCATGTCGCCGCACTCGCTGCGCGTGATCAGGCCGCCGCCGAGCTCACCGTGGCCGGAAATGCGCTGCGCTATCACACACTCACGGCGGATCACGACGGCGTCATCACGAGCGAGCAGGTGGATACCGGCCAGGTGGTGTCCGCCGGTCAGGCCGTGTATCAGCTCGCCTGGTCGGGCGACATCGACATCGTCATCGACGCGGCCGCGAGTGATGCGAATCGGTTGGCCGTTGGCCAACACGCACGGGTGGTGTTCCCCTCGCTCCATGCGCAGACGCTCGACGCCCGCGTGCGCGAGATCGCTCCCGCGGCCGATCCGCAAAGCCGTACCTTTCGCATCAAGCTGACTTTGAACGATCCGGCGCCGGGCATCCGACTCGGCACGGTTGGCGAGGTCACACTGCTGCCTGCGGAGGGACGTGCGGCAGCGCGCGAGATCGACATCCCCTCCACGGCGCTGTTTCACCAGGACGCACACCCGGCGGTGTGGATTGTCACGGGCGCCGAGCCGCGGTTGGCCCTGCGACCGGTGACGGTGCAGGGCTATCGAGACCGCTCGGTGATCCTGGCCGGTGGCCTGCGAGACGGCGAGCGCATCGTCGCGGCAGGCGTTCATACCGTGTTTGCGGGCGAGCGCGTCACGCCGTTTGTGAACACGTTCGACGCGGATGAGCCTGCGGGGCCGGCCGACGGCGAAGCCTCGCGCAGCGCACAGCTGGCTCGGGAGACGCCGAGATGAGCGACTCCACGACCCACGGAACGGACACATCCCACCGCTTCAACCTGTCGACCTGGGCGCTCGAGCATCGGGCGCTCGTGGTGCTGATACTGTTGCTCGTGAGCGTCGCGGGAATCCTCTCTTACCGCCGCCTCGCGCAGTCCGAGGATCCGCCATTTACCTTCAAGGTCATGGTCATTCGCACCTTCTGGCCTGGGGCGACCGCCCGTCAGGTGCAGGAGGAGCTCACGGACCGCATCGCGCGCACACTGCAGGCGACGCCGCACGTCGACTTCCTCAACAGCTACTCCCGGCCGGGCGAATCGACGCTCTTCTTCACGATTCAGGATACGGCGCCTGCTGCGCAGGTGCCGGAGACCTGGTACCAGGTGCGAAAGCGCGTGGGTGACATCGCCTACACGATGCCCGCCGGTGTGCAGGGGCCGTACTTCAACGACGAGTTTGGCGACGTCTATACCAACATCTATGCCCTCGAGGGTGATGGCTTCACTCCCGCGCAGCTGCACGACTGGGGCGAGTGGCTACGCGCGCAGCTGCTGCACATCGCGCAGGTCAACAAGGTCGATTTCTTCGCCGACCAGGAGCAGCGCGTCTACGTCGAGATCACGAATGCCGAGCTCGCGAAGCTGGCGTTGACCCCGCAGGCGATCGCGAGCGCGCTCGATACCCAGAACGCGGTCGCAGGCTCGGGCGTGTTCACGACTGCCGAGGATCGGGTGTTCGTGCGACCGAGCGGTCAGTTCAGCGATGTGGATCAGATCGCGAGCACGCTGCTGCGCGTGCACGGCCACGACGTGCGGCTCGGGGACATCGCGCACGTCGCGCACGGCTACGCCGACCCGCCTGCGGAGTACATGCGCTTCGATCATGCCAACGTGCTCGGCATCGGGGTCACGATGGCCAAGGACGGCGATGTGATCGAGCTCGGCAAGGCGCTCGATACCAGGGTGCGCGAGCTGCAGCGCGCACTGCCTGCCGGACTCAAGCTCACGCAGGTCGCCAGCATGCCGCGCGCGGTGTCGCGCTCCATCGATGACTTCGTGGAGGCGGTCGCGGAGGCGATCGCGATCGTGCTCATCGTGAGTCTCATAAGCTTAGGGTTCCGCACCGGCATGGTGGTCGTAATCTCGATCCCGCTCGTGCTCGCCGGCACGGCGCTCCTCATGAACCTGGCCCACATCGGTCTGCACAAGGTCTCCCTCGGCACCCTGATCCTCGCGCTCGGCCTGCTGGTGGACGACGCCATCATCGCGGTGGAATCGATGGCGGTGAAGCTCGAGCAGGGCTTCGATCGCATGCAGGCAGCAGCCTTCGCCTACGCTCACACGGCCTTTCCGATGTTGAGCGGTACCCTCGTCACCGTCGCGGGTTTCCTGCCGATCGCGCTGGCGCGCTCCTCCACGGGCGAGTACACACGCTCGATCTTCCAGGTCTCGGCGATCGCGTTGCTGCTCTCCTGGCTCGCCGCCGTCATCGTGATTCCGTTGCTCGGCTACCGGCTGCTGCCCGAGCGCCGAACAGATCCCTCTGCCGGCAGGCGAGGGGCCGTGGAGCACAATGTGTACGGCGGACGCTTCTACCAGCGCTTCCGCGGCTGGGTGACCTGGTGCGTCGATCATCGCTGGGCGGTGATCACCGGGACGGTGACCGCCTTCGTGTTCGCGCTCGCCGCCTTCACGTTCGTGCCGCGGCAGTTTTTCCCGAGCTCGGACCGGCCGGAGCTGCTCGTCGACCTGCGGCTGCCGGAAAATGCCTCATTCGATGCGACGCTGCGCGAGGCGCAGCGCTTCGAGCATGATCTCGACGGGCGGCGCGAGATCGATCACTACATCGACTTCGTGGGCGCCGGCGCACCGCGCTTCTTCCTGCCGCTCGATGAGCAGCTGCCGGCACCCAATCTCGCCCAGTTTGTTGTCACGGCGAAGGGCGTACGCGAGCGTGAGGTTCTGGCCGCCTCACTCGATCAGCTGCTGCGCACCCGCTACTCGAGTCTGCGTACGCGCATCAGCCGACTTGAGAACGGGCCGCCCGTGGGATTCCCTGTGCAGTTCCGGGTTTCCGGTCCACAGATCGCAACCGTGCGCCAGATCGCCGACGATCTCGCGGGCCGCATCCGCAGCGATCCCGACACGCGCAACGTGCAGCTCGACTGGGACGAGCCGGCCGAGCGCTCAGTCCACTTCGAGGTCGATCAGGCGCAGGCGCGCCGCCTGGGGGTGAGCTCGCAGGACCTGCAGAATTTTCTGCAGACGACGCTCTCGGGGTACACGCTGGCGCATCTGCGCAAACGCGACCTCTTGATTCCGGTCGAGCTGAGATCCCCGCCGTCTGATCGCGCCGACCCCTCGTCGCTCGAGCGCTACGCGTTGCCCTCCTCGAGCGGTGCGGCCATCCCCCTCACGGCGGTCGGGCGCGTGCGCTACGACCTCGAGTACGGGGTGATCTGGGAGCGTGATCGCGAGCCGACGATAACCGTGCAGTCGGACGTGCGTCCGCCCGCGCAGGGGCTCGATGTCACCCGGCGGATTGACCACAGTCTCACCGGGGCACGCGCACACTTGCCGCCTGGCTATCACATCGAGATCGGCGGCGCCGTCGAGCAGAACGCCAAGGCGCAAAACTCCATCGTCGAGCAGATGCCGTTGCTCGTGATCGCGGTCCTCGTGATTCTGATGATTCAGCTACAGAGCTTCAGCCGCGTGTTCATGGTGGTGCTGACCGCTCCGCTCGGGCTGATCGGCGTGGTGCTCGCGCTGCTCTTCTTTCACGAGCCGTTCGGCTTCGTCGCGATGCTGGGCACGATCGCGATGTTCGGCATCATCATGCGCAACTCAGTCATCCTGGTCGACCAGATCGAGCAGGAAGTGCGCGCCGGGCACGCGCACCTCGAGGCCATCGTCGGCGCCACGGTGCGTCGCTTCCGGCCGATCACCGTCACGGCGGCTGCAGCAGTGCTCGCGCTGATTCCGCTCCTGCGCAGCAATTTCTTCGGCCCGATGGCAACCGCCCTCATGGGCGGCATCACGATCGCCACAGTTCTCACGCTGTTCTTCTTGCCCGCGCTCTATGCGGCGTGGTTCCGCATCCGCCACGACGAGCGGGCGCGGGAGGCCGCCCCGCAGGCGGAGCTGGCCCTGGAGAGTCAGCCATGAAGAAGAGCTTCCTCTTGGCAACCCACGTGCCCGCACTTTTCGCGGCTTCGATGCTGACCGCCTGCGCGGCCTTTGGACCGCCGCGCACGCCCCCGGGCGTGGCTTCGCCGGCCCACTATTCGATCGCGCCGACGAATCCGCAGTTGACGGCGGATCACGGTCCGCCGCAGCAACTGCTGCTGGGTGCCGCGCCGATTCCGCAGTGGTGGCGCGCATTCGCAAGCCCGCAGCTCGACGCGCTCGTCAGCGAGGCGCTGGATCGGAATCAATCGCTTGCCGTCGCCCAGGCGAATCTGCGCGCCGCGCACGAGCAGGTACGCGAGCAGGTCGGCAACAATCTCTATCCGCACCTCGATGCGGGCATCGCCACGAGCCGTCAGCGGGCGCTCAGCGTCCCGGGCCTTCCACAGGAGACGTTCCTCTACGACGTGTTCGCCGCGGAGGTTCAGGGCAGCTGGACGCTGGATCTCTTCGGTGCCTCCATGCTGGCCGACCGCGCGCTGCTCGGCCAAGTGCGGGCGCAGGCCTATGAGTTCGAGGTCGAGCGCCGCGCGGTCGCCTTCAACGTGGTGCTCGCCGCGATCAATGCGGCGTCGCTGCGGGCGCAGATCGATGCCGTCGCGGCGTACGCCGATGCGCAAGAGCATCGCGCCAGACAGCTCCGCGAGCGCTACGAACTTGGGAGCGCCACGCGCCTGGACATGCTCTCAGCGGAGGATGAAGCTGCCGAGGCGCAACGCGTCCTGCCGCCGCTGCGGCGCCAGCTGCATACCGTCCAGCATGCCGAGGCGGTGCTGCTCGGCCGCACGCCCGATGCCGCGCCCGCAGCGTTGTCGCTAGATGAGCTGCACCTGCCCGATCGCTTGCCCGTCGCCGTACCTTCTGAGCTGATGCATCAGCGGCCGGATATCCTGGCCGCGGAAGCCGCCGTGCGCGCGGGCGGCGATGCGGCTGGCGCCGCAAGCGCGGCGCTCTATCCGTCGCTCACGCTGTCAGCCGCCTACGGCCGCGGCGGCTTTGACTGGTCGACGTTCGCCTCGCCGGCCGGAGCCATCTGGAGCGCCGGGGCCTCGCTCACCCAGCCGCTCTTTCATGGCGGCGCGCTGCGCGCGCGGCAACGGCAGTATCAGGCGGCCTACGAAGCCGCCGTGGCGCAGTACCGGCAGACGGTGCTTACGGCCTTTCAGTCGGTTGCCGATACGCTGGTGTCTCTGGACGAGGACACGAAAGAGTTCGAGCAGGCGCAGCGCTCCGCGCAAGCTCTCAAGGAGGTGCAGCAGGAAACCGAAGAGCGATACGCTCACGGCGCCGCCCCGCTGTACGCCGTGCTGGGGGCTCGATCGCAGTATCAGAATGCCTATGTAACCTACGTCACGGCTCGCGCGACGCGGCTTGCTGACAGTGCAGGGTTGCTCGATGCCATGGGAAACCCGACGTCCGCGAGTTCGCTCTCAGGCGCCGATTCGGCGGACTGAAGAATCCGCATGTCAGGTTCGGTGACCCAGGGTATACGGTATCCGGGCGCCTGTGTCGTCACTTTGAAGATCTGCCCCTCTACGTAGAGGCGTGGTCGACAGAGAAAACTCGCGTTTTTGAGATGCCCCCTTTTGCTTCATCACCAGTTCTTCAGCATAGACGCGCTCGCCGTCGCTCCCCACCATGCGCCCGTGCGCGTGATCGCTCACATCAAGGCGGCTGGACTGCTTCGGCGGCTCTCGTGCGCTAGGGCGTATAGAGCTCTGCACTGGCGACGGTGCTGACGATGGTGCGGGTGATGTATCCATTGCTGGTCTGGGTCTCCATCTCGCCGCCGGCGGCCAGCACTTTGCCGTTTAAGAGCCGCGTCAACGTGAGCCCGTCCAGAGCCTGTTTCAAGCGGCCAGTCCGCATCCATTCGTTGGTGGCTGGATGATAGAGCGCGGCTTCGGCACTAAACCCGCTTCCAGCAACGAGAACCTTGCCGTCAGCAAGCGTCGCCAGCGGGGCGCCGGGGATAACCGCGGAGCCGAGAGTCAGTTGCCACACATGCGTGAAGGGATCGTAGAACTGGCCGGCAGAACTCGCATTGATCACCACATCGCCATTGGCAAGCAGCGCGGCAGTGTCTCCCGTAACGTCACACTCAGCCAGGCCCCCGATACCAACGCCTTCAGGCGAAATCGACGTCAAACGCCAATGACCGTTCGAGAAAAGCTCCGAAGTGCACCCCGTGTTTTCCGCTATGGTTCCCGTAAAACCCTCGTTGCCTCCCGCAATCAGCAACTCCCCGTTTTGCAGCAGGGTCAATTGAGCACCACCGCGCGCGTAGTTCATACCGCCGGTCAAGGCGAAGGTGCCGGTAGTGGGATCGTAGAGCTCGGCAGCGGCGATCAGCCCGTTCGCATTAAGGCCCCCCGCCACCAACACTTTTCCGTTTTGGAGAAGCGCTGCGCCGTGTTCGTAACGAGCCACCGTCATGCCGCCGGTGGTGCTCCATGTCCCAGTAGCAGGGTTATACAACTCAGCACTCGCAAGAATAGAGGCTGACTCATTGAAGCCCCCAGTAATCAGAACCTGGCCGTCCTTGAGCAGCGTGGCCGTGTGTGAGTGTCTTGGTGTTGGCATGCTGCCTGTCACCGTCCACTCGCCGGTAGCAGGGTCATACAGTTCGGCGCTGGCGAGAACCTCTGGACGTTTACACGGTGGATGTTTACATGCTGCAGAGTTGACATAAATACCGCCCGCAACCAGCACTTGGCCATTCGCTAGCAGCGTAGCGGTATGGACTACACGGGCGGTGTGCATGCTACCGGTAAAGGCAAAGGTGCCATGAGCCTGACCGAAGGCGGGGGCAGCATAGGCGGCCGCCAGTATCACCGCGCAAGCGAACTTGCCTGGTACCCCTGTGAGCGCTTTCACGTGAATCTCCCCTTGCTAAACCGGTGCGGTTGCCAGCAAGTGATACACGTTCTGTAGTAGGGAACGCGACAGACGGTTCTCGTACCGACACGCATGTTCGTTCCGCGCGTTCAGAAGGATCGTCAGAAACTAAAACGCCGCCCCATCGGCAGGCGGCGCTTTCATAGGTGACATCACCGGTCAGGCGTGCCCGGCGGGCCTGAATCAAAACCCGGGGCCGAGTGCTTGGGCTCCATTCGTCACCACTCGGTGTAGGCGGACAACTTGTATGGCGCTGGAAATGGGCAGTGCCTACTGCCGCTGCTGCGTTCGCTTCGGGTGCATCAAGGAGCTACAAAACGCACGCGCTGCAGACAATCATTCGCAGTCTGCGCTCTATAACCTTCCACATGCCCGTCATGTACGGGATTAGGCCCGGCGATTTGCGCCGGGTCTCGCCTCGGGGATGCGGCTGGGTATTTTGCCTCGGCCGCATCCCTGCGGCACATCGCGCCCCGTTGGCACCAGCTGTGTAATAAAGAGGTGACTCGTGGAATTGGCTATGGAACTCTTCACCATGTACACGCGACTCGCGTTCGGCGTAACGATGATTGTCGCCGCCGTGTGCGTGTTGCTCGGACAGGTTGGAGTGCTCTAAACGAAAACGCCGCCCTATCAGCAGGCGGCAGTGTCGTATGGGCCTTTAAGGCTTTCGGTGCCTCATACGCGCGAACACCAGGCGCGCGGTCAGCACCCCGCATACGGCCAGAAAGACCACCTCAAATGTGCCATCGTCCCATCCACGCCGTGTCGGCCTCGCTGGATTGGGCCCTGGCGGATTGGGATCGTATACAGAGCCATTTGCCGTCGCGGTTCGCGAAAACATCCATCCAGATGATTTTTACACTCGTGTGTTGGCCGTTCGTCGTACCCACTTCAGTGTCGCTGCCCTGAATGACGGCGGCGTCGCCCAGTACTTTCACGTCCATTGGTCCCAATTCGACGGACATGGTTTTGCCGCTCTTGAGGTGTGCGATGAGCTGCTCTTTCGTGCGCTTCTTGCCATCGCCGTCGACGCCAATCCAATCGTCGGCGACGATCCGGCCCATCTTTTCGGTATCGCCGGCCCTTTCGGCATCAGTCCAATCCCGCTCGAGCTGTGTCAGAATCTCCACTGTGCGCTCGCCCCCCGTTGCCAACCGCGTGTCCGCGAGGGTCAATGCTCCGAGCCCTATGGCGAGCAGTGCTCCGAAGAGTCTCTTCATCGTGGCGCCCTCCATCGTATCGTCAGCGATAACACGGCAACTCGCACTTAGTTTATACCCCGCAGTATTCGATGCCGTACTGCCATCTGAGGAGTCCACCTCATCATTGGAGGGGACCGTGAACGGCGGGTCGTCAGGCGTCGCGGGCCAAAAAGGGCCGCGGAACATCAGTGCTCTAGAGAGCTGCACTTCCGTTCTTGGCGCCCCGATAGTGGTCGTATCGTCGAAAGGCGGCTATCGACCCCTTCAGGGCCAGTGAGGTTGCTCAAAAGGATTCAGTTAGAAGAGCCGAAGCGGTCATTCGGCCCTCAGGTGCACGCGGTGTTCCATCAGGCCACTGAGTGCAGGTAGCGCGACAGACGGTCGAGTCGCGAAACGATCAGAGGACAGCGCGCCGACCGCCCACGCGCTCCTCGAGATCTGCCAAGCGCCGCTCCAGAAGCTCCGCTTCCAGCGTCTTGCGATTCCGTACAGAATCGCGTTCGCGGTGCCGGCAGTCTTTTGCGACAAACGACCGTGCATCAGGTCCAAGTATAGCGCGCCGCCCATCTCTCGACGCACGCCACGTAGTGCGCATCGCATCACCATGTCTATCGACGCCCAGCCACCGTAGCTAACATTCTCGCATCGTATGAGTCGCGGCGCTCCCTCGGGAAGCTGCCCATTTTGTTTCCTTGCTTGACAGCCGGGTTGGGAGCTGGCGGCTGGCTCAAACCTCACAACGAGTGGCGCCCTAAGTAGCTCTGACGGCGGCGGAGTGTTTGATTACCCACGTGCCGGCCACCCTGCGGTCGAGGAAGTCGTGGATGAGCGGAAAGACCTCGTCTGCCTTGTCCTCAAGCACGAAGTGGCCCGTGTCGAAAAGATGGAACTCGAGATCCCGCAGGTCTCGCTTATAGAGATGTGCACCCGCCTCGGGGAAAATGAAATCGTTCTTGCCCCAGACGATGAGTGTCGGCGGCTGCTTCTCGCGAAACCAACCCTGCACTTTAGGATATAGGGACAAGTTGTTACGATAGTCGTACATGACGTCCATTTGGATATCGGCGTTACCGGGCCGGTCCAGCAGGGGCTGGTCGTGAGTCCAGTTGTCAGGTGAAACCCGCGTCTTATCGGCGACGCCGTCCGTATATTGGAAAATGGTGGTTTCCAGCGTGACCAAGTTCAGAAGCGCGTCGCGACTCTCCTTCTTGCCATCGGCCCAGTAGACCTTGATGGGATCCCAGAACTTCTTCAGCCCCTCATCGTAGGCATTGCCGTTCTGGATGATCAGGCCCGTGATGGCGTCAGGATGCTTCAGCGCCAGCTGCCAGCCGACCGGCGCGCCGTAATCCATCACGTACATCGCGTAGCGCTGAACCCTCAGCTGTTGAAGTAGACCGTCCACCAAATCGCCAAACTTCTCGAAAGTGTAGGAAAACGACTTGGAGTCGGGCGCGTCGCTTTGGCCGTAGCCAGGATAGTCTGGCGCGATGACGTGGTAGCGGTCCGCCAGATACGGGATCAGATTGCGGAACATGTGCGAGGACGTCGGGAAGCCGTGCAACAGCACGAAAGGTGGGCCGTCCTTCGGGCCGGCCTCGCGATAGAAAATCTTTGTCCCGTCGACTGTGCTGGTTTGATGGTGCGTCACGGGATACGCGGACTCCTTGTTCATGACCGTCTCCTAAGAATCGTGTTTAGAGAAGGTACGTCGGATCCTTGGGGCGAAGCGGTTTCCGACGCCCCGCAACCATTACTTGGCTCTTCGAGGGCCCCCGCGCTGCCCAGCCGGCGCCACTTTCTCATCGTAGAAACGACACATGTTAGTAGCGATGCGGTCGAGGCAATCCTCCACGGCAAAATGACCGGAGTCGAGGTGATGCATCTCCGCAGCCGGCAAGTCCCGCAGATAAGCCTCGCCCCCTTCGGGTGTAAAGAATATGTCGTTCTGTCCCCAGAAGATTATGGTTCGGGGCTGTCGCTCGCGCAGAAATTTCTGCCACTGCGCATAGAGCTCGACATTCGTTCGATAGTCATAAAAGAAATCGAGCTGCACCCGCTTGGCGTTCGGCCGCGCAAGGAAGTACAGATCCATGTTCCAGTTATCAGGGCTGATGAGTTCGGGATTGGGATGACCATGTGTGTATATGGTCTTCACCGTGTCCGCTTCGAGGAAAGCCTCCAGCGGCTTCTCAGTTTCAGGCGTTTTGCGTTTCCAGTACGCGCCACGCAAGCTATCCCACACCGCCGAGAATCCCTCTTCATACGCGTTTGTGTTTTGGATGATCAGCCACTCGAGCCACTCTGGATGGCGTTCGACAATTCGAAATCCGACCGGCCCGCCATAGTCCTGCACATAGAGACCAAAATGCGTGAAGCCGACCTTCGCCAGGAATGCCTCAATTACTGCAGAAGTCTTGTCGAAGGAATATTCATACGTCTTAGGGTCCGGCATATCGGAGTTGCCGAAACCTGGATAGTCAGGCGACACGAGATGAAACTGGCTCGCCAGACTCGACATCAGATTTCTGTACTGGTGCGATGAGGCGGGAAACCCGTGCAGCAGAACGAGCTTCGGATTCTCCGGGTCTCCGGCTTCCCGATAGGCGATGCTCAACCCTTCAACTCGGGCAGTCTCATACCTAACCATGCTGGGTGACGGGGTGCATGTAACTTGTTTGTCCATAGGATTCTCCTTCCATTTGGTTGACTACGGATGCACTTGCTGCAGCTTCGTGCCGGCCTGCTCCGCCAGGAGCTCCAGTCTCGGGCGTTGATTCCAGGCTGGATGGCTGTCGCCAATGGGAACGGGGATCAGTCCCGGCAGTCGGTTGACGCTACTCCGCCGCCTTCGCTACCCGTTCGATGAGTGGACGAAGGCGCCATGGACAACCACCACATTCTTGACCTCGGCGTGAGCGATGAATGCGAGGGCGAGGCCCAAGACTGCGCTAAAGACAAGTAGCAGAGCCTTCATTGGGGATTTCCTCATCAGCTTGCAAAGATTCGCAACCCGGTCGAATCACATCAGATGCGGAGCCTCGCTGCGATCGCATCGTGGTATCGATTTGTAGAGACGTTAGTATCGGTTGCCATGTACCGGCGCCCGCGCGAGGGTACCCCCGGAGATGCCGAGCGGCGGCTGACTTACTCAGTATCGAAGACTTGCGACCCGAGGTTATCGCCCGAGCTCGATGCGCTTGCGTCCGTAGAGGCGTCGGTCCACAGAGTACTGGCCCGGTCCCAGCATCATGAGTGCCAGACCCGTGAGCGCAAGGGCGCCGTGGTTTGGGTTGAACGTCCCTCCGGCAAATGCCAGCCATCCTTCGATGAGCACTTGCAGGGCTGCGGCGATTGGCGTTCCGAGTCCCAGCAGCAGCAGAACTCCGGTGGCGGTTCCTATCAGTCTGAACGGAACGCCCATCCCGGCGTAGTCGCCGAAGAACAGCGGGAATGCCGCCAACAACAGTGGCGCGGCTGCCGCAATGCGCAGTACCACGAGGCCACGCCCTGGCCAGCCCCCGGGAAATGCCGAAAATAGGCGCTGCATGATGCGCCCGGCACGTTACTGGTGGCTGATCCTCACGCAGTACGGCCGATCAGGGCAGCGACGGATTACCCATTTGGGTAACGCTCGGCCGCCGTTACGGAGGAAGGATCCCTCGCTCGCGGGCCAGAGTGACCGCATGCGTACGATCATTAGCGCCGAGCTTGGCGATGATGCTGGCTACGTGAGCCTTTGCCGTGTCTTCCGAGATCACGAGGTGCGCTGCGATGGCCTTGTTGGAGTTACCCGCCGCGACTAACGTCAGCACCTGCACTTCCCGGCTCGAAAGGGTCTCTTCACCGAGATGACTCGCGAGCTGCGCGGCCACGGTCGGATGAATCCTCTTGTGTCCGGTGTGTACGGCGCGGATGGTCTCCAGGAGCTCTGCCCCGACCAAGGCCTTGAGCACGTAGGCCTGCGCACCCGCTTTCAAAGCGCGCTCTGCAAGGGCATCCCCGCCGTAGGTGGTGAGCACGATCACCTTCGCGGACGGCCACTCGCTGCGGATCGCAATCAGGGCATCGATGCCACTCATCTCCGGCATCTGCAGGTCGAGTAGCGTGATATCGGGTCGCACCGCCCGAAACGTCTCGATGGCTTCACGCCCCGTGGACGCCTCAGCCACCAGTGCCATGTCGCTCTGCGTGC
>Ga0306920_100001987_pt1 | contig 25563 bp, 27 predicted proteins | sample flu12Cox44000170_FD_204666 | JGI IMG/M metagenome (GOLD analysis project Ga0306920, IMG submission 204666) | Lab enrichment of tropical soil microbial communities from Luquillo Experimental Forest, Puerto Rico - flux4day.12C.oxic.44.000.170 (v2)... | ecosystem: Environmental > Terrestrial >...
CCAGCTTGGCAGGGCGAGGTTCCGTACACCGTCCTGCTGGGTCCAGGAGGCGAGGTGCTCTACAGCGAAACGGGCAGCGTCGATTTCCTGGCACTCAAACGGGCCATCCTGAAGGCGGCCTCTGATTTGGGAAGATGAGAACCATTATTCAGACCCAGTGAGGGTGCATTCGGGCACCGTCCGATGTGCGGCAGACCATTCTTTTGCTTTGCACACGCAAATCGCATCCGTATCCTGGGCCATATCCCCCTATGTCAAACCTTGCACCGAAACGATCTGTTCGGCCTTCCGCGCTGAGTCTCTTTCTCTTTGGCATTGTAGCAGTCATGATGCTTATGGTGTTGAGGATGGATCTGAAACGAGCGACGCATAACCTCAACTTTACTGTGTAACGCGCATGGCATACACGATACCCAAAAACGAAGTGATTGATTACCCGGCGAGCGCCTTACGCGAGTTCCGCGTTTACTGTTACGAGTGGATTGATGATTTGCATTTCATCCGGCCTCCTGAGGAGTTTTTGCCGATGCCTGAAGAGCAGCTTGAACCTTATCTTAAGATTGTACGCGAGCGTTTTAACGAGGCTGGCTGGCACGGGGACGGAGACATCGGTCTGCTCTGGCTGCCGCCGTTTGTCTTTCCTCTCAGCCTGAAAATTAATCCGCCCGGCGTTCTGTTATGGCACGTCAAGCAGGAAGAGAATGGCGTCTCATGGCTTTTGTCACCGATTGAGTTGCCATTTTCAGAGTTTGGCTATGGAAAAGCAGGCTGACAAAACATCGCAGGCGACTCTGGATTTCGCCCTTCTAGTCGTGAACCGGGTAGCCGTTAAACTGCAGTAGCATCAGGCGATGAACTTTGATGAACAGATCGCCCGGATTGCTGCCAAGCTTGCCCGGGCCAAGCTGACGCTGGGGCCGAGGCTGGACATTTCAGAAGTTGAAGCGTTCGAGCATCGCCATCACGTCCGGTTGCCCGAAGCTTATAGGCAGTTTCTCACCCGCATTGGAAACCGTGGCGCTGGCCCTTATGGCCTGGAAGGTTTAGAAAGGTGGAATCTGCACATGCTAGAGGATGTCGACTGTTTCTCCGCGCCGTGCATTCTTGAGCCGGAGATGCACGACCCGGAAATCTACGCCGAGTTCTTGAAGAAAGGCACCTTTCTGCGTCCGTTCGTCAATGGAGAAGGCGTCACAGACGAAGAAAATTGCCTTGGCTGTGGCATGGTGACGGTCTCCCATTGCGGCTGTAACTACTTTTGTGCGCTGGTCGTCTCAGGCCCTTATGCCGGACGAATCGTCTACTTCTGTGCAGAAGAACGCGTCGAGCCGTACTTTTCAGAGGATCTCGATTTTCTCTCGTGGTATGAACGCTGGCTGGATGAGCGAGCCGCGGGTTATAACCTCGAGTATTTCGGTTGGGGGCCAACCGGGGACGAACAAGCACTGCTGCGCGCCTATCCGAAGCTTCCCAAGATGGTTTTTCTTCGAGCGATTACTCGCTGCCGGCGGCTCTCCGCAGAAGGACTCAAGGTTTTGTGGGATTCGGTGAGGAATCCTGACCCAATCAGAGAGAAGGCGCTTTATGCCTTGTACAAGTTGAACGTGCTGGCCGCGCCGGAACACATCACCCTCCTGGAAGCGATCGAACTATCTGACGGCAGCCTGTGGGCGAAGTGCATTCTGAACCGGTCTCGCAGTCTTGATCGTCGGGTCGAAGCCCAACTCGTTAAGGTCCTGGAGAGGGTCCGAGCAGGCGTTCGAAGGCTTTATCGCAGGGGAAGCGTACGTGATGAGTAGACGATCAGTTCGATTCAATCTATGAATTCCAAATCCACGGAACCCACTCAAGCGACGTGAACAATCCCGGGGACATTGTTTGGAACGGCCTCGTTCAATTTGCGAAAACCCTCTTTGGACTCCAGGCGACCCTCTTTGAAATCCTGGCGTCCTCGTGGATAGCGGATTCATTTGCTTTGAAAGCATGGACCTGATGGTGGCCAGGCATCCGGGACGTCCGGAAACTTGCTCCGTATCTGAAAGTGACTCGAACCCTCGGCATCTGGGCCCCTGTTAGGTGAGTGAAGAAGACACCAGTGGCAAGTGCCAGCATCGCTCGCTAACGGAGCCGCTTGTTATTTCACGGCTTGTTCTTTCTGGTCAACACGTGCGGCGCTAGCCGTCTCGCCAATCTGTTCCGCTTGCTTCCGCCCGGCCATCTGCGGCGCCGTTGCGCCGAACCAGATCTTGGCGGTCGCGTCGGCGCCGGCCATGCCGGTGACAAGCCGTTGGCCGTCGGGACTGAAGGCCATGCTCCAAACTGCCTGGCCGTGCTTGAGGGTCAGCAGTTCCTGGCCCGTCGCCGCTCCCCACACTTTCGCTGTCCAGTCCTCACTGCCAGTAACGATCCGTGTACCGTCGGGGCTGAACGCGACGCCGCGGACGTAGTCGGTGTGGCCATGGAGAGTGAGGAGTTCGCGGCCCGTCGCGGTGTCCCATACCTTGGCTGTGCGGTCAAAGCAGCCGGTGACGATGCGTTTGCCGTCGGGGCTGAACGCCACGCTGGACACAACGTTGGGGTGCTTCAGGACGAGGAGTTCCTCGCCGGTCGCAGCGTCCCACACTCTTGCCGTGAAGTCCGTGCAACCGGTGGCGATCCGGGTGCCATCGGGGCTGAACGCCACGCTCGTCACGTCGTTGGGGTGCCTAAGGACAAGGAGTTCCTGGGCCGTCGCGGCATCCCACACCTTCGCTTCCCCCGACTATGTGTGCCTGTACCATTCACTTTCGCCAACACCAGTGACGATGCGTTTGCCGTTGGGGCTGAACGCCACGCTCGACACGACCTTGGTGTGCTTGAGGACGAGGAGTTCGTGACCCGTCGCGATGTCCCACACCCTCGCCGTCCGATCCTGGCGGCCAGTGACAATGCGTTGACCGTCGGGACTGAATGCCACGCCCCACACAGCCCCCACGTGCCAATCATGCCCGTTGGGGGATCCAAGTGTAAGGAGTTCCTGACCCGTCGAGCTGTCCCACACTTTTGCGGTCCCGTCCCCGCTGCCAGTGACGATGCGTTGGCCGTCGGGACTTATGGCGATGCTGCTGACAAAGTCCCCGTGCCCTTTCAGGGTAGGAACTTCCTGGCCTTTCTCGGCATCCCACACTTTCGCCGTATTGTCCGCGCTGCCGGTGGCGATGCGTTTGCCATCGGGGCTGAAGGCCACACTACGCAAATTGCTTGCGTGTCCCTTAAGAACGAAAATCTCCTCGCCCGTCGCGATGTCCCACACCTTCGCGGTCCTATCCCAGCTCCCGGTGAGGATGCGTTTGCCGTCGGGGCTAAACGCCACGCTCGACACTACGCTAGCGTGCTTAAGGACTAAGAGTTCCTCACCTGTAACGGCGTCCCACACTTTGGCGGTATTGTCCGCGTTGCCAGTAGCGATGCGTTGGCCGTTGGGGCTGAACGCCACGCTCCATACGACGCTGATGTTTTTGAGGACGAGGAGTTCCTGGCCCGTTTCGGCGTCCCACACTTTCGCCGTCTCGTCCACCGAGCCGGTGATGATGCGCTGGCCGTCCGGGCTAAATGCCACGCTGCGCACCCCGCCCGCGTGGCCCCTGAAGGTAAAGATTTCCTGACCCGTCGCGGCGTCCCAAACTCTCGCGGTCTGGTCATCACTGGCGGTGACGATGTGCTGGCCGTCCGGGCTAAATCTCACCGCCCAGACACAGTCAGCATGCCCTCTGAGAGAAAGGAGTTCCTGGCCGGTCGCCGCGTCCCACACCTTAGCTTCGCCCTGCATTTTTCCCGGCTGGCTATAATCCCCAGCGCCAGTCACAATACGTTTGCCGTCAGGGCTGAACGCCACGCTGGTTATCCAGAGGGTGTGGCCCTTGAGGGCTAGGATTTCCTGACCGGTCGCTGCGTCCCACAGCCGGGCCGTCCGGTCATTGCTGCCGGTGACGATGCGTTTGCCATCGGGGCTGAACGCCACACTCGACACTTCCTCGGTGTGCCCCGTCAACGTTTGCAGGGCGTCGATCCGCGTCCGCAGATAGCGATACTCCCATCCGCGCAGCTTCTCCTGGCAGTCGTTGAGGTAATGTAGCGCCAACCCTCCGTCGCCGAGATCAAAGTCGTTTTGGGCTAGCATGATCTTGCTCGCATAAACCAGCCATTCCGCCCGGGTCAACTGCGTCTCCGCTCGCTGCCGCTCCGCCTCCGCCCTCTTCAGTTGCGCGGCCGCCTGCGCCTCCGCGGCTTGAGCCGCGATCCGTTGTTTGACTTCCGCCTTTCTTGCCCTCGTTGCTTCAAGCGCCTGCCAAGTGCTCATTACCACCCCTGCCGACAGCGCCACGAGTATCGCCGCCGTCGCCGCAAACCCGACCTTGTGCCGCCGCACCAGCCTCTGAAACTCATACACCTTGCTCGGTGGCCGGGCCACCACCGGCTCGTTACCCAAGTGCCGCTTCAAATCCGCCGCCAGTCCATTGGCCGTCTCGTACCTCCGCGTCCGGTCCTTCTGCAGGCATTTCATCACAATCCAGTCCAGATCGCCCTGAAGCTGATGGATTAACCTGGGCGCTTCGACGGCCCGCCGTTTGGCCGCCGTGGTGAGTTCATCCTCCTGCAACGTAGCCAAGCGCGTACTGGGTCGGACGGGTTCCTTCTCCCGAATCGTTTTGCGCATCGCGTCAATGCCTTGCGACATTAGTTCCTGCGTGTCAAACGGCGTCCTGCCAGCGAGCAGTTCATAAAGCAAAACGCCCAGGCTGTAGATGTCGCTGCGCGTGTCCACGTCCAACGCGCTCATCTCCGCCTGCTCCGGCGAGATATAGGCTGGTGTGCCGATGAACTGGTGCAACTGCGTGTACACCGTCATGTCGGTCAACCGTCCTTCCGTCGCCTTCGCGATGCCGAAATCAATCACTTTCGGCACCGGCACGCCGTCGTGCAGCGTCACCAGGATGTTGGACGGCTTGATGTCGCGATGGATGATGCCCTTCTGATGCGCGTGTTGGATGGCCTGACAAACCTGGATGAACAGCTCGAGCCGGTCTTTGGTGGGGAGACTGGCTTGGTCGCAGTACTCAGTGATCTTGATGCCCCGCACCAGCTCCATGATGAAGTAAGGCCGGCCATTGTCCGTGGCGCCGCCATCGAGCACCTTGGCGATGTTCGGATGGTCCATCATCGCCAGCGCCTGGCGCTCCGCTTCAAACCGGGCCACCACCTGTTTGGTGTCCATCCCCAGTTTGATCACCTTGAGAGCTACGCGCCGGCGCACCGCTTCGGTTTGCTCCGCTACATAGACCACACCACAACCACCTTCGCCCACTCGTTCCAGGATTTTGTAGCGGCCGATCTTCTGGCCGACCATTTCGCCGACGGGGTCCACCTCGAGGCTGAGCTTGATGTCGTTTCCTGAGGAAAGCGATTCTGGATCAGAGGCCCCCTCAGCAACGTTTGCCTTTTCGTCACCGACCGTCGCCTGAACGACTGGTTCGGCTCCCAGCAGACCGCGCCCCACACAACGTGGGCATAAGCCGCCCAACGCGGTCGTTGGTAATCGGACGCCGCAGCGCGGGCAAAGGGGTGCGTCCTTCATCCTCTCGCCCTCGTCAGCGGAACAACTCCTGGAACTCCGAATCGACCTCCTCCACATCGGCCACCGTCACCAGCACCGTCCGCCGTACCAATTCGCGGTAACGCTCACGGAATCGGCAAACGACCGCCGGGACGCTTTGGGGGCTGATACCCAGACGACCCGCCAGGGCCGCGTAATCCGACTCGGTGCCCGGCTCGGACAAAAATCGCTTCAATTCCGCAAAACGGGCCGCCTTTCCGTCGTGGGCAAACTCGGTTTCCAACTCGCCAAACGCGGATTCCAGGACGGTCGCGGCCCAACGCCGGTCAAAGACTTCGTCCGGCCCCAGCGCCGGTTCGGCCTCTTCCAAATACTGCCTTTCTACTTCCGCGAAGTCCAAAGCCAGCACAACCTTGTTCCGGCCTCTCTTTTCCGCTCCGCTTCGGCGCTGTTCGTCCGCCAGGAACCGGCGCAGCGAGCCAAGCAGGAAATTACGAAACCGTCCCCTGGAGCGATCCGCCCGGCCGAAGGCCTTGGTGGCGAGCAATTCGGCCAGGAAGGCCTGGGTGAGATCCTCGGCTTCCGCCGGCGGCCGGCCTTGTCGGCGCAAGTAGCTGTAAAGCGCCGGCCAATAACGTGTGCAGAGCCGTTCCAAGGCCTGTCGCGCAACCTCCGAGCCATCCTCCATCGCGGCCAGCGCTACCTGTGTCCAATGCGTTTGGGTAAAATCCTCACTCCGGTGCTGCTGGGCAGCATGCGACACTGCGTTATTCGTCTCAGGGGGCAAGTTTTAAAGAGCCTAACCGACATTCTGCTCTCTTTTCAACAAATATCGCCCGATAAATGGGTCTTTTTCTTCCACCCTGGCGTGGCAACTCTGCTACCCTGGAACGAATTCTTGCGATTTCTCGCAATCTCCCGGTGCCGATTACGAGAGTAGGGCTAGATGCGTCTATTTCCAAACCTCGCGCGGGGGATCGGGCAGCTATCGCCCTGGAGTGCGCCCCAATGAGTCCGCGGATACAATGTCCCGTCTGCGGAGTTTGGCACTCCAAGTCCGGCCTGGGTGGTCAATGCCCGGCTTGCGTCATTGCCGTTACGTTGCGGACCGCCCCGCCCAAGCCCGCGCGATCCGGACCGGGGCGAAAGTCCCGCCACAATTGCGACCGGCAGAACGTCAAGCCTCCCGCATCCCCGGAGCTCCCGGAAAAGTAATAAGCAATTTCGTGCAATCTAATTCCGAGGATTACGAGAGTAACAGTTGACGGTTTAGTTCAGGAGCTGATTGAGGCTCCTAAACCGATAAGCAAAAATAAACAGTCAACAAACAAAGCAAACTTATGAAAAACATCGCGAAAACAGTTAAGACCCAAAAGAAAGCTGCCCTGAAAGACCTGCAAGCCCGCAAAGAGATCAAGGGCGGACTAAAGAGGCCAGTGAACTGAAGTCTCCGAGAACAATTCAACAAATCAAAAAATAAATCACATGAACAACCTACAATCACAAGGTAAAGCCTCAGCCGGAGTGCAACTCGTGGGAACCTATCGTTGGCTTGGCGGTCTGCTGACTGCCGCTCTACTGCTGGGGACCATATCCTCGGCGACAGCCCATAGCTCGACGCAGCTCACCAAGGACGTTAAGGGTCAGAACAACGGCGCGCAGACTACGCATTTCACCGCAGCGTATTTCAATGGCTTGGGTGGCTTCTTCACCGCCGCAGGCGAGCGAATCGTCAAAACTGGGCCGAAAGCGTTTACGAAGGACTCGGAGACGATCCTAATAAGTGACATTTCGACCTGGCCGGCCGGAACGTATACCCTCATCCCCACTTACATCACTGGTTTTGGTTGGGTCGGGGTTTATCACCTTCCCAATTTTCCCAGCTTTATCGGGTTTTTCTGGTTCAGCGACTTTGACGGGCAGCTCGCCGTATCGGGAACGATCGTGGTTACCGACAACGGTGACGGGACAGGAACCATGAACTTGGACCTTTACTATTAGGCCGGTCGCTAGCGAGTAAACAGGGGAGGCTCGCCTCCGTGGTGAGCCCTTCCTCAATCTTCGACCGTGGAATGCTCGGTTTGATCACTTTGGGTCGCCTTTTTAGATCAGCCGTTATCCGGATGCCCGCCCAATTCGTTCATGGCTTTCCAGATTCCTTCTTTCGATGTGTCCACCTCGTACTCTTTCAGTTCGGCCTTCCACATGCGCGTGCGCGAGCAGCTCAACCACCTTGATTCGATGATGTTCAAGGAGACAGGCCCTAGCAAGCTGGACCGGCTTGCATCGGCTCAGGCTAAAGTAGCAGAGCAGGAGCGGATTTTGGACGGCAGGCCACTCCCTGGCTCTCGGAAACCCCTAGCGGAGTCTGCTCGATGCAGGGAGAAGCCGCGAATTATGCCGACCCTGTCACAGCCAGCCTGGCGGCGTCCCGGCCAGCCTCCGGCACCCCCAGGAAAATTAATAGACAATTTCGTGCAATCTAATTCCGAGGATTACGAGAGTAACAGATGACGGCAAAAACAACAAACAACACTTAAAAAATCAAAAAATAACAACACATGAAAACAACAACTAAATTAACCCTGGTTCATTCCCTGGTCGTCCTCGGAAGTTGCTTGGCCTTCTCCCCGGTCGCTCAGGCGGTTCCCAAGTTCCACGGAACTCTCACGAGCACTTTCAGTGGTATGACCATGTACGGTGGAATGGAACCGGGCCTCGGTGACGCCACCTTTGTAATGATGACGAGCATGGGCGCCATGGGGGGCGGTGAATCCGTTACTCACTACGATGGTGACTTTGCTGTCTTTGGGGTCAAGCGTGGTGATGCGGTGCTGGGTCCGACGATGATTATGGCTGACATGTCAATGGGGGCAACGGTCAGCATCCCCTCCGTTCCTGGTTGGAGCTGGATGGAGACGGACGCGGCCCCAACTTTTAGGAGCACGGGACCCGATAATCTGCAGATCACAATGACGGGAATGACGAGCGGTGGAGGTTACGCACCGGCAGTGGCCACCTTGACGCTTGAGTTCTTCATTGACCAGAATGGGATGCTCCAGAACTCCATCACGCTGATTGCAGAAGCCCCAGGCCTGCAAATTAAAAACTAAGTTGAGGCCCCTTTCGGTGACCACACTCGTCGAAGCGCCAATCCAAAACCTGGCTTGGCACTCGACGAGTGCCTTATAAACGATTCAGCTATTCCTTTGAAGTGCGCGCGGCCCGCCGCTCATCTCGGCGTAAGCCTCAAACTGCGTTATAAAAAAACTTGTCCGCGCAAATGACTTCACCCGCTAAAAAACTGACGAGCATTTCGTGCCCATTGCCACGGGACAAAAATGCTCTTCCTTAAAATAGGCTCTTGCGTAAGAGGGGTCAGCCCATAGACAAGTGCGGACTTACCGGTTGGAACACAGATCGACCTAAAATGTATGTCCCGTTCTATGGTTTGACCCTGGGTCTGAGTTAAGTCCGCGCGAAGTCGAGGTGCTTCAATGGGTAGCAGCCGGCAAAAGCAACAAGGAAATCGGAGCCCAGCTTTTCATCGCAGAGGGAACAGTCAAAACCCATATGAAAAACGTTCTGGAAAAACTCGCTGTAGTGGGTCGGACAGCAGCTATCAGGGAAGCCGTGCACCGCGGGTTGGTCAGACTCAATTGATTGAATCTAGTTGTCTGAGAGCAATCAGCAACCCAATCGAGTGCAAAATCGGATGGCCACCATCGACAAACTGAATCCCGGTTCCAAGAACCAGGAAGCTGCGCCCCGCAATGACACCTCTGTCGTGCCCGCAACAGCAACCAGCAAGTCAATGAATGCTCGCAAGAGCAGAATGCGGATGATTCCCTTCCGAAGTGTTGAGCGCGCGATTGGCTCTCTCGATTCTTTCCTTATCCCGCAGCCCACGAAAGTCGAGGTAATGGAGGGCGCTTTGAGGGCTTGTGAGCCCACTTTCGTGATGCGGCACAAAAGAACTCGTGTCATTGAATATGAAATGGACGACGAGGACGCTGGTAAAATAGAATCGGCATCTCGCGTGCGGCGTCCATAAGCTAGAAATTTTGCTGACAGTTTCACAGCCAGTGATACGAATTAAACATGACAGCACAAACAATCCAAATTCCGTCAGGGACAAAGAGGATTGCGATTTTTGATACGAACGCATTCGGCCAAACCGGATTAACTAAATGCAAACCTTATGAGACTCAACCCTCTCTTTATTCTCCTGTGTGCGAGCCTGCTGCTCGGTTCTAATACGACGAGGGCCGAAGAGCCTGCGGCTGCCGATCCATTGGCAGAGCGGCTTTTTCCACCCGATCTCGTTCTCCGTAATGGGGAAGCCATCGGTCTGAGCGACGAGAAACGACAGGAGATTCTGTCCCGGGTGGAGAAGGCGCAGGCACGCTTTCAGGAATTTGAGTCGGCCCTCGTGAAAGAACGCGCTGCGATGGTGGTGTTGTTGGATCGAGAGAAGCCGGACGAAACGGCGGTTCTTAAGCAGTTGGACAATTTGCTCGCTCGGGAACGGGACATCAAACGGGAGCAGTTCGGTCTCATGCTCTCGTTGCGCAATATGCTTACCGCGCAGCAGCAGGTCCTCCTCAAGGAGTTGCGCAAGACCTACACCCCTTCCGCTGTGGAGTCGAGGTTGAAGGAAAAACTCGCGCGCGTAGAAGCAGGGGTTCAGAAGCTTGCTAGCAACGGAGGCGATCCCTCTTCGATTGGAGAAAAGATGCAAAAGTTTCCTGAACTGATGCGCCAAGGAAAGGTGAAGGCGGCCGAGGAGTTCCTTGATGGAGTGCTGGAAGAGTTGGAAGGGAAGTAGGGCCGGCTCAAAATAAGCAAAACACCGGTTGACGACGAGCTGCTCATTGTGTATATACACATCATGACGAAGAAATTGGATATGTCGGCGATGGAGAATTGCGTGTGTTTCAACCTGCGCTGGGTTACGCGGGCGGTGACGCGGTTCTTCGACGCGGAAGTTCGCCGCCTTGGTGTTCGACCCACACAGACGCCGATTTTGGGGGCATTGCAGGCTAAAGACGGATGGAGCATGGCGGAATTGAGTGAATGGCTGGGTATGGAACGCACGACGTTGGTGCGCAACCTTCGGCCCTTGCAACGCGAAGGTTTGGTTCAGACCAATGGCGGCGGCCGGGGCGGCCGTGTGGAACTTGCTATTACTGAGAAGGGGCGGGTAACTCTGGCTAAGACGGTTCCGGCGTGGCGCGCGGCTCAGGATAAAGTGGTTGCGATCCTGGGCAGAGAACGTTGGTCCAGCATGATCCGAGATTTGGAGCAGGTCGCTGCGGAATTGAAAAAGCAATAAACCAAGCAAATTTTTTTTAACGCATAAAGTGTATATGCACACCACGATAACAGAAAAAGGTCTTAACGGCGACTGCAACATTCACGTCGTTGCCGACGGCGAAACCTGGCTGGGCGAAGGGAAAAAACTGTTTTGGGCGCTGCACACCCGAAGAATCCGGTTGCGAGGCAATCTCAAGTGGCTGCTGGCGTTCAAACGCTGCTTCCCTTCATGAGATCAAGAAAGCGGCTCAACAATTTCATTAGCACGCAGAAATATGATTAACGAAACCCCCATCACAACCGACCAAAGGAAGGACACAATTATGATCACAACAAGACTAGACGGTACCGCCTCGATCGAACACGCGTCAACCGATCAACGTTTCGCAAAAGTAGGCGCTAAGGCCCACGAGATCCCGGCCGAGCAAGCTTGGTTTGCGGGTGGCGAACGCCTCGGCTACGACCCGAAGACGCGCGCCTTGGTTTCTGAGCAGAGCGCTCCCCTGGGCGTGTTCTTGAGGCGGGAAGGAGACCTCACTCACGCAGTTTCCTTCCTGCCGGGATTTCCCGATGGCTCATTTGGATGGACCAAGGTTCTACCGTATTTGCCCAAAGCGGCGCAAATGCCAAAACTCTTCGTCGAGTACGTCGGCATGGGAGACAGCGACAAGCCCAAAGACTATGTGTATTGCACCGCCGAACGCGCCGATCTCGTCGAAGCGATCTGGCGGCACTGCGGCGTCGAGTCAACGACGCTGGTCGCCTTCGACTTCTCCTCTCTCGTCGTCTTGGAGCACTTGCGACGCCGCCTTGAGCGGGCTGAGCAGGGTGAAGCAGCGGGCGGACCGCAGATTCGCGGCGTTTTTATTTTCAACGGCGGGCTCTTTACGGATGGGCATACACATCCGTGGTATACCACGCCAATGTTACGCCGCCTTCCCAACTGGGCTCGCCGGGGCGTGGGCCGCCCCTTCGCGCTGTTCAAGAGAATGCCAGGAGTCAGGAGGATGTGGTCCAAAGGCTATGGCGTGACGGAAATTGAACTGCGGGAGCTTCATAACGCCATGGACCGTCACGATGGATTGTTCTACCTCGCCGCCGCCGCCCGCTTCCTGCTTGATCACAAAGCGCAAGGTGACCGGCTCGATTTCGGTCAACTTTTTAGGGCATATCACAATCAATTCCCGTTCTTGGTGGGCGGTAGTGACGAAGACCCCTTTGAACACCGACAGGTTGATCTCGCGCAAGAACGGCTGGGCAAGCTCGGTCTCCAGATCGAGCGTCTGCCCGGCGGTCATCTCACCACCCACGAGCAACCCGAAGCCCTTGCTGCACTGATTGCAAAGTTCGAAAGAGGACTTTCGAAAACGCCATACGCAATCCGGGAAATGCGTTGAGCACGACCAAATTAAAATTTTCCCTGAAGAACCATTATAAACAATACGACAACAAAAACTATTATGAACGATTCACCAAACAAAGTGAGAGAACAGGATTCTCACCCCCAAACTCAAACTTCCAACTCGGCCACCACAGGTGTCTTTGCGCTCCTTAAAGCAAAGCCCGGCGTAACACGCGACCAGATCATGGCTATCATGCCCGCTGAGATACGCGCGACGGTCCAACTCTATCTTGAGGGGAAAATCCGCGAATGGTATGCGCGAGAAGACGGCAAAGGCGCTGTTTTTCTCCTAAACACTGGAGATGTCGCAGAGGCGAGTTCCATCATGGAGTCTTTGCCGCTTGCGAGAGAGAACATGCTGGATCACGAGTACATTCCAGTGAGCCCGCTCATGCCCTTACGTCTGCTAATAGGGAGCCAGTCAGCCAGGGAGTGACTCAGCGACCACCCCCGCCAATACAAACTCGCGGAACGGCGGGGGTCGGATTTCAACCAACGCCCCGCTGGAGTTGCGTCTTCGCAAGCCGCGAAAAAACAAACGGCTTCCACTTCTCCGTGCGTGGCTGGATTTTCGCTACTTGGAGCAAGCAGCATGCCCATTTTGAGCTACACCTCAACTACACTGAAGGCGGAGGTCGGAATCGGGCGCGCTTCCGGCACTCGGCTATAAGCAATCGGGAAAGTAAGATGTGAAAAGTGACAGCGAATTTTCTAAGCCGTTCATTTCACAAAATCAGTCAATCTCCTTTTTAACTTTTTTCTTTCGCTTATTTGCGCCTCCCTGCGGCTTGGTGCGCCTCCCTGCGCTATAAATACAAGCCTCATTTCGCTTCGCGACTGGCTCGCAGAAATCTCGTGCTATAATTCCACGCAAACGCGCAGGTCGTGTGCGCGCCTCCGCAACGAGGAACTCCAGGGCGCTCGCATCTCAAGGCACGCGCGGCGCGCGGTAAAAAGTATGAATGACTCAGAGACCATTGCCCGTTTCATTTTTCTGCGTTCGCAGGGTTGGAGCTTCAATCGCATCGCCGCTGAGCTCAACGTCTCCAAACCCACACTCATCAAGTGGAGCCGGCAGCACCAGTTCGATATTGCCAACCTGCGTGCGACCGAAACCGAGGCTATGGCCGAGCAGGTGTTCCGCCAGCGCAACGAGCGGTGGGACGTCCTGGCCCGCCAACTCAAGCGCATCGAAGACGAAATTGAAAAGCGTAAACTCGACGAAATTCCCGTCGCGCGTCTCCATTCCATCGCCGCCGGCTTGCGCGCCGAAATCAAACGGGAGGTAGGCACCGTCCACTTCTGCGAAACTACCACTCGGATTCCCAAGGAGGAATACGTGTACTCCCGGCACGATTGGGAGGTATGATTAGAGACAAAGCCGGTAGGAGGTCAAAAATGGTTAAATCCGGTAAAATCCATTACCGGTCTTGAAGGTGTTTTCGCAACGCTTTCCCAGTGTGCGACTGAGCGCATTTGGCGACGGCTTCCGGCGTGCCGGCGACAATCAGACGTCCCCCTTGGTGTCCTCCTTCCGGCCCAAGGTCAAGGACCCAATCCGCACATTTGATGACATCGAGATGATGTTCGATCACCAGCACGGAGTGCCCCGCCTCGACGAGACGCTGGAGACAATCGAGCAACCGTTGAATGTCGGCCAGGTGCAGTCCGGTCGTCGGTTCATCCAGAATGTAAAGATTGCGCCGGCCGCGCCGCATCTTGCCTAGCTCAGCGGCAAGCTTCACGCGTTGCGCTTCGCCGCCGGAGAGAATGGTCGCCGCATGACCGAGTTCCAGATAACCCAAACCGAGTTCGTACAGGACTTCGAGCTTTCGCACTATCGGGCGCTGATCTTTAAAGAAGCACACACTTTCTTCGATCGAGAGCTTTAACACCTCGGCGATGTTCCGCCCTTGCCAGGCGATTTCCAATGTCTCTTCCCGGTAGCGCCGCCCTTTGCACGCGGGGCAGGTCACCTCCACGTCCGGCATGAACGAAAGCTGCGTCACGATCGTGCCGTCGCCGGCGCATTCCTCGCACCGGCCGCCCTTGACATTAAAGCTGAAGGTCGCCGGACCGAACCCGCGCTTCCTGGCCTCGTCGGTTTGAGCAAACAATTCACGAATTGCATCGTAAACGCCCACGTACGTTGCGGGATTAGAGCGCGGCGAGCGGCCAATCGGTGACTGATCGATGTCGATCACGTCGTCGATGGCCTCGTGACCTTCCAGGGCCTCGTGCGCTCCTGCCAATATCCGGCTGTCGTAGCGCAGCGACGCCAGCTTTTTGTAAACGATGTCGTGGACCAGCGAACTTTTTCCCGATCCGGAAGCGCCCGTTACGCACACCAGGACCCCGAGCGGAATCGCCACATCCAGGTTCTGCAAGTTGTTCTGTCGCGCTCCACAAACTCGCAGAGGTTGGCCATTGGGCGCGCGGCGCTTTCCCGGTATTTCGATTTTCTTGTCAGCCCGCAGATAGGCGCCGGTGAGCGACTTCGGATGCCCGAGCGCTTTGGCCGGCGGCCCTTGGGCCACCACTTCTCCACCGTGAACGCCTGGACCCGGACCAATCTCGATGAGCCAATCTGCGGCGCGAATCGTCTCCTCATCATGTTCCACCACGACCACTGTGTTACCCAAATCGCGAAGCGTTTCGAGCGTCGCGATCATCTTTACGTTGTCCTTTGGGTGCAGACCGATGCTCGGTTCGTCCAGCACGTAAAGCATTCCCATCAATCCCGAACCGATTTGTGTCGAGAGACGAATGCGCTGGGATTCCCCGCCCGACAATGTGCCGGAACGACGGTTCAGATTCAGATAGTCCACTCCGATGCCAATCAACAACTGGACGCGGCCTTCAATCTCACGCAGGACCGTCGCCGCAACAGCGGTCTTATCGGCGGAGATATCCAGCGAGCCAAGCCACTTCTCCAGCTCGCGCAAATGGAGATCGCCCGCCTCGGGCAGAGTCTTTCCTCCGACCCGGACGAGGCTCCGCGTTTTGCGGAGCCGCGCGCCGCCACAATCCGTGCAATCATAATCCACCATGACTTTTTGCAGGTACTCCTCCATTCCGTCGCGGCTGCTCCCCTGCTTGCGATACCAACGGTAGTTTCTCTCAATTTGCGGAATGATCCCCTGGAACGCCATCTTTTTACCCGCGTGCTGCTCACCCTGGCGCGCGCCGGGCGGAACCAAAATCTCGATTTTCTCGCCTTTGCTCCCGTAAAAAATCAAATCTTTGACCGTCTTCGGCAACTCGGAAAAAGGCGCGTCGAGGCTGAAGTCGTAACGTTGCGCCAGGCTGTAGAGCCATCGCCCACCCCAGGCATTTTTGTCGTGATTGAATGCCTCCTTTACGATCGCGCCATCGCCCAAACTCCGGCTCGGATCGGGCACCAGGAGCGTTGGATGCACACGCTTTGACGTTCCCAAACCAGCGCAAGTCCGGCACGCGCCGGCCGGATCGTTAAAAGTAAAATTGCCGTGGTGCAGTGTGGCGGAAATGAGGTGATGTTCCGCGCAGCCAAAATCTTTCCAGAACCTTTTCAGTTGCGCAGCGGGAAGCCCCTCTGCATGAAAGGAGAAGAATCCATCGCCGATTTTGGACCCGTGCTCGATGGCGGCAAGGACGTGACGATCAATTCCCGCCGCCACGACGAACCGGTCCAGGATTGCTTCGACGAAGGGGTGTTCATCCTCGCCCAGCTCGAAATTGCTTCCCAGATCCCGCTCTGCGCCATCGACGCGCGCGCGGCGATAACCCTGCAGGCGCACCTGCTCGAACACGTACTCCCAGCTCTCGCCGAAAATCTCGAATACCGGCGCGCGCAGTTCCACCTCCGTGCCTGGGGGCAGTTGCAGCACGCGCTCGAGCATCTGCCGGGGCGAACGCGTCGCGACCGGTTCCTGACAAGCCGGGCAATACGGCGTCCCGAGCGTCGCGTAGAGCATGCGGAGGTAATCCCAAAGATCGGTCATCGTGCCGACGGTCGAACGCGGGTTGCTGCCGACCGTTTTCTGGTCGATCGAAATGACGGGCGATAAACCGTGAACAAAATCGACATCCGGCTTGCGCAATTGATTCACGAACCGCTTGGCGTAAGCGGACATCGACGCCAGCAACCGCCGCTGCCCTTCGGCATAAAGCGTATCGAAAGCCAGTGATGATTTGCCGGAACCCGAAACGCCCGTGATGACCACCAGCTTATTGCGCGGGAACTCCACGGTAATATTTCGAAGGTTATTTTCCCGCGCGCCTTGGATCAGGAGCGTCGTGCGCATCGACTCATCCTGCGCTTGTTTCACTTTCACTCCTCCTCCCAGAGATACGCCGGTTCCTCCACCTCAACCCGGCTGAGCTTCGTCAGCGCGAACGGCGCGGAGAATTTTCCGATCCGCCCTTTCTCCTCGAGCCACTCACAGGCCGATTCCAAATGCCAGGGAAACAATTGCGAATGCGCGAAATAATCCGAAAGTTCGCTTAACGGCACCAGCCGCTTCTCTTTTTTCAGGTAGCGCAACGCGGGCTGCAACCGGACCTCTGCGTGTTTTTCCAGGTACGCTGCGAAGCCGGCCAGTTTCTTTTTCAGTCTTGGCGCCGTTCGAGAGCCTTTCAATAAATCGACATAAAGGTCCTTCATCACTGCAGGTGCCAATTGCAGCGCTCGATGGATCATCAATCCCTCGTGAACTTCGCCCGCCGCGATGACTTCGGCGGCCGCCACACAATGCGCGCAGCCGAGCAACTCCTGGAACGCAAGCTCAAGGTCTTTCTCATCCTCAAGCAGACGCCGGGCGTGGCGCTGCGAATGAATCAGCCAGGTCGTCGCAATGCACAATTCGCGCTCCTGATCTTTGCGCGCCAGCGTGTCGGCTTCTTCAAACCATTTCACAAGCGCGGGCTCGGCGCTGTAAACCAGCTTTCGGCGCGCGAAAAAGCTGTAGCGAAACGCAGTCCGTGCCGAGCCTTCGACCATTCGCTTGAATCGAGTTCGTGGAATTAACTCCACCTCCAGGTTCACGCCTTCCTCAACCAGGGTCCTGAAAATGCGCGGGTCCTCCCCATCTGCGCGCAACCGCTTGGTCACGCCGTCTTTCTCAATCAGCCACAACCCGATCGCGTCCTTCCGCCAAATCGTCTCCTCGGTCAAACTGCCGACCAGCACCGCCGCCAATAAATTCGGATCTTTCCGCACACGCTCCAGGAATAGCTCCAGCGCCTTTTCAAACCGTTTCAATTTCTCCGTGCGATTCATCGTCGTATTCACTCTCCAGTTACCAACTTTATTACCGCACTACAGTAGCAAAGCAATTTGTTGCTAAAAAATAACATGCGAAAAGCAGGTCTCTAACCCACGAACACCCTTCTGTGCGGTTCTGTGGTTCCACGGCGCAACTCAGCTTCTTTCGCGCCGGCCCAAAACATGCCCTTCCCGCGTTCCAACGGCCTTGACACGTCGGGGCGCGTTCAAACTCGCACCGACGGCCGCCGACCACTTGCGCCATCGGCCCCGAGCCATGATAATACAACAGTTATCTTAACCAACAGCTAGGCGGTTGACTCTCTTTACAACAACTAAGCCGAAACCACGAATCACCAAACCAAACTATGAAAATTCTAGTCGTTTACTACTCCATGTATGGGCACGTGCTTCAGTTAGCCCGTGCCGTTGAGCAAGGCGCCAAGTCCGTGGCCGGTTTAGAAGTCGTACTGCGCCGAGTGGCCGAGTTTGAGGAGGTCATCAAGAAGACCGCCGATAACGAATTCATGGTCAAGGTTCGCCAGCAGCAGGCCGATATTCCGGTCTGCACGCCCGACGACCTCAGGGAGGCCGACGGAATCATCTTCGGTTCGCCAACCCGCTACGGCAACATGACCGCCCAGATGAAGCAACTGATTGACTCCACAGCAAGCTTATGGCTCAAGGGCGAGTTGGAGGGCAAGCCCGCCGGGGTCTTCACTTCCACCGGTTCTACCCACGGCGGCCAGGAGACTACCCTGGTCACCATGATGATTCCCCTCATTCATCTCGGCATGATCATCATTGGCGTTCCGTACTCCACCGAGGGTATGCTTCACACCGAGGCGCGCGGCGGCACGCCCTATGGCGCAACCACCATCGCCGGCCCACGCGGCGAGCTGCAGCCGACCAAAGAAGACTTGGCCATCGCCAGTGTTCTGGGCCAACGCGTGGCCACGGTCACCAAGAAGCTTCGCGGCTAAGACGCATTCCAGCGCTACACGCCCCTCAAACTTCCTCTGCGTCACCGTCCTCCCACGCGTCGCCACCAATACGGGGTGTGAAGCACTTATTTCTGCTATCCGCTCGATTTCCACAGTTAAAATAAGTGCTTCTCCGTCCGTGGCGTCCGGGTTCATGGGTTGGCGCGCTTCGCCAGCACTCACGTCAGGTTACGCCGCAAGTGTTGCGAAAACGTGCCGGGAATCGTATTGACTCCCCCAACAGAAGACTCAGACTATGACTCACAAATTCACCTTATCCCGTTTGCCTCGGACTTCTGCTGCAAATGGGGTGCAACACTGAACAGTGAGATCAACACAATGAAACCTCAAGAGCAGTTCGCATTGGCCCTTCGGATTATTGGTGTACTCAGCCTGATGTACCTCCTGCGCGCCTTTGTCAGGAATGCTTCACCAGCGGCGTTCATTCTGATCATGCGGCTGGCCTGCGCCGTCATCGCAGTGTTAATGATTCGCGGCGCACCAGCGCTGGTGAAATTCGCCTATCCTGACTCGACACCAGCGACGTCCGACAGATCCAGCACTTAATTCCCGGTGGTCGAACCCAGCCAAAGATCACCGGGTTACGACCGGGATCTTTAACTGCGCTTCGGAGGTTTGCCTCTCTTAGGCAACTTCGGTTTCTTAGTGGCTGCCCCGGCGTTCTTGCGAGCTTGCTTGGCAACTTTCTTAGCGACTTGCGTTGTTGGGCCCGCCTGGCCAACAGTGCCGCTCCATCTCTTGCGGTGCAGGCGAAGCGTGCCGGTTCAATGCTCCTGAGCGAGGGCCAGTAGTTCGCTTTTGTCAGTTTCAGTAATTCTCTCCCGCCTTTAGGGGAGAGAACGGATTGACTGACTGATCACAACGCCTCGTATAAATATGAAGAAGCGCGGCAGCTCCGACCTGCAGGTAATCGGCCCGGAAGCTGGACGTCCGGGAGCTTGGGCAAGTCTGTGGCCTTCGTGGTAGCCATCGTAAACGCCAAGGTCTGCTTTGAGCCGCTTCATGTCGCCTTAAGGTCCGGTGAAGTAACCTATAAGTGCAACGTGAAACATAATCCCTGCCACTGTTGACGACGATGGAAATGGCTCAACTACTGACGGGAGTGTAGGTTGAAAACCGCCTCGACTGGATAAACAATGTGATAATCAAAAGCGCAACAGAGTTTTTACACGTCAAGCTGGTTTGGTGCCTGCTGGCTGCGATGCTGATTCTTCCTGGGTTGCAGGCTGATGACCGCCCGCCTCCGAAACCCGTACCTGCCGTGCGAAATGAATTGGCCACCGCCTTCACCAAAGCGACACCGGGAACGATCGCCGAGCTCAGGCTCATGGAGCAGCAGGTCACGGCCTTGGTCGCACGGGTTTCTACAGCGGTCGTGGCCGTGGAAGTCGGTTCCGCCAGCGGCAGCGGAGTAGTCATCTCGACCGATGGCCTGGTCCTGACAGCTGGCCATGTTTGTGGCCGGCCCAATCGCAACGTGAGTTTTACGTTCCCTGATGGCAAAACCGCCCGTGGTAAGACACTTGGAGTGGATCGCGATAGCGACACTGGCCTCATGAGAATCACCGATGCGGGCAGTTGGCCCCACGCGGCGATGGGCGACCTTGAGCAGGCCGGAATCGGCGACTGGGTTCTTGCGCTGGGCCATCCCGGCGGCTTTGATCCAGGGCGATCGCTGGTCGTACGGCTAGGCCGCATCATTCGGCTCGCGCCGGACGTTTTGCAAACCGACTGCACGATCAGCCCGGGTGACTCGGGAGGGCCGCTCTTTGATATGTATGGCCGAGTCATCGGCATCCACAGTGCCATCAGTAGATCTGTGGCTGAGAACTTTCACGTGCCGATAACGAAGTTTTACGATACCTGGGACCAGCTTGCGGAAGGGCGAAGCGGTAGCGCTCTCGCACAGCGGCCAATGGCCTACCTCGGTGCCACGGTCGTCGACGATGTTGCCGGCTGTCGGCTGAGCATAGTTGAGGCCAATGGCCCCGCATTCAAGGCGGGTCTGAAAGTCGGTGACCTCGTGCTCAAAGTGGATGACCGCGAGATCAGGGTTTCTGCGTCGTTTCGTCGCTGGTTAGCTGAGGCCGAGCCTGGAGAAACCCTGAGTCTCGAAATCAAACGCGGCGCCAAATTGGTATCCTTGGACGTGAAACTCCAGGCCCAGCCTGGGGGCAACCCGTAGCGATATGCCGTCCAAAGTCCAAAAATACCGGACCGCGCCTCGGCCGTGGTTCCTCCCCTCGTCCCGAACTCTAGCCCTGTGGATTGGGCTAGCGTCGGTGACAATGGTCGCGTCGGCGCCGGATTTGCCGCTTGTTTCGACACTGCCAAAATATCGCTTTCGAAACGGTGAGGAAACTCTGAAAGCGTTTGCACCGGTCTCTGCTGCAACGCGCCACTCTATTGTTAAATTCAATGTGGATGGGGAAACGGTTGCCCTTGGCGCCGTCATGGATACCAACGGCCTGGTGCTTACTAAAGCCAGTGAGATCAAAAAGGGCAAACTGACCTGTTGGCTTGCCACCGAGCAAGAGGTGGGGGCTGAACTGCTCAGCATCGATGAGGAAGATGACCTGGCGCTCGTGCTGGTGGAGGCCCAGGGATTGGTGCCACTCCAGTGGGCGTCGGGCGAAGTATCCATAGGCCAATGGGCCATAACCCCCGGCATCGCAGAAACTCCCCATGCAGTGGGCATCATTAGTGCTCTGCCGCGAAGGATCCGACCCCAGCGCGCCTTCATCGGCGTCCAGTTCGATTTCACCACCTCCGTCCCCAAGATTGACGAATTGATGCCGGGACTGGGCGCCGAAAAGGCCGGGCTCAAGCCAGGCGACCTCATTTTGGCGGTAAATAGCAGTACCGTGACCAATCGCGACCAAGTCGTCGAGACGCTCCGCGAATTGCGCGCAGGCCAAACTGTCAAACTGCGCGTCCAGCGTGACGAGGAGCAGTTCGATGCCGAGGTGCAGCTAGGACTGCCCGGCGCCGGGCAGGTGGGTCGGGGGTTTTACCCTCAGCAACGCCTCGATCGACTGGGAGGGGAAGTTAGCCGGCGTGCTCAGGGGTTTGAACTCGCCATTGAGCATGACACGGTGTTACCCCCTTGGTTATGCGGTGGTCCACTCGTTGATCTGGAGGGCAAGGCTATTGGGCTCAATATTGCACGAGCTGGACGAGTCACCACTTATGCCCTCTCCTCAAAGCTCGTGAAACAGGTGTTCGAACGTCTCAAATCAATGCCTCGAACTCCCCGGTGAACCTGGGGAAACTGCCCTGCCGCCGGTTCGTGCGATGGGCACCGGGCGAAGTTCCAATCCGTTTCCTTCCAGTTTGCGGTCCAGGCGTTCGGGAGGATCTTTTTCATGAGTTCATTTTGCATGTTGCGATCCTTCCCTGCTGGCAAAGCCATCGCTTCGCTCTTAGCCAAAGTCACTAAAACCGAAATCCGATTGTCACGATTGTCACGGGCCGTGGTCTGTTTTTCAATTCTGTCCTACGTCTTGGACCGTGCGTTACGCATGGCGAGGGTCGGAATCGGATCGGGGTGGGTCACCTTGCGTAACAGCGAGAACCAGCGGCCAAGGAAAAAAGCGAGCGTCGCAATTGCAGCGATCACCAGGGATTCAGTCCAAGGCGTAAGCGTCAAAGGCATATGTCAAACAATTCCGGATGCCGCAAATCTATCTTGTTGCTTTCTTGATGACAGCCGGCATTTTTTGGACGCTGTTTATGGCAGTAGTAGTCGATTGGAGCGAACTTCTCGGCCTTTGCGTGTAAGAATGAAAGCACCGTTTCGGAATTGCTCGACCCTTCCGTCAGTGAATGCGACGTTGCCTTGGCGGGAGTGCATTTCCTTGCTCCAACCCAGGCTAAGATTAGTTGTGAAGGCAACGGCGTGGATGCCTGGCACGAGCGCATTAGTAAGGTTGCGATCGCCGCTTAGGAGTCCAGGATTTCCGGCTTCCGATGGATTTTGGCAAACGAAGTAGCTTACTTGTTTGTCGGTTAGACTCGCGAAGTTGGCGGCTGGGTTGCGTTTCGCATCCTGAGGGCAAATGAGGATCTTGGGGGTGCTCAGTTCGTTGGACATGACCTGGAAGATGGGAAAGACCATCCCTTGAGCGATTAGCTCCCGGGCTCCGCCGTTGGTGACCGCTACCTGCATCGGCAGTTGGTCTTGGTTATCCAGCGCCCAGGTTCTGAACGACAATTCGACCTGCTTCAGGTTGTTTGTGCAATTGATCCGCTGACACGTGTGTGCTGGCGTCAGAGCCGGAAGCAGAATGGCCGCCACAAGCATAAGGACCGCTATGGTGATCAGGAGTTCGAGCACGGTGAACGCCTTGGTCGGGTTTCGGTCCGTAATCATCCGCCTTTTGATTCAGCAGAGTGGATGCCAAAGGGGTAATGATTTGTAAGTGGTTCGTGTTGTTGGGCCCTTGGCTTTGGCGTGCGTGGAGCGCGCGCAAATTGCGTGGTTTTCACGCAATCGATTGCATCGCCTTTTCTCCCAACGGCCAATGCATTGCTTGCGAGCAAACGGCACGATCGTGGTCTGGGGCGATAATTATTATGGCCAGACCAATATGGCGAAGAATCTCACAAACGTCATTGCCGTAGCCGCGGGCCCGCAGCATAGCGTTGCGTTGCGCGAGGAGGGCACCGTGGTTGCCTGGGGCAGGAATCTCTACGGGATGACCAACGTTCCTGCGGGATTGAGCAATGTTGTGGCGATCGCGGCCGGATTCCGCCATAGCTTGGCGCTAGTAAGCGATGGAACTGTAGTAGCGTGGGGCAAGAATGATGGCGGGCAAAGCAGTGTTCCACCCGGCTTAAGCAACGTCTGTTCGATCGCCGCCGGCGGAGATACCTTCAGCGGGTTTAGTCTGGCGGCGCTAAGCGATGGTTCGACCAGGATGACGATTCACCCATCCGACCTGACCCTGGATGCGGGCAGCGGCTTCCGCCTCCAGGCCAGGGCCGTCAGCGCTTCTTCACTTTCCTACCAATGGCGCGTGGGTGGCCGGGATATTCCCGACGCGACCAATTGCTTCTTCGCCGTCGACCCTTCGAATATATCCGATTCGGACGCTTATGACGTTGTGGTCGGCAATTCCCTTGGGAGCGTTACCAGTTTGGTCGCGCAGGTTAGAATCAAGCCCAGTGACGTGGTTGCCTGGGACGGGAATACTCAGCGGCAGACAGTCGTCCCGGCGGATCTTACCAATGCGATTGCCATCAGTGCCGGAGTTTATCACACGCTGGCTGTGAAGCCGGATGGAACGGTTGCCGCCTGGGGCAGCAACGGTTCGGGTGGTCGCTCCTTCGATGTCGCGGCCATTCAATTGCCACTGGTAAAACACCGGGAAGGGAAGTGCCTTTCACATTTCAAGGCGCCCTTCCCGGCGCGTCTCGCCGCAGCAGTGGATCCTACCGTCGCGCTGCGGCAGGATTGAGCATGGATTCGTGCCAATTCAGACGAAGAGAAGAGGGCCTCACGCCAGGGCCGCAGTCTCTGCCGGCGCCAACGGCGCCTCTCATATCAGCCTGGGGCGACCGTAGGGAGCCCCAGGAAGATCCACCACAACCTATTCCCGAGCGCCAACGGCGCGTCTCATCCTCTGATACGATTCACGCTGAATCCAAGTTCCTAAGACCTTTACAAGCCCTGCGGTTTATCTATGACTTCGCGCCTTTGGCGCTTCCGGAAAATGTTTTGCGTATGTTCCTGGGGCTGCGCTGTGCTCCGCCCCAAGCTGATATGAATGACGCCTTTGGCGCCTTTTTTCGCAGCCTTCGGCTGCTTTCCGTAAACCATTCCGACGTCATGCACATGCTCGACCAAACATAAAATTCAGTGTCACAGATTAGCCACTCCATCACTCCACGACTCCATCGGCCCCGTTTCGTTTTTTAAGCGCCCCCTTTCGCTCGCGACTTGGCACTGAACCCCATCAGGTGATAGCATGGCGACGTTAAGCTGCGCCCATGAATCCAGGCTCCGTCAATAATCCATCCGGCTCGCACCCGCCACCGGACGGCGGCCAGGGGCTGATGATTCGGCTCAAAGTGGATGGCAATATCCTGGAAGCAATTCCCGGCGAGCCACTGCTGGAGTTGCTCAATCGCAGCGGCGTTGAGATTCCGCAAGTCTGTTACCATCCTCAGCTCGGGCCGATTCAAACCTGCGATACTTGCATGGTTGAAAGCAACGGCCATCTCGTTCGAGCCTGCACGATTCGGGTAGAGGCGGACATGAACGTCGCGACCAGCTCGGCCCGTGCGTCCCAGGCGCAACGGGAGGCTTTCGATCGGATTTTGGCCGAGCACATGCTTTATTGCACCGTTTGCGATAACAACAACGGCAACTGCGCTGTCCATAACACCACCAAACTGCTTGCCATCGAGCATCAGCGGATTCCTTTCAAGCCCAAGCCTTACCAGGTGGACTCGACGAACCCGTTTTATCGATACGATCCCAGTCAATGCATTCTGTGCGGGCGGTGCGTCGAAGCTTGCCAGAATGTGCAAGTCAATGAAACCCTGACGATCAATTGGGAAGATCCCAGTCCCCGAGTGTTGTGGGACGGAGGAAGAAGCATTGGCGAGTCGAGTTGCGTCTCCTGCGGCCACTGCGTGACCGTCTGCCCTTGCAACGCGCTGATAGAAAAATCCATGCTTGGCCACGCGGGTTTTCTCACCGGTCTGCCTAAACTGGCCCTGGATGGAATGATCGATCTCGTCAAGGCCGTCGAACCGGATTCAGGCTACGGACCCATCCTGAAGGTTTCCGAGTCCGAAGCAGCCATGCGCGAGCCACGCATCCGCAAAACCAAGACCGTGTGCACGTATTGCGGCGTCGGTTGTAGCTTCGATATTTGGACCAAAGACCGCCACATCCTGAAGGTCGCGCCCGCGGCAGGCCCGGCCAACGGGATTTCGACGTGTGTTAAAGGCAAGTTCGCCTGGGATTTTGTCAACAGCGCGGACCGATTGACAA
>Ga0306920_100001988_pt1 | contig 25561 bp, 23 predicted proteins | sample flu12Cox44000170_FD_204666 | JGI IMG/M metagenome (GOLD analysis project Ga0306920, IMG submission 204666) | Lab enrichment of tropical soil microbial communities from Luquillo Experimental Forest, Puerto Rico - flux4day.12C.oxic.44.000.170 (v2)... | ecosystem: Environmental > Terrestrial >...
TCTCAACCGCTATTGTTCTTTGGGATATACGTGGCAGGGGGATTCCCTACCTCCTGATTCTGCGTGACCTTCTCTGGCATATCATTCGGGAGCATCCTATCATTCAAAAGGTGACGCGAATCATTTCAGAACGAGATGAGAAAGCAGACTCTACCAAATCCGTTACCAGGCTGGTCGCTCGCGCCGCGTCACGAACCGGGCGAGTGGCCCTGGTCCAAAACTGGTCCAGAACTCAGGTTAATTTGGGTCAAATTGAAGGTTGCGGCGGGGTAAGGGCAATGCATTCAACAGGACTTATGGTCTGCCCTTCGGGCTCATAACCCGAAGGTCGTCAGTTCAAATCTGACCCCCGCAACCATCACGATACGCGTCCATCTAGCTCCAACCGGATCAAAGTCGCGTCCAACTGCGTCCAAAACCGGGCGTTCTAGCGGTCAATTTTGGAGAGGAAAGCCAGTAAAGCCAACTGCGTCAGCAGGACTTATGGAGCGGGCGATGGGAATCGAACCCAACGCCCAACACGGCTAAGTCTCTGAATCCATTAATTTATGGTCGTTGATTGCCGTCCATTACCGTCCACAATCGACGCCACTTTCTCGACAGCTTCACGCTGCGCATCACCTATGACGTGGCCGTATATCTCAAGGGTCGTGCGCGCGTCGGCGTGTCGTAGTTGCCGCTGAACCACCTTCGGCGTTGCTCCAGAATCGAGAAGGAGCGCCGTGTGGGAATGTCGGAATGCGTGAAGTCCACACCGTGGAATCTCGAGCGCGTCGAGGATCGCCCACAAATGGTACTCCACAACTTTGTTGGAAGACGGAGGCCGTCCGTTGCGGGTTACAAATAGGAAGCCTTGCGGATTCGGTTTCCACTGTGCGCGGTATTTCTCAAGCACTGTAACGAGTGGCTGAGGTATTGGGAGCACGGTTTCGCTAGCCTTGCTCTTTGTTGTCTGGACATGGCCATACCAAGCTGACCTGCGGACATGCAGCAACCGGCGCTCCAGGTCAATGTCCTTCCATTGAAGGCCCAAGACTTCGCCGGCGCGTAAGCCGTCCATAGTCAAAATACAGAAAAGGGTGTGCCATGGCTCTTCAGCTATTGCCAAGATGCGCTGCAGCTGGTCGATTGTGAAGTGCGGAGCCTCGTATCGCTCACCCCGCGGCGGCAAGCGCAGTTTTCTGACATCGATGTGTTCGCAGTTGTAGCCCCAATCGCGGGCCGTGGTGAGAATCGATGAGAGCGTGCCAAGAACATTGAGGACACTCTTCCGTGAAACACCCCTTTCGAACATGCGGGTGATGAAGGTTTGCTGGTTTTCCACGCTGAATTGTTCCAGACCTAGTTTAGCGAGTTGCGGAACGATGTGGCACTTGAGGTGTGACTTGACAGAGCGGATGGAGGAAGGTTGTTGCGTAATTAACACTTCCACCTTCCATCGCTCCACGAACTCCTCGAAGGTAGCTACGCGCCCCGGACGGTAGTCAAGGCCGTTGATTCGGGAAAGGACGGAGTCCATACGACGCTGTGCCAAACGTTTCGTCGGCAGATCGCGCTTGCTGCCGAGAATTACTTCTCGCCGGACACGTCGCGCATTCCCATCTATCTCGATCACGTCTTCCCTATACCGACCGACCCACTTATCTTTGCTTTTCCCAACCAAATACACACTTCCCTGCTGATACCGCTTGCGTGCCATCGAGCTCCTTTCGCTCGATGACTCAGTTTCCCTATGCACACGGAGTGTAGCAGATTCAGGCATAGACAAAGGCTCTCTATAACGTGCACAGAGTTAGGCTCATATCGTTCCGCTTCGGTCTTGGCTGATTTCAATTGATTCGGATAGGTTCCAACCGAAAGAAAAGTCTCTAGTTGACTGAATCCAGAACCCGGACCACAACCGGGAGAATGTAATGATCTCACTTCTACGAGTAGCGGGTTATTGGCCAAAGTGAACGACATGCATAAGACGCAAAGCCAGCGTACAGGCTATGGGGGCACCGCTGATGGTAGCTGGAGTTCACCGCGGGATTTGACCCAAGTTTGTCCGAGACTTGCATATAGACCGTACCCTTCGGGGTTAGCTCTTTTCTCAAATCATGACCGAATCATGGTTAACAGCATTTTGAACTTAGTGAGAGCCTTCAAGGAGTGGGGTTGATTCGCTGGCATGAGAACGGCTTCGCCTGTCTTGGTCGGCAGCGGCTTGCCCGAAACGAAGATCTCCGCTTCGCCTTCCAACAAATGCGCTAGGGCGTCGAATGGCGCGGTATGCTCACTCAGACCCTGGCCTTCATCAAAAGCAAACAGTGTGACTGTTCCTGTGGGGCGTTTGATCAGCGTCCGGCTAACAACGGCGCCTTCTTGGTAGTTTACGAGGTCTATCAAGCGGGCTACCTCTGCGATAGGCATTTCACGCTTGCTATGTGCCTGCTGTGAGCTCATCTTTGGCCGCCCCTGTCCCATCCATTTCCATCGCAGTGGCTCGCAGCGCGGTCCGGCGTGAGCACCAGAAATCCCAAAATGATCAATATCGCTCGCCACCTACTTCTTGTCATGACGCACCTTTTTATGGGGCCTGGATTTGCGTCCCTGAATTGTCGGCCGTGGCGGCCAGGAAAGCGTCAGCAGAAACTCGCTCTCCTCCAGAGCCTCAACGTCGTGCGGAACGCACTGATCCAGCGCCAGCAAATGTCCTGCGGGCAAGTCCACCGCCTGGTCGGGCAGTTGCAGGCGGATATGCCCGCTCAGCGTCTGCACGGAAATCCTCCCAGCCGCCATATGCTCGTGCATCTGCGTGTTCGCCTTCATTCCGATCAACACAATCCGCAGGTCCGCGTGTTTCACCAATGTCCGCGAGCTTCGCCCTGTCGGCTGCCCCCAAGCTTCATCCTGGTGCAATTTCTCCCGTTCAGCGTTCAGGTCAAATTCCAGAAGCGGCCTGTCCAGCGTTCCCTCAATCGCTTTGTGCCCTGCGCCCGTCCCTCCGAGTGCTTTCTTCTGAGCGGTAGCCATGTCTCCTCCTACGCCGGCAGTCTGCGGGGCAGTCTACCCAAACCACCCTCGCGGGGCCTGTGTAGCCGGCGGCCCCTCGTAAACCCCTTAGTCAGCCCATACGCCACCTTCCAAAATCAAGTCAAGCTAGTCAAGATGAACCGCGGACGTAGTCGGGCGCGGTCCTGGGTAACAAAGGGTCGCCAACAGGAAGTGGTTCTGAGGCGAAGAATGAGCGCATAGTTACCAGGACCAAACCTCCGCCGACCGCTGCCAGTACTGCAAAGTCCCAGATGGCAGGCTTTGGGCTTGCCGGTGAGAATGGCGGAATGATCATCAGGTAGAGATCGGTGACACGGCCGAGGAGAACAATGGTGGACGCAGTGGCCAGGGTGCGTGGGTTAATCTTGTTAGCGCGGGGCAGAAGGAGCAGGAACGGCAGAGCCCAATTCAGGAGCACGTTCAGAACAAACCATCTTCCCCACCCCGAACTTGTCCTGAGCAGCATGTAAGGAGTCTCCTCGCTGAGATTTGCATACCAAATCAACATGTACTGACTGAACCAGATGTACATCCAGAAGGTAGAGAAGGCCACGATCAAGCGGCCCAGATCCAGGAATTGTCCATCGCTGACGCCGTAGCGCAGCGGGCCAGCCGCGCGCAATGCGAGGGCAAAAAGAACGATTGTGGCCAAGCCCGAAAGAAACATCCCGGAGAAATGGTAGATGCCAAAGATGGTGCTGGCCCAATTCGGCTCAAGCGACATAATCCAGTCCGTGGACGCTAGCCAGAAAGTAAAGGCGAAGAGCACCACGAACGCGACGGAAAGGCGCGTGTTCTTTCGGCTCAATGCGATTCCGCCTTCACGGTCTTGGCGACGGGAGTTCCTGCGAATAGTCGAGGAAAAGCCCAACCATGCTGCGAGGTAGACTACGGCACGGGCGATGAAGAATGGATAGGAAAGCCAGGCCTGCTTGAAACTGGCCCAGCCATCCGTGGCGATTTCCGAGTGGCCATACCAGGGATAGGTCGAAGGGCGAAAGACGAAAACCGCCAGAATTCCAACAGCTCCAAATGGCAGCGCGGCGCTTAGCGCTTCTCCGACTCGGCGTAGAGGAATGCTCCAGACCGCTCCGCTCGCGTATTGGAGAGCAACAAAAAAGATGCCAGACAGACCAAGGCAGACCATTGCAAAGCTGCCCAAGAGCAAGTCGGGCCAGGCGCGCCCGGGAGCAAGCCAAAGTCCGCCAAGAAGAATCGCACCACCGATTGCGGCGACGGCTTTCAGAGGCGTCCGCCATGCGGCAACTCGTGCAGGGTAAGGATGGCCATTCATCGCTGATCTCCTCCCGAAACGGAGGTGCTTTGTTTTTGGAGTGATCGCACAAACGCAATCACATTCCAACGATCCTCTTGTGAGAGTTGGCCGGTGTAGGCAGGCATGTTCTTCTGACCGTAGGTGAGAATGTGGAAGATTTGACCGTCTTTGATTCTCCGTGCATTGTCCGCGTAAAGAGATGGTGGGGCGGGATAGCCTCGCTGGACAACGAGGCCGTCACCTTTCCCCGTTGCGCCATGACAAGGTGCGCAGAAGTTGGAGAACACCACTTTCCCGCGAGAGACAGTTTGGGCGTCATCAAGGCGAGCAGGACTCAGTAGAACATCTCCTGCCCGAACCGCGTCTTCCGGCGTAGGCGAGAAGTGCAATGGCAGGTATCCGCGGGGGATGGTTCCAGCAACGGGTGTTTGCAAAGTTTTTCCATCGGCAAAATTGGGGTTCGCAGAATACGCGTTGTAGCGGGGTGTTCGCACCATCTCCGGTATGAACTCACGGTTAGGCTGCGTAGGCTCAGGCCGCAGCGCCCAGTTGAGCCCGAGACTTGCCAGAAAGGCCACCAACAGCACTAGATTTACCGCTCGACGCACAATCAAGCCTCCTCGAGCCGCTCCTCGATTTTTACCGCACCGAATTTTTGGAACAACTTGCGCACGCGGTCGAAATCAAATCGCGCGTCGGATTCTTCGAGCACCAGCACGAAGCGGTCGTCCGTAATGCCTGGGATTACGAGAGCCGGTTGCTTGTTCGGCCAGAGCCGCGCAAGCACCAGAAAGGCGAAAACGGTGGCTAAACCAGCGGAAAGGACCATGACTTCAAACGTCACGGGCACGAAGGCTGGCAGCGAGTTCCAGGGCTTGCCGCCGACGTTGAGCGGCCAATCGACCATGGTGGTCCAAAACTCGAACCAGAGCTTCAGCGCGGCACCCGTAATGGCAGCCCAAAAGCACACCCAGGGCAACCGAGAAGGGCGCAGGCCCATTGCGGAGTCCAAACCGTGCACTGGGTAGGGTGTGTAGGCGTCGATCACTTTCATCCCTTCCGCACGCGCTGCCCGTGTGACACCGAGTAAGCCACCTTCCTCCGCAAATACGCCGATAACAACTCTGCGGCTCATTCCAGCCCTCCTCGCGCGACGACTGCGCCGACGGGTTCCAATTCCTCGACCGGGGGAAGCAAGAACGGCGCCGACGGCGCCTCCACCTTCCGTTCATGGCCCACGTGCAAGACACCCTTCACTTCCGCCATCGCGACAACCGGCAGCAGTCTGCAGAAAAGCAGGAACAGCGTGAAGAAAAGGCCAAAACTACCGACCAGCATGGAGAGTTCGATGGGCGTGGGGCGATAACTGGTCCAGCTCGAAGGTAGAAAATCACGGTGCAGCGACGTCACGATGATGACGAAGCGTTCAAACCACATGCCAACATTAATGAGAATGGAAATCGGAAAGACCATCCAGAGATTGCTGCGCACCTTGCGAAACCATAGCAACTGTGGGACGAGTACGTTGCAGCCAACCATGATGGCGTAGGCCCAGCCGAAAGGACCAAACGCGCGATTGAGAAATGCAAATTCTTCGAAATGGCCGGTCGAATAGAGGGCCGTGAAGAATTCCGTCGCATACGCGATGGCAACAATGCCGCTCGTCAGCAACAGCAGTTTGCACATCACGTCGATGTGGCGGAGGGTGATGTAATCCTCCAAGCGCATGGTCTTGCGGGCGACGAGCACCAGCGTCAAGACCATCGCAACACCTGAGAAGATCGCGCCCGCAACGAAATAAGGCGGGAAGATGGTGGCGTGCCAGCCCGGAATGATGCCGGTGGCAAAGTCCCAGCTCACAATCGTGTGGACGGAGAGAACGAGCGGCGTAGCTAGTCCGGCGAGCATGAGATACACAGACTCGTAGCGGTGCCACGTGCGGAACGAACCATTCCAGCCGAGGCTCATCACAGACGCTAACTTGTGACGGAAGCCGGAACACAAGCGGTCCCGGACCGTGGCGAGGTCCGGAATCAAACCGAGATACCAAAAGACCAACGAAATGGTGAAATACGCTCCGATGGCGAAGGCGTCCCAGACCAGCGGCGAGCGGTAGTTCACCCACAGAGGTCCGCGCGTGTTTGGATAGGGAAACAACCAGTAGGCCATCCAGGGACGGCCCAGGTGAATCACCGGAAAAACTCCTGCGCACATGACCGCGAAGATAGTCATGGCTTCCGCCGAGCGGTTCACGGACGTGCGCCAACGCTGGCGAAGCAGGAAAAGAATCGCGGAGATCAAGGTTCCGGCGTGCCCGATACCGATCCAGAAAACGAAGCAGGTGATGCCCACGGCCCAGCCCACGGTGCGGTTCACACCCCAGGTACCAATCCCCGTAGCAACCTCGTAAGTGACCGCTGCCGCACCGAGCAGCAGGAGAGAAAGAGCCAGGAGAAAACCGCCCCACCAAAGCGGTGTGGGCCGGCCTTCCAGCGAATGGCAAATCTCCCGAGTTACATCAGCCGGTGTCTTGTCGCCGGCAATCAAGGGCTTCTGCGCCGGTAGAACGAAGTCAGCCATGGTTCTGACTCTCTTTCCCGGTTTCTTCCGCCGCTTCGCGATTGCGGACCAACGCGAGGTAATTCACAGACGGCCGGAAGTTGAACTCTTCAAGCACCCCAAACCTTCTCCGGTTCTTTGCCAGCTTTGCTATGCGGCTGTTAGGATCGTTCAGGTCGCCAAACATAATTGCTTGCGCAGGGCAGGACTGCTGACACGCAGTCTGGATTTGTCCATCCGCAATTGGCTTGTCGTTACGCCGCGCTTCGATTCGCGCCGCCTCAATGCGTTGCACGCAGAAGGAGCATTTTTCCATCACACCTCGCGAACGCACGGTCACATCGGGATTTAAAGCCAGGTTTTGCAGAAGGTCATCACGCATGTAGTTGAACCAGTTGAAGCGCCGGGTTTTGTATGGGCAGTTGTTTGCGCAATAACGCGTTCCGACGCAGCGGTTGTAGACCTGCTGGTTCAGCCCCTCACCGCTATGTACGGTCGCGAGCACCGGGCAGACCGTCTCACAAGGTGCGTTGTCGCATTGCTGGCAAAGCATGGGATGATGCACGACATCGACTTCTTCCTGGCCCGAGTAATAGCGGTCAATCCGCATCCAATGCATCTCGCGATGCCGCAGAACTTCGTCCTTGCCCACGACGGGAATGCTATTTTCTGCTTGGCAGGCCACAACACAACCGGAGCAGCCCGTGCAAGCAGTCAGATCGATGGCCAAAGCCCAACGATGACCGGCGTAGGTATGATCGGCTGGCCAGAGACCGTTCGTTTTGGATGGTACAGCGGAGGTGTCCTTCGGGTCAGCGAGTAAGGCCGTGAGAGTCGTCTCGCGCACGATCTCGCGATGCTTGCCACCGAGCAGAGGCACATCTTCCGGCAATGTTAGGCTGTGATGAGTCTGCGTTGAGGCGAGCGCATGGCGTTTGCCAGTCTTGCTGATCCTCACACCATCACGCACGTATTGCAGAATTCCACCGTCCAGTAACAGCATGGGCGCAGCATTCTTGCCGATTCTTCCATCGTCGCCGACATTGGACCTGCCGAAAAGCCACTTTGGGCCCACATTGGAGAAGCGCTCTGTGCCTTTGCTCCCGTAACCGAGCGCGACGGCGATGACTTGATCATGCTGTCCAGGTTGAATGAACACCGGCAGCTCCAGTGTCGCCGCACTTCCCTTCTCTGACTCAGTTTCAAGACGGACCACATCGCCTTCTGTGATGCCCACTTGCCGGGCCGCTGCGGGTGAGAGGCATGCATAGTTGTCCCAAGTCACTTTGCTGATAGGGTCCGGCAATTCCTGCAGCCAGGGATTTTCCGCGTGCCGGCCGTCCAGCATGGCCACCTTGGGATAAAGGACCAAAGAGAATTTCGCAGATGTTGTGGCCGTTTTGGTGATGTCTTGGAGTTGAAATGGCGCCGGCTTAAACCGCGTTGTTTTCGGCGCCTCAGCGCTCACCACAACAAATCCTGCTTCGACGGCACGATCCCAAAAGGTTTGGAAGTCCGTTGCGCCCTTGATGCGGGGAAAGACATTTTGCCGCCAATGGTCGCGCACGGCATCGTAGGCTGTCTTTGGCTGACCGCTCCAGATCGCAAGGCTCTCCAGGAGGGGGCGCGTGTGGCCAAGTGGATGAACAGCAGGTTGGAACAGGCTGATGGTACCTAGCACAGGCTCGGCATCGCCCCAGGATTCGAGGGCATGATGGTCAGGGCAAACGAACCGCGCGACGGCGGAGGTCTCATCGATCCGATCCGCAAAGCTCACAACGAGCGGAACTCTGTTAATCCATTCGGCCAGTTCCGAGCCGTTAGGCAGGTCATAGACGGGATTCACACCATAGAGAAAAAGCACTGCGACCTTCCCGCTCCGTAGCTCGTCGAGAAACGACTGTAATTCGCGGTCATTGCCGGCCTTTTGCCGAGATGGACGATTCGTTTCCACCGTGGAACCAAAGTTACCCAGCAGCTCGTTCATATAATTTGCGAGCATCTGCAGCCGGACATCCTGCGATCCGCAAACGACAAGGCTTCGACCGCGAGCCTGCCAGAGTCTTTTGGCAAGGTCACCGAACACCGAATCTTGAGGACCGGCGGAATCACTCGCAGCGAGAGGAAAGGGCGTTCCCGCAATTCGCGCCAAGTTCGAAGCGAGGCGCACCATAGTTTCTCCGAGTTCTTGCGCGGAGACGCGGATGCGCCGGTCGGCCTTGGCCCCCGTCACAGACAGTCTTGACTCAAACTGCGCGTGATACGACATCCGGGGAGGCTTGGTATCCAGCCGGCGCCCCGCAGCGTAGTCGCGCGTGAACTCCACCGGCGAAATCCACGTGGCAAGGAAATCGGCGTCGAAACTCACAATCACATCCGCTTTATCGAACCGGTAGTGCGGCAGCAAACGTTGTCCGTGTGTCTCTTGGTGCGCATCGAGAATCGCTGAGTTCGACAGCGCGTCATAAACGATGTGGCGAGCATCGCGGAACTGCCCCAGGAACTTTTTGATTTGAGCGTTAAGAGTTGGGCTCAGGATGGTTCCCGAGAAAAACCGGACGGCACCTCCAGTTTTGCGGATCTCAGTCAGTTGAGTGTTGATCTTGCGGTCTGTTTCGTCCCACGAACTGATTTTGCCATCCAAACGCGGCTCCTTGAGCCGATGGGAATCGTAAAGTCCGAGCAATAAAGCCTGACCTACCGCGCACAGCCCACCACGCGAAATGGGGTGATCCGGATTCCCTTCGAGCTTGATGGGCCGCCCGTCGCGGTTTTTTGCCAGGACACCGCATCCTGCTGAACAGCCGCCACAGGTCGTCGCGTAGAAATAAGAAACACCGGGGACGATCTCTTCAGGCTGAATCAGATAGGGGATGGCTTTTTCGACAGGCGCATGCGAGCAACCGGCGCCAACGGCCGCCACTGCTGCGGTGAAGCCCGCCGCTTTTGAGGAAGGATCGCCGACTAAACTGTTCGGGCGGGCGGTCCAGCGGCTCCCGGAACTCATCAAGTGAAATGTGCACGAGCTCGGATACGCCCGGGCCTTCTTCCCAGCTCTTCCAGTATCTTGGCGTTTTCCCCGAAGACATGCGCATTCCTTTCAGTAATGGCACGTCGAACAGTCGATCGATGGCTGGACGGGTTTGCTGGTCACGCCCGACGTGTTTGCAGTGCGGTGGCAATTCACGCACCATCCCATCGTCAAGTCCGGCACCTGGCGAACGCGGTCCATGGTTTCGACCGGGCCATGGCATTGCTGGCAAGCGACACCGGCGCTGACATGCGCGCTGTGATTGAAATAGGCGAAATCCGGCAGGCGGTAGATCCGCGTCCACGCAATAGGCTGAGGAGTCTTCTGCACATCCCGCACCAAGTGGTCATCCAGCGCCAACGCGTCGTAGATCTTTTGAATCTCCGGCGATACGATCTGCCGCGGCTTCCGGTTTTCCTTCTTCGCCAGCTCGTCTTCCGCGCGAAGCGCCCCCAGCGGCGCGGAGACAAACTTGTGGCAATTCATGCACGTGCTGGCGGGCGGAATCCCGGCATGGCGGCTGGCTTCCGCCCCTGAGTGACAGTAGAGGCACGCAATCTGCATCTCTCCCGCGTGTAAACGATGAGAGAGAGCGACGGGCTGAACCGGCTCATATCCCTGCTGATTGCCTGGCAAGTGCCAGGCTCCCGCCTGAAGGGCCAGCGCAGCGAGACTGAATAGCAGTCCCACAATCAGCACGATGGTGACGACTTTCTGGTTCATGCGGCGCCTTCCTGCCGAAGCGTCTTTCCACTTAGCCGGGCCAGGGCCGTATGGATGAAGCCGGCAAAAACGATCACCCAGACCATCAATGCGACGAACACGAAGTACCGGGGAATCAACTGCAGGAACGTCAACCCGGTTACTTCCGCCAGACGGTAAGTGCACGTGGTGTACATACCGAGCGGGAAAACCATGCCCCAATAGAGCGGATCGTAGATGAACGGCAGTCGCTTGTAAGCGTGACGCCAGAGAGCGAGGATCACCAGCATGGGAAACCACCACGTTGCCGTCGACCAGTACAGCAGCGTGAACCCCTTCACAAATGGAGCGATTTGCTGCAAAAGCGACACGCCGGAGGAAAAACGCAAGAGCATGGCGCCGCCCAGAGCCGAAACCGCCATCGCGCCCATATTGATCCAATAGTGCGCCTTCAGGTCGCGCGCCTCGAGCGGGAAGAAGGTGTAGCGGTAGAAAATCAGAGAGATCATCCAGATATAGAGCATTCCCCCACTGGACCAGAGGGCAACGGAAACAAAAGCAATCTTGTCGATTTGGGAGGGGAACGCCTGCATCATTTGGGCGCCTAGCGTTGCGACAGCTTGCGTAGCGACCACGGCAACAAGCCATCCGCTATGAATGCCTTCCGCAAGCGTCGGTTTCTTTTCCTTGACGGTAAATGCCGCGAACACGGCATAGACGATCACCAGCAGCATTCCGCAGGATACAAGCCAAAGCACTCCCCCCAGACGGTACATCCCGAACAGGATCACGTTCTGGCTGCCTAGAACCGCTGTTCCGGCAACCAGTGTGAAGAACCCGACACCCACTTGATGATCGATCAAATCTTGGAAGACCTCGCGCGGGAAGAACACCAGCCGGGCCAAGGTCATGGCTGCCAGAACTACATAGGCGATGAGATTGATTCCCGCGAGCACGCGACCCACAACTAACATTCCCGTGAGGTGTGCGGCGATCGCCACGATTCCAGTTGCCATCACCATCGCAAAGTATGCAGGATTCAGCGTGCGTACCTGCTCACGGATCAGCGAGCGAATCGAGATGTGCGTCGCCATCACTGGTTCTGCGAATTGTTCCACCACAGTCATCAGCAATGCTCCCCTAACTGCGCATTCCCGCGGGCGCCGGCGGAACGGGTGCCTCATTCATTCGCGCAGCGGAACCTTTGGGTGCAGCTTCCTCGCGGGCGTACTTGAGAATCCATGCCATCGAGAGCGAGAAGAGGGTTAGGAAAACAAAGGTCACAAATCCGATGGCGTAGCCATTCGTGCCAAGATCGTGGACAGCGAAGGCCATGGCTGGCGGAATCGCGAAGCCGCCAAACGCCCCCAGACCGCCGACCCAGCCGGCGGCCCCCCCAACGGCCTGCGGAACCGCTTGCGGCACGATCTTGAACACAGCCGCATTACAGATTCCCATGCCAAACGCCATCAAGATCTCACCCGGGACCGAGAGCTCAAACTGGTGGGAACTAGTCATCACCAGCGCGCCAACCAGGGTGATCAGCAGAGCGAGAATCGCCGTGTTTTCTCCGCCCTCATGCAACTGATCAGAGAGCACGCCGCCGATAATTCGAATGAGCGAGGCAAGTATCGAGAAGGCGGCTGTTAACAATCCAGCCTTCAGGGGGCTTACACCGTAAAAAGATGTCCAGTAGGTCGGCAGCCAAGCGGTCAAAGCGATGAAGCCACCGAATGTTGTGAAGTAGATCCAGACCAGCGCCCAGGTCCGCCACACGCGGGCCGACGCTCGCAGACTCTCTTTCAAGCTTCCTGTCGGGAACAAGTCCTCTCCGAGTTCACGAGCGCGAGCACGCGCCTCCTCCGGAGCGACACCCCGCTGCAACAGCTGGAAATAAGGGCTGTTCGTTCCCGAGAGAAAGTAGAAAAGCGTTCCGACGGCGAGAATGCTCAGCCAGAGAACATACGAACCCGCAAGGCCAAATCCTTTCAGGGCGAACGGCAGAATCAGCGTGAATATGCCCGGGGCAACGTTGCCCACACCAGCAAAGATGGCGAGCGCGCGCCCTTGCTGTTTCTGCGGAAACCAGTAGGAAACCTGGCTGATACCCACAGAAAACGTTGCGATCCCGCAGCCGCACAACACTCCGAGCACCATCAGCAACGGATAGCTTGCCGCGGAGAGGTGCGCCGGATAGAGATAGTGGGCAACCAAAGTTAGACCGATCATGCCCACCAGGGAGAGACTCAGAAGTACGAGAAACGGCCTGCGGCCACCGTTCGTGTCTACCCACGCGGAGAACGGAATTCGCAGCAAAGAACCGGAGAGCGCTGGAATAGCCACAAGAAACCCCAAGGCAAGCGGGCCGAGCGTCATCACCTGCTGGAAGAGCTTGGCGGAAGGACCAAATAGAGCCACCGCCGCGAAGCCGACGAAGAAGCCGAGCGTCGCGCTCCACAGTGCCTTGTTCGGTGTTCCTGCAATGCCATTCATTTCCATTCTCCCTCTGCGCTTGCATCAAAAATGGATTTCGGTGGTCACGCCGCTTCCTTCGGCGAGCGATACCAGCGGACAACTTGCGCTTTGCGCCACAGATAGGGGTTGGGAACAACCAGGATATGCACAAGCCGAGTGAACGGGGCGACGCCAATGATTGCGTAAGCCAGGACGATATGCGCTTTCACGGCCCCGGGCATCATCGCGACGTAGTTCAGATCAGGATTCAACCGCACCAACGACCACAGATATGGCGATATGGCGGCCGCAAACCACGACGAGCCCCAGGGGTGAAACACGGCCACGGAAACGCCGCTCGTGACCTGGACGAGGAGCAGCGTGAATATGACCCAGTCAAAAGCATTTGTAACTTCGCGGACTTTGGAGACCGTCAGCCGCCGGGCGATTGCGCCAACAAGTCCCACCACCGTAAGCAGACCGAAGACAAGCCCACTGATCTCTAGGATGTAGAGGCGCAGCGGGCGGCTATTCCAGGCCAGGATCTGTTGCGGCAGGAGGAACGCGACGATGTGGCCCATCAGCACCGCCACGATTCCGTAATGGAACGGCACCAAGGCCCAGAAGTGGCGCTGGTTTTCTAGAAACTGCGAAGAGAGGCTCGAATACGTGTAGGGCGCTTTGCGATAGCGCATAATCGTGCCCAAAAGAAAGATGAACATCGCCAGGTACGGGAGCACCACGAAAAGAAACTGATTGGAGAATAGATTTGCCATTGGTGTCTCCTCTCACTGCAATACGTGCAACTTCGGCACGCGCGCCGGCGTTCGTGCCGGATCGTAGGGGTACCGGCTCTTCAGCAGAGCGAATGCGGACTCCAGCAAAGCTGCAAACGCATTTCGATTCTCGTGCCAGGAGCCGCGCATCTTATCGATCGCCGGCAAGAGATAACTGGTAGCGAACTCGGCCGCTTCCTCCGGCTCCAACCTCCCAAGAAGCATCAGGGCATGGGACAGGTGGTCAGGAAGCTCACCGGACTCATGCAAGTCATATTCACGGAGTTGCTGGCGCATCTTCACCAGGAATTCGCCACGCTGGTAGTCCTCTCCGTAAAGCTGCCAGCCAATTTCCAGGGTGCACAACGGGTTCAGGTCGAATGTCCGCGTGAAGAGCTCTTGCAGCTCTTCGGTGGTTAAATCTTGCGTCGCCGCACAACACTCACGAAGTTGCGACGCCGCGGGCCCGCCGTCCATTGCCCGAAGGCATTTTTCAGCCCGCAAGTGGAATTCTTCGCTCGGATAACTGAAGAGTGCGGCCAGATCTTCGTAAATGTTTTCGTTGCTCATCACATTCCCCGGTGTGGCCCGGAGAGAAATCCAAAGCCGACGCCCTGTTGATGTTCGCGCGGGTCTTCCATCATCTGAATGGCTACTTCGCGGTGCATTGGCGGAATCACGAAGCGATCCTCAAACGTGCACAGGGAGGTCAGCCGGTAGATCGCTTCGGCTTCCTCCGGCGAGCAATCCGCCTCCCGCAACATCTTTTCGGCTGTCGCCATCTCAACGTCACCGACCGTGACCGCCCGCCGGTACCACCGGACCGCTTTCTGTTTGCGGAGCGCGTAGCGCACGAAGCCTTCATGTCCCGCGCCGAGCAGGTTGGCAAGAAATTTCAGCGGGACGCGTGATTCGTCGATGTCATGGAAGAGATCCTCGGAAACGTGATGAATCGTTCCATTCGCCTGGTTGGACATCACCGGAGACATCGGCGGCACGTAGAACAGCATGGGCATGGTGCGGTACTCGATATGCGGCGGCAGGGCGATCTTCCACACCTTCACGAATTGATAGACGGGAGAGCGTTGTGCCGATTCGATGACGGAATCATGTACACCGTTCTTCCGCGCCTCGGCAATCACTTCGGGATCGTGTGGGTCAAGAATCAGGCTGCGCTGCGCCTCCACCAGTTCTTCCTCCGGCCGCGAGGCGAATGACTCTAGTTTTGAAGCGTCGTAGAGAAGCACGCCGAGGTAGCGGATGCGGCCCACGCAGGAGTGGAAGCAGGCCGGGGCCTGACCGGTCTCCAGGCGGGGGAAGCACAAAATGCATTTCTCAGACTTGCCCGTGTTCCAGTTGTAGAACATTTTCTTGTACGGGCACGCTGCAACACACATGCGCCAGCCGCGGCAGCGTTTCTGGTCAACCAACACGATGCCATCCTCGCCGCGTTTGTAGAGCGCACCGGAGGGACAAGAAGCCACGCAGGACGGATTCAGACAGTGATTGCAAATGCGCGGGAAGTAAAAGAAAACGAGCCGCTCAACGGCGGAGAGCTGTGCACGCTGGTCAGCGCTCAACCCTCTGAGGTTCGGGTCATTTTCCGCATACACCGGCGAGCCACCAAGATCGTCATCCCAGTTTGGTCCGGATTCGATCTGGATCAATTCCCCCGTGACCATCGAGATGGGCCGGGCCGTTGGCTGATCCGGTCCTCCGGGAGCGTTGAACAGATGCTGGTAATCGTAGGTCCATGGTTCGTAGTAGTCATCCATCGTGGGCATGCTGGGGTTGTGATAGATATTGAAAACCGTCTTTGCTTTGCTCGTGGAGCGAAGGTGGAGTTTCCCGTCGCTCACTTCCCATCCGCCGTGATACTTCTCCTGATCTTCCCAGCGGGTGGGAAAGCCCGTGCCGGGCTTGGTTTCGACGTTGTTCCACCACATGTATTCTGTGCCGCGGCGGTCGGTCCAGATGTTCTTGCACGCGATGCTGCAAGTATGGCAGCCGATGCACTTGTCCAGATGGAAGACCATCGACACTTGAGAACGAACATCCATAGCCGCGCTCCTCACCACTTCAGTTCGGGCAACTTCCGCACGAAGATGTGCGTGTCCCGGTTACAACCCACCGGGCCCCAATAGTTAAAATGGAACGTAAATTGACCGTATCCGCCGACCATCAGATTAGGCTTCAGCCGCGTGCGCGTGAGCGAGTTGTGCCCGCCCGCGCGTCGATTCTTGCGCAGCGGCGAAGTGGGAACGGAAAGCGTTCTTTCCGGTGAATGATATTGAATGCAAATGCCCCGCGGGATGCGCGCGCTCACGACCGCCCGAGTAACCACCACCCCGTTGTCGTTGTGCACTTCCACCCAATCGTTGTCATTGATCTCGATATCAGCCGCGTCCTTATCGTTCATCCACAGCGGCTCGATGCCACGCGATAACGTCGTCATGCGCTGGTTGTCGCCGTAGGTGGAGTGGATGTGCCATTTCCCATGTGGCGTCAAGTAGTTCAGCGTCTTGGTCGGTCCAACTTGTTCGCTTAGTCGAAGATCGGCGTATTGCACCGGCAGCGGCTTTGGCTTATACGTCGGCAGGTGCTCGCCAAACTGGATGTAGCCGGGATGATCGAGATAGAAGTGCTGCCGGCCGGTCAGCGTTCGCCAGGGCACCAGGCACTCCACGTTATAGGTGAAGGGAGAGTAGGCCCGGCCGTTTTCTGTCAGCCCGGACCACATGGGACTGTTCAAAAGGCGCTGCGGCCTTGTTTGAAGTTCTTTATAAGAGATTTGTGATCCACGATTACGCTCCGCTAAGTGCGCGAGCGGCAAGCCGACCTTGGCTTCCATTTCACGATACGACCGGTAAGCCAGTTCTCCATTGGTAACCGACGCGAATCGCAGGATTAGGTTGCAGACCTCTTCATCCGCGGCCATCGAGGGATAGCGCTGGCCGTTCCACACGCTCACGGGAAGAATGCGCGTTGCCTCATCGTATAGATCCTCACAATTGTAGTGTGTGCCGTGGGCTCCCAAGCCTTGCGCGCGCACCTGTGGGCCAAAAGAGATGTACTGGTTATAAAGATTGGTGTAGTCGCGCGCGACAAGCTTCAGGCCGGGCATTGTCTTGCCGGGAATCGCTTCCACTTCTCCGCTCTTCCAATCGAGCATCTGCGGCTGCGCGATCTCCGCCGCAGTGTCGTGCGCCAGCGGTGTCGCCACCAGGTCCCACACTGGCTTTGGGAAATGCCGGACGGCCAATTCGGAAAACTTTTTCGCTAGCGAGCCGAAAATCTGCCAGTCGCTCTTGGATTCCCAGCACGGAGGGACCGCCGCAGAGAGCGGATGGATGAAACTATGCATATCGGTGGAATTCAAATCGGCTTTTTCATACCAGGTCGCCGCGGGCAGCACGATGTCTGAATAAAGTGCGGACGTGTCCATGCGGAAATTCAGATCCACGATCAGATCCATCTTTCCCTGTGGAGCCGTTTCGTGCCAGACAACTTCCTTTACCGAATCTTCGGCCATGTCCGTGGCGATCGTATTGGTGTGTGTGCCGAGATAGTGCTTCAGGAAGTATTCGTGGCCCTTGGCGCTGGCCATCAACGCATTTCCCCTCCAGATGAACCACACTCGCGGCCAGTTCTCTTCGGCGTCGGGGTCCTCGACGGAAAGTTTCAGTTCGCCACTCTTCAACTTATTTACGGTGTAGTCGGCCACCTTCTCTGGCGTATCAGCGCCGGCCTGTTGGGCTTCGCCGGCCACATCCAGCGGGTTACGGTTAAACTGCGGATAGAACGGCAACCAGCCGTTCCGCACCGCTCGCACCTGCGCGTCCATGGTGTGACCACCGGCGAGCGAACCAGCTGGCTGGCCCGGGGGAACGGTATGGTAATCGGTGAACTGTTTTTCATAGCGCCATTGATCAGAATTGACGTAATGCCAGCTCGGCGCATTCTGCAGACGCGACGCGGGCATCCAGTCACGCGCGAAGGCGATAGACGACCAGGACTCCCCCGGCGCCAGTTTTTCTTGGCCCACGTAATGCGCGAGTCCTCCGCCATTCACGCCAACGCAGCCGCAGAACATCAGGGCATGGATCGCGGCGCGGTACATGAGGTTGCCGTGATACCAGTGGTTGATCCCCGCGCCGATGATGACCGTGCACTTGCCCTTGGTCAGATTCGCCGTGCTTCCCCACTCGCGCGCGAAGCGGATCACCACGTCGCGTCCCATGCCGGTAAACTTCTCGCACCACGCTGGTGTGTACGGCGCGTCTGCGTCGTTATAATCCTTGGGGTATGCGCCGGGCAAACCGCGCCGTACACCGTACTGCGCCATCAACAGGTCGTAAGCCGTCGTCACGGTCGCGGTGCTGCCGTCCGCAGTCTTGATCCGGCGCACCGGCACGCCGCGGCAAATCGTCTTCCCCTCGGCAAAGTCGTCGAAGCGTACCTGTACAACATCATCGCCTTCGCCTAGGAAGGTCAGCCCGGGATCAATTGCCGAACCGTCGCTGCCGTCTTTCAGCTCAAGGTTCCACTTTCCCTTCTCTTTGCCCCACCGGAATCCGGAGCTGCCCATTGGCATCTTCGGCCGTTGCTCCACGGCATCCCACATCAGGAATTTCCACTCGCCGTTCTCGACCCCTTTATAGGAAGTTAGGCGATTGGCCCGCAACAACTGGCCGGTGCGGTATTCGTTGCCATCCTGGTTGAGTTCGACGAGATACGGAGCATCGGTATATTTCTTTGTGTAATCCAAGAAATAGGGAATCTTCTGCTCGTGGTGAAACTCTTTCAGAATGACGTGATTCGCTGCCATCCACCACGCACCATCCTGCCCCGCGTTGATGCGTACCCATTCGTCCGCGTACTTCGCAACCTGGTTGAAGTCCGGTGCAAAAACCCACATTTTGCTACCGTTATGCCGCGCCTCGGCCGCAAAATGACAATCCGGGGTGCGCGTCATGTTCAGGTTTGAGCCCATCACCGCCAGCAGCTTGGCGTTGTACCAGTCGGCGGATTCGTTCACGTCGGTCTGCTCACCCCAGGTCTCAGGCGAGGCTGGAGGAAGATCGCAGTACCAGTCGTAGAAAGACAGCGAGACGCCACCCATCAGTTGCAGAAAGCGGGCGCCGGACGCGTAGCTGATCATAGACATCGCTGGAATAGGAGAAAACCCCGCGACTCGGTCGGGTCCGTGCTTCCGCGCCGTATAGAGACAGCTTGCGGCGATTAGTTCGTTCACCGATTCCCAGTCGCTGCGGCGAAACCCACCTTTGCCCCGTGCTCTCTGCCAGCGTTGGCGTGCCTCGGGATTTTCGACCAGCGATTGCCAGGCTTCGACAGGATCGTCGAAATTGGCCCTCGCCTCTTTCCACAAGTCCATAAGCGCTCCGCGCATGTAGGGATACTTCACGCGCAGCGGGCTGTAGAGATACCAGGAATAGGAAATTCCCCGCTGGCAGCCGCGCGGTTCATAAGGTGGGAGACCGGCTTCGAGCATCGGGTAGTCTAGCCCTTGCATCTCCCAGGTTACGATTCCGTCTTTGACATAGATTTGCCAAGTGCATCCACCCGTGCAGTTCACACCGTGGGTGCTGCGGATGATTTTGTCGTGCTGCCAACGGTTGCGGTAAAACTCCTCCCACCCTCGCAACTGTGGGTTGCTTTCATCCTTGATCCAGCTGCTCACGCCATCTTTCCGTTTCATTCCGCACCTCGCTGCGCCGCACTCACCAAAGTGCGCCGCACGGTCCGAACTCGGTTTCGCCATATCCAACCCATGAGCAAAAGCCCGAGCGACGCACCCGCAAATCCCACCATGAAAAAATTCACTTGCGTCTCCGTGTCCGCAGGTTGTGAACGCCTGGACGCATCTTCGAAAATCGAAAGCAGCGGAAGGATTTCTTCGGATTGCAGGGGATGGTTCCGGAAAACTGCTTGCATCGTTGCCGTGGCAGGAGCGGAAAGCCATGTGCCAGTCGCTTTTCTGCTGCCCAATCGTTCATATACCCGGGTCAGATCCGGCCCGAGCCGGCCTCCTCCCAACCCGTTGATCGTGCCGAGTGTGTGACAAGAGATGCAGGGCGGCCCGCCGCGGCTCAATTTACGAGTGCCCAGGAAGAATTCCGTCCCCACCGCAAGATCGTAAGATGTAAATGGCCGGTCGCTGATGCTCACGCCAGCGAACCGGGATTTGGAAAGTTTCGATTCCGCCTCGATCAGATCCAGCAACTCTTTCGCCATTTGCGGGGTCATGCCTGGAACCGTCGGCATTACGACTCCGCGCGCATCCTGTTGTAGTTGCAGAGCGAATAGGTCGCCGCCATCGATGACGGCCTTCGGGTTTTGGATGAAGTGCTCGAGCCAGGCACGATCCTTTTGCTTCGTGACATCCTTGAGATCGGGGCCGGTCACCCGCCCGCCACCAATCGTGTGGCAGCTTGTGCAGTTCTGCTGAAAGAAATCGGCTGGCTGCTGCGCAAGGGCATTCGCGAATGGGAATCCCAGCAATACCACAATGCTGGGGAGCAATCTGGCTTTCATCACAACCGTTTCCTTTCTCGCGTCCTGCTTGCTTCCGCATTAGCCACGATCAAGCCGAGCACTCGCGTCTTGCGGTGAGTCGTTTTCTTCTCCACAACGCGTACCAAGTCAGCGAATGTCGTCTTTTCAAGAAAGTTGTGAATCGCGGTTCGCAGCGGGAGCCATTCCTTGTGAAGCAGGCATGGATTCTCCTCCGAACACAATCCGAGGCCCAGAACGCAGGCATCCATCTCCTTCGGGCCTTCCACGGCATGAACGACTGCGGCAAGAGAGATGGTGTTCGGCGCGCGTCCCAGTTCCATTCCTTTGCCCGGCCCGCGAAAGGATCGCACCAGGCCGGAGCTTGTGAGCCGTTGAAGGATCTTTGCTAAATAAGCTTTCGAGACACCGGAATGAGCCGCGATCTCATGAACCGGGGAAAGTTTTCCGGGAGCCTGCTGCGCAAGAAAGAGCGTCGCGCGGATGGCCAGTTCGGAGGCGTGTTGGAAGAGCAACCTCAGGAACCTCTATTCAAGAATAATCTACCTTTTATTCCTAAATAGGGTGCTTGTCAAGAATTATTTTTACCTGCCGATGGAAACTGTGCCAAAGTGGTCCTAATTCCAATGATGTTCAGTGGCTATTGACCGGTTTCTTCAAGACTGGAATACTGGAGATGGTATTCCCTTATGATCTTTTCGCGCCCTTGCGAATATGCAATTCGGGCTCTTACTTCCCTGGCCGTGGTTCCCGGTGGCGCCGCACGTGCGGAAGAAATTGCCCAGGCGGAAGGCATTCCGCTGCCTATACTAAGCAAGGTCTTGCAGGATTTGGTCCGTAAAGGGCTTCTGGAATCCCGCCGCGGTCCTGGCGGGGGTTTCCGCCTTGCCCGCCGGTTGGATCTCATCACCCTGCGCGATGTCGTGGCCGCGATTGACGGGCTCGATCCGTTCTATGCGTGCATCACCGGGTTGCCCGGATGTTCCGATGAAACACCCTGCCCTCTCCATGACATGTGGAAGGAAATGCGCGCGGGTCTGATGGAATCTTTCGAGAAAACCAATCTCGAAACGATGGCCCGCGCCATCGCTCGAAAGAGGAAGGCTCTCCCCAGCGGAAAACGCCGCCCCCGCAACTAATCTCTAAATTCCAGATAGAAAGTCATCCACCGCGTCGTTTCAGGATGTCCTCCGCCCAGCTCAGCGCCGCCATGGCTCTCGGAAACCCTATAGTTGTGATGGTTAGCAAAATGGCGTGTCGAATTTCCTGGGCCGCAACGCCCGCGATTCTTGCATGGCGTACTGCGGAATGAACCGCTCCTTCGGACTGGGCCGCAGCCGCAATTCCCACTTTCACGAGTCGTCGTGTTCGTTCATCAAGTGCACCCGCGCGATGGCACTCCTCTCCTAAGTCCTGGAAACTCTTCCAGACCGCGGGATACGTTTTTCGCAGCAACTGCGTCGGCTGTGGCAGCTTGTCTTTCATAATTGGTCCTCTGATGCGAAATCTATCTACACAGGGGAGTGATAGCACTCCGAAGCTGTTCCTGCAATCACGGATAGGCTCGATAGGCGTTCATTCCGGGTTAGAGTCGAAATGATGGTGATCTGACAAAAACCGTGACCACAACTGGCACTCTATCTGGAATTCGAAAGCGCGACCAATTGGGAAACACTCACATGCATTGGTTCTTTTATGGCATGGCTCGGCTGGAGTACAAACGTCCCCAATATGTTTGTCGCAAACAAGGTAAGCGCCGTCAATTCGACCAGAGCAGACACCGGCAGAACTTGCCACGGCCAGCTTGCGTATCCTTGATATGCAAGCACTTCGCAGGAAACCCGCAGAGTGCAGCCTGTGGCCAATAATGCCAGTCCAATGAACATGAGTTTCGGGCTCCAGAGCAAGCGCATCCCTGCAAAAGCCGGCAGGATTCGTTGGCCCACTGAGAGGACCATTATTGCGACAACCCCTACGGTCAGAGCATGGCGTGATGCGCCCCATATCCCTCCCGAAGTGTCAAAGCGACTAGCCGCCACACCCAGCAAGGCGGCGACAAGCAGCCAGCCATAGGCCATTCGGACGAATAGGGGAAAACTCCAGTGGATCCCGCGGATCTTCGCCTCCTGCTCACTCGTTTCAAAAATCCGTATGGCCACAACGGACATTCCTGCCGCCAGAAGTAGGAACCAAGTGGCCAATCGGAAGTTTCCGGCAACTGCCAGAGCAACTCCTACGAGGTTCAACAGAACGGCGCTGAACAGGATTCTCGGACGCAGTGGTTTGAGCCCAAGGAACACGCGCATCCATTTCGCGCTGAACCCCCAGATAAACGGCACAAGGAATCCCCAGCCGAGTAATGCGAGATACCGCTGATCAAAACCGTGAGGAAAAGCTGGGCTCGCGCCCCGCAGTGCCACATAGAAACTCCCTACCAGGTTTGCGGCCACTGCTAGCAGGAATCCCATCGTCGCGCTCATAACCACCCACACCCAAGGCTCAAGCGCTCTCTCTCCGGAATCCTTGGGCCGATGCTTCGAAACAATCGAGAAGAAAATTAGGAATGCCATCAGCTCCAGCACTCCCGAAACCGGCAGAAGAAGACGCCAGTTCCATAGGTAGACGGTAGCCGTCCATCGAATGGCTACGCCCATGGTCCACATGACCCAGCACACCCACGCTGCACGTATAACCTTCGTTCCGCTGTCACGCAGCTTGGGAATCGAGTAGAACCCGATGCCCAGCAGGAAGCTTCCGATCCAGCCGAAGACTTGAGCGTGGCCGTGCGCTTGCAGCCACGCCGGCGAAATGAGCCCCACGCTCTCCCGGCCGCTGATTTGTAACAGATTCCACACTCCGAGAAGCGTCCCTGGGAACAGCATGAAAACCAGCCCCGATACGATAAACGCCATCAGCAACCGCGAAAGTGCGGCCTCCCGGGCGCGCACGATTTCGAACACTTGTTCGGGGGAAAGAGCGGAGCGTGAAGTAGTTTCTTCCCGAGTCAGTGCTGAATGAAGTGAAGTTGCCATGGCGTCACGCCGCTCAGAGGACCGCGGCCTCCATTTCTACCGCACGCGGAAACAGGATGTTGTTTTCCAGATGCACGTGTTGGTGCAGATCGTCTTCGAACTGACGCAAATCCTGGTACAACGCTTGGTAACTCGTGCACGCGTCCGCAGGAGGCGTGTACTCCGAACTGGCTTTGCGAATCTGTCTTACTAACTCTCCTGCGGAATCATGCTCGCTCATCATGGCTTGAATCGGATTCCGCACAGTGCCAAAGAAAGGGGCCTCCAGTGGTTTCTTTTCATTGGCCGAGCGCTCCACGGCGTCAATGTAAGGGAAGAGAATTTGCTCCTCCTTCTGCATGTGCATGATCATTTCTTGGCCGACTTCAATGAAAAGCATTTGGATGTCCGTTATTTCGGGGTGATTATCTCGATGCTTCGCTTTCACCTTTTCCAGTAAGGTTCGCACTCGTGGAATTGCCTCGCGAACGTACTGGTGATGCTTCTCTCGGATGTGCCGGGTCAGATCCGCAAGCGGTGCCGAAACCCACACGGTTTCACCGGGGTCCACCTGTTCACTGTTCTCACGTAGCCGCTTCAGAATCTCTTCTGCTGGCACGTCGGTATGCATGCACGCTTGATGCAGTGACTTAGCTCCGCCGCAACAATAGTCGACTCCTGCATCCTCTAGAATCCGTTTAGCCTTCGGATCTGACAGAACAATGTCTTTCACTTTGGTTTCGCTACTAAGATTCATGGTCACCTCCGCGACAGTGCAGATTGTGGAGGGCGCCTTGCGGGCGGGCAGTGACTAAAGTCACTAGGCCACGCAAGAAACTGAAAGGAAAGAAATTACTCGGAAGAGACCTGCTCCCGTCTTAGGCCCGCGAAGTCTTTCACGACGATTTTGCGTCCCTCCACCTCCAGGAACCCTTCGGCCTGAAGCCGGCTCAGATTCCGTGAGACCAGTTCTCGCACCGTGCCCAGTTCGGCCGCTAGGTCTTGGTGGCTCGTTGTTAACTCCACTTTGACCCCTTCTTTTGAAGAAGTTCCACTCGCTTGTACCATTCGCAGAATCACGGCTATCAGTCTCTGTCTCACCGTAGTAAACGATAAGTCTTCGATGATTCTGACCAAGCGCCGCAGTCGCGAACCAACTACCGCAAGGACCTTGAGCGCTACGTCCGGATGTTCGCGGCAAAAGTTCTGAAAATCTTTGCGCGAAATGAACAACACTTCAGTGTCTTCCAAAGCAGACGCGGAAGCCGGATAGTTGCCCCCGTCGAATACGGGAAGCTCGGCAAACGAGCTGCCGGGGCCTTCAATAGAAAGCACCTGTTCACGGCCCGCTGCAGACATCTTGAAGATGCGAATTTTCCCAGATGACACAAGAAAGAGACCAGTGCACGCGTCACCCTCACTGAATAGAAGCTCGCCCCGGTGGAACTGCCTGTGGCCCACGTGAGCGCGCAAAGCACACATCTCTGTCTCCGTCAGACTCGCGAATAGCGGCGTTTTCCGAAGGATTGTTTGGTACTCGTCGCCCATCTCAATAGCTTCACTCCGCCACCCATCATATTTCACTTTGGAGTCCATATGCGGGCTCTCGTGAGGGTCCGGTGGGGCGGAGGACTGTTGATTTCCATCGCGCTTCCACATCCAGGCTTGGTGTCGATTCTTAAAGAGTCTGACCCGGAAACGTGGCGCTCGGGCCCGCAATCAACGACCTTCTTACCGAGGGGATGGTGATGCACCGTCCAATTGATGGCAGTACCGTCCAACTACTGTCCAAAACAAACCTATTTTAGGTCGAATTCAGGCAACTTAGCCGTGTAAGGTCAACTGAGTCATCAGGGTTTATGGAGCGGGCGATGGGAATCGAACCCACGTCCGAAGCTTGGGAAGGTGCCCTACGCGCCATTCCCGCTGCCTGTTATGGGCTACATATTGAGTGTAATCTAGCCGCAAGACTTGCTAAACCTTAGAGGAGGCTTCGATGCTCCGCGAGCGTGCGCTGAAGGTTGTCGTGGTGCTACTAGGCTTGTTTTTCTGCGCGGGCGTTTATCCTATCGCCGAGGCTCTATGGCATCCCCATGCCGCGGAAGATTATGGCGACTACATGATGCTGAGCCTTTACGTCACGCTCGGTGTTTTCCTGTTGATCGCCGCGCGTAACCCTTCT
>Ga0306920_100001990_pt1 | contig 25557 bp, 26 predicted proteins | sample flu12Cox44000170_FD_204666 | JGI IMG/M metagenome (GOLD analysis project Ga0306920, IMG submission 204666) | Lab enrichment of tropical soil microbial communities from Luquillo Experimental Forest, Puerto Rico - flux4day.12C.oxic.44.000.170 (v2)... | ecosystem: Environmental > Terrestrial >...
CCGGATATCGATGTCGGCTGCCAGTGGCGCCTTCATTGGTCCAGTGTTTTTGCCTCATGGCAAAGGGGGTACGCCTCCGAGGAATCCGCTGATGATGTTCCTCACATCTTTCCATTCGACATAGAGACGCTTCAGATTTTCCGGCTTGAATGGTTTGCTTTCGGGGCCAGTTCTTTCCAGCACAAGGCCGGGCAACGAATTGGCGATCATCTGGGCGAGCAGATCAATCTGATTGGGCGTCATGCCGCGCCTCCCTCCGGACAGCAAAATGGGTCTGGCGTCGCACAATAATATATGAAGTCCCGCTATCTGCTCCGTTTGTTGGATGCGTTCGGGGGAACTGCAAAACCGCCTCACCAGTTCAATTCCGGTCGTGGCTTCCAGTAAAATCAAGCGCTTACGTCGACGATCTTAAAATCTGGTGGGCGGTTGGTCAGGAGAAAAGCCCGGCCAATCAGGGGGAACCGCGGCCAATTTGCCGGCCGACGGGTCGATCTCGTGTGAACGTGGGCAAAGGGATGGGACACTAAGCAGAGACACCAGAGGGGCCGGGGTCATGAAGGGTGGGCTGATTGAAGCGGGAATGAACATGTCGAGCCGTTTTGCCAAAGCGCAGGTAGCTATTGCAGTGTCTGTCTTGTGGCTGGTTCTGTCCGGCGATTGCGCCTTCGCCGACAAGCGGATCGCGCTGGCGCCGAGTGCGCAGCAACATCTCCAGCTGTCCACCAAAGCCGCACACGGTGATGGCGCGCGCGCTGCGGCTGCAGCCGCCGCCGAGCCGGAAGCCGATGCTGCGAGCGGATCCTCCTGCGAGGATCAGCAAGGGCAATTGGAGGCCATTCTGGAGAAGGGCAGCGAAGGCTTGGGTCTGGAGGAACTGAAGAGTTTTTCGAAAACTGTGACTTGCGAGCGCCTCGGGCCGGCGGTCGTCGCAGCGATCGATCGCTTCAATGCGGAAGCCGCCGCACATTCTGGAGCTGTTGTAAACTCGCTCGAGCTCGTTCGCGCCGCCCAGGTCGAGCTTGCCCGGTTGGGCTGTTTTGACGGCAAGATCGACGGTTCGCTGACGACGACGGAAGATGCGCTGGTTCGTTACAGGTCGAGCCGTGGGCAGAGGATGACGAGTCCTGACATCAGCGAGGCCCTGGTCGCCGATTTGGCCAAAGAGACGGACCGGGTCTGCCCGATGTCATGCAGGAACGGCGAGATTTCGAAAGGTGACACCTGCATCGCCAATGCGAGCCCGTCAGAGGCCATCACGGCCACTCGACGCGAAGACGGGCATGAAGCTTCGCAGGGCCGACAATCGGAATCGTTGCATGGGCAGCCAAACAAGCCGAAAGCTGCGGAGGCGACACCGCATTCCTCCTCGGGTGGCCACAGCGGTGGCGCAGGCGCAAACTCGATGGTCGGCGTCGGCTTCTGACGCTCGTTACGTGACAAGTTGGGGTAGTCGTTAGTGGGATGTGGATCGAGTCCGGGTGAAGGCGTTACTCGGTCGCCAAGGCTTCTGCGTGGGAAAGTCGCTCCACGCCGCCGAGAGACGAAATAGCCGCTGCGGTAACGCGCAGCCATCCCGCCCCAAATGGGCGACCACCGCGAACCTCAAATCCGCTCCACTAGTGTGGTGGTCCGGAAGTTCTCTTCATTTTGCCGCGGGCTCGTCAAGAGAAGTTCCGAACCAAAACCACGCTAGAATCATATGTTCTAGTGTGTTTTCGAATCCAAAATTCGCAGAGGAGGCGGCTGCACAATGATGCGAACTTCGGATTCGGGACACTAGGGCGCTGGACCAAAAAATCTGAAGTGAGGTGCCGCGCCGGGAGGCACCCAAACCGGTTCATGCACGCTCTCTGACTCCGCAAAGAGAAGGCAGGTCGGACAGATGAACAGACGCAAGTCGGTTGCCGGTTCGAATTTGATGAGCTCCGACCGATACAACTGCATCGCATTGCCGCAGTTTGGGCAGGTCGGCCATTCACGCTCTTCAAGCGGGTATCCTAGTCGGTCCATCACAATCCCTCCCCAAAGGTGAGTGATGAAAAACCCCAAGCCCCACAAGTCTACGTGCTTAATCGCGTGGACAATCTGGAGCGCCGTTTAGGGCGTTTTATGGGCGCCATTTGGCCTTCCGCAGGGCAGGGGATCATGATCAACAGTTGCGCCCAATTATCTGGGCGCGCGGAGACCGCCTCAGCCTTCGCTCGAGTTGTGGTTCGTGCTGGAAAACAATCTCGGGAGCCGCGCGCCGTTTAGCAGGCAGCATTCCAGCCGTCTGGAAATGGGATCAGTGGCCAGGCCTGATCATTGTCGTTGTCGGCTTTCGCCGGCCCATCCGCGATCGGGTAATGAGCCAACTGGAAGCAGGCCAGCATGTCATTCTCCTCGGAAACGGGCGCGATTGCCGCTCGCACGGCATCCAACACCAGGTCAAACTCGGCTTCGCTCATCGCGCTCTCCGTCATCCGGGAGAGCAACGTTGCAGAAGTGATTTGTTTCCAGATTGCCCGGATCGTTCAAATTGTACCGATCGACCGATCCGCGCCCGCTTGGTTATCCAATCCTTTCGATATTGGCGAGCAAACTACTCGGGCCCAATCCGGGCCAAGTGTGAAAAAAATCACATTTGCCAAAAGTTATTTCGTCTATCTGGCAGCCTTGAGGCGGTGCTCGTGGGAGCGCCCGCAAATCCGAAGGGAATGGCCATGGGCGCAAGGTCTTTGACATCATTACCTTCCAGATGCAGTGCGGCGGCGGTTCTCGCGACCATGCTGACAGTGTGCTCGATCAGTTCAGCATTTGCCATCGGCACCCCGGAGCAACGTCGGGCCTGTACGCCCGACGTGTACCGTTTGTGCGCGGGGGAAATCCCCAACGTGCGCGCTATTACGGTCTGCCTGCAGCGGCACAAGGCGAGCTTGAGTGAGGCCTGCCGCGCGGCAATGGAACAGTCCGGATATTGAAGCGGCATTCGTTGCGGCTTGTGGAAAAGCCGCTGCTCACATGCGCGCTTTTGCGCGGCAAGCCTTTGCCGGAAACTGCGAAATCCGCCAACCGCCGTTGTGGATATGCTGTGGAAAAGCTCGGAGCTATGCTCCTGCTGAGAAGCCGTAGCAGTCGTGCGGAAACATCGTCACCGTCGCCGTCCGATTTCAGGCTTGGGGCATTTCTGGCTTTGGCTCTTGTTAAAAGTGGCAAGCACAGCGGCGGCCGCTAGGCGTGGCACGTAGAATGGATTAGTCAGGCATTGCCTCGCACCACCCGAGGTCAGCCAATCTGCACTGCTCGATCGAGGTGTAATGGCAGTCGACATCACTGCCAGCTAGCTCATCGTCAAGCCCGATCAAAAGCTGGTACGCGAAACCCCAAATTCCTGGCACGAACTAACAAGATCCTTCTTGAGCTTCTCCTAAAGGAGGGGGCCGCGCGGGATGCGAAGCGGCGGAATTTTCAAAATGGGCATACGAGATCGCCCAAAATAGCGGATGGTGTCGTGAGACCGGAGCGGCCGTGAGCGACCATTGACGACTTGTTGAATTGCCTCTTACCCTCGGTCAGAGATGTTGCGCGGCAGGACAGCTTTCGGTGAATAGCACTAGCCGATACCAAGCATGGTCCAAGTGGTTAATCACCATTTGCGCCTGTACCTGTCTTGTTTTTTCAGACGACCTGCATGCGACCGAGCACAAGAGGGTGTTGATCCTTCATTCGGTCGGCCGGGAGTTCAGACCTTGGAACGAATACGCCAAAAACATTCGGGAGGAACTGGACAAACAGTCGTCGTGGCCGCTGGATGTTCAAGAGCACGCACTCATGGCGGCTCGCTCCAGCGACCCAAATCCGGAAGCACCGTTTGTCGCGTATCTTAAGGCCCTTAGTGCCGAGCGTTTACCCGACCTGATCGTGAGCATCGGCTCGCCGGCAGCCGCCTTCATGCAACGTTACAGGCAACAGCTTTTTCCGACGACGCCAATGCTAATCACGGCACTCGAGCAGCGTCGTGTTCAGCCATCCAATCTGACCGAGAATGACGCTGTCGTCGCAGGTAGAATTAACTTCAGATTTCTTTTCGAGAGTTTTTTGCAGATAGCGCCGGATACAAGGATTGTGGCCGTCGTGAACGGCAGTTCTCCCAATGAACTCTATTGGGAGGAAGAGATGAAGAGAGAGCTAAAGCCGTTAGAGGATCGAATTGAAATCAGATGGTACGACAAGCTTTCATTTGAAGACATTAGGAAACAGACGGCCTCTCTTCCATCGCGCTCCGCGATCTTCTGGTTTCAAATGGTCGTCGATGGAGCCGGTGTGGCCTATGAAGGTGACAGGGCCCTGATGAGCCTCGATGCGACGGCTAATGCGCCGATTTTTACGTTTGATGACGCATTCTTTGGCCGAGAGGTCATCGGCGGCCCAATGCTGTCGGCGCTTGAGTTGAGCAAAAAAGCAGGTGCTGTCGCTGTACGCATGCTTGGTGGAGAGAAGCCGGATAGCATCAAAACCGAACCGATGGGGTTTGCCGCGCCGAAATATGATTGGCGTGAATTACGGCGCTGGAGCATCAGCGAGAGCCGTCTGCCGCCGGGAAACCAGATTTATTTTCGCGAGCTGACTACGTGGGACAGCTATGGGTGGCAAATCATGGCGGCCCTCGCGCTGATCTTGTTTCAGGGCGCGATGATTACCGGTCTATTGTTCGAGCACCGCCGCCGTCTGTATTTCGAAGTCGAAGCTGCCCGCCGCTCGGCAGAACTGGCGCACTTCAACCCCGCTATTCGACGGCTGGCGAACTTACCGCATCCATAGCACACGAGCTTAACCAGCCGCTTGGGGCCATTCTGGCTAACGCCGAGACGTTGCAGTTGATGCTCAAGTCACCGGCGCCGGATGTGAATGAAATCGGCGAAATCGTCGACGATATACGCCGCGACGACCAGCGTGCCTCAGAAGTGATCCTGCGCCTGCGCAACATGCTCAGAAAAGCACCATCCAAGGTGACGGATGTCGACTTGAACGAGATTGTGCGCAATACGATCCTATTACTTTCTCCACTCGCAGCTGCGCGGAAATTTGATGTCAAGACCGTTTTTTTCTCCGAACCGCTACCGATCAAGGGCGATCAAGTTCAAGTTCAACAGGTCCTCGTGAATCTGATCGTGAATGCGGCCGACGCGATGTCAGACGTTCCTCGCGCCGAGCGAAGAGTTACAATCTCGACTGCGCGTGACGGCAATTTCGCCGAAGTCTCGGTAGCCGATGCCGGTCCGGGCATTGGCCGTGACAAGCTCAAGGAAGTGTTCGAACCGTTTTTTTCGACAAAGCCGCAAGGCATGGGAATGGGTTTGTCCATTGCGCGCACAATTGCTGAAGCTCACAAGGGGCTCATATGGGCGGAAAACAAAATCGGCGGGGGCGCGGTTTTTCGTTTCCGACTGCCGCTCTCGCAACAGTGATGGCGAAATTGCCAGCGACCGACGGTTCTGACGAGAGCATAAAAATAATTGCGCATGACGGGATGGCGTTTCACGCCCGGTTCTTCGGACAAGAACTAGGAGACAACTCGGGGCTATTTCCGCCAGTTTGCTGATGAAGGAATTGCTCAGAGGCCTTCGGCTCGGGACCGTTACATTGGCATGCTTGATCTAAATCAACCGGTCGCGAGTGGTTGGCGTAAAGTCTTGTGAGTGTTGGCCTTCGCAGAATGCGGCAAGGCAGCGATCATGCAGCGACATGTCGCCATCGTGGACGATGACGCTTCCATGCGGGAAGCGTTGGGGCGACTACTGCGCGTGCAGGGGATCAAGTCCCGGAACTATCCTTCGGCCCGCGCCTTCCTTGAGGCGCTCCCCTCGCACAAGCCCGACTGCCTGATCGTGGATGTGAAAATGCCGGACATGACCGGCATCGAGTTGCAAGGCGAACTCTTGAACTATGGTGTGCGCATCCCGACTATCGTGATTACTGCGAGCGAGGACAAGGGCATCGCGGCGAGCGCCGCGTCGCTTGGGGCCGTAGCCTTTTTTCTCAAGCCGGTGCCGCGAGGCGCGCTGATGGCAGCGATCAATTCAGCGAAGAAACGGCATTATATGCACACGCGGAACGATTTTGATCGTTCGGGCGTCGTAGTCGATTGGCTTGATGCTTGCCGGTCTGGACAATTGAATGCGTTGCTCAATCTGTATGAAGAGCGAGCGACATTGATTTGCGATTGCGATGGCATAAATCTGGCAGATCGCAGCTCCATTGCGATCTACTGGAAATCCAAGCTCGAAAACAAGGCGGCATCCGCCTTCATGCTGGGTGGCATGATCCTGACTGGCGACGAGATTCAAGTTAACTGTCAGGACTGCAAAGGCAAACCGGTTCGTATTCACTTTCATTTCAGTCCATTGGGCAAAATACTCCACACAAAATTCGGCCCGCTTCCTTTGTAGTGCGCGCGCTCAGCCGCTCCGGATCGCCAATAAGCCCTAGTGGAAGTCGAAGCGCTCTTTCGATCTCAAAAGTGCCACCTTGCGGTCGCCCTGCCAGAGTTCAACGTCATGCCCGCTTGGAAGATTTGCCGTTTGCCGCTTCGCATCGTCGTCATCCGCACAACTCAAATCGATGGCGGTCCAGACGTGCCCATTCTCCATCAGGTACGCGCGGTACTGCCGCATCCCGGTTCCCCCGGCGGAACAATGTTCGCTCAACGACGAAACGTCGGGGGAGTTCCAAAAATATCTGTGCACACCAGTCCTGCGTGGGCGAGGGCCTCAATAAGCTATCGGGGCATTCGAACGAGACCGGAAAAATGTCTTAATAGGGTTGATTTTGATATTTTGAGACAACATGTCTCAAGGGTCTGGGAACCTAACGAGACAAAGGACCTTTTCGATGCCAGTCATCGGCTATGCACGCGCGAACACCACGGATCAGAACCTGGAGCTTCAGGAGAATGTCCTGCGCGCAGCCGGGTGCGACCTGATCCGCTCGGAGAAGCGCAGCGGCACCACCACAGGCCGTGATGAACTCCGCACCGTCCTGGACTTCCTGCGAAAAGGCGACGTGTTGACGGTCACCCGCATCGACAGGCTCGCCCGCAGCATTAGCGACCTGCAAGACATCGTGCGTGCGGTAAAGGCGAAGGGCGCGTCGTTGAAGGCCATAGAGCAACCGATTGATACGAGCACCGCGGCAGGCAAGTGCTTTCTCGACATGCTTGGCGTGTTCGCGGAGTTCGAGACGAATTTGCGCCGGGAGCGCCAATTGGAAGGTATCGCCGACGCGAAAGCGCGCGGGATCTACAAAGGCCGCAAGCGGAGCATTGACCCCGCGAAGGTCAAGCAAATGTGTGCTGACGGCCTGGGGCCGTCCGCTGTCGCCAAGGCGCTAAAAATCGGTCGGGCTTCCGTCTATCGGGCGCTGGCTGACTAGATGGCCGCCACGCATCGCGGAAGACCAGGGTCCGATGTGGTCGAAACGCCGCCATCACCGGCCATGCCAGCTTGAATGAACTTCAACGCTACATCGGGATGCGCGACAGCAAGCGTGCGGCACGACGGGCGATGGGCAAGGTCAGATCGGGAACAGAAGTGCCGAACCCGACCATCCAGTTTGACAAAAAGGCGAAAAAGTCGTGAGCAATCAATGCCGATTTTTGGAGATGGCTCCCCGGGCTGGATTCGAACCAGCGACCATCCGATCAACAGGGCAATGCAGGGGCAGTCATCGATAGGACTCTAAAAGCCGTTCCATCGCGGGGTGGCTGCGGTTCTTGACCTTGATCCAGTGCTACTGCGGTATGGAGTTGGTGTCCTAACTATTGCGCATTTTTTACGCGAAATCGCAATTTCCACGCGCTCGAAAGTAAGACCTGCATGCATTCGTTTTGCTAGAGCAATTGCACGCCCATTCGAGGTTGTTGTTTTAGCCAGAAGCGTCGAGATCATCTAAAAGTTGATCAACACTTGTATCCCAACATCAGAAAAATGATCAGCCCGCCCTAACGCGGGCTTTAGCTTAACACGGGCTTTATTTTAACCCGGGCTTCGGATGTTTTGGCCTCAGACTTACAAATGGTGCAGGCCATGCGCGGATTTACGGTGACACCTCCAAATGGAAAGAATGGACACCGAGACCATTGCCGTCCAGGCGTTGAAGGAGATCGGCCAGACCGCCGTCAAGGCGCTGGCGCGGATCGGCGACATGCGGGCGGAGCAGTCGACATCAAATCTCTTGGCCGTACCGGAGGCGCCCGGGTTGGCGGAGCGGCGGCTCCGCTATTCCTCGCCATGGCCATGGCTTCTCGCGATCGGCATCAGCGCCGTCTTATGGGCGGTGATCGCGGTAGTCGCTTGGCAGTTCTGGATACTCCTTAAGTGAGAAAGTTCACGTCGATCAACAACTCGCGGCGACGGCCGCTCGCTTGCCTATCCTGCGTCATCGCACGCCTAGGACCAAGAGGGCGACCAGTACGGCCCAAAAGATGAGACAGCAAATCACCGCATAGCGGAGGATGCGCCTGCCGATGGGGTCCAACATCATAGAAACAGAATGCTCGCGATTAATGATGCTCGCGATTAATGGGCAAACCCAACGAATTCTTCTTGTTTTGGTGCGCCAAATATTTGTTTGATGACGCCAAGTGGGCGGGGCTAACTATCGCAAATCGATCTTGTCCCGCACTGCCCTTGCGAGTGCCTTTGCCCGTTCCAGAGCCTTCTCGGTCATGGTCCCCGGCATAAAGCAGCGGATCCATATGTGATAGCTCTCGCCTTCTACAAAGCCCGGATATACCGGCCAGACCATGGCCGGCCCCGCCTTGTTAGGCTCAGTGATGACCGACTCGTCTGGCACATCGATCCACATCATGAATTCGGAGTCGGGATCCTCCGGCACTCGCACGCGATAGTGACCGTTCTTCGCTTCCCAGTCGGCGTCTTCGACGACATAGCCGTCGGCATTCGAACAGCAGGGGCCGATGCGGCTTTTCAGTTGGTCAAACCACGGCTTGAGTGGAGAGGTCGCATAACGCCCGTCGAGGTCGCGCCCCATCGCCGTCAACGGCATCAGCCACAGCCCCACTAGCGCGATAAAGCCGACTAGCGGAGTCAGCATAGTCATTTCAGGTTCTCCCCCGCCTTAGAGAAACAGGGAATCACTCTGACTTCACATAATCCCGTTTGTGACGACTAATAATGAACTGGATCACATACGCGTCCGGAATTCATAGGCATTGGGGATTGCGCCGATCATGGCTGACGTGAAGCCGCTAGGGGTTGGGGCTGCGTGAGAAGGCAAACAACAAAAAGCCCCGGACGAACCGGGGCCTTTAAGTTTTTGGGGGTAATAAAATCGATCAGTATTTCGCAACCGCCGGCGCAGTACCCCACGCGTTGAAGAGGTAGTTGAAGCCGACCTTGAAGATGTGCTTATCCGCGCTGACGCTCTGGGTGGTTATGAACGTGGTGCAAGTCGGACAGCCAATTGCAAATTGGGGGTCCTTGGCTGCGAAGCCGGGATAGTCGTATTCAAACTTCGCAGTCCAGTTGTTGGCGAAGGCATATTCGAGGCGAATGCCGATCAAAAGCCCATCCGTATTATGGTTGGCAGTTGCGAAAAAGAAGGGGGGAAACGATCCGTTTCATCCCACGAAAATCCAGCCTGGACCCATCCGGCCTTGCCGTAAACAAGCGCGCGGTCGAAGGCGAGACCGAACCGCGCGGCGATGTCCCAATCCCACTTGTTCTTGATGCTGACGGTTGAAAACAGGGTGCCAGGATTGACCCCTTCAAAAGAATCCTGGGTGACCTTCATACGCAAGCCTGCTGTCCGCGCCGGTTCATGCTTCAGACCATATTCTGCCGAAGTGTTGCATGACTGCTACGCCCGGTGGGGCAGAAGCTTCACCGCTTTCCCCTCAGCCCGATCTCGACCAGGCGGCGGATGGCATTCTGAAAGCCTAGGGCCTGGCGATATAGGAATGAATTGCAAGCTGCTGAAACAAGTGCGGCTGTTTTCCAGCTTTCGTACACTTCTTGCATAAAGACTGCGGGATTCGCTTTGATTTTTTGGTGAAATTCTCTCGTCTTTGCGGCATCGCTTGCATCTTGATCCCGCTGCACATGCTTGCTCATTAGTAGACCTCCATTCTACCCAGAGGAAGCCATTCTGACGGCCCGCGCAGCTTACCCATGCAGGACATGGATCGTCTGTGAAATGGATCACGCGAAGCGGCGTGGGGCTAATCGGTCCCGCGCCTTTTTTTTACTATTGGCTCAACCGAGCCATAGCCATGCCGTGACGGCGATAAGCCCAAACCCCGTCCCGGCGATCACCAGGAAACTCCACTCTACAAAATCCATTGCAGACAACCCCTAGCGCCGGCGAACCGATAACCGCGCGCTACAGCGGCGGTTCCTCACGGGGCGGGCGGGGCGCCATGTTCATGCCTCGTGGCTGGTCCGTTTCGGGGTGCTGAAAATTTGCAGCACGCGAAGGCGCAAGCAAACAACGAGGCCCGAAGCGGGGGGTACCTTTTTCGGGCCTCGCCGACCGAAGCGGTACTGGCTCTCTGGGGGTCAATCGCCGCATCGGCTGACGCCAACGCCAAGACACGCGTGACGTTCCTGGCGGGGGAGTGGGGCTGAATCAGTCCCGTCCTTTTTGGTTGTCGGAGCTGCTGCTTACCCGACGTTTACCCGGCCTCTCTTGAGGCTATTTCAAGTTTCGATTTTTGGAGGCTAGGTGCTTGATTTCGTTTGGCTCCCCGGGCTGGATTCGAACCAGCGACCATCCGATTAACAGTCGGATGCTCTACCGCTGAGCTACCGAGGAACAGGCGACACAAATGTTCGCAGGCGGCCAGCGTATAACAAAGCATTTTCGGCTTGCATAGGACCAAATGGCCGTCTCCGCCCGGCCGAGATAGGCGCGCAGAAAGACGTGAATCCGCAATGGTTTCATGCTGGCTCTCGCTCACGAGCCACATCGATTGGCGAGCGCGCGCAGCAGGGTTGCTGTGCCCGGCCCGACATGACTTCGACGCCAAATCGACTCAATTGACCGGGATGGTCGATATCGCCGGGGCAGCGGAGATGATTTCGATGTCAGACGTCATTCAGACCGAGCGGGCGAAGCCGGCGCCCTCAATTGTTCCAGCCGATATTCCCTCGTTAAGTGATGACGAATGCCTGGCGCGGTTGGCTCAGGCGGTCGAAGCTCACGATTCCCAGAGCCTGGAAGAAGTCGCGCGGCTGATCGGACGGCTGGCGGTGACGATCGAATAACAAGAATAAGAAGTCGGGCAATGCTGCCTGGGCGCGCTGTCCTGAACCGCGGCGCGGCATGTTGCCTTTTGCCGAAGCTTGGACCAAAGATGACCCGACCTATGCTCCTTTCTTCTCCCGACAGGTCCGTCAATGTCCGATTTTTCGACCGCGCGCCAGAAAATGGTCGATGGTCAGGTGCGCACCAGCGACGTCACCGACCGACGAATCATCGATGCGATGCTCGCATTGCCCCGCGAGCAGTTTGTGCCGCAAGCCCGGCGCGCGCTGGCCTATCTCGATCTCGATCTCGATGTCACAGGGGGGAGCTCGGCGAAGCGATACCTGATCAAACCGATGCTGACCGCAAGGCTGTTGCAGGCCGCCGAAATCGGGGCAAGCGACAGCGTGCTGGTTGTCGGATGCGCGACCGGTTATATCGCGGCCCTCGCGGCCCGCTTGGCCGGCAAGATCACCGCGACGGACCGCGATGCCGGGCTTATCGCCAGAGGTAAGGAAGTATTGTCAGGCCTCGGACTTCAGGACAGCGTGACATTTCAGGTCGCAGAGGCGGCAGAGGGTTATCCGTCGGCCGCACCCTACGACGCGGTCATCCTCAACGGCGCTACCGAAATCCCTGTCGAGGTGCTTTGCGGTCAGCTCAGCCAGGGAGGGAGGCTGGTAGGGGTGTTCGCTACGTCCCGGCCGCCGCGAGCGATGACGCTGACGCGTTCGCAAGGCGACTTTGGCGGTCGAGTGCTGTTTGACGCAAGCGCCCCGGTGTTGCCTGGGCTCGAGCGGGTTCCTGCGTTTGTCTTCTAGACCTCCCCGACCGATAACGTTTTAAAAACAGAAGTGTGGCCAAGATGCTGCACGTAAAGAGTTTCGACCTGTGGGGGCTCCCGGGAGGTTCCACTGCGCCGTGGCGGGGCCTATGTTGTTGCAGGGTACCCAGAGGTGGCCCGGCCGATGCGTGAAAACGCGTGAGCCGGTGGCGAAATTGAACGGAATGCAGGGGATGCAAGGGGACGGGGTCGTCACCAGAGCTGCGACTATGGTCCTCGCGTTGGCGCTGGCGGGCACCGGGCCCGCCTTGGCCGATACGATAGAGGCTGCGCTGGTGCGCGCCTATCAGACCAATCCGCAGCTGAACTCGCAGCGTGCCGCGGTGAGGGTTATTGACGAGAACGTTCCCCAGGCGCTTTCCGGTTATCGTCCGAAAGTCGCTTTGACTGCGACCGCTGGCTATCAATACACCGACACGAACATCACTCAGGGCGGCACGCCCACGAACCTCATCCGAACTGAAATCCATGGCGCCAATCCACCGCGCAGCGCAGGGCTGACGGTTTCGCAGACTCTCTTCAACGGCAACATCACGGCCAACAAGACGCGCGCGGCGGAGAGCCAGGTGTCTGGCGCTCGGGAGGCCTTGCGTGTGCTTGAGCAGTCGGTGCTGCTCAGTGCCGCCACCATCTACATGGACTATCTGCGCGACTCCGCGATCGTCGAGGTGCAGAAGAGCAACGTGCGTGTGCTCGAGCAAACGTTGAAGCAGACCCGCGACCGCTTCAATGTCGGCGAGGTGACGCGCACCGACGTCGCCCAATCTGAGGCGCAACTTGCGGCGGGCAAGACGCAGGAACTCACCGCGGAAGCCAATCTGGTAACGACGCGTGCGAATTTCCGCCGCATCATCGGCATTGAGCCGGAGAATCTAGCGCCGGGTTCGCCGGTAGACCGTTATTTGCCGCCAACCTTGCCGCAAGCGGTCGAGTTGAGCTTGATTGAAAATCCGAACGTTACCTCCGCCATGTACGGCGTCGACGTCAACTACCTGCAGGTCAAGATCAACGAAGGCGCGCTGTTGCCGACGGTGGCCTTGCTGGGCTCCGTGCAGCAGACCTACGAGACGACGATGACGCTGTACCGATCGTTCGGCGCCTCGGCCATCGCGCAGGTTGCGGTGCCGATCTATCAGGGCGGCAGCGAATATTCGCTTATCCGCCAGTCCAAGGAATCGCTGGCGCAGCAGCGGCTCACTCTGGAGACGACCCGCGACCAGGCGCGAGCCAATACGGTGACCGCGTGGGGACAGCTGGTCGCCGGCAAGGCGCAGGTTGCCTCGGCGCAAGCGCAAGTGTCGGCTTCGGAAATTGCGTTGAACGGCGTACGCGAAGAGGCCAAGGCGGGGCAGCGCACCACGCTCGACGTGCTCAATGCGCAGCAGGCGCTGGTCAACGCCCGCGTCGCGCTGGTGACTGCGCAGCATGATCGCGTGGTCGCCTCGTATGCCGTGCTGACCTCTATCGGGCGGTTCTCCCCGCAGGTGCTCAACCTGCCGACACTGACTTATGACCCGAGCGTGCACTACCAGCAGGTCCGCGACGCTTGGTTCGGTGTTCGTGCGCCGGACGGACGCTGATTGCGTCCCTGCGTCCCTGCTTTCCGCTGCGACGCACATCCCTTGGGCGATGCGGAACGCGAATCAAACCGGTCCACAGGTGTGTTGCTTGCAATCGTTGATTGCCATGACATAGCCTCTGTGAATGCAGCGGAGCGATTCGCGGCCTTCCTTGGGCGCAACGCTTCTGTATCCCGAGCGGCGGGGGCGGGACCGCGCGATGTTTCGAGCGGCACTTGATCTGGGGACAAGTCGTGCCTGTGCGATCAAATTGCCGGGCCAGCGCGACCGGAATCGGCAATCCCGTGGAGCTTGGTGTAGAACGGCCTCTGCGAGGGCGTTGATGATTTGGAGTCGGAGATGACGCAGCCTGCAAAGGTCCAAGAACCCTCGATGGAGGAGATTCTGGCGTCGATCCGCCGCATCATCGCCGATGACGAGGCGAAGCCGCCGGTGGCCGACAAGTCCTCTGGCGGTCTGCCTGCTGCGCCACCCACAGCTGTAAAGCCGGAAAGGCCGGTCGCGATGCCGCCGGCGCCGAAGTCGCCGGTGATGAACGATCTTCCTTCGTCGAAGATTCCTGAGGCGCTCGCGAAGGCCGCACCGCCGCCGCCTGAGCCCGCGGCACCGCCGGCCGCCACCAACAGCCAGGACGACATTGATGCGCTGCTGAACGGGCTCGACGAGGCAACCACGGCGGAGGAGATTCGTCCTCCTCAGCCCAACGGCGAGGTGTTTGAGCTTACCGACGAAATGGCGCTGCCCAGCGTTACGCCCTCCCAGCCGCCGTTTCGGAGGGTCGAGCCCGAGGATGACCTTGAATTCACTGAGTCGGTTGCCTCGAGAAACATTCAGCGAGCGCCCGCCTATGACCCGCCGCCGGCACCGATCCTGTCGCATTCGACGGTCGCGGCGGTCGAGTCCGCTTTCAACACCCTGGCCCATACCGTGCTCAGCAACAACGCGCGGACACTGGAGGATCTGGTCAAGGAGATGTTGCGGCCGATGCTGAAAGCCTGGCTCGACGACAACCTGCCGGGGCTTGTGGAACGGATCGTCAAGGCCGAAATTGAGCGGGTCTCGCGCGGTCGGTAGGGGCTGGGCGCCTCACCCCCGCCATCGGCCGCGGTTTTGCCGCCCGGAGCCGTTTAGCGGGATTTTCGACCGGCCTGTCGTGTTGACTTGGCACGCCGTCGCGGCTTTCTAGGATCGGACCACCAGGCCCGGTGCCATCGCCGATTTGCAAGCCATGATCGAGAAGAACTATCAGCCCGCCGACATTGAAGGCCGCATGTCCCTGATCTGGGAGGACGCCCGTGCATTTCGAGCCGGGCGCCCGGAGCGGCGTAACGCGAAGCCATTCACCATCGTGATCCCGCCGCCGAATGTGACGGGGTCGCTGCACATGGGACACGCGCTCAACAACACCCTGCAGGACATCCTCTGCCGGTTCGAACGGATGCGTGGCCGCGATGTGCTCTGGCAGCCTGGAACCGATCACGCCGGCATTGCGACCCAGATGGTGGTCGAAAGGCAGCTGATGGAACGCCAGCAGCCGGGCCGCCGCGCCATGGGCCGCGAAAAATTCATTGAACGGGTCTGGGAATGGAAGGAGGAGAGCGGCGGCGTCATCATCAACCAGCTGAAGCGGCTGGGTGCCTCGTGCGACTGGTCGCGCGAGCGCTTCACAATGGACGAAGGCCTTTCCCGCGCGGTGGTGAAGGTGTTCGTCGAACTTCACCGCGAGGGCCTGATCTATAAAGACAAGCGGCTGGTGAACTGGGATCCGAAGCTCCTGACCGCAATCTCCGATCTCGAGGTTCAACAGATCGAGGTCAAGGGCAGCCTCTGGTACCTGCGTTATCCGATCGCGGGCAAGACCTTCAGCCCGGACGATCCAAAGAGCTTCATCGTGGTTGCGACCACGCGCCCCGAGACCATGCTGGGCGATACGGGTGTTGCCGTGCATCCGGACGACCCCCGTTATGCCGACCTGGTCGGCAAACATGTCATTCTGCCGCTGGTCGGGCGCAAGATTCCGATCGTCGCCGACACTTATTCCGATCCGGAAAAAGGTTCGGGCGCGGTCAAGGTCACGCCCGCGCACGACTTCAACGATTTCGAGATCGGCAACCGCCACGGACTGCCGCGGATCAGCGTGCTCGACCAGGAGGGCAGCCTCGCGCTCGTCGGCAACGAGGATTATCTGCGGGGCTTGCCGGAAGGCGCGCTGGATTTTGCGCAGGAAATGCACGGCCTCGACCGTTTTGCCGCACGCAAGCGGATCGTGACCCGGCTCGAGGATTTCGGTTTCCTCGAAAAGATCGAGCCAAACACCCACATGGTGCCGCATGGCGACCGTTCCGGCGTGGTGGTCGAGCCCTATCTCACTGACCAGTGGTATGTCGACGCGAGCACGCTGGCGCAACCGGCGATCGCGGCGGTGCGCTCCGGGCGCACGCGGTTCGTGCCACAAAACTGGGAGAAGACCTATTTCGAATGGATGGAGAACATCCAGCCCTGGTGCATCTCCCGCCAGCTCTGGTGGGGTCACCAGATTCCGGCCTGGTACGGACCCAACGGCAAGGTGTTTGTCGCCCAGACGGAGGAGGAGGCGGTCGGTGATGCGCTCGGCTACTATGTCGAGCAGGGCGTCATCACGCAGGAGCAGGGGCGCGAGATGGCGCTCGATCGCAACAAGCGCGCCGGCTTCATCAAGCGCGACGAGGACGTGCTCGATACCTGGTTCTCGTCCGCGCTGTGGCCGTTCTCGACGCTGGGCTGGCCTGCGGACACGGCGGAGGTGAAGCGCTATTATCCGACCGACGTGCTGGTCACCGGTTTCGACATCATCTTTTTCTGGGTCGCGCGAATGATGATGATGGGCCTGCACTTCATGAAAAAGGCGCCGTTCTCGACCGTCTACATCCACCGCCTGGTTCGCGACGAGAAGGGCGCGAAGATGTCGAAGTCGAAAGGCAACGTCATCGATCCGTTGGGCGTGATCGACGAGTACGGCGCCGATGCCCTGCGCTTTGCGCTGGCGCGCGGCGCAGCCCAAGGCCACGACATCAGGCTTTCGCCGCAACTTGTCGAAACCAACCGCAACTTCGCGACCAAGCTCTGGAACGCCTGCCGCTTTGCCGAGATGAATGGTTGCGCGGCGCCGCCCGGTTTCAATCCGGCTCAAGCCAATGAAACGATAAACCGCTGGATCGCCCACGAGACCTCGCGCGCGATAAGCGAAGTAACGGAAGAAATCAGCACCTATCGCTTCAATGATGCCGCGAACGCAATCTATCGCTTTGTCTGGAACGTTTATTGCGACTGGTATGTCGAGCTCGCAAAACCCATTCTCTTGGGAGCTGAGGGCGCGGCGAAGGCCGAGACGCGGGCCATGGTGGCGTGGGCGCGGGACCAAATCCTGAAACTGCTTCATCCATTCATGCCCTTCATCACCGAGGAACTCTGGACGGTGACGGCAAGGCGCGACACCTTGCTCGCGCTGACTGAATGGCCATCGGAGCCTGGTGCATATGACCCACAGGCAGAGGCTGAAATCGGTTGGGTTATCGAGGTGATCTCGGCAATCCGTTCGGCGCGCGCGGAAATGAACGTAAACGTGACCTTGCCGCTCATTCTGGCGCGGACTTCTGACCAGATATGGGAAAGGTCGCAGCGGTGGTCCGAGTTCTTGAAGCGCATGGCCAGGATTTCGGAAATCAGCAGAGCGGTGGAGTATCCAAGCGGTACGATGCAACTTGTCGTTCGCAACGAGACCATCGGTTTGGCCCTGAAGGGCGTGATCGATCTTGGCGCCGAGAAAGCCCGGCTCGGCAAGGAAATCGCCAAGGCCGATGCCGACATCAAGCGGGTCGACACCAAGCTCGGCAATGAAAAGTTCATGGCCAACGCACCCGAGGAGATCGTCGAGGAGGAAAGGGAGAAGCGCGAGGCAGCCTTGGCGCGCAAGGCAAAGATCGTCGAGGCGCTCGAACGGCTGAAGAACGCATCGTGACGAGCATTCGTTCTCCTCAGGCCGCAAACGGCTTGCTGAGGAATTTCGAGCCCTTCATCCCGTAGCGCCAGGGCAGGTCGACCGCCTTGGTGATGCCGATGCGCACGCCCGACACGATCTCGACCCTGCCGGTGCGCGCATGCAGGGCGAACGGAGCGGCATCGAGTGCCGCGCCGTTGTGGCGGCCTGTGATCCCAAGCGCTTGCGTCAATTTTCCGGGTCCCGAGCACAGCGCGCGCGTATCGTCGAGCTGGCGGCGACGGCGCATCGCCGCAAGGCCGTGTGTTGGTTCGAGCGCGCGGATCAAGACGGCGCTCGCGGAGCCCTGCTTCTCGCAGACGAAGTTCAGGCACCAATGGATGCCATAGTTGAGGTAGACATGGGTGAAGCCGGGCGGACCGAACATGACCAGGTTGGCGCGCGTGGGCCCACGGAACGAGTGCGCGGCGGGCTCGCTGTGATGATAGGCCTCGACCTCGACGATGATGCCGCCGACCCCGTTGAACAGCAGCGTGGTGCCGATCAGGTCGGGCGCGACCTCGTGGACGCTGCGCGCAAAAAAGGCACGTTTCAGTTTGTTGCCGAGGGCAGGGATGAACGCTCCGGCGGTTTTGGCGTTTGGTGTCATTTGGGTAGGGGGAGTCGCGGCGCGGGGGAATCGGCGGGGAACAAGTTGGCAAATCTGCCCGTATCCGCCTTGTTCCGCCAGTGTGGTAGTTCGGAAGTTCTCTTCATTTTGGCGCGAGTCGGTCAGGAGAACTTCCGAACCAAAACCACACTGGAATCATAGATTTCTGGTGTCCTTTCGAATCCGAAGTTCGCAAAAGAGCTTGCCGTCGGATTCGGGACACCAGCCCAGACCGCCCAACGAGCCGGGTTGCCTGTACCGACCGCGAGGGTTACCTAAGGGATCGAGCTGTTCGGAGACCCTATGGTCACCATTATCGATACCATCTCGGCTGAGCCGCTGCGGCCGCGTCATCCCGAAAAGGTGAACCGGCCCGACGCGCCGTCGCCGAAAAAACCGGACTGGATCCGCGTGCGCGCGCCGACCACGCGCGGCTATGCGGAGACCCGCAACATCGTCCGCGAGAACGGCCTGGTGACGGTCTGCGAGGAAGCCGGCTGCCCCAACATCGGCGAGTGCTGGGACAAGAAGCACGCGACCTTCATGATCATGGGCGACACCTGCACGCGCGCCTGTGCGTTCTGCAATGTCAGGACCGGTTTGCCCGGCGCGCTCGATCCTTGCGAGCCCGACCACGTCGCGGAGGCAACTTTCAAGCTCGGCCTTGCCCACGTGGTGGTGACCTCGGTCGATCGCGACGATCTTGCCGACGGCGGGGCGGAGCATTTTGCGCAGACCATCCGCGCCATCCGCGCGCGCTGCCCTTCGACGACGATCGAGGTTCTCACTCCCGATTTCCTGCGCAAGGACGGCGCGCTGGAGGTGGTGGTCGCAGCCAAACCCCACGTCTTCAACCATAATCTCGAGACCGTGCCGTCGCATTATCTTGGCGTGCGCCCGGGCGCGCGTTATTTCCACTCCGTGCGGCTGCTGCAACGGATCAAGGAGATCGATCCCGAAATCTTCACCAAGTCCGGTATTATGGTCGGCCTTGGCGAGGAACGCCACGAAGTACTGCAGGTGATGGACGACCTGCGCTCGGCCGATGTCGATTTTCTGACCATCGGGCAATATCTGCAGCCGACCCGCAAGCATCATGCGGTGATGCGTTACGTTCCCCCGGACGAGTTTGCGGGCTTCGAGAAGGTTGCCTATGCCAAGGGGTTCCTGATGGTTTCGGCGAGCCCCCTGACCCGCTCGTCGCATCACGCAGGCGAGCATTTTAGGAAACTCAGGGCGGCGCGAGCAGCGATCGCGCGCTGATTGGACATGCCACGGTTTGCCAGCAAGCGCCGGGTCTATCACAGCGCCTCGGAGATGTTCGACCTCGTTGCCGATGTCGAGCGCTATCCACAGTTCGTGCCGCTTTGCCAGTCGCTGAAGATCCGTCAGCGCAGGCCGATGGCAGACGGGACCGAGGTCGTGGTGGCCGACATGACGGTATCGTTCAAGGTAGTGAAGGAGACCTTCACCAGCGAAGTAACGCTTGACCGTCCGAATCTGAAAATCACTGTTCGCTATCTGAAAGGTCCGTTTTCCAGTCTCGAAAACCGTTGGACCTTCGAGCCGAAGGGCAACACCGACTGCGACGTCGGTTTCTTTATCGCGTATGAGTTCAAGAGCCGGACGCTGGCAACCCTGATGGGTTCGATGTTCGATGCGGCCTTCAAACGGTTTGCGGCGGCGTTCGAGAAACGCGCGGACCAGATTTACGGCAAGCGGCCGGCGGTTTCGTCCTCGTAGGTTGCGGTTCTGCGCCGTGCTCTGCGTCTGGGGCAAGAGACCACGTTCCCGCGGCACGATTGCGCCCGAGTTTTGCCAGCAGCCACCCTCGAAATCGAAAGAGGGCGCAGAGAATGCCGGGTGCTTCAGCCAGCACCCACGGCCTCGCGTGCAAATGGAAGAAGCACACGAGCGTAGTCGCCACAGGTCAAAGCCGTCTGACCGGCATTCCCCGCGCGATGGTTTTACGGTTTCTTTCGCGCTCTCGGTGTCCATGACTTTTCAGTCACCGTCATCGGCCCGATGCAAAGCATCGTCGCCAACTTGACGCCAGCCAAGGGGCGCCTTGTGCCCGCTTTCCGAAGTTCGTGCGCCATCGTGGGGCCCCTTTCACGAACTTCGGAAAGCAAAGGGCACAAGCAAATTTATGATTCCAGTGCCGCTTTCGATTTGAAGTTCCTGTTAGGACTCGCGGCAATCTCCGCAGGAACTTCAAATCGGCGGCACTGGTACCACACGACTTCGCCCTCCGCGCGCAACATCGCTCGTCAGTCGATGTGCCGCGTCCATCGCATCCCGCGCCCAACGTCCGTGACGATCGCGAAGCGCCCCTCTTATCGAGCGCGGGACGGGGCGAGCTTGTAGAGATGATTTGCCGGACGGGCATAGCGAAATATTTTTGCGAAAAGGACTGGACCACCCAATCAGATTGAATTGCCTTGAGAAATTCGTTTTTACGCGCACGCGATTTTCCAGGAGACCGGAAATGCCGGTTGCCTCACATCGCCAGCCAGTGGAAAATCCGCGACCGATAGCTCTCTGACACCCCAGCACGACCGATGTTCGATCTCGATCTTACTCTGGCTATTCTGCACCATTTCTTCGTCTTTGCTCTCTTCGGTGTTCTGTTTACGGAGTTCGTGACCGTACGGCGTGGCATGGACGCCGCGGCCACCGCCCGCGTCGTGCCGATCGACGCGTGGTATGGTATCCTCGCAGCCCTCATTCTCATCGTCGGTTTCTCCCGCGCGATCTTTGCCGCGAAGGGCTGGACCTACTACGCCCACAATGCCTTCTTCTGGGCCAAGATCGGGACGTTTGCAGTGATAGGTCTCCTCTCGGTTCCGCCGACGCTCGCGTTCCTGAAATGGCGGCGCTCCGGCGCCGCGCCGGCCGACGAGGCCGTCGCCAGGGTGCGGCGCTTTCTCTGGAGTGAGCTAGCGTTGTTTCCGCTGCTGCCGGCTTTCGCGGCGGCTATGGCTCGCGGTTATGGCGAGTTCTGATGGACCATCAGGGCGCAACTTGCGTGAGTGAGCTCCGTCGCTCAAGTCAACCGCTTTTCCATGAACAGGCTTAGCGGATCGGGTTTGTAATTCAGAAAGGGTGGGATTTCACGGTAGCCAGCCGAACGGTACAGAGCTATTGCCTCAGGCTGTTTCACGCCAGTCTCGAGCCGCAAGCACGATAGTTTCCGGGCGCGCGCGCAATCTTCCAAGGCATTCAGGAGCAGCCGCCCAAGCTGCCGGCCGCGCAAGGCTGGGTCGACGTACATGCGCTTGATTTCGCCGAACTCGGCACCGTGCTGCACGAGCGACCCAAAACCGGCGACCCGGTCGGCAACTCTTGCCACCAGAAAAGTCACCTCGGGTGCCGCAAGTGTTGAAGCGTCAAGTAAGTGGTTGCTGTCCGCCGGATAGAGATTTGCATAGTAAGCGTCGCTGACCGCCAGCATTGCAAGCACCTCGGGTTGAAGGGGGTCCCCGATTTCGATGCGGCTTTCCACTCAGGTCTCCGCAAAGTTGAATTACCGCAGCTCACCCCCGCGGTAGCGATCGCCGCTTCACCGGATGCCGACGCGGTGTGCGCACCGCGCGTGGACGCAGGCGGCTGACGGCTGCGCGGCGGGGTTTCACCTGCTGCGGACCGCGTGCGAGCTCCATCAGCATTTTCAGCGCTTCCACCACCGCGCGCTGACGTACAGCGGTGCGGCCGATTGCGCCAAAGCGGCATTCGCGATGAATGATCCGCCCGTCGCGGGCGGCGGCGGCGAAATGCACGAGACCAACCGGTTTGCCGGCTGTGGCACCGCCGGGACCGGCGATGCCCGTGATGGCGACGGTCAGATCGACGTCGGCACGCTCCAGCGCGCCGACCGCCATCTGAGTTGCGGTCTCCTTACTGACCGCGCCGAAGGTTGCGAGCGTCGTGGCATCGACGCCCAGCATCGACCGCTTGGCGTCGTTGGAATAGGTAACAAAGGCACGGTCAATGACATCTGAAGAGCCGGGAATATCGGTGAGGGCACCTGAGACCAGGCCACCGGTGCAGGACTCCGCGGTGGCGATCATCAGCCGCCGGCTGCGGCAGAGATCGAGCAGCGAACGGGCCAGAGCGTTATTCGAGCCGGCTTCGCTGCGGCTCATCTCAAGCGCTCCAAGGCAGACGGATGGTGGCGCTCGCGGTGGCCGCAATGCCTTCCTCGCGGCCGGTAAAACCGAGCTTCTCGCTGGTCGTCGCCTTCACGGCGACGCGCGAAATATCAACGGCGGAAATTTCGGCGATGCGCGCGCGCATCTGGTCACGCCAGGGGCCGATCTTCGGGCGCTCGCAGATCAGCGTCACCTCGAGATTGGCGATACGGCCACCGCGCGCGGTCACGCGGTCGACGGCATATTTCAGGAATTGATGGGACGCAGCGCCCTTCCACTGCGGATCACCTGGTGGAAAATGCGAGCCGATATCGCCATCGGCAAGCGCGCCGAGAATGGCATCGACCAGCGCGTGCAGGGCGACATCGCCGTCGGAATGCGCGAGAAAGCCTTTCGTGTGCGGCACGCGCACGCCGCAGATCATGACGTGATCGCCCTTGCCGAAGGCGTGCACGTCATAGCCCGTGCCGGTCCTGATGTCGCCGAGCTGGCTTGCGAGACGAGCTTCCTCGCGAATGAAATCTTCGGGCGTTGTGAGCTTCATGTTGGCAACATCGCCTTCAAAGGTCGCCACCGTCAATCCCGCCCATTCGGCCAATGCCGCATCATCGGTGAAATCGGCTCTTCCCTCGCGCGCGGCGCGGCGATGGGCCTCAAGAATGATTTCGAACCGAAACACCTGCGGGGTCTGCGCTATTCGCAGCCGTGCCCGCTCGGGCGTTGCCTCGACATCGCCGTTGTCGTCAACGAGCTTGACGGTATCGGCAACGGCGATCGCCGGGATGGCTGCACCCGTGCGGTTGACCGCGTCGATCGCGCGGGAGATCAAATCCTGGGAGACGAATGGGCGCGCGGCATCGTGGATCAGGACAATGTCGGGCTTTCTTGCCACCAGCGCCTCGAGCCCGGCATGCACCGAAGCCTGGCGCGTGGCGCCACCGCCGGTCGGGGGTTCGTGACGCAGGCCCTCCGCGGCCGCGTTGAACATTGCGGTGTCGTCGGGATGGAGCACCGGCTGAACCGCGAAAAGGCGCGGATGCCGACAGAACGGCTCCATGGCGCGGAAGATCACCGTCCGCCCGCCAATCATTCGATATTGCTTTGGGCCTCCGGCGCCGGCGCGAAGGCCGCGCCCGGCCGCAACAAGCACCGCTGCAGTCCGCTCAGATTTGGCCATGAGACTCGTATGACGGTGATAGCGGTGGAAAAGCAGTGGCCACGACGCTGGTGCCGCCCATTTGTGGTTCCTGCACTGCAAGCGGCGAACTCTGTTCAGGAACTTCGAATAGAAGAGCGTCACTAGCTCGGCGGGCAGCCCTTATCATGAGCCGCGCAAAAAGCAGAGCGATTCCCAACACCTGACCGTCGGATTCTGAGGTTCGCCGTTTCCGGGCCGAGCGCGTCGCGGAACGAGGGGGACTAATGCTGCGTTGCACTTGCATGATCACAGGAATTGTCTAAACTGTAGGCATTGGTCTTGACTGCACAATAAATGTGCTGCTAACAATGAGCGGGAACGCGGCTAGTGTCTCGAATCCGAAGTTCGTAACATTTGCGGCGGGCGCTTTTGCGAACTTCGGATTCGAAAGGACACTAGAAGCCTATGATTCTAGTGTGGTTTTGGTTCGGAAGTTCTCTTGACGGGTTCGCAGCAAAATGAAGAGAACTTCCGGACCACCACGCTAGGGCGCTTGGCAAAGTGATGAAAATTCCGCAGTCGCAGCATCATAAGTCATTGAAAATAGGCGACATTGAACTCGCCAACCGAGTCCTTCTCGCGCCCATGTCCGGCGTCACGGATGCGCCATTCCGCCGTTTGGCGGCCTCGCTCGGTGCGGGCCTTGTCGTCTCGGAAATGACCGCCAGCGACGATCTCGTGCAGGGACGTCCGATTTCACGGTTGCGCTGCGAAGCGACAGGCATCGGTCCGCATGTGGTGCAGCTCGCCGGTTGCGAGGCGCGCTGGATGGGCGAGGGGGCGCGGATCGCGGAAGCGGCGGGAGCCGACATCATCGATATCAACATGGGTTGCCCCGCGCGCCACGTCACCGGCGGTCAATCCGGCTCGGCTCTGATGCGCAATCTCGATCACGCCATCAGCCTGATCGAGGCAACGATATCGGCGGCAACCGTTCCGGTGACCTTGAAGATGCGGCTCGGCTGGGACGAGCGATCGCGCAATGCGCCGGAATTGGCGCGCCGCGCGGAAGCTTGCGGCGTCAAGATGATTACCGTGCACGGGCGCACGCGCTGCCAGTTCTACAAGGGCAGGGCGGACTGGGCCGCCGTGCGCGCGGTCAGGGATGCGATTTCGATTCCGCTTGTCGTCAACGGCGACATCACCTCGTTTGCAACTGCAATCGACGCTCTCGAGGCTTCAGGCGCCGACGCGGTCATGATCGGGCGGGGCGCGCAAGGCCAGCCCTGGCTTCCCGGTCAGATCGGCCGTCGCGTTGCCGGCGGAATTGACGAAACGGCGCCGTCGCTGGCGCAACAGCTTGGGCATCTCCGCACGCTCTATGACGAGATTTGCCATCACTATGGATTGAGCGTCGGCCTTCGCCATGCGCGCAAGCATCTTTCCTGGGCACTGGAGGTCGCGGCGCAGTGCGCCCGCGCGCCGGCGCAAAAGCTGAAGGCCTGGCGCGAGAGAATATTGACCTCGGAGGATCCACGCCGCGTGCATCAGGCGCTTTGCGAGGCCTTCGACGATTTTGCATGGAGTGGCGCCGTATGACGACGGCCGCGGAGCACCGCAAGATACAGCCTTCGGACAGCGATGCCATCCTGAATGCGTTGCCGAATCCGGTCGTCCTGGTTGCCCCCGACGGCAAGATCATAGACGCCAATATCGCGGCGGAAGCCTTTTTCGATATCTCCACCCAGTTCCTGCAGCGTCAGTCGCTCAAGGAGCTGGTGCCGTTCGGCAGTCCCTTGCTTTCGTTGATCGATCAGGTGCGCGCCAGCGGCTCCCCCGTCAATGAGTACAAGGTCGATCTCGGCACCCCGCGCCTGGGCGGCGATCGCCTGGTCGATCTGCACGTGGCACCGGTCACCGAGCGACCGGGCCACATCGTGGTGATGCTGCAGGAGCGCACCATCGCCGACAA
>Ga0306920_100001991_pt1 | contig 25554 bp, 24 predicted proteins | sample flu12Cox44000170_FD_204666 | JGI IMG/M metagenome (GOLD analysis project Ga0306920, IMG submission 204666) | Lab enrichment of tropical soil microbial communities from Luquillo Experimental Forest, Puerto Rico - flux4day.12C.oxic.44.000.170 (v2)... | ecosystem: Environmental > Terrestrial >...
TTTCCCGACAACGCTGAAGTCGATATTGGTGAAGCCGGTCATGTTGCCGCCGGGCCGCGCCAGACTCGCTACAAAGCCTTGCGCAACAGGCTCGTTAACCACCAGGAATAAGAGCGGAATTGTTGAGGTCGCGCGCTTGATCGCAGCCGTGGCGACTGAGCCGGAACCGATGATGAGGTCGGGTGCGAGCGAGACTAAGCTGGAGGCGATTTGCTGGATCTGTTCTCGGCTATCCCCCGCCCAACGAACATCGATCCTGATGTTGTGGCCCTCCGTCCAGCCGAGGTTTTGCAAAGCTTCCCTTAGAGACTTCAAACGCCTCTGATACTCAGGATCGGCGTCGCGAGTTGGTACGAGAACGGCGACCTGCCGGATGGGCTGTTGCGCCCGCGCCGCCAGCGGCCACGGGGCCATCGCGCCGCCAAGAAGAGTAATGAACGCCCGACGTTTCACTCGATCACTTCGTCGGCGAGCGAGAGCAGATTGTCGGAGATCGCGATGCCGAGCGCCTTTGCGGTCTTGAGATTGATGACAGTCTCGTACTTAGTTGCCTCCAGCACCGGCAAATCCGCAGGCTTCGTGCCCTTGAGAATCTTCGCAGTATAGAGCCCGTATTGCCGGTACCCCTCAGTGATGCTGACGCCGTAGCTCAGCAATCCGCCGGCGACTGCGTATTCGCGAAACTGGTAGATGGTGGGGAGCCGCTGGTCCGCGGCAAAGGCAACAATCCGCTGGCGACGCGTGTCAAAGTACGGGTCGGCCGTGACCAGCAGGCCCCCGATCCGCTCGCGCACCAGGGACGAGAATGCCGCTTCCAGCTCATCGTCGGTGCTCGCCTTGGCGATGACGATGTGCTGGCCAATGGCTCGCGCTGCTTGCTCGATTTGCTGCCCTTGACGCGCAGCCGGCGGAAACTTCGGATTGATCAGGGCCCCGATCAGAGCAACGCCCGGCGCAAGCTCGTGCAGCAGGCTCAGCCGCTTCGGCTCCATCATATTCGTCAACAAGGTAACGCCGGTGACGTTTCCGCCAGGTCGATTGAAGCTCTCGACCAGCCCGGCGCTGACGGGATCACCGCCGATCCCGAACACGATCGGGATCGTCGAGGTCGCCTTTTTCGCCGCGATCGGGGACGGCTCTCCTCCGACAGCTGCGATCACGGCGACCCGGCGGCTCACGAGATCGGCCGCCAAGGCGGGCAGACGGCTGTAATCACCGCGCGCCCAGCGGAACTCGATCGCAACGTTCTCCCCCTCGATGAAGCCGCCCTCCTTGAGCCCACGACGAAACGCCTCGATCATGTGAGGGGAGTCCTCGGGCGAGCGCGAACTCATGAACCCAATCACTGGCAGCGATGCCTGCTGCGCGCGCGCCACGAGCGGCCACATTCCCGCACCGCAGAGCAGCGTGACGAATTCGCGTCGTCTCATCTTACGGAGATGCATTCCGTTTATCTGCCTACCTGCTCCTACCGGGGTTATCCGCCTTGATCTTTCACAGCCTGAGCTGAGCCGGAAATGATCTAGGTTAATAGCAGTTATTTGCCTGAGGACGTCGAAGCCTCTCCGATAGTCCGCAATGAGGCCAGCACAAGTGCGTGCTGTTAGACGTTAGGCCGCATGACCGGGGCGTTGGCTATCACGCGCCGCAGGAAGGTCATGCGCGCAAGCAAGCCCGCGGCCGGTCGCCGCTATGCGCGCATGGTCATCGCATGCGCAGGTGAGATTGCGCAGAGCGGCGCGGCGTCAGCTTTCGCCAGCAGCGGACATGGCGCGAGAAACGCTTCAGCCGCGGTCATGGCGCGGCTACCCATAAAAACCGTGAGCATCGCCGCCCGCGCCGGATCACCGATGACAGCGGCGACTTCCGCAATTCGGTTCGGGCTGACCATGAGCCGCCTCTATCCTTGCGCCGTTCATGCTCGATTATTGCATGGGGAGCGATCCGACGTTTCGATATCGGTCGAAGCATGGCCGATGTCCGGCATGTCATCAATGTCCCTTATTCATGCCGTGCCGTTGGAGAAGCGCCATGCTCACCTGCATCATCCGGTACCACATCGATCCGACCAAGAAGGCCGATTACGAGCAATACGCGCGCAACTGGGGGCAGGCCATCCCCCGTTGCGGCGCTGATCTTATCGGCTATTTCGCGCCACACGAAGGCTCGTCAACTCTTGCCTACGGCATTTACTCGGTTGAGAGTCTCGCCGCCTACGAACAGTACCGGGCGCGGCTTGCCGCCGATCCGCTAGGCCGCGAGAATTACGAGTTCGCGCAGCGCCAGCGATTCCTGCTGCGCGAGGATCGCACCTTCCTTAAACTCGCCTCGACTCCACACGCCCCGCTGAAGTTGAGCGGCGCGCTCATTCGATGACCTCGTCGGCGCGGGCGAGCAGCATCGGTGGAACCTCGATGCCGAGCGCCTTGGCGGTTTTCATATTGATGACCAGCTCAAATTTGGTTGGCGCCTGCACTGGCAGATCGGCTGGCTGAGTGCCGCGCAAAATTCGATCTACATAAACGCCTGCTTGCTGATAGATGGCGGCGTAGTCAAGGCCATAGGAAATCAGCCCACCCTCCGCGGTAAAGATGCGGAAGGGATAAACCGCGGGCAAGCGGTGATGCGCGATGAGCCCGATAATGAGTTCGCGATGCACTGTCATCAAGCCGTCAGGTACTACAATCAGGCCGCCACCGCGGTGTCGACCCGCATCGTCGATCGCCACGGCAATGTCGACCACATTGCGCACGGACGCGGTGTTTACATCGAGACCCGCGGACCCGCCCGTACTCTCAATGAACCGAGAAAGCTGGTCAGCGGCAGGATTGGCGGAATTGGAAATCAAGGTAACGCGCGCGATGCCGGGGCTTAGCTCTTTGAGCAGTTCCAGCCACTTTCCGCCGATGGTCAACTCGAAATTGGTGAATCCGGTCGCGTGCCCGCCGGGTCGCGCCAAGCTCTCGATCAGTCCGAATCGAACCGGATCGGCAACCATGACGAAGACTACTGGCACGGCACGACTGTGCTCTCGCACCGCGTTCAAACCGGGTGTTCCTTGCGCGACGATAACGTCGGGCTTTCGTCCGATGAGCAGGTTCGCGTCATCAACCATGCGTTTGTAGTCGCCGCGGCCGAGGCGCGTATCAATTGACAGGTTGCGGCCCTCGTTCCAGCCTAACTCCTTCAACTTGTCGCGGAGCACAGTGAGCAGCGGCTGCATTTCTGGTTCCGCGAGGCTGGACACGATTCCTACCAGTCTGATCCTTTCCTCCTGCTGCGCACGCGCTGCGATCGGCCACGCCGCCGCGCCGCCGAGGAGCAAGATGACATCGCGCCGCCGAATCATTCGATGACCTCATCAGCGCGCGCAAGCAGCATTGGCGGCACGGTGAGGCCGAGCATCCTGGCTGTTTCTACATTGATGACCAGTTCGAACTTCGACGCCTGCACGACGGGCAAGTCCGCGGGTTTTACGCCCTTGAGGATGCGGCCGGCATAGGTACCCGCCTGGCGAAAGGTATCTGGAAAACTGGCGCCGTAGCTCATCAGCCCGCCGGCTTCGGGATATTCACGCGACGTATATGCGGTGGGGATCGAATAGTGCGCCGTCAGAGTGGCAAATTGTACACGCCGGCTGCCGAAGAAGGGATCGCCGCCGACAAATAGGGCATCAGGTCGCTCGCGTCCAAAGCCTGCGAACACCGCATTTATTTCAAAGCTGGTACTAGCGTTGCGGACCTGCATCTGTAGCGCCATAGCACGAGCAGCTGTTTCCACATCTCTCAACGTGGTCTCGGTCGTCGTAGCATTAGTGGGATTGACGAGCACGGCGATACGAGCCACTCCGGGCACAAGCTCACGCAGGAGTTCTAGCCGCTTCGCGGTCAGCTCAAGATTGAAAATGTTGATACCCGTCAGGTTGCCTCCTGGCCGGGCGAGGCTGGCGACGAGGCCGAGCTTGGCTGGGTCCTCGGGGATGATGAAGACAACAGGGATCGACGTCGTTGCCGCCTTAGCCGCCAGCGGTGTTACGGTGCCTCCGGTTGCGACTATTACGGCGACCTGCCGGCGAACTAATTCGACCGCCAGCATCGGCAGCCGATCGTATTGACCTTCGGCCCACCGATATTCGACTAGAACGTTCTCGCCTTCGACATAGCCCGTTTCCTTCAGGCCTTGGCGAAATGCGCGCAGACGCTCCGTCATTCCATCAGGCGATGTGGGGTTAAGAAAGCCGATTACCGGCATCGCCGCCTGCTGCCCGCCCGCCGCGATCGGCCAAGCTGCAGCGCCGCCGAGCAGCGTGATGACATCGCGTCGTCTCATTGACTGCATCCGAGCTTCGACGAGACCTGAAGCGGGCCGCAGGATATCGGATTGACCGGGATCAGTCAGCCGACACCGGAGCCCATTCCGCGAGGCGAGAAAGCCGCGCCTGGCGCTCGGCAACGAGCGCAAGCAGCATTGCATCGAAGGATTTGGATGCCCAGCGCTTTCCAAAAAAAAGCCCGCCGAGGCGGGCTAGGGGTTCACCTTCGGGTAGTCTCGATGTCAGTCGCACACTTGGATGCGTGGTCTGACCCAAATTCCTCGGTATTCATCCCACACCGGCCTGCCGCGCGTCCTGCTGCGAAACCATCACCCGCCGCCGCTGGGTTTGCTGCGATGCAGGAGAGTGCTATGGCAACTCCACCGCACGCAATTGCAGCTCGCTTCATCTCGTCCCTCCCAACGCTCCTCCGTATCTTTCCTATAAACTAATCAACGAAGTCTTGCGACTTTGAGGCGAGAAAACGCCGATCCGGCGACTGCATCTTGGCAGTACGCGCATGAGCGCAGGCGCGCCAAGCCTGGCGTCCTGGCTTGCCCAGACCGTCCAGTCTCTGCGGCAGCTATTTAGTCTAGCCCAATCCAAAACCGGGGCTGCTGTAGTCCTGCAAGCGCACGGGAGAGTCGGTGATGTCAGGCAACAAAATGTGGTCGATTCTGACCTGAGGCGCGCGGCGTCTTCCGTGTCGGTTTCTGTACCGGCGGGCGCCGCACGAGGCGGCATTTGTCAATTGGAGTGCCGCGTGGAAAGTGCGGCCAACAATCGATGCACCTCATCCTTTAACAATGGCAAATCGTTCTCCACAACGTCCCAGACCAGCAAGAGATCGACACTCCAATATCCGTGGATCAACCGGTTACGGAACGCGATGATCCTGCTCCACGGCACGCCCTGCTGACTGCGCAGCTCTTCCAAAAGTCGGTTCGCGGCCTCGCCGATAATCTCGAAATTGCGAATCACCGCATCCTGATCAGCCGCTCCCGCATGAAGCGGTCGCGCCCATTGACAACATAGTTTTCGATGGCCGCGATACTATCGGAGATATGTCCAAGATAGGGACGATCGGACTTCACAAAGGCCGAGCCTCTGCCTCGATATAGGGCCGGAAATGCGGACTGAGGCTCCGCGCGATGATTACTTCGACGCGCCGCCCGAGCAAGCTCTCCAGCTCATCGACCAACCCCAGATAGTCGCGGAAACCACGGTTCTCAGCCAGATCGACCAGCAAGTCGATGTCGCTGTCCGGACGCTCGTCGCCGCGTATCGCGGAGCCGAATAAACGCAGGTTGGTTGCCCCGTGCTTGGCAGCGATGGCACGAACAGTATCACTTTGACGAAGCAGCTCTTCACGCAGCGACATTGCGCGAATCTCCATGTCCGATCGCGGCTAACCCGCGCATTTTAGCCATCTGGCTGTGACGAGCAATAACGCCCCGACCGTGGCTCGGACGGTGCGCGCCTCACGACGAGATGGCCCGTTGTCGTAGCCGAGTCGTCAAGCAAAAATCCCTTGCTGCCCTGCATATGGAGCTAGTGGCACGAGGTGCGTCATTGCCGAGCTTTGACCCGGCAATCATCTCCTTCGCAAAACGCTTCCTGCCGCAGGATCACCCAGGATCGCTCGATGGGCACTTGACCACGTCTACCGGTAAGCAGTACTTTCATGAAAGATGATGACTTCGAATGGGACGACGCCAAAGCCGCCGCGAACTTCGCCAATCATGGCGTGTCATTCGAGCGTGCGCGCCTGGTGTTTGCCGATCCCTTCGCGGTCGGCCGGATCGACGATCGTGTGGACTACGGCGAGGACCGGTTCACCTTGGTCGGCATGGTCGAGGGCACGTTGATTTTTGTGGTGTACACGGAACGCGGCGACCGGGTGCGGATCATCACTGCCAGACGAGCAACGAGGCATGAGCAAAACGACTACTTCCAGCAGAACGCGCAAACGCCTTGAACCGCTGCGGCCGATGACCGACGCCGAGGTCATGGCCGCAGCGCTGGCCGATCCCGACGCCAAACCGCTGACGCCGGACGACTTCAAGCGCATGAAGCGCATTCCGCGCGCGAAGATCATACGCCGTGCGCTGGGCCTGACGCAGGAGGAGTTTTCTGCCCGATTTCGCATTCCGCTTGGCACGCTGCGCGATTGGGAGCAGGGCGCCGCCGAGCCGGACCAGGCTGCACGCGCCTATCTCACGGTCATCGCCCGCAACCCGAAGGCGGTTGCGGATGCGCTCACGCCATAAGGGAAGCATCTCACCCTAAAGCGGGATGAGTTGAGATGCATATAGTTCTTCCGTCATGGCCGGGCTTGTCCCGGCCATCCACGCCTTTGACCGCGCTCGCGATTAAGACGTGGATGCCCGCGACAAGCGCGGGCATGACGATTCAATCTAATGTCATCCCGCTGTAGCCTTAGGCGCAGCGGGCAAGATGGACGCGCAATGCGGCGACCAGTTCGGCCGGTCCATAAACTAAGAGAACCAAATTCTTAGATTGCCGGACGCATTGGTCTAGGCGCGCACGGCGCCAGGCCGACGCATGACAGGCCGCGCTCCCGCTTCCTCCTTCATGCGGTCCCACCAGGGACACACGCCCGGCATGCGATTGTAGTTGCCTTCGATCACCTGCACCGGCCTGCGCTCGCCATTGTCCGCGGCCTCGATGCAAAGCCGGCGCGATTCCTCCTTCTTCTCGGCGGACATCCAGCGCCGCTCGTGGCCCCACAGGCTGGGACCGAACTTGCGCTCGAACGGCTTCCAGGTGCGATCGTCGATGAGCTGGCCGCCCCAGCCGTACTCGACGAGGAAGCCCGACGGATTCCAGGTATAGAACGAGGTGACGTAATCGCCGGAATGGCGGCCGAGGGTGACGCCGATGCGCTCGGGATCGCCGAGCGCGAGATCGTAGCCCTGCCCAACATCGTCGAAGCTGTAGAGCTCGACCATCATGTGATGGACCATGTTGGTCCCGCTCTCGACCAGGGCGAAGCTGTGGTGGCGCGGATTGACGTGGAAGAAATAGGCCGGGAAGGGACGCAGCCAGTAGTCGCTGAGCGTGAAGCCGAGGACGTCCTGGTAGAACGCCATCACCTCGGCAATGCGCTCGAAATGCATCACCACGTGTCCCATGCCGAGCGGTCCGGTGCGGAAACCGGATATGTTGCGGCCGGGCTTGAACGGCTCGGCGGTGACCTCCGCGCCGTGGAAGGCTTCGAGCCGGTTGCCGGCGGGGTCGTTGAACGCGATCAGATCGCGGACATGACGCTGATCAACGAGGGCGCGCGAGCCGCGCGTTACCGCTGTGCCGCTTTCCTCGAGCGCCGCGGCAAGCGCATCGAGCGCGGCGCTGTCCGCAACCTCCCAGCCGAAGAAGGCGATGCCCTGGCCGCCGTCGGCATCGACCACGATACGCTGCTTGCGGTCATCCATGCGGAAGGCAAGCGTCGAGCGGCTCCGGTCCACGCGTTGCAGGCCGAGCATGCTCGTGCCGTAGCTCGCCCAGTCGTCCAGGTCCCTGGCGCGAACGCCGACATAGCCCAGTGCCTCGATGCTCATGGCAATCCTCGGTTCCTCGCCCGCCTATTCGAAACGAGATAGACCGTCACGCCAAAAAGCGCCAGCCCGCAGCATGCGCCGGTCATCGCCGCGGTAGCTCTTTCCCATAAGGCGGAACTGACAAACAACGTCATCATTCGGATCAGGATCACTGCCAACGGGTGCGGCCAAAGAATGCTGCGATCTCGGCGGCGGCCCGATCCGGGTCTTCCCGGTGCGGGAAGTGGCCGACCCCCGGGAACAGCGCCAGGTCAAGATCCGTGAAGGTCTCGCCGAGGCGGTCCGTCCACGCAAACGGAAACAGCGGGTCATGCTCGGCCCAGCGCACGCAGGTCGGCACCCTGATCGGCGGCAATGCCGGCGCCTCGCCCTTCATCATGGCGATGCGGCCGGCATGGGTCGCGCGGTAGTGCGCAAACCCGCCTGCCAGGTTTCCGGGCTTGAGAAAGTTTTCCGTGAACACGGACAGCACATCGTCAAACGCATTCTTGCGATGCGCCCAGTGGCGCAGGAAATACGAGATATATGTCTGGCAGCTCTCGCGCGAGGCGCCGACCAGGGCGGGCGCCATGTCCATCTGGTTGAATGATTGATACCAGATCTCGTTCAGCCGGTCGGGCATGCCCATCCGTGCTCCGATTCCGGGATAGACGAAATCGAAGAAGAACAGTCCCGCGATGCGTTGCGGTGCCTTGCGCGCGAGGGGTTGCATCGCGGCTCCCCCGACATCGTGGCCGACAATGCCCACCCGTCCGATCCCGAGCGCCTCCAGCAACGCCAGCATGTCGGCGGCGTGGTCCGCGGCGCCGAACGGCCCAATGGGCTTGTCGCTGTCGCCGAAGCCACGCAGATCGGGGGCGATGACCCGATGGCGGCCCGCGAGCCGCACCATGACGGGCTCCCAGGTAAGCCAGAATTCCGGCCAGCCGTGAAGAAAGAGAATCGGCGGCCCCTCTCCGGTTTGGACCAGATGAAACGAGGCGCCGTTCACGTTCAACGTCGTGTGCTCCATGATGGCTTTCCTCTAGTGTCCCGATTCCGAAGTTCGCCTCATTGTGCGGCACTGCTGCTTGGCCAGCGGCGGCTTGACACCGCATGCAGGCTAACCATCAATGCAGGTTAACGATCATGCATGTGTCGGCTGTTGAACAAAAGAAGGGTTCCGATGCCCTAGCGCGAGAGGACGTGGCATATGAGCCGTCTTCCGAATACGGAGATTGCTGCAGAGGCTGCTCCCAGCCGCAGCGCGCGCGGCGTCCGCCCGACCTCCACCGCTTTTGATCTCACCGGGAAAATCGCGCTCGTCACCGGTGCCTCGGGCGGGCTCGGACGCCATTTCGCGCTGACCCTCGCAGCCGCCGGCGCCAAGGTCGCGCTGGCCGCGCGTCGCACCGAGCAGACGGAAGCGGTCGCCGGCGAGATCGAGGAAAGCGGCGGCACCGCCATTGCCGTCTCCATGGACGTCACCGAGGAGGCAAGTGTCGCGCGCGGCCTTTCTGAAACATCCGAGCGGCTGGGAGCTCCGACTGTGGTGATCAACAATTCCGGCGTGGCCAGGAACGAGCCGGCGCTCGAGCTCACGCTCGCGGACTGGGATCAGGTGCTCGACACCAACACGCGCGGCGCGTTTGTGGTCGCGCGCGCTGCCGCCCAAGCCATGATCGCGGCCAAGGCCGGCGGGAGCATTATCAATATTGCATCGATCCTCGGCATCCGCGTCGCCGGCCGCGTTGCGGCCTATTGCGCCTCCAAGGCAGCACTGCTGCAGCTCACACGGACGCTGGCGCTCGAATGGGCACGCTTCAACATTCGGGTCAACGCGATTGCGCCCGGCTATATCGAGACCGACATCAATCGTGAGTTCTTCGCTTCCGATGCAGGATTGGCGCTGATCAACCGCATCCCCCAGCGGCGGCTCGGTCGCGCCGAGGAGCTTGATGGGGTGCTCCTGCTGCTCGCTTCCGACGCCTCGAGCTACATGACCGGCAGCACCCTCGTGGTGGACGGCGGGCACCTGAACTCGAGCTTGTGAAAGCCATGTCATGACCGAACAGCAAAATTCGTTCAGCGACATGTTTGGCGCCTGGGCCAGCCAGTGGGAAGCTGCGCGCTCGCAGGATGGACCTTTCGCGCTCGCAATGGCGGCCTTCGACCCCCGGCGCTGGCTGGGGCTGTATGGACCGGCAATGGAGCAGCCGTTCGACACGCTGCTCGGATCGCCGCGGTTTGCCTTTCCCATGCTGGACCGCAAGCTGCTGGCCGTTGCTGCCGGCTGGCTCATGCTGCTCCAGCGCAACGGCGAGTACAGCGCGAGACTGCTGCGCGCGTGGTCGGAGGCCTACGGCGAGCTCGTGTCGGAGCTCGGCGACGCCGCTGCCAAAGGCGAGCCGGTGCATGCCGGGCGCGAGCTGTTCGATCGTTTCATCGCCGTTGTCAACCGCAAGATGCAGCACGTGCAGCGATCGGAGGAATTTCTCGCCTCCCAGCGCAGGCTTCTGGAGGCATTCCTGTCGAGCAGGACGCGCGAGCGCGAGCTGGTAGAGCTCCTTGCCAACGCTTTCGATCTGCCGACGCGCACCGAGATCGACGATGCGCACCGCTCGGTGCACGATCTCAAGCGCGAGGTGCGGGCCTTGCGGCGTGAGCTCGAGCGCCTGCAGGGAGAAACCGCCGCCGGCCAGCCATCCGGCGCCGGGGCAACCGTGGGCGTCGATCAGATCGAGCCCCCGGCAAGGGCGCGAGGAGCATGAGATGATGCTTCCCATCCGTATCGATCCCGCCAAATCGATTGCGGAGCTGGCCGACGCCCATCAGAAAGTCGCGGGCGCGATCACCCGGCTTGCCCGCCTGCGCGACGATGAGATCGAGATCGGGCCGACGCACAAGGAAGAGGTGCGACGCATCGACAAGAGCACGCTCTTCCACTACGCGCTGCCGGAACAGAAAACCGCGGGCCGTCCCGTCCTCATCCTCTATGCCCTGGTCGGCCGCTATACCGTTATCGATCTCGAGGCGGACCGCTCGCTGGTTCGCCGCCTGCTCGCGACCGGGCACGATGTGTACGCCGTGGACTGGGGACTGCCGACCAGGGCCGACCGCTTCACCGGCATTGACGACTACGTCAACGATTATCTCGACAGCTATGTGCGCGAAATCTGCCGGCGGCATCGGATCGACGCCATCGACCTGCTCGGCATATGCCAGGGCGGCGTGCTGAGCCTGTGCTACGCGGCGCTCCACAGCGAGCGCATTCGTAATCTGATCACGGCCGTGACCCCGGTCGATTTCCACGCCGACCAGCAGGACGAACGTGTCGATCGAGGGTTCATGAATGTATGGACGCGCAGCATGAGCGGCGCCGACATTGACCGGCTCGTCGATGTGCTCGGCAACGTCCCGGGCGAGTTCACGGGCAACCTGTTCTCGCTCATGACACCGGGCCGCAGCCTGACCAAATACAACCTTGACCTGATGGAGGCAGCAGCCGACGACGCCAAGCTGATGAATTTCCTGCGCATGGAGAAATGGCTCGGCGACCGGCCGGATCAGCCAGGGCAGTTTGCCCGGCAGTGGCTCAAGGAGCTCTACCAGGAGAACAAGCTCGTCCGCGGCGATTTCGTGCTTGACGGGGCACCTGTCGACCTCGGCCGCATCCGGATGCCGGTGCTCAATATCCTGACCGACACCGACCATATTATTCCGCCGCCAATGTCGCGGGCGCTCAAGCAGCATGTCGGCAGCCGCGACTATACGGAGCTGGTGGTCAAGGGCGGCCACATCGGCATCTTCATAGGACCGCGCTCGCACCAGGAGCTCGCAAGCAAGATCACGGAGTGGCTGACACAGCGATAATCCAGACCAGGCAACCGTCCCGCGCACAAATCAACAAAAGCGGGCAACCGGGAGGAATAGCAATGGCGCAGCAGGCGACGGAAACGACATTCGCTCCCACGACGGTCGCGCATGCGGAGGAGCGCACCTACAGCAAGGTGACGGCGCGCATCGTGCCGTTTCTGTTCATCTGCTATCTCGCCGCCTACCTCGACCGGGTGAACGTGGGCTTTGCCAAGCTGCAGATGCTCAACGAGCTCAAGTTCAGCGAGACCATCTACGGACTCGGCGCGGGCATCTTTTTCCTCGGCTACGTGCTGTTCGAGGTGCCGAGCAACATCGTTCTACACAAGGTGGGCGCGCGGCTGTGGATCGCGCGCATCATGATCACCTGGGGACTGATCTCCGGCGCCATGGCTTTCGTCACGACGCCGACCATGTTCTACATCCTGCGCTTCCTGCTCGGAGTCGCGGAAGCGGGCTTCATCCCCGGCATCCTGCTCTATCTCACCTACTGGTACCCGGCGAGCCGGCGCGGCCGCATCACCGCGATATTTCTCGCGGCCATCCCGATGTCGAGCATCATCGGCGGGCCGTTGTCCGGCTGGATCCTTTCGGCGCTCAGCGGCGCGCACGGGATCAGCGGCTGGCAGTGGCTTTTCATCGTGGAAACCGTCCCCTCCGTGCTGCTGGGCATCGTCACCCTGTTCTACCTCGATGACCGGGTGGCGGAGGTCAAGTGGCTCAACGACGATGAGAAGAAGACCATCATCAGCAACATTGCCAAGGACACCGCGGGCAAGGAGGAGGCATCGCACCTCGCCTTTGCGTTCACGAGCGGGCGGGTCTGGCTGCTCAGTCTCATCTACTTCGCCATCGCGAGCGGCATCTACATCATCAGCTTCTGGGTTCCGACCATCATCAAGCAGACAGGTGTGGCGGATCCGCTCTATATCGGGCTGCTGACCGCCATTCCCTATATCGCCGCGATGATCGCCATGATCCTGGTCAACCATAATGCGGACCGCATGCGTGAGCGGCGCTGGCATACGACGATCCCGACGCTGTTGACGGCGGCAGGACTCGCGCTGACCGCGCTCGCCACCAACAACACCCTGCTTGCAATCATCGGTCTCACGATCGCCGCTGCATCCGTGTCGAGCGGCCAGGCGTCGTTCTGGACGCTGCCTGCAAATTTCCTCGGCGGAGCGGCCGCTGCCGCCGGCATCGCGCTGATCAACTCGGTCGGCAATATCGGCGGGTTCGCCAGCACTTTTTTGGTCGGCTGGATGACCGACCTCACCCACAGCACATCGGCGAGCCTCTATCTCTTTGCCGCCCTGTTGGTCATCGCCAGCGGTTTGCTGCTTACGCTTCCTGCCAGGCTGATCAACAAATAGCGGGAGGACACCCGTCATGGGTCCTTTGTTGAACATGGGCGATGCCCTGCGCGCGTACGCGCGCATCTATCCCGATCGTCCCGGGGCGCGCGACCTCTCGCGCTCGATGACTTTCCGGCAATGGAATGCGCGCGCCTGCCGGCTGGCGAACGGGCTCATCGGGCTCGGCTTGAAAAAGGGCGACCGCTTTGCCGTGCTCGCCTACAACTGCGTGGAATGGATGGAAATCTACGCCGCCGCGGCGAAGGCGGGACTGGTCGCGGTGCCGATCAACTTCCGGCTGGTTGGCCGCGAGATCCGTTACATCGTGGAGAACTGCGAAGCGCGCGCGCTCATCGTGCAGGACGATCTTATCGGCCCGATCGAGGAGATTCGTGGCGAGATCCCGGTTGAGAAGGGAAAGTTTATTCACTTCGGCGGCGCAGCGACTGCGCCGGGCTACGCGGCCTACGAGGACATCATCGCGCGCGCGCGCGATGACGAGCCCGACGCGGGAGTGCTGGCCAAGGATTTCTGGACGCTGATGTACACGTCCGGCACCACGGGCGCGCCCAAAGGCGCGATCCGCAGCCACGGTGCGAGCGCGCTGATGTCGCTGGTGACGGCCATCGAGCTTGGCTTCAACCGCGACGATGCTGCGCTGCTGGCAATGCCGATGTGTCACGCCAACTCGCTCTACTTCGCCGCGACCCTCACCTATTGCGGCGGATTGTGCTCGATCTACGACCGCAAGAGCTTCGATCCCGAGCATTTCCTGCGCACGATCTCGGCCGGCCGCGAGACCTTCACCTCGCTGGTGCCGACCCATTACGTGATGATGCTCTCGCTGCCGGCCTCGGTGCGCGAGAGCTGCGAGACCGGTAGCGTCACCAAGCTCATGATCTCGTCCGCGCCGGCGCGCCAGGACACCAAGCGCGCGATCATGGACTATTTCAGCAATTCCGGGCTGTTCGAGCTCTACGGCTCGACCGAGGCCGGCTGGGTGACCATGCTCCATCCGGACGAGCAGTTCACCAAGCTCGGCTCGGTCGGACGCGAATGCGTCGGCAGCGCGCCCATCAGGCTGCTCGATGAGGGCGGCCAGGAGGTGCCCGACGGCGAGGTCGGCGAGCTGTACTCACACAATCCGTATACCTTCGATGGATACTGGAAGCTGCCGGAGAAGACGCGGGACTCGTTTCGCGGGAACTACTGCACGGTCGGTGACGTGGCGCGCCGCGACGCCGACGGCTACTACTTCCTCGTCGACCGCAAGAGCAACATGATCATCAGCGGCGGCGAGAACGTCTATCCTTCCGAGGTCGAGGGTGTGCTTGGCGCCCACCCCGCGGTGAAGGAAGCGGCCGTGATCGGACTGCCCGATGCCAAGTGGGGCGAGCGGGTGCACGGGGTAGTGGTGCTGCGGGACAACGCGGCGGCGACCGAAGCCGACCTGCTCGCATGGTGCCGGGAGCGGCTCGCCGGCTACAAGCGTCCGCGCGCCATTGGCATCATGCGCGACGAGGACATGCCGCGCACGGCGACCGGCAAGGTGCAGCACCGCATCCTCAAAAACCGGCTGCTCGAGACCGCGGGCGGCTGAGAACAAACGGGAGAGTACAAGTGAGCGCGTCAGCAAAGGATTTCGGTGCCGGCGAGAACAGCGTTGCGGCATGGATTGCGCGTTTTTTCAAGCGCAGGGGCGTCGATCGCATCTTCGGGCTGCAAGGCGGGCATATCCAGCCGATCTGGGATCACGTGGCGCGCGCCGGCATCCGCATCATCGACGTGCGCGATGAAGGGGCTGCGGTGCACATGGCGCATGCGCACGGCGAGCTTACCGGGCAACTCGGCGTCGCAATGGTGACCGCAGGTCCGGGCGTCACCAACACGGTGACCGCGCTGGCCAACGCATGGCTCGCCCGCGTCCCGGTGCTGCTGATCGGCGGCTGCACGTCGCGCGCGCAGGCGAACATGGGACCCCTGCAGGACATTCCGCATGTCGACATTCTCAAGCCGGTGACGCGCACGGCGCGCACGCTGCGGGTGCCCGACCAGGTGATTCGCGAGCTCGACGAGGCGGTCGCGCGTGCGGAAGGCGATGCGGGCGAGCCCGGGCCCAGCTATCTCGAGATTCCAACCGATGTGCTGCGCACCGACGTCGCGCCCGCGCTCGTGCTCGACGACTGGATGCGGCCGAAGCCCGCGCGCGTCATGGCGCCGGATCCGGCCGCCATCGCCGAGGCGGTCGAGGTCATGTGGTCGGCGCAGCGCCCGGCCGTGATCACCGGCCGCGGCGCGCGCGGCGCCGGCGCGGCGCTGCTGCGCTTCCTCGATGCCAGCGGCGCCTTCTATCTCGACACCCAGGAAAGCCGCGGTCTCGTCGCCTCCGATCATCCGGCATTTGCCGGCGCCATGCGCGCTGCCATCATGCAGGACGCCGACGCGGTGCTGGTGGTCGGCCGCCGCCTCGATTACCAGCTCGGCTACGGCTCTCCGGCCGTGTTTCCCAATGCACGTTTTGTGCGCATCGCGGATACCGCGGGCGAGCTGATCGACAACCGGCGCGGCTGCCCCGAGATACTGGCAACGCCCGCGCTTGCTCTCGACGCGATGGTGCAGGCTGCGGGCAATCGCGCGCCAAAGATCGACAAGGCGTGGGCGGAAGGCTTACGGGCGCGCCAGCGCACGCGCACGCAGGCACGCCCGAGCGATGGCAAGGCCCTCGAATCCGACGGGAAGATGCATCCGCGACGCATCTTCGATGCGATCGCCGATGTCGCGCAGCCCGACTATGTCGCCATTGCCGATGGGGGCGACATCCTGAGCTTCGCGCGGGTGGGGCTTGCCGCGCGCACCTACATGGATGCCGGCGCCTTCGGATGCCTCGGGGTCGGAGTGCCGTTCGCGGTCGCTGCCGCCCTTGCATTCCCCGAGCGCGAGGTCATCTCGGTCAACGGCGACGGCGCCTTCGGCATCAACGCCATGGAGATAGACACCGCCGTGCGCCATGGCGCCAAGGCCGTATTCATCGTCGCCAATAACGCGGCCTGGAACATCGAGCGCTACGATCAGCAGGAGAACTACGGCGGGCGCGTCGTGGGAACGACGCTGCGGCACTCCGACTATGCCGCCATGGCACGCGCACTCGGCGCCCATGGCGAGCGCATCGAGGATCCCGCCGCGCTTGCGCCCGCCCTGCGCCGCGCACTCGACAATGCGCCGGCGCTGCTCGACGTCGTGGTGTCGCAGCAGGCGGTCTCCTCCGACGCAAAGAAAGGGCTCGGATTTGTCCCCGATTACCAGCCGCTCACGGCATGGGACGAGGAAGAGCAGCGCCGGCGCGGGATCGGCAACCGCCAATAGCGGCGGAATGAATTATCGCGGTTCGCGGTAAATTGAACCAATCCTCCCGCTCCTGCCCTTTGGCGGTCACAGCAAAGCCGCGGTCGTCGGTTTTGCTCTCGACCATCCCAAAGACAGAAGAGGTATCGTGAGATGCTGATGACAGTTGCCATTGTAGCGATCATTCTCATTGTCGCCGTGCTTGCCTTTGCGGCGAGCAAGCCTGACACATTCCAGGTCCAGCGTTCCACCAACATCAAAGCGCCGCCTGAGACCATCTACCCGCTGATCAGCGATTGGCACAATTTTCCGGCCTGGTCGCCATTCGAGAAGGATCCGGGAATGAAGCGAGCCTTCAAAGGCGCCGCGAGTGGCAAAGGCGCGATCTATGAGTGGGAGGGCAACAACAAGGTGGGCGCCGGCCGCATCGAGATCAAAGAGGCCGTCGTGCCATCGAAGCTGGTCATGCAACTCGACATGATCCGCCCGATGAAAGCGCAAAACGCGGTCGATTTCACGCTTGCTGCCAAAGGCGGCACGACGGATGTCACCTGGGCCATGCAGGGCCGGACGCCCTTCGTCGGCAAGCTCATGAGCCTCGTCATGAACTGCGAGAAAATGTGCGGGAGCCAGTTCGAAGAAGGCCTGGCAAAACTGAAAAGCCTTGCGGAACAGCCCACGCAGCGCGTGGCTGCAGCCTAGATTACATCAGACAGCGCTGGAGCGGGATGACGTTTGGTTTCGTCATCCCGCTCCATCCTTTTGCTTGCAGAAAGCCGCCGCTTGGATACCGGGTCCTGACGAATGGCAGACATTTGCAGTCGAGTGAATGAACAATCGAAGGCTGGCAGTTATTCTTTTCGTTCTTTGCAAATCGCCCACGACTGGCCATATATTACAGCCATCATTCTAGGTCACGACGCGTGAGCGAGGACCCCCGTGGCAACTCTCGACTGGTCGCGATGCCCCGTTGTGGAAAGCACCCCCGGCAAGGTGAGCGGAGCCTGGGTGTTCAAAGGTACGCGCATGCCGGTTTCCCTCGTATTCGAAAATCTTGAGGCCGGAGCCACGATTGAGAACATCATGGAATGGTTTCATTTGACGCGGGAGCAAATTGTCGCCGTCCTGGAGTTTGCAGCGCGCAGCCTCGACGCCCCTCCGATCGCGCCCGACGCGGGGACATCAACACTGCATGCGGTTTCTGTTTGATCACAGCACGTAGCGACGCCGGGCAGTTATACTGAGGTCGAAATCCCCGCCAGTTAGGAGCGCGTTGCGCCAATGGCGACTGCCCTTGCTGCGATGCCACACTGCGCGAGTTCCGCCGGCCCGCCCTGATGTGGCGCCGCACCGCATCTTCAAAACGTATTGCCCTTATCAACATGGATCAATGATGCGGGATGCAGCACGCCTCCCACGTGGCCGATATAGCTCATCCGGAGATCATCCCGGAAGCAATGGAGGCCCCAATGCGAGTGCCGGTGCTTTGCGCGTTTCCTCTGGCCCTCGCATTGGGGGTCGGCAGCGCTCACGCACAGACGAGCGTCAAGATCGGCGTGCTGTCGGACATGTCGAGCCTCTATGCCGATATCGGCGGACCGGGATCGGTCGAGGCTGCAAAGATGGCGGTGGAGGACTTCAACCCTTCCAAACATGGAATGAAGGTCGATGTCGTCACCGGCGATCACCTCAACAAGCCGGACGTCGGCTCGAATATCGCTCGGCGGTGGTATGACCTCGATCACGTCGACGCGATTGCGGACGTCCCGAACTCGGCCGTCGCGCTCGCCGTAAGCGGGGTGACCCGCGAAAAGAACAAGGTATTTCTCGTCTCGGGTGCTGCGGATTCCGACCTGACGGACAAGCAGTGCTCGCCCAACACCGTGCATTGGACCTACGATACCTGGTCGCTGGCCCACGGAACCGGCGGCGCCATTGTGAAAAACGGCGGCAAGACCTGGTTCTTCATCACCGCGGACTACGCCTTCGGCCATGCCCTGGCGCGCGATACGGCAGCCGTCGTGACCGCCGCAGGCGGCCAGGTTCTCGGGGACGTGCGCGTTCCGTTGAATACGCCGGATTTTTCCTCCTACCTGCTGCAGGCGCAAGCCTCCAAGGCGCAGGTCATCGGTCTCGCCAACGCCGGCGGCGACACCATCAATTCCGTCAAGCAGGCGGCCGAGTTCGGCGTCGTGCAGGCCGGGCAACGCCTTGCCGGCCTTCTCGTCTTTATTTCCGACGTGCATGCGCTCGGGTTGCGAGCGGCACAAGGCCTCGCCCTGACGACCGCGTTCTACTGGGACCTCAACGACAAGACGCGTGCCTTTGCCCAGCGCTTTGCGGAGCGAACCGGCGGCAAATACCCGACCATGGTGCAGGCGGGCGTGTATTCCTCGGTGCTGCACTATCTGGAGGCGGTGCAGAAAGTTGGCTCGCCGGCAGACGGCGCAAAGGTCGTTGAGGCCATGAAGGCGGCCCAGTATGACGATCCCCTGTTCGGCCCGACCAAGGTTCGCATTGACGGCCGCGCCATGCACGCGATGTATCTCGTGGAAGTCAAGAGCACGGCGGAATCAAAGGCACCTTACGACTATTTCAAGGTGCTCTCGACCATTCCGGCGAACGAGGCCTTTCGGCCGCTTGCCCAGGAACGCGGCGTTTGTCCGCTGGTGGAGACCGTTGGCCAAGCCGGCGGAGGCAGATAGCGTCAATTCACTGCCTGCCGCACACCAAACGACCAAAAGGAAACCTTTCGGCCCGAGCGCATGTCAGCTTTCGTCGCCGAGCCTCCCCGCACGCCCTACCTAGCTTTGGCTGGTGGGGCCGCCGTGATCTGCTCGATCCGCGCAGCGCAACCCCGACCGCTGGTGAGCGCGCAGCTCTAGCGCCCTCCGCAAACATATCCACAACGTAACGAGTTACCGCAGCGCAGCGTATCACATCGCTATAGTACCAGCGCGGTTGGTAGTGGTGGTCAGCAATGCGTTGTACGTCGTGCGGCGCCGAGTTGGTCCTGACGCAGGTGGTCCCGAACGCCACGTGGGCTATCCGCGGCTTCGAGCACCACACCTTCATCTGTTCGGCATGTCACGTCACCGAGCATCGCATGCTCCTAATGAGGCACGGCCGTGAAGACGATGGCGAGTCCATGCCCATCCATGAGGCGCCGCCTATCGTGCCTGCATCAAAAGCTCAAGAGCAGCGCGCTGGTGTTTCGGGTCTCCTTAGCCGCGTCATAGCTCGGATGCGCGGCCACTGACCCTGTCGTTGAAGCGGGGCTGCACAATGTTGTGCTTAGTGTGCGGCGCAGAGATGAAGTTGGTTCAGCTGGTCAAGGACACCAGGATGTCCGTGTCTGGCTATTTGCATCACACGTGGCAATGCTCGGCCTGCCCGACCGTCGAGCGGCGGATTGGCATTCAATCTGGTGAGAATCCGCCGCCTACGCAAAGCGACGCCAGTACAAAGCCAACATTTATACTGTGCCTGGAGTGCGGCGGAGAGATGGGCCTGGTTCAGGTGGCTCAGGACACCGCAATGTTCGTACCTGGTTACGAGCATCACACGTGGCGCTGCTCGCATTGCTCGAAAGTAGAGAAGCGGATGACGTTCACTCGGACGCCGACCCAGGTGCCGGTGATGGAAACGCCAGAGTCGGTGGAAGTAACGGCATCGTTGGGAATGCTCCAGACAACGGCTGTTGAAACGAGCCACCAAGAGCCGACCGGTGCCATGCGTAGAAACGCCCTGGTCGAGAAGCTTCGCGGCCTGAAGGAGCGATCGGCCGCAGCTTCGGCAGCAGCCAGAACGAGCAAGGCTGAGGCCGCGCAACGCGCACAATTCGATCGCGACTGGGAGAGCTTCCGTTAGCCATCGGCAAAACGCATCATCGAGATGCAGGCCGGTGTATTTGGGTCGAGTCAGTCGCGTGTCAGGGCTCGACCCTCGCTTTCATGCTGCCCGTCACGGTAAAGCAACAGGCCAAACCAGTGTGATCGATCCGACAGTAATGTTTCCTATTGTGCAATAGAACCTGACGCCCACCACACTCTGTCCTTGCGCCACCATCACTCCCCCGATGGCGGATCCTGCAAGAAACGCGAAGCAAGCACTATCGGTTGCGCAGCTCGGAAGCAGCCGCAGACCCGGCGACTAAAACGTGATATCATGCTCTTCGTTGCGTGGCATGACCCCGTGGGAGGGTCGCATGGCAATCCAGCCGCCGAAGGACGTCGTTGTAATCGGCGCCGGCAAAATAGGTGCCACCGTGGCCGGACTGCTTGCCTCGACGAACGACTACCAAATCACCCTGGTAGATCGGTCACCCGAGGTTCTTGGTCGCATCGACCCAAAGGAACGCATTCATATCGCGATTGCGGATGTCGATGACAGTTCAAAGTTAGTCGATGTCCTGAACGGGCAGTTTGCCGTGATCAATGCTGCCCCTTTCCATCTGACGACCATTATTGCGGAAGCGGCCCGCGCGGCCCGGACTCATTATCTCGATTTGACTGAGGATGTGGCGAGCATGCGACGGGTGAGGGAACTCGCGGCTGATGCCAGCACAGCCTTCATCCCCCAATGCGGGCTTGCTCCCGGCTTCGTGTCGATCGTGGCCTTCGACATGACGAAACGGTTTGAGGTCCTCGACAGTGTCAGGCTGCGGGTTGGGGCGCTCCCACAATACCCCTCGAACGCTCTCAACTACAACCTGACCTGGAGCACGGATGGCGTCATTAATGAATATTGCGAGCCTTGCGAAGCGATTGTGAATGGCGTGCGCCGGGAGGTGGCGCCATTGGAGGGACGAGAAGAATTTTCGCTTGATGGCGTCACCTACGAGGCGTTCAACACCTCGGGCGGGATCGGGACTCTTTGCGACACCCTTGACGGTAAAGTCCACGCCCTCAATTACCGTACAATCCGTTATCCGGGCCATGCAGCCATCATGCGCGCCCTCCTTAATGATCTGCGCTTGCGTGACCGCCGGCATGTCCTAAAAGATATTCTGGAGCATGCGGTGCCAACAACCCTGCAGGATGTGGTTATCATCTTTGTCACCGTCAGTGGCCGTAACAAGGGGCAATTGGTCCAGGAGACTCACGCCAACAAGATCTACAGCCGCAGCGTCGACGGCCGGACATTGAGCGCCATTCAGATCACGACGGCCGCTGCGATTTGCACTGTGCTCGATCTACTCTTGACAGGTCAGCTACCGCAGAGCGGGTTCGTACGACAAGAGGACGTACCGTTGAAGATTTTCTTGGAGAACCGCTTCGGCCGAGTGTACGCGAAACAGGAGTCGGGCGTATCATATCAGCATTTCGGGGGCTCGGGGCGATGACAAACGCTTTCTCGCTCCAATGCACATCGGTTCGTGACGAAGCGCTGGCCATCTTGTCCCAGCTCGGAGTCGAGGAGAGCACGTTCGCGCGCGATGGAATTGCGGCAAGATCGCCGATCACGGGAGAGCTCATAACCCATGTCAGGCTCACGAGCCCGGAGGCGGCTAGCGCGATTATAGGCCGGGCCGCAGAAGCGTTTGATGCCTGGCGCACCGTTCCGGCGCCGCGGCGCGGGGAATTCGTACGAATTCTCGCGGAGGAATTGCGCATCGCCAAGGATGATCTCGGCCGCCTGGTGACGATCGAGACGGGCAAGGTCGTATCGGAAGGCACCGGCGAGGTCCAGGAGATGATCGACATTTGCGACTTCGCCGTCGGGTTATCGCGCCAGCTCTACGGCCGTACCATTGCGACCGAACGCCCCGATCACCGCATGATGGAGACTTGGCATCCGCTCGGTGTCTGTGGCGTCATATCCGCTTTCAACTTTCCGGTGGCGGTCTGGTCCTGGAATGCCGCACTAGCTTTTGTCTGCGGCGATCCGGTTGTCTGGAAGCCCTCCGAGAAAACGCCGCTGACGGCGTTGGCCACGCAGGCCGTGGTCGAGCGCGCACGGCGGCGCTTTGGCGACGCACCCGACGCTCTCTCGGGGATACTGATCGGCGGCCGCGACATTGGTGAGGCACTGGTCGATGACGCCCGCGTGACCATTGTTTCGGCGACGGGTTCAACTGCCATGGGCCGCGCCGTCGGCCCGCGTCTCTCCGCTCGGTTTGCACACGCTATTCTTGAACTCGGTGGCAACAATGCCGCTATTGTGGCGCCCTCGGCCGATCTCGATTTGGCAATCCGGGCCATCGCTTTCGCGGCTATGGGCACCGCTGGCCAGCGCTGCACAACCCTGCGACGGCTTTTCGTGCACGCAAATGTCTATGACCGCCTGCTGGCACGCCTCGCCCAAGTTTACGCCTCGGCCAAAGTCGGCGATCCGCGCGAAGCAGGAACGCTCGTCGGTCCGCTCATCGACCGGCGCGCATTCGAGAGCATGCAACAGGCGTTACAGGAGGCGCGCGAGGCTGGCGGAAAGACGCATGGCGGCGAGCGCATCATCGAAATCGGGGGCAATAACGCCTATTACGTGCGCCCCGCCCTCTGTGAGATGCCGGAGCATACCGGTCCCGTGCTGCGCGAAACCTTCGCACCGATTCTCTACGTGCTACGCTATTCGGAGTTCGACGACGCAATTCGGATGCACAACGCCGTCGGTGCAGGTCTCACCTCTTCCATCTTTACTCTCGACGTTCGAGAGGCGGAGAGATTCGTTTCTACAACGGGCTCGGACTGCGGCATCGCTAACGTGAACATTGGACCCTCGGGAGCGGAGATCGGCGGCGCCTTTGGCGGCGAAAAGGAAACAGGCGGTGGTCGCGAGGCTGGCTCCGACGCATGGAAGGCCTATATGCGCCGCGCCACCAACACGATCAATTTCGGAACGCAGCTTCCGCTCGCGCAGGGCGTGAGGTTCGATATTGAGGGAACAGAATAATCTTTTGCAAGAGTGGCAAAATCCAATCGAATCCCGTGCGTGATAGCCCAATTTGCCGGGCCTATCGCCCATCTCTGCGTGCTCCGCAGGCTCTCACAACTTTAAGTCCGTCGTAATCCGCCCACGTTTCTCCACTCCGGCCGTCCCCGCTTCAAGTTTGCCGCGTCGGGGTCTGCCCCATCAGCGTCTGCCCCAGCGCCTCGAAGTTGGCGGACGCCGCCTGCGCCTGCTGGGTCATGGTGTGTAGATCACGGAAACGCCGCTCGAAGGGGTTGCTCTCGAAAATCGAATTGGCGCCAGCGGCGTAATGAACGAAATTCATCACCTCGCGGGCTTGGTGAATTGCATAGCAGGTAGCGGCGCGGTTCGCGATCCGCATCTCCTGGGTGAAGCGTGCACCCTCCGCCGCTGCGCGGTAGAGCTTGCGAAATGTCTCAATAATGTGCGTGCGCGAGGATTGCAGTCGCACCTCCGACAGACCGACCTGCGATTGTATGGCATTGTTATCGCAGAGCCGCGTGGTTGCGGCGAACGGCTTTTTAGTGACCGCAAGCTTGATGAACTCGTCGAGCGCGCGGCGCGCAAGCCCGAGCGCCACTCCGGCAAAGCCCAGGCCGAACATGTTGAAAATCGAAAACCGGTATAGCGGGCCTTGCTCCCGGCGATCGGCGTCGGCTTCGCGCGTGAAGCTATAGTCTGAGGGTACGAAAAGGTCCTTCACCGAATAGCTGTCGCTGCCGGTGCCCTTGAGCCCCATAACGTTCCATACGTCAATTATGGTCACGCTTGGTTTCGGAAACAGCACAGTAACCAATTCGAGGGGCTTGCTGTCCGGCCCTAGCTGCGGCTCGCCATCGGCCGTGCAAATAGTGCCGTGCCCGCACATCCACGCAGCATGCTTGTAGCCACTGGCAAAGCCCCATTCACCGGTGACGCGATAGCCGCCGTCGCAGACTACCATCGCGGCCTTGGAATTGTTGGGACCGGAGGCCAGCACGGCGCGACGATCCCCGATGATGGTACGGGCCACCTCGGGAATGACATATGCCGACGACATCGAGAGGCCCGAGCCCTGGCCAACGCACCATGCGACACTGGCATCGCCCTGCGCGAGCGTCTCAAGCACCTGAAAGAAGGTTGCGGGCTCGACCTCCTCACCATCATAGGAGCGCGGGATGAGCAGGCGGAACAGCCGCGCGTCATGCAGCGCATCGAGCACATCATCCGGCAGGCAACGACCCCGCTCGATGCGGTCGCCAGCGCGCTCGATCAGGGGGACCAGCTCACGGGCGCGGCCGATCAGCTCGCCCGCCCGCCGTTCGCGTTCTGTGATATCTGGCTTGTTTGCGAAGCGATCCGACATGAACTTCACCCATTTCTCGGGTGAGGCTAACGCACCGCTGCGCCGCTTGTCACGGCCCGGGAGCTTTGGGGCGCTCTGTTTCTTGAGCTTCGGAAGGAGGACTGGCTGCCGGACGACGCGCGGTGCGCTCGCTATGCGGACGCATGGCCCGCACGCGAGGCGGCTTCGTTGGCGCTAACGTTGGGCAAGATTGGTCGCCGCACGGTTGCTGCCTGCTTCGAATGATCGAGAAAATATGCATGGGCTTGCAAATATCGACACTTGGCAGCGCTTGGCGCGCCTGCTCACGACAAACGTCCACCGCATCACTGTCGTGGATTACTGCAAGAAATCGGCTGATCGGTGATACGCGTCATCAAGGAGGTCACCTATGATTGAGGTCCGACGCATAAGCGAGGGGGACTACCGGTGGGCGCGGCTCATCAGGCTTCATTCAGATTGACCTCGCGCTCCTGGGCTCGGCATGCCGCATATCGCAGCGCCTCGAGGATGTCTTCGCGCTCCTCGTCGATGGAACAGTGAAACCAAATTGCTGGGTGTTTGTTGCGCCAGGTTGCCAGATGCCGCGGCAGCGAGGTGGAATTATTCGGCCGCCATTGACCCGGGCGTATTCGCACGAGAGACGATTTTGCGCCGAACGACGTCGATGTGACTGCGCAAATTGTATAGCTGGTCCGTGAAGGTTAGCGGAAACCGGATGTGACTGACGGCGTCTTCGATCCGTTCAATTTCGATTTTCGTCTCCGGTAGAGATATGGCATTCGCATTGACGTCGAATGAGGCCTCCAAAGCCTTGAGCTTGGCGTACCAGTACATCAGGCGGCGACGCATGACCCATTGGTAAAACATCGG
>Ga0306920_100001993_pt1 | contig 25551 bp, 21 predicted proteins | sample flu12Cox44000170_FD_204666 | JGI IMG/M metagenome (GOLD analysis project Ga0306920, IMG submission 204666) | Lab enrichment of tropical soil microbial communities from Luquillo Experimental Forest, Puerto Rico - flux4day.12C.oxic.44.000.170 (v2)... | ecosystem: Environmental > Terrestrial >...
ACCGGGTTCAGGTCTGCGCCCGCCCACGAATTGGTGCGGTCCCACGCTGCGCCGGCGGCCACCGTGATCGCGCTGGCCAGGTTGGAGCGCTGCCGGCTGGCCAGGTCGGAGACATCCGCGGCGGTGAACGCCGCCGCGAGCCCGGCGAGCAGCGCCACCGCCGCCAGCGCCACGCCGAGGAACGCCAGGGCCAGCCGCAGGCCGAGCGTGTCGCTCCGGGTGCCCGGGCGCCTGGGCCCGGCGTCAGCCATCGCGGGCCAGCCCCAGGCGGTAGCCGCCGCCCAGGACCGTCTGGACGATCCGCGGATTGCCGGGATCGTCCTCGATCTTGCGCCGCAGGTTCTTCACGTGCGAGTCCACGGTGCGCTCATACCCTTCGAACTCGTAGCCACGGACGCGGTTGATCAGCTCGAACCGGGAGTACACCCGGCCCGGCACCGTGGCCAGCGCCAGCAACAGGCCCCATTCGGTCGGGGTGAGGTCGACGGGCGCGCCGCGCACCACGACCGTCCGCCGCGGCTCGTCGATGACCAGCTCGTCGTCACCGTAGCTGGCCACCCCCTGCTCCGCGGCCGGGCCGCCACCCCCGCGCCGCAGGATCGCCTGAACCCGGAGCACCAGCTCCCGCGGGCTGAACGGTTTGGTGACGTAGTCGTCCGCGCCCAGCTCCAGACCGCGGATCCGGTCCTCCTCGCTGCTCTTGGCGGTGAGCATCAGCACCGGGATGCCGCCCACGGCCCGCAGCTCCCTGGCCACCGTCTCGCCGGGGATGTCGGGCAGGCCGAGGTCCAACACGACCAGGTCGGGGGATGCGGAGGCGGCGAGGCTGAGCGCCTCCGCCCCGGAGCCGGTCGACAGGACGGTGAACCCGGACCGCTCGAGGTAGGAGCGCACCAGGTCGCGCAGCTTCCGTTCATCCTCGACCAGCAGCACCGTCGCGGCCATCACGCTCACGCTTCCCTTCCGGGCCGGCCCGGCCGGGCCCCGGCCCGGCATCTCCACACCGTCACCACGACAGTTTCACCCGCCCGGCATGGCTGTGCCATGAGGTGGGCCTGGTACTAGGGAGAAAAGGACGGCGGCAGTGACCGGAAGTGACCTGATCGTCCTGGCCCCGTGGATCATTTTCGGGGGCGGGCTGGGCGTCGTCTGCGCCCGGTTGTACGTGCGCAGGTCCCGCGCCCGGCGCCGCCGGGACATGCGGAGGCCTGAGCACGGCCGGCCCGGGGCTGCTTCGTGAGCGATCGCGCGGGCACCGCGATCGCGGTGCTCGCGGCGCTGGGCGCCGCGGGCTCGTTTGGCGTGGCCGCCGCGCTGCAGCACCGGCAGGCCCAGCTCGCGCCGAAGTCGGGTGACCTGTCTTTCCGGCTGCTCGCCCGGCTGGCCGGCCGCCCCCCCTGGCTGGCCGGGATCGTGCTCGCCGCGGTCGCCTATGGCCTTCAGGCCCTGGCCCTGGCGTTCGGCCCGCTCTCGCTGGTCGCCCCGATCGTGGCGACGGACCTGCTGTTCGCGCTGCCGGTCGCGGCGAGATTTTCCCGGCCGCTGCGCGCGGGGGACTGGCTCGGCTGCACGCTCGCGGCCGGTGGGATTGCCGCGTTCCTGGCCGCCGCACCACCGTCGTCCGGCCGGTCCGATGCCCCGGCGCGGGACTGGCTGCTGGCCTTCACCAGCGTGGCGGTGGTCTGCGTGCTGGCGCTGAGCGCAGGCCGGCTGGCGGGCAGGCCTGCTCGCGCGGCCCTGACGGCCATCGCCGCTGGCGCCGTGTTCGGGCTCACCGCCGCGGTGACGCTGAGCCTCACCCGGCTGGTGCGCGCAGTCGGGCCCGGCGCCGCGCTGGGGCACTGGCAGCCCTGGGCGCTGCTGGCGCTTGGCCTGGCCGGGCTGCTGCTGTCCGCGAACGCCTTCCAGGCCGGGGCGCTGGCCGCCAGCCTGCCTGTCATGGACACGGTCGAGCCCGTGTGCGGTGTGCTGCTTGGCACCCTGCTCTTCGGCGAGCGCCTCGCCACCTCCCCGGCGGGGATCGCGGTTCAGCTGACCGGCGCGGTGTCGGCTATCGCCGGAATCACGGTCCTCGGCAGGTACGCGGGCACCCCGGCCAGTCGTGGCTCGGCAAATCAAGATCATATTGCGGCGGACGCCCGCGGTGCGCGGTACCAGCAACCGGCGTCGCGCGCGGACAGCCGTCCAGCCCTGGAGGGCAGGACGCTGCGATGACCGGGCTCTCGCACCTGGGCGTTTCGTCTCTGATCTCGTACTTCATCGCCGTCCTGCTGCCGGCGTTCGACGCGCTGATCCCGCTGCTGCCCAGCGAGACCGCGGTGATCGCGCTCGGCGTCGCCACCGCGGGCAGCGCGGATCCCAGGGCCGCCGTGCTCGTCGCGCTGGCCGCGTTCGGCGCATTCCTCGGGGACAACGCCGCGTACCTGCTCGGCCGGCGCTTCGGCCCGGCTGCCGCGAGGCGGGTCTTCGCGGGGGAGCGCGGCACGCGCAGGCGGGCGTGGGCCGAGCGGTCGCTGCACCGCTTCGGCGCGCGCATCATCATCGGCTGCCGCTTCATTCCCGGCGGGCGCACCGCCATCACGCTGACGTGCGGCCTGGTTGGCTACCCACGGCGGCGCTTCGTCGCCGCGACCGCCTTCGCCGCGGTGATCTGGGCGAGCTACGCCTTCTTTATCGGCCGGTTGGGCGGGAAGGCCTTCGAGGACCGGCCGTGGGCAGGGCTGCTGCTCGCGCTGGGGCTCACCGTCGTGATCAGCGTGCTGATCGAAGCGGCACGGCGAGCCTGGGCGTGGCGCCGCCGCAGGCAAGACCGCGCCCGCACCCCGATGCCCACAAGGGCGGCGCTGGGCCTGGCGGAGCCAAGAGACGGGCGATGACGGGCACACCGGGGTGGGCGTGGGCGGCGGCCGTGGGCGTGATCCTCGGCCTGCTGGCCGTTGACCTGGCGATGAGCCGGGGCGCCGCGCGTCCACACGATCTGCACACCGGCTGCGCCGGGCCTGCACCTCTCCCGGGTCTGCTGGAGGCCAGCACCAGGCAGGTGGCCACGGAGGACGAACGGCAGGACGCCGCGCCCGCGGCGGATGCGACTGCCCGCCCGGCCGTTACGGCGGTCGCGAAATAACTGCTCCGGTGGGCTGACCGGCCTGGGCCAGCCACCCGCGCGACAGGGGGCCGCGCGGGTGGCACCAGCTTGCGAGCAGAGGGCGGCCCCCCTTTTTGCTCCGTTTTGTGAACCTTTTCGGGGCGGGGAGCGTTATCAAGGGTGTACGCGGAAAGATCACGGCCGGCCCGCGAGGTCGCGGGCGGCAACGGGCGGACGGGGACTGGCGAGCCGGGCATGTGGTCCCGGTAGCGACATCTGGGGGTCGCGGTGACCAGCACGGGCAAGACCGCGGAAGCGGATACGGCTTACATCGACGCCGGGCAGACCCTGCGCCAGGCGGGGCACCTGATGCGCAAGCTCGGGGTCGGTGCGCTTGAGGTCCGCGGGGACAATGGTGAGGTCAAGGGGACCATCAGCAGTGACATGGTGGTCCGGCGCATCGCGGCGGGCGACGATCCAAAGACGGTCACCGTCGGGGAGGTGGCATCCGCCGTGTCCGCCAGACGCCGTGCGCCGGCCCGCTCTCCCGGCAGCCCGGGCCGCTGCAGCGATCACGGCCGGGCTCTGGCGTCTATCAGCTGACCAGGCGGCGCTTGCTAGAGATCCTCGGGTCCGGGCCGGTTGCACAGCCCCTTGACGACGCGCATGACCTGCCAGGGGCTTCCCCGCCAGCGGGGGCAGTCCGGGCAAAGCGAGCACTCCGATCCGCGCCGGTAGTGCTGGTGCGCGGTGTAAGGATGCCCGCACACGCAGAGACGCTTGCGTCTTCCTCCAGATAGCACTGTCTATGGATGCTACCCATCCGTAGCAGCGGAAAGGCCGGCCAACGGAACCACCGGCGGGCCCGGGCTGACGGTGCCCAGTCATGCCGGTGGCGGGGCCGCGGGCGTCAGGCGGATCTGGTTCTTCCGGACCAGGTCGAGAACGCGGTCCGCATCGTGTGGGTTCACCGGGAGGATGTGGGCTGCCCACCATCGCGCTGCCTCCCGCAGCGGAGAGGGCTCGCAGAACTCCGGCCCGGCGTAGTCGTCCAACGGCGGCGCGTACACGAAAAACACCTCTATCCCGCGTCGCCGCAGCTCGAGGGCTACCGCGTCCCGGTCCTCGATCAGCAGCGGCACGCGAAGCAACGGCAGCGGGTCGCCTTCACGGGCCGCCTGGGCAATCGCATCGAGCGCTCGAAGCCGAAGCACGCCCGCGATCCGCTCCGCGCGGTCCCGCTCGAGATCGCGCAGGCGACCCACCGTCCGCTTCAGCTGGCTCGATCGCTGCCGCATCCGGTAATCCGGGTACCCAGTCTCCATCCACGCGCCGAACTGCCCGAGATCACCGCTGGACCGTGCGTGCTCCAGCCGAGACGCACGCAGCGGCACGCGCCACGGGGCAGATCTCACGGATTGTGTCAGGCGTCGCGCGCGATCCAGCCCGCGCGTGAGATGGAGGGTCTCCAGCTGCGCCCTGGCCGATGATCGCGCGAGGCCGACCGTTCCGTTGCCAACCGGCCTCGGCCGCATGAGCCGATCGCGCAATTTGGCGACGTCCTGGCGGCTGACCTCCGGGTCAAGCGCGAGGACGCCGCCTCGGCCGGGAAAGTGTTTCGAGAAGCTGAAGGCGGAAACGGCGCCGAAGCTCCCGATGGGGCGTCCGTCAATGTCCGTTTCGAGCGCATGGGCGGCGTCTTCGATCAGCGGGATCCCGAATCGGCGGCACGTTGCGATGAGCTCGACGACACGGTCGGGGAAACCATAGGTGTTACCCGTCAGAACGGCCGAGATGGTCGACCACGTGGCGTCAGCGATTGCGTCGAAGTCCATGTTTCCGTCGTGGGCCGACACCGGAGTCATCACCGGCCGGAGCCCAGCCGCGAGGGCGCCGAAGAAAACGGTATCGTCCTCGAGCGGAGACATGAGGATGCGATCGCCAGGCGAGAGGAGCATCTGGAAAGCGAGGTGAATGGCAAATCTACCGGATGGCATGAATACGCATTCGCGTCCGGTACGGGCCTCCAGTACCACCTCGATGTCACGTTCGATTTCCTCGCTCAAGAAACTCACCTTCCCTCGATATGCGGCGAGCTCTGCAGATGCGGAAGCGCAATCTTCCCGACAAATGCCCGAGGCCCGCGAGGGTGATCCCCGCTATCATCGCGCCGACGCGGGCGAGTCCGGACAGGTCACCTCGAATTACATGACGAATCTCGGCCAGGACACCCACCGTCAGCGTGCGTGTGACAAAGGTCAGCTCCGCATCTAGACTCGAGGCTTCCCGCATATTGGCGAATACTGATACCTTCTCCTGATTGACGAAGTAGCACCTTCTCCAAAAGTAGTGCCACGTTGTTCGGGTGGCTGGCACGAAGTGATGTACGATAGCAAGCGGCTCATAAAGGACTCTGTGCTGAGCGTGCGCTATCCGGTGAGACATATCCATGTCGTCCTGATAATCTGAGTGGAAGCCGCCGACCTCCCGCAAGGCGGAGAGTCTTACTGACATGTTCGCGCCGATGAGATGCGCGAGTGGTGCGCGGGCCAATGGAAGACCCCGGTAGGCGCAACCGAATATCCAGTCGAACTCATGTGGAAACCAGCGGGGCCGCCTCGCTTCGAACACTGGCAACGGCGCACCGCCCACGGCGCCCACCCGTTCGTCGTCATATGGGGCGATCAGCCGTTCCAGCCAGTCAGCAGAGGCGGCAGCGTCGTCGTCGAGAAAAGCGAGCACCTCCCCTCTGGCGACCTCGGCCGCAGTATTGCGAGCTGCCCCAAGGCGGCCGTGGTATTTATTTGCCAGAACAATGAGTGGCATCGCCCTGGCCGGGTGCCCTTTCTGGAAATATTCCCCGCTCCTTCGCAGCAGCTCCTCATTATGATCGATGCACACGATTATCTCGATCGGTGGTGAGGTCTGAGCTTCGACAGAAGCGACCGACTTCTTGAGCTGCAACCAACGATCTTCGGTGTATGCGCAGATAATGACCGATACCGTCGGACCGTTCGGCAATCGATCGCCCCTCCCGGCACGCTCGCGAGGGGCCGTGACCCTCACCCAACCCTCCATCGTTGCATCTGAACCCTGAACCGAAGCCGTCCCCAGTCCATGACCACGCGCCGAGGGAGGCGGTAGGGATCGGTCGAGGGACGGGCCGTTCCGGGGATGGTGGTGCAGGCGGTGTCGAACCCGGCCGAGCGCACGGCGTCAACGGAACGGTCGTCGAAGTCGTCGCGGCCGCCAAACGGGTAGGCGAAGTGCGGCACGGCCCGGCCGATCGACTGTTCCAGCGCCCCCTTGGAGCCGGCGATGGCGTCCTGCTGCTCCTGCGAGGAACGATCCTGAAGGCGGACGTGATCGACGGTGTGGGCGCCGATCGTCGCGGTCTCGCTGGCCGCCAGCTGGCGCAGGTCTTCGGGGGTGAGCGTTCCGGCGTCAGGCGGGGGAGCGGAACCCACCTGCCAGTGCTCCGAGACGGCATCGAGGACCCGTTCGATCTCCGTCACACGAAGCGGCAGCAGGTGGCGGCGGACCGCATCGAGGTCTGCCCTGATCCCGGACGAACCAAGCGGGAGGCGGACGTTCCGGCCGCCGACCGGCAGATCGATCGCCCCCATCTGTGGTGGCCGCGCGCGCAACAGCGTTCCGAGGCGGTCCCACCAGAAACCGTCGTGGCTTCCCAGGATGCCGCTGGTCACGAAGAAGGTAACCGGTACGCCCTTGGATTCGGCGATCGGCAGCGCGTTGGTCAGGTTATCGCGGTAGCCGTCGTCGAAGGTCACGACCACTCTTGGCCGGCGCGATGGAACCGATACATCGGCGAGCGTCGACGGCTCCCTTGACCTCAGCAGCTCCTCGAGGTGGGCGGCAAAATTGCCGGGGCGTACGCAGAGATAGAAGGGGTCGTCGACGTCTTCCGCGACCCGGTGGTAGCAGAGAATGAGCGTTCCGTTACGCCTCACCGAGGATCTCACCCGGATGACCCACCGGGATCGGGTTCGGCCGGGGCATCTCGTCGGAAGACTCGAAGCACCGCGGGTAGCAAGAAGACGGCCTCACACGCGGCGCCGATAATCCATCCGATGCAGAGGCCGATCATGCCCCAGTAGATGCCACCCAGCGCCGCGCCGACGGCTTCCGCGGCGGTGCCCGCCGCCATCATCTTGGCCGCATGGCCCAGGCGGCCCTGCGCGCGGCGGATCGCCACGTAGTGGTCCTTGATCACGTAGGCGGGGCCAACCAGAAGGAGAAGGCGCAATGCAGTGGTCCCGTTCATGACGTATGCGGGGCCGAAGATACGCATCACGAGGGGAGCCGCCAGTTCGACGACAACCAAGATCCCGCCAGACATGGCCAGTCCGAGGGGCAGTGTTCGGCGGACGTGGCGGTGGAGGAGGCTCGGCTTGTTTGATATCTCGGCGAACAGGGACAGCGCCAGCAGGTACGGAACGATCATCGCGGTGGACGACAACAGGAGTGCGGTCGAGAAGTAGGCCAGTTGCTGGGGGGAGATCAGGAGAGCGGCAACGAGTCCAATGATGTAGGAGATGGAATTGATTGACAGATTGAGGACGTGGTGCTTGAGGGAGAGCACGCCGTAGCGGCGGGAGAGTGCCGCCCGATGGCCGAGGTTCCCTTCGCCGGCCGGGGTAGGTCCGAGTCGAAGCATGGGGAGACAGACGACGAGCGAGACAACTAGCGCCACGGCCCAGGCAAACAGCAGGCCCGGTGCCGTTCTGGTCCCGATGAGGATGAGGACACCCACGATGGCCAGCTTCAGTACGGCGTTCAGGGTGCCCCGCGTCAGCTGCGCCGAGCCCCGGTGCAGCCCGATCGCCGCGTTGTCGAAGGTGAGCGCGCCCATTGTCGCCACTGATCCGATCACGAGAAAGGCAGCGGTTGTCGCGTCGGCGCCGATGATCCTCAGGCTCTCGCCCAGGAACGGGGAGAGCGCCAGCGTGACCAGCGACAGGATCAGGACAGCCAGACACGAGATGTACATCCCGGTGCTGAAAGTGACCCGGCGCATCGCGGCCGGTAGCGAGTCGAGTTCCGCCAGCAGGAGGAGTGGGATCCCGAGAGCACCGATCGCTCCGAGGAAGAATGCAGTCGAGGATGCGGCGGCGGCCAGGCCCACATCTCGCGCCGAGAATAGGCGCGTGGCGACGGCCCAGTAGGCGAGGCCCAGGACCGCCGTGGTCCCCAGCTTGGCCACCAGGTAGCCGAAGGTCGTGAAGAGTCGCTGCAACTCCGAGAGTTGCAGCAACTCCGAGACCTGGGTAAACAGTTTCGAGGGTTGCGCCGACGGTGGGCTCCGCCCGTCCTCGGCTGGCCCATGGCGACTGGGTGAACTCCACCCCTTCACGGGTCGATCCTATGCCTGGGGTGCTCCAGAGCGTCACGGACCCAGCCCGCGCCGAGCCGAAGACCTGCGCTACCGCATCTTGCACGCCACTGCCCGGCCGACCGCAGCGGATGCGACGCATGCCGATCCAGGCCAGCTGGCACTGGGCCTGACATCGTGACCGCCCGGACCGGATTCGCGCCTGCTGCAGCCCCCTGACCAGCATCAAGCCCCATCGAGGAGGTCGGCCCCGTGCGCTCGTGGAAGAGGTCGCCGGGTGACGGTGCAGTGGTCGCATCTCGGTCAGCTTGTACTGTGAGGAACCGAGGTTCTTGTGAAGAGGAACGGTCACCTGGCGTCGCTCTGTGCGCCTGATATGGACTTGCCGGACATCTCCCGGCGGGCACCGAGAAGGGACACGGCGAGTGCAAGCCCCCCAGCAGTCCCGGGCGGACCGACACGCACCCGACCGTCGGCTGAGCCGCAGGAGCCTGCTGGGCTCGGTAACCGCCGCAACCTTCGCTGCTGCCACAGCAGGGCTGTTCACCGCGTGTTCTGATCCCAGCCAGTCTGATCCCAACCAGACTGCCTCCCGCGGCCGCGTCCTCTTCGAGGACGTCTTCGCCGGGCGCTCGCTGAGCCGGAAACACTGGAATCCCTACGTATGTGATAACAACTCAAACGGCTGGCCGTGGAATATGCAGCCGAACGTTGCGGTGCCCAGCTCGGCGACCGGCCGGATGAACGGCTTCCACGCCGCTTACGATCTTCCCTCGTCGATCCGCGTGAACGATGGCCTGACCCTGAGGGCCTATCCCGGAACCCGGGCGGCCGGATATTCCTGGACCGGCTCGGTCATGTGCTCCCGTCCCACCAGCAATAACTTCGGGTCGGGCACCGTGCGCACGGCTGGGTTCACCTTCGCGGACGCGCGGGTAGAGGTCCGAGCCAAGATGCCAGACCTGACCGGCGGTCAGTGGCCGGCCATCTGGTTCCTGCCTGCCGGTGGCGGCAACGGTGCGGAGATCGACCTGATCGAGGGCGGCTTTCTCTCCAAGACGATCACCCCGAACCGGCTCATGGCGGTTTACCTGCAGAGCAGCGGTAACCAGCAGCAATTCCTGGACTGTCAGACGGACCTGTCCGCCGGCTATCACACCTACGCGATGGAGTACCGGCAGGGCCGCTCAGTCAAGGTCTTCTTTGACGGCTCGAACGTCTACACCTACACGCGTAACGTCCCGGTTGGCCCTTACTTCATCATCTTGACCAACGGCATCGCATCGCCAGAAGCGGCTGGCTTTCACACCCAGGTCAGTGACTCCACGCCGGCCGTCAACCTGATGCAGGTCTCTCACGTGCGCGTACTGTCACTGTAGGTAAGGATCTTCCACTGCGGAGGTTACGGCTCCGTTGAGAAGGTTCGTCGAACGCTAGGCCAGGGCCATGAGGTAGCCCGTTGGAGCAGGTTGTAGTGTGCGAGAGGTGAGAGCCAGCGACGAGGGTCGTTGGTCAGGCCATGAGCACAGAGCTGAGTGCACCCAGTCAAGCTGCCGCTCGTGCGTCGCCACGGCTGAGCCGCCGTCTCCGGATGGCTATCTGGCGTGCCGGGTTCGCTGAAGAGGAAGAGCATGACCAAGCACACCAAACCCCGCGCCGCTGGGATCGCTCCCGATGCTGACACCCGCTCGGACCTAACCGGTGCCGACCACGACCAAGGTAATGTTGTCGGCACCCAGCGCCGGCGCCTAGGGATCACGATGAAGCAGCCATTTCTGCAAATTGTGTCGGCGGTCGAGCGCCTACGAATATGGCTACTCAAGCAAGCTTGGTTCCATAGCAGGCTGTTGCCCGCGCTTCCGCGTCAACTGCGTTGGACCCTGCGCAAGATGTACCTGGCACCAGTCGACCTAGCTGACCGATTGCTCGGCCGCCACGATCCTGGGCTCCCGCCGAAAGCCCACATGTTTACCGGTGCGCCAATGGACTTCGCCGCCAGCGGCAGCCGCACGCTGGAAACTATTTGCAGTATTACGGATGCGAACCCATCCTCGCACATCCTCGATGTCGGTTGCGGCATCGGCCGTCTCGCTATCGCGATGCCGGCCTTCCTCGATGCAAACGGTGGTTACGAGGGCTTCGACATCGTTCGAGAGGGCATCGAGTGGTGCAAACAGCACATCGTGGGCCCACATGACAACATACACTTTACGTTCGCCGACGTTTACAACAAGGAGTACAATCCGAAAGGCAGCTGGCAGCCCGCTGATTATGAGTTTCCTTACGAGGATGAGATCTTCGACGTCGCCGTACTTATATCGGTGTTCACGCACATGCTGCCAACTGATGTTGACCGGTATGTCGGTGAGATCGCGCGCGTGCTTAAAAAGAACGGGCGGATCTGCGCAAGTTGTTCCATTATCAACCCGGAATCGCTCCAGCTGATGACTTCAGGTAGCGGCTCTGTGCATTTTAAATACAACCTCGGGTCATACTGGATCTCCAGCAAGAAGGTCCCCGAACTTGGCGTCGCCTATGACGAGCGCTACCTGCGCGGAATCTACTCCAAGCATGGGCTGTCCGACCCGCCGGACATCTACTACGGACGGTGGTGCGGCCGATCCACAGGACTCGATGTCCAGGACGTGGTTGTCGCAACGAAGCTATGAGCTGTAACGCACAAAGAACGGTTTAGATGACCTCAGCTCTCATCATTGGTTCCGGAGCTGCTGCCGCGGGCGCAGCCCTTGCGCTGAGCCATCGGGAGAATCTTAAGATCACTGTTATAGACATTGGCCTTCAGCTTGAAGCCGATCGTGAGCAGCTGGTCGCGACCCTGGCCTCGTCTTCTCCTGAACACTGGGATGAACACACGGTTGAACTGATCTCAAAGCAGCCCGTTGCCTCACGGAATCCTGGTGTCCCCGAGAAGCGCGTATTTGGCTCGGACTATCCATTCCGGAATGTGGGCCAGCTTGGTGGCCTTACTTCGGTTAACGGTGCGAACACTTCTCTGATTTCACCCGCGTACGGCGGCTTCAGCAATGTATGGGGCTCCCAGATTATGCCTTTTACGCCGGCGGCCTTTGAAAGCTGGCCAGTGACCGCTGCCACGATGCGCTGCCACTACGAGGCGATTCTTCACCAGATCCCTTTCGCCGGCGAAGAGGATGATCTGGCAGCTCGATTTCCACTGATGCGGCCACCGGCGCCGCTTCCTTCGATGTCGCCTAGAAGCCTAAGAGTACTGAGAGCCTATGAGAAGCATCGGTCAAGGCTAAATGATCGTGGGATAACAATAGGAAGGGCGCGCCTGGCGCTTGATGCGGAAAAGTGCATTCGATGCGGGATGTGCATGACCGGCTGTCCATATGGGCTGATCTATTCTACCGCTCAGACATTTGACGCACTGCGGCGCGCCGGTAGGGTGACGTTTTATGGCGGCTTCATGGCCCTTACGGTTGAAGAGGAGGCTAATCAGGCCGCGGTAATCGCAAAGGAAATCACCACGGGTAGGATGCGCCGATTTGGGGCGGATCGTGTCTATGTCGCGTGTGGCGCGATGGGCACTACCCGGGTCGTGGCGAACTCGCTGGGGCTCTTCGACGTTGATCTGCTTATGCTTGAATCGCGGCAGTTCGTCCTGCCGCTACTATCGCTGCACGCCACTGAGGATCCTCGGAATAAGCACGACTTCACCCTGAATCAGTTCAATGTGATCGTCGCGCCCAACGGAGGTTCCGCTGATATCTCGACACTTCATTTCTATACATACAACCCCGCGTTCATCGCTGGCCTTCCGTCTGTACTTCGGGCTCGCTCGGCAGAGCGGCTTCAGGCACAGCTATTGCGCCGTCTCACTGTTGCATTGGGTTATTTGCCATCATGGAATTCCTCTCGGCTGCGCCTGCATATAGGGTCTCGATCCAACCATCCAGAGCTTCCTGATTTTCAGATCTCCAGCGAAGCCCCTCCGCCGGGGCAAAGCCAGATGCTGCGTACCGTCTTGCTGCGGCTCGTTCGATCGGCCCGGATGCTTGACTTGTACCCACTGGTGCCAATGTTGCGGCTATCCGCCGCCGGAAAGAGCTATCACTGGGGAGGGAGTTTTCCCCATGTTGCGGAAAGGCCTAATATCTACAGCAGTGACAGATTGGGGCGCATCGGGTCATGGGAGCGGATTCACATAGTGGACGCATCCGTATTTCCCACCGTACCGGCAATGACCTTCGGGCTGACCGTCATGGCTAACGCGCACAGAATTGCATCAGAGAGCTTGGAGCTTATTGGATGAGCACACAAGCACCGGTGGTTGCCGTGACGGGGGCGAGCGGCTACCTAGGGTCACAAATTTGCACAACCCTGCAAGCTGGAGGCTGGCAAGTGATAAGGCTCGCCCGATCTCCGGACCGAGGTCATGGCCAAGTATGTTCGTACGACCTAGCCATGCCAATCACCGCGCAGGCATCGGAAGCACTTCGCTCGGCGGATGCCCTGATACATGCTGCCTATGATTTGTCATTGACTAGTTCAGCGGATATATGGCGAGTAAACGTAGAAGGTACGCGCCGCCTGCTCAGGGCAGCAAAAGACGCTGCCGTGGACCGTATCATAGTGCTGTCAAGCATGTCTGCTTTTAAGGGGACCACCCAGCTCTACGGCCGGGCTAAGCTTGATATCGAAGCCACGACTACTGAATCTGGCGGCTGCGCCATTCGGCCAGGTTTGGTATACAGCGAGCGAGCTGGCGGAATGGCTGGAGCCCTGCGAAAGCTCACCATCCTGCCAATCGTCCCCGTCATAGCCGGTGGGGCTGGCGTATATACCGTGCAGGAACAGGATCTCATGCGGGTCATCGCGCTGCTGGCCTCGGCTACGACCGTAGCGCCCGGAACGATCTCCGTTGCTCATCCGAGCCGGGTGTCCCTAAGAGACCTAATGAGGGCCTTTGCCGCACAAGAAGATCGCCGGTGCCGGTTCGTCCCGGTGCCTTGGCAACTGATCTACTGGCTGCTGAGGAGCGGCGAGTTTATGCGCCTGCGCCTGCCGTTCCGGGCTGACTCGCTGCTTGGCCTGATACACACGGCCCCCGGTCTGGCTGGCGGGGAACAACTGACCCGGCTCGGTGTCACCCTGCACGCGTTCAGTGTCGGGGGCGCTACATTGCCGTCCGGAGCGCACTGATGCGCATTCTGCTGCTAGCCCAGTTCTTTCCGCCCGACATCGGCGGCGAGGAGCGCCACGTGTTCAACCTCGCGAACACCCTCGCTGAGCGGGGACACGAGGTTGCGGTGGCGACGCAGAGCATGGTTGATGTCCCGGATCAGGAGACCCTTGCCTCGGGGGTCAGGGTGCACAGGTTCGCCACAGCCGCGATGCGCCTGCCCGGTGTCTACTCGACCAACCGCGCCCATCACCCGCCGCTGCCGGATCCGCTGGGTGTCCGCGAGTTGTCCCGCATTGCCCGGCAGGAACGGCCGCATGTTGTCCACGCGCACAACTGGATCGTCAACAGTGCTGTTGCGCTGCGTCGCTCATCGTCGACGGGATTGCGCTTTGGGCTCGTGCTAACGCTGCACGACTTCAGTCATGTCTGCGCGACGAAGAGATTGATCCGGATGGGCTCGCCATGTGAGGGACCTGCCGTCGCGCGCTGTCTGCGGTGCGCTACCGCCCACTATGGACCTGCCCTGGGACCGCTGACCGCGGCCGCTACCGGGCTGATGCGCCCATGGAAGAACCGGGCCGTCGACCACGTGGTCTGCGTGAGCAACGCTGTCGCCAGCGGCAACCGCATCCCGCGCGGCCCAAACACCAGCGTCATACCTAACTTCGTCCTTGACGAGGTCGTCGTGGGCCGCGCAGGTGATGCCGCTCAGCGCCAGGCTGAAGACACTCCGCCGGGCTTGCCGAAGGAGGAGTTCCTCCTTTTTGTTGGCGAGCTGTCCCGAGATAAAGGCGTGCCGACGCTGCTGCAGGCCTACGAGTCGCTCGGCCGGAAACGTCCGCCACTGCTGCTGATCGGCCGGCGCACCCCCGACACACCCACACATTTTCCCGAAGGTGTGCGGGCGTGTGCTGAGTGGCCGCACGATCAAGTTATGGCCGCGTTTCGCCGTTGCCTTTTTGCGATACTTCCGTCGATTTGCCTTGATGCCTGTCCGACGACCGTGCTAGAGGCGATGGCCAGTGGCCGCACGGTGGTCGCAACCGCGACCGGTGGAATAGCCGATATGATCGTGGATGGTGAAAACGGGATTCTTGTGCCCCCTGGCGATGACCACAAGCTCGCCGAGGCCATGGCCCGGTTGTTGAATGATAGTGAGCTACGTGCCCGCCTTGCCGTTGGCGCGCAAGAACGCGTCCAGCGATTCACGTCATCTGCGGTAGTGGAGCGCCTCGAAGCCGTTTACGCGCGGGTCGCTCCGCGAAATTCTGGGACATCTCCAAGAACCTGCCAGGCCAGTGCAGACGGATAAGACGCTGACAGACCATGATGCGCGACGTGACGTCCGGCAAAGTGCCTGGCAACCGAGGGGATCAGGCGCTGGGGCGGCCACTTCGCGTCCTCATGGTCTGCGCACGTTACCTTCCGCAAGTCGGCGGGACAGAGATGCACGTCCGCGAGGTTGCGCGCCGCCTCTCGGCACTGGAGAGTTTCGACATCACCGTGCTTACTACCGACCGGTCCCGGCGTCTGCCCCGGCAGGAAGTCATTGAGGGCGTCTCGGTCCTGCGTGTCCCGGCCTGGCCGCGCCGCCGAGATTATTACCTTGCCCCCGGGATTGCGGCTGTGGTCAGACGGCGCAACTGGGACCTCGTGCATTGCCAGGGGATCCACACGCCGGTGCCGCTGCTCGCCATGATCTCCGCACGGCGGGCCGGTATCCCTTATCTGGTCACCTTCCATACTGGCGGCCACTCCTCACGGCTCAGGAACGCCATACGAACCAGCCAGTGGCGACTAGCAGGCCCACTACTGCGGCACGCTGTGTCACTCGTGGCGGTAAGTCGCTTTGAGGCTGTCACCCTCGCACGGCAAGCCCGCCTTGGCGACAAGCCGGTCATTGTGATCCGTAACGGCGGAGCACTACCACCGCCGCCTCCCGGGACGGCCGCCGTTCCGGGCAGGATCGTTTCCAGTGGCCGGCTAGAACGGTACAAGGGACACCACCGGGTCATCGAGGCTCTGCCGCACGTCATGCGGGAGATCCCCGAAGCCCACCTGCTGATCCTGGGAAGGGGCCCGTATGAGAGCAATCTCTACGGACTCGCTCGCCATCTTGGGGTTTCCGACCGGGTGAGCATCAAGTACATCGCGCCGACGGACCGCCAAGGTATGGCCACCACGTTGGCCGAGTCGAGCGTCGTTGCCGCGCTGTCGGACTATGAGGCCCACCCGGTGGCGGTGATGGAGGCCTTGTGCGTCGCGCGCCCGGTCGTGGGTTACGACATCGCTGGCCTAGGCGAGCTCCTCGAAGCGGGGTGGGTCCGTGGCGTGCCACCCGGCGCGCCCGCCACCGCTGTCGCCCAAGAGCTGGTCAGGGCAATGTCGTCTTCCTCGCCGGTGGATCACGGCCAGCTACCAACCTGGGACTCGTGCGCTGACCAGCTTGCGCATGTCTATCTGTCGTCGCTGGACATCGCCGGGCGGCTTGGGGAAGAGACGTGAGCACGCGAGAGCATGGTGCACCGAGCGGCCCCGCACGCGACCTAACGACCCACAATGCCCAGGACGGTGCGGCGCGCGCCGCGAAACAGCTGAGTGTCACCAAGACCGGGCACAATGGGCAGGTGGGGCACACCCTTTCGCAGACTCTTCGAGGTCCACAACCGGGAGATGCCTACCTGCGCCGGGCTTTCGAAGCGCTTGCAACGCGTCGCCGTGTCAGCCTTCTCGCCGGGGTGGTCTGCGCGACTACGGGCCTCGGCCTGCTCGGTGAAGGTCTCGCCATGGCCGTCGCTCCCCGACATCCCGCGCTAGGACAGCTGCTGTTCTTTGTCGCCATTATTGTTCCATTCGCGATTTTCCTGACAGTACTAATGGTCCCGCGACTGGGCTCTCTCAGGGAGATTACTGTCGCCATCCTTGGCCTGTATCCCGCGATCGTCTACCGCATGTCCAGCCCGCTCGTGCTAGCCGGGTACGACGAGCATCTGCACGCGCAGTCACTCGTGAATCTATTGCTGGGGAGTGGCCTATTCTCACCCAACCCGATCTTGCGGGTGAGCCCATACTATCCAGGGCTTGAGCTTTTTACCGGCGCCGGGATCCGCCTCACTGGCCTGCCTGTCGTGCTAGCAATGTCGCTTGTCGTCCTGCTGTGCCGGCTGCTGCTGGTCTTGATAATCTACCACTCTGCACTTCTTGTCAGTCCTTCACGCCGCGGCGCATCTTTGGTGGTAGCCTTTTACGCCGTTTCCTCACACTTCTACGCGTTCGATTCTGGATTCGCCTATGAAACGCTGGCGCTGACCCTGGGACTGGGCGGAATCTTCTTGCTGCGCCGCGCCCAGCTTGCCAACGACATCGTGGGCCGCCGGCTTTGCTTGGTTGCGTCGCTGGTGCTGATCGCCACCGTGGTCACTCACCACGCCACAGGCTGGATGGTCCTAGCGTTCCTCATTGCCTGGACAGTGGCCAGCCGGAAGGGCGAGCGCAAGTTCCTTGTTCCTGCCACGGTAGCAATGGGGGTTGCTGAAGCCATCTGGTCCGTAGCCCTCACACGGCCCCTGGCCGAGTATATGGTGCCAGTCTTCTCGGGCGTTCTACAGACCGTGCAGGAATTTCTGGCGGGAACCAGCGGGCATCACATCTTCGGCGCTAACGGAGGATCGCCGCCGCCCCCTTACTGGGAGCGTGTTGTCCTGGTGGTCTACATACTCTCTTGCACTCTTGCAGCATTGGTATGCGCCTGGATCATGCTTTCGCGAGCATTTCGTAATCGGGATCGCATGCTCGGTCTCCTGGGTGCCCTGAACCTCGCCTTTCCGCTCACCGCCGCGTCACATTTCAACCCGAGCGTCGGTGAGCTGGGGGATCGGGCTGCCACGTTCTTGTTCCTCCCGCTCGCGCTGTCATGTTCCCTGATAATCCAGCGCCACCCTCGAGTGACCCGGCGCTCGGCCGACCAGCGCAACCCCTTCCGGCCCGCTGTGCTGATAGCGTTGATCGGCGGGACCACGATTATCTATCTGGGCGGAACCTTGCTCGGTTCCAACCCCGACTGGAATCGCCTGCCCGGCCCTTACCTCGTGTCAGCCGACTTTCGCACGCAGGATCCTGAGACTTTGGCGGCAGTCGACTGGGCTGCCACGCACCTTCCCGCGGGCAGTACCGTGGCGGCCGACCGGGTTCCCGCCGCTCTCCTCGAGAGCCAGGCACGGGTGTGGCCCGTGACTCAGCGCCAGCAAGGCTTCGTGCCGGCACAATTGTACTTCTCGGCTGCCTGGGGGCGTCAGCAGACCGCGATCGTCAAAGGCCTGCATATTGATTACCTGTATGTCGACAGGCGGCTAGCTGATTCGCTCCCCTACCTTGGGTACTACTTCGCCCAAGGAGAAACGGCTAAACCGACGCGCATCACCGTGGCAGATGTTGCCAAGTTCGCGCATGTCCCAGGCCTTAAGGTCGTCTACCAACACGGCCCAGTGACCATTTATGATACCGCTGGCCTCGGTGTTGCGCCCGAACGGAAGGGATTCCTGGGTTATCATGCAATGGGCCTAGGGCTCTTCGACGCAATTGTGGGCGCGGTCGTCGTCCTTGTGATCTACCTGATCAGAAGGCGATTGACGTGGGTGACATCGACCGCCCGGGACCTTGGCTTTCTCGGAAGCACGCTAGCTGTCATCGCCATCACCATTTTCGTAAGCGGCGCACTTTTCGCCCTTCGCCTGATGCCAGGACCCGCTTTCACCGTGGGAGCCGTCGCGACGTCGGCCGTGATCCTTGCGGTCCGGCGCCGTATGGACGGCCTGCCGCTTGTCCCGCCCCCGCCCTTCCTGCACAGACTGGATCGACGTGTCCTGCTGCAGCCACTTGTCGTTCTTGGTGTCTTCGCCGGTGCGGCGGGGCTGGCGATTGCGATGTATGCCGCGTGGATCACCGATGTTGCTGACGTCAACGCTATCCTCCGGGCCGTCACCTAGTAATCCTCTCCAGTCTGCGGGCACTTCCAGCTGGCGCGGGGGGCTGTCTCATCGGTCATGGGAAGATTGTGTGGCGGACCCGGCCCACAACCATCAGCCTGGCGCAACCTCACACCCGCGAGCGGAAGAGGGTGGCTAGAACATGGCGGACAGGCCTGACCAGCGCATCGTCGCCCATTACGCGATAGAGCGTGAGCTGGCGGCACGGCTTCGTGCCGCCCCGGCCAATGAGCGGGCGCGTGTCTACGGGGAAGTGTATGACGAGCTATTTCGGAGGGTGCCGGATCACCCGCAGCTAGCGATCGAGCCGGCGCAGCGCGACCACGAAGTGAGCCAGAAGCTGCGCTTTGTGTCACGTTTTCTTGATCATCGCTCATGTCTCATGGAGATCGGTGCGGGGGACTGCGCCTTCTCATTGCGCGCCGCGCCCATGATCCGCCGGGGCATTGTTGTCGATGTCTCGCAGGTCATTGTGTCGGCTGCGCGGGGGACGTCGAATCTTGAAGTCGTCATCAGCGACGGTACGAGCCTCCCAGTGGAGCCCGGGTCGGTCGACGTCGCCTACTCGGACCAGCTTATGGAGCATTTGCATCCGGACGATGCCCTGGTGCAGCTAGCAAACGTGGTACGCGCAGTCAGGCCGGGTGGGGTGTACATCTGTATCACGCCGAACCGGGTGAGCGGGCCTCATGACGTGTCCAGGGGTTTCGATGAGGTCGCCACGGGTTTCCACCTTCGCGAGTACAGCGCCCAGGAGATTCGGACAATGTTCCTGACCGCCGGTTTCACAGATGTTGACTTTTATGCCGGAGGCCGTGGCCGCTACGTGCGCATACCCACCGCGCTAGCGCTGTCCGCTGAGGTCGCTTTTGAGCGTCTTCCGCTGGCCGTCCGCCGCAGCAAACCATCTGGACTCGCCGCCCATGTGCTGCTCGGGCTCAATATCGTCGCCACACGCTGAGTTCGGCCCACGGCGTCAGCCCGGCCGTGCCCCCACCGATGAGGAAGCGGAACGAAGTGGTTGGCGCGCCGGGCGCGTGAGGCTGTCTCATCCTGTCGTGGCAAGATTGTTGGCGTGAGATGCGCTTCCTCCCCGATCGCGGGCACGCGGCGCGAGATGCGGTAGTGGCTCCGCCCAGCTTGCTGGACGTTCCCCACCTCGATGCGTGGGCTGCGCAGTGGGATCAGCTGGTAGATTCGTCCCCGCTTCCGTCGCCTTTCCTGCGGTCGTGGTGGCTGGCCGGGGCCGGTGGGCCTGGCGGTCACTTCCTTCTGGTCGTCAACGGGGCACACCTCCTTGGTGGCCTGGCCTTGGAGGAGCGCCGCCCGATGCTCAGCGTCCGGGTGATGGGAGGGCCGCTGTGCCCAGATCATCTTGATCTGCTCGCCGCCCCCGGTCACGAGGCGGCGGTGGTCGGCCTCTTCCGGGAGTGGCTCTGCCGTCCTGGTGGGCGCCTCTTGGACCTCAAGGGCATCCGGGCCGGGTCACACTTGGTTGATGCCCTGCCCGGGCGCGTCCGCCGCCAGCCCATGGCCGTGGCTCCCTTCACGCCCTTGCCCGACAGCCCCGAGGCGTACCGAGCCACCCTGCCCCGGCAATTCCGCAAGAACCTCCGTGTCTCCGCCAAGCGCCTCGCGGCCGAAGGCGTGGTCCATCGGGCGATCCGAGGCCGGGCCGTCCGGCAACGCCTCGACACCCTGCGCGAGCTCCATCAGGCCCAGTGGGGACGCCGCTCCGGGTTCCTCCCCGTCTTCGATCGCTTCGCGGCCGGATTCGCTGGTGGCGGTGCGGCCGATGAGGTGGCCGTCCACGAACTCGCGAGCGACGATCTGGTGGTCGCGACCGTGACGGCGTTCGAGGTAGCCGGGCGGGTGAGCCTGTACCAGAGCGCCCGGCTCACCGATCGCCGCTGGCGGGATGCCACGACCGTCCTGCTCGCCGCCATCATCGACGACGCGTGCGCTCGAGGGTTGAAGGAAGTGGACTTCCTCCGGGGCGACGAGCCCTACAAGGGACGGTTCACGCGGAACCATCGTGAGATGATGAGGCTGGTAGCCGGCCAGGGGGTGACCGGCCGGCTCGGCGGCGCCACCCACGCGGCGAGGTTCCAAGCCACGGGGGCAGCGGTCCGGTGCGTTCGCTTCGGCAGATCCACCGTCGCCCGGTGGAGGACGTGACTGTCTAACTTCCCTCCACCCGGTAGCCCCCTTCGCCAGGGGCCTGGCTGGGCTGCTGCTTCGCTCCAGCCGAGACGGACCGAAGACGTTGCCCAATGGTCCATAGTCCCAGGGCGCAGACCTTGGCTGTGTCAACGGCGGCGGAGCGCCCCGGCTCCCGTGGGTTCAGGTTCCGCCGCCGCAGCTTCGCGTTGAAGTTCTCAACGCGGTTCTCGCGGACGGTGGCCGCGGTGAAGTACGTGAGGGTCACGGACAACGAGATGTCGGGACCGTTGTGCACCCAGTGCGGCGTGCCAGGAGGTATGTACACGGCCCGCCCCGGCGTCATGGTGTACGAGGCGACCTCCGGCTGCAAGTCCTCGATCCGCCCGTGGGAGCCGTTCCAGTACCTGTCGAACTCGTGCCGTCGCGTTGCGTCGCTCTCGAAGCGCCCGACGCTGACGGTCTTGCAACCGCTGACCTGCATCAACAGGCTGTGCTCGATGTCGAAGTGGACCGGCGTGACCGAATTTGGCGAGGAAACGAAGACGAATGCCACCCGTTTGCGCATCTTGACCCGCTTGCCCTGCTTGGCGCTGATCCCCGACTCGAGCTGGTCGAGATGGGTGTTCATGAGGTCCGCCATGCCGGGATCCTCTTCCACCATGAGCAGGGTGAGCCACGCGTTTGCGTTCCGCAAATCGCGTATGACGTCGCCCGGTCGTTCCAGGACGCCCCGGGGCGGGCCTCCCTGAGGAACCAGAAGAGGCTGCGTCGCCGTGTCGGCGATCACCGATCGACGCGGCAGCCGGTCGGCGAGATCTGCGACCGCCGCGAGGGTCAGCCGGTCATCGTGGTGGAGATCATGGACGAATCCCACCGATCGCCCGGGGAATGCATCGTCGAACGGAATCTGCCCTATCGTCTTGGGGACCTGCTCTGTTGGTTGTGCACCCATCACGTACCTCTCGATCCCTGGAGAAGCGCCAACGATCCTCCGTGGACGCGCAGATGGCGACGGAAAAAGTCACTGATGTCCGCTCCATCGGCAGCGGGTGAGGCTCTCCGGCGGCAGTGAGCGACGGAGGCACAGCAACGCTGGCTCCTCCCCGCGCCCTGCCTGCGTGACCCACCACCAACGCATGACGGCACGGAACCCTGCCATCCTACGACGCCCGCAACGGCCGTTCCAGGGTGGCTCGAGCGGCGCTCGCATCTCAGATGACCGACCCGGCCCGGTTGCCGCGAGATGATGTCCCCATGAAGCTCCGCCCCGCCCGACGGGCGCATGAGGGTGCCGAGCCAGCACGGCGGCCGAGGTCGGCGTGGCTGTGGATACTTTCCTTCCGCCGCCAGAACCACCAGGAGATGGCGACAGGGCTGAGCGACCGTGACGCACCCGAGCGGCTCATCAGCGAGCTGTACACGACGGCGGTTGAGCAACTCAGCAGCGACAAAGCGCCGGTCCGGTTCGGCGGCTTGTGCGCGCTCGAACGGCTCGCTCAGGACAACCCTTCCCACCGGCAGACAGCAGTGAACGTCATTTGCGCCTATCTGCGGATGCCGTTCTCCCCCACGGCGCCAGCCACCCAGCCGGAGCTCGAGGCCGCCGAAGGCCAGAACGAGCCTGGCACTGGGAGTGACACCGAGGCTGATGGGATGGGCGACACATGGCAGCAAGAAAGGCAGGTACGTCTCACTGCGCAGCGCATTCTGGCCGAGCATCTGCGTGATGACGGGGTCGAAGATCAGCAGTCCGCTGATCCTCCGAGCTCGCGTTTCTGGGATAGCATCCGCGTTGATCTTGCTGGCGCCACTCTCATCGATTTCAACCTCGTAAACGGCGTAATGGCCGACGCCAACTTCCAGCGGGCGGCCTTCAGCGGCGACGCCTCGTTCACCGGGGCAGCCTTCGGCGGCGCCGCCCGGTTCGGCGGGGCGATCTTCGGCGGCGCCGCCCGGTTCGGCGGGACGATCTTCGGCGGCGCCGCCCGGTTTGCCGGAGCGACCTTCCGCGGCAACGCCTCGTTCCGCGGGACGGCCTTCCGCGGCGACGCGAGCTTCCCTGAAGCGGCCTTCCAAGGCGATGCCCTGTTCGGTGAGGCGACCTTCCGCCGCCGCGCCAGATTCCGCAGTGTGGCCTTCGACGGCGTCGCCGGGTTCGGTGCGGCGACCTTCGGCGGCGCCGCGGGGTTCCGCAACGCCACCTTCGACGGCGACGCCGGGTTCGGCGAGGCGGTGTTCGGCGGCGACGCCGGGTTCGACAAGGCGGTGTTCGGCGGCGGCGCCTCGTTCGACAAGGCGACCTTTATCAATGACGCGTGGTTCGGCGAGGCGGTGTTCGGCGGCAACGCCGGGTTCGACAAGGCGACCTTCCGCCGCGGCGCCCTGTTCGACAAGGCGACCTTCACCGGCGACGCGTGGTTCGGCGAGGCGGCCTTTACCGGCGCCGCCAAATTCGGCGAGGCGGTGTTCGGCGGCGACGCCGGGTTCGATAAGGCGACGTTCCGCCGCGGCGCCCTGTTCGACGAGGCGGCCTTCACCGGCGACGCGTGGTTCGGCGAGGCGGCCTTCCGCGGCACTGTCTGGTTCGGCGAGGCGACCTTCAGCGGCGGCGCTGGTGCCCTGCATCTCGAGCAAGCGCGAATCCTTTCACCGGGCGCTTCGCATATGTGGCCAACCGGGTGGCGGCTCGCTGACGCCGACGGCGGCGGATACGCAGTTATTCGCGCGAACGACGACGACGGCGGTTCTTGAGCTGGCGAGTCGGCGTGGGCCACTGAAGAGGTGGCGTTGCCTTTTTCGCGCTGCGACGATCACCACGCCGGGGCACGCCGTGACTGCGCGGGGGAGGCGGCTAGAGATGTAGTGCCCGGCGACGGCCCCGGTCGGCGAGAACTGCTGTCGGCGATGCGGTTCGTGGCCGGATTGTCGATGATCTTGTCCGGTGTATGCAGGGGCGCCCGCGCCCCATGGAGCGCAGGACGTAAACCATCCGTACAAAGGCCACCTCCATCTGGATGAGGGCGGGTACCGCAGTCAGTCCGCCCGGCGCACGACGACAGGAACGGTGATGGCGGCGGGCGTGATGGCGCTCGACCAGGATGGTCGTCAGCACGCGAAGGCCATCGCCGAAGGCGTCGAGGTTGCTCGCCCCGTAGATCCTGGGATGCTCGAAACTTGGCACTTCAGCGACGCGGAGTCCTTCCTCTGCTACCCGCATGTGGATCAGCGTCTCGATCTCGAACCCGTCACCCCACAGCATCCCGTCGCTCTTGGGCGACGGGGGAGAGGCGATGTCGAGGTTCAGCACTGGAACGTACTTCTGCCAGAAAACGTTGAATCCGTAGCAGAGGTCTGAGTAGTGCGTGCCGTGGCAGAGATTGACCGCGGTGACGAGCAGACGATTGCCAAGGCTGCGTAGCCGCGTGATGTCGCTGCTGCCGCCGCCTGCGGCGAACCTTGTTCCCTTTGCGAAGTCCGCGCCGCTCATCAGCGCATCCACGAATCTCGGAATCTCGCCCGGATCCGTCGAGCCGTCCGCGTCGACCATGGCTATGACGTCACCGGTAGCAGCTTCGAACCCGCAGGCAAGCGCGTTCCCCTTTCCCCGGCGAGTCTGCTGCACTACCCGGACGTCGGGGCGAAGCTGGCGGGCTACCGCTATCGTGCCGTCCACGGAGTGCCCGTCCACCACGATTACCTCGTGAATGTCCGCGGGCAGCCGCGAGAAAACGTACGGCAGATTCCTTGCCTCATTTAGTGTCGGAACGACCACGGATACCCGTGGCCAGGGCGAATTTGAGCCAGCCTGAGACACCATGGCTCCCTCATGATTCCAGGCGAAGTAAGTGGCGACAGCCATTTCCGGGGCGGCGCGGCGCCGCGCCCGGTCAACCGGGTCAGCGCCGTGCATCGCTTGATGAAATGCCGGATGTGGCGCCGCCACCCCCACGGCGTTCGACCCGGCACGCTCCGCGCTGCTGCATCCACCTGCCGCAGCCTTCTTTCGAGGTAATGACCTCAGATGGTCAGGTAAACAAGAGGTAAAACCTCTCGACCAGAACGCGAGCAAGAAGCCGGATCGTGTCGCGCCGGACACAATCAGCCGGCGCCTTGCTCCCCTTTGTTGAGCTGCACCCTCGCCCCGACGTCGGTACGGCCATTTGTCAGCGTAGATATCTTTCATGACATTTGTCCAGTGCCCCGGCTCGACGTAATGAAACAACTACGCTCTGTGGGTAGTGGGTTAACGCGAGCCTCCACGGCTCTAAGGGGCGAGTGGCCGCGCGGCGAATATCGCTGCTTGCGGGCGCCGGAGCACGGGGACGCCGGATGTCCGGCGCTGCGCATCCGGTGACCCGCGCGGACGGGCGGCGAGGGCGGCACGTGCCCAGCGGGCGTGATCGCTCAGGACGAACACGCCTGGGAAATATCTAGCGGCTCCTCTTTCTTGAGTGTAGTTGACTCAAGCTTTTGGAGGCGTTCATGAGCGAGACGCTCACCCTGCCGGTGCTGCCCCTGGCCGACGAGGTCGTGCTGCCCGGCATGGTGGTCCCGATCGAGCTGTCGGACCAGGACGTCCGCGGCGCCATCGAGGCAGCGCGCAACAAGGGGCTGGGGCGTGGCCCTGGCATCCGTTCCGATGACAAGCCGCAGGTCCTGCTGGTCCCACGGCTCGGCGAGCGCGGCCTGGCGGCCGTGGGCACGCTGGCCGTCGTGGAGCAGGTCGGTCGGCTGCCCGGCGGTGAGCCGGGCGCCGTCGTCCGTGGCGTGTCGCGAGTCCAGATCGGCTCGGGCACGA